>JAEEGI010001181.1_pt1 | contig 66025 bp, 62 predicted proteins | sample 8958751 | NCBI WGS metagenome assembly JAEEGI01 (sample SAMN16246545, study PRJNA631951) | gut metagenome | biome: gut microbiome; feature: rumen; material: KS-attached | host: Bos | place: Iran: Karaj | collected 2018-10
TAGAAATGTTTTTCTTGATAAGGAACTTGTAGAAAAGTATTCCGATATTGTATGTCCAGTAAACGAAACATTTTTAAGTAGCATGGTTCATTTCTTTGGTAAGGACTGTCAGGATGATGTATTGTCCTATGCAATCGCATCTGACATGGCAAAAGAACTGCATGAGTATGGAGCGTGAATTAAGGATTGCATTTAGAGCCACAGATGAACAGAAGAAGATACTTGTTGATTTCTGCAATCTTATTAAAAACTATGATCAAACGATAGCTGTCAGAGTATCTTTGGGTAAAGAAACAGATCTTGCGCTTTCAATGCTCCAGTGGTCGCCATATATTTATATCGGACTGGTTTCAAAAGAAACCAATACTATAGATACGGGGGCGACAATCAGCATGGAAGATCTTAAGTATGCCATGCCCGTTCTGGATCTAAAGCATGGACACGCTGCTACAAGGAAAAATCCGATTGGAAGCGAAGCTGTGGGAAAGATATGGCTACAGTACATTTCTTTAGTCAAATCGATTGAGCAACAGGGACAGATCCCTATCTATGAGACAAGGATTAAGCTTTAGTTTAAAGCCAAGCTATTTCATTCATTGAAATGTATTCAAACCAAAAAGAGTCGCCAACGCGGCTCTTTTATTGCCCTAAATGCCCCTTAATTAAGACCATCAATCACGACCCGCACGAAGGTAAAACCGTGGCAACTTTGAATACCCGTTTTAAAATGAAATACAATAATACGCTCACATGTCGTGGGCGTATTTTTTATGCTTAAATCCTGGCGGGCGCCGGGCTTATTTGTGCATAGAAAAAATACGTTTGATAAGCGCGTGCATAAAAAAGGTTAAAGAATTTCTTGTGATAAGATCAATTTATTCAATAGAAAATTTCCCATAATCATGTCTAGATTTAGAAGGAGGCATAAAGTATGATCTCGATTAAACATAAATTAATTGCATTTGCTATGGCTTTACTTATGGTAATGCCTGCATTTTGCGAGGATACTATTGTAGAGGTGTCTTTTGAGGAAATGACTTCAATGGACAACCCGCCTTATCATAATGTTACTGTCGACCCCAACACACATCAGGTGACTATCTGGCAGGATAATAGACAGAGGACTTCAGAAATTTTGGGAAGAACTATCGCCTATCAAACTACAAATCTAGCTACCGGAGAAACATTTTACACAGGTGTATCTGAAGTTAATACATTCACTCGTCATTATCGTGGTGAAGATGGATCTATGCGTTATCAGATAGCCACAACTTTATCTGTAGAAGAGTCTGCCCGCGTCCTTGCTATGGGCACTCTTCAGATGGATAACGTTATGGCTGTTTCTATCAATGGAGGAGACACGTTTAGTGCGACATTTAACGCAGCAACAGGGTTACCAGAAATTAATTCTGATTGGTATGTAAATAACCCTTATGCTCAAATGATCCTCGCGGCCTCCGGAGGAGATGGAAGTTTCGGTTTCGGAGAAGGTAGGGCTTTTGCTTATGACACTTTTAACTGGAGAGACAAGGAAGGGTGGCTTACTAACTTTAGAAAGGTTCTTTATACTAACGGAATAGATGTATCAGAAATGACAGATGAACAAATAATTGAGTTATTGAATCCTCCGCCTGACATACCTACAACTGACACTAGTGTTCCCGATCCTGACTTTATCCAACGATCTACAACAGGTGTAGGAACAGACAGAACTAACTTTGCCTCTCCGGGTCATAGCCAGGGTAAAGTCGATTATTATAACGACTCTAGAAACTATCATGAAAGTGGAGTATTTCATAGAGGTTTCGCCGATGCCTTTGATACAGATGGAAATGGTCCAGGATTAATTATCCCCTCATCAGAAAAGTTACTGGCAGGAATAAGGTCAAGAACTTATGCTGGAACGGCTGCGATACATATGGGCGTTGCTACTCATGATTTCACTTATAGTGAGTTCGGTTATGATTATACAGAAACTAAACATCAATGGGTACCAGAAGATTGGGTCGATACTGCCTGGGATCCGGAAACAGGTGAACCTATAGACGGTTATCCGGTCCCTGCACACTGGGAACCTTATGAATCTAGAACTTGGACATGGGACATTCCAGGTCAGACTACCCCTGTAACAGGAACTACACCTAGACTGGCTAACTTCTTATATATTTCAGATTTGGATATGTATGACTTTAGTAGTGCAGGAGTGGCAAATGATGCATACGGAGCTACCTCTTTTAATAATCACGACTCTCATAGTTTAACTGATATACAACCTGCTGAAGATGGTTCTGGAGACCCTATAGGCCCTGTAGATAGTGCTGATGGATATAGTTTAAGACAAGACCGTCCAGAATACGAAGTGGTTATTAGAAGTATCGATACTTCACCTAAATCTGGAACTGGAAATGCTACGCCGCAAAATTCTTTCCCAGCCGGTACAGCACCTGATTATGCTGAACATATTGATTGGGGACAGATTGGAGGCGTTGAGGATGGGGATAAATATTTAGGCGCGTTTAGTGCAGATTTATATGATCCACGAGATTATTCAGCACCTCAAGCAGGAACTGTCGGCATCCCAGCAGGAGCACAGGAGATTGCTGATTCCAGAATAAATAACTGGGTTGGTACAGGTGTTGATGCAGACCTGACTAATGAAAAACATATAAAATATATGCAGGGTGCCAAATACTATGCTGTTACTAATTCAGATGGTCTGATCCTTGGATATGATCGAAATGTAGTTATACAGCAGGCAAGCCAAGATGTCCGCTTTAATGAAGATGAAAGCTGTTTTACTGTTTTTAGAGCATATGAATGTAAGCAAAATGGAAAATGGCCATCATATTTAAAACCAATTATTGAATCAGCAATGTCAAATATGGACAGTCTGATTACTCAGGTTCCAGATGAAGAAACCTATGAGTCGACGCCAGCTTTTGATTTGGCACAGGTTGAGATTCCTGCAAACAAACATAACTACAATAATTACACAACATCAAGAACAGACGCTACATATGACCATATATTATATTATTCAAGCAGCGCTCCCGTATCTGTAGATGGCGGTTATAAGTCAGAATATTATAATAATGAACCTATTATAGTACAAACACCTGTTGTTGCCCCTGTCCTTGTATATGATGATCCTGATACAACAAAGGATGATGGAACTCCGCTTCATCCTACAGAATCGACAAGTTCGTATTTCAATATGCCGATTAATACGCTTCCAAATACAGAAGGAACGCCAAAAGGCGTATCAGATCAGACTGAAAGAAAGACGCAGCACCTCTACACAGGAGAAGGCGTAGGCCGAGACGACCAGCAGGTACAGCTTAGACTGGATGAAACATATTGGTTTAAATTCGATCCTATGACCCACTTAAAGACTCAAGGGTATATTGATATCGAAAAAGCCTATGAAGGTAAATTCGATAATGCCTGGGAAGATGGAGATATCAAGTTTGATAAGTATGTGCAGGCAAAATATATCCATTTCCCATTTGCAGTAGGTATTTATCATGGTGATGACGAATTGCCAACATATTACCCTCTTGTAACAGATGAAGATGAAGAAGGATACTGGATCAAGATTTATGGCACAGGCCCTGACGATCCAAAAGATTTAGTTTGGACGAGATTCTATATCCCAAGCTGGGCGCTTGAAGGCAGCTATCCGGGAGATGAAGACAGGCGGGAAATTTGGGAATTCTTTATCTACCCCAGGGCTGCCGCCCTGTCGTAGCCCACCTGCTGGCTTGTCAGTTACAAAAAGAAAGCTTCTTAATATTAATAAAGAATAAGGCAGCCCCGGTCCACCTGGTCCAAAACTCTTGAATTCCAGTGCTGGAGCGACTTCTAGAGTGTTTACTACCCGGTCCAAAAGCTGGTCCAAAGTCAGTCCACCCCCGGTCTAAAGTATATGTCTTTACAACAAAAATCCCCTGATAACTAAAGATATGTTATCAAGGGAAATAAATTTACCACCATTGTCCAAAGACTTTAATGAATTCTTCTTGAGTACCATAGTGTTCCAACCAGTACTCCTGACACATCCGTTTGTATTTCAGATCCATTGATCGGTCACTGTGAATTCCGTAATTTGACATGTTATGCCAATCGGGTCTGAGCGGGAGAAGAAAGCCATATTTCTCAGAATTCTTCTTATTATGACCTCTGAAGATGTGATGCACTTGTATTTCTGAACAATTGTCGCTGGTACCTGTGATGTAGCAGTGATGTAGATCATCTGCTAATACTGAAAAGTTTTTATCCTTATCAACAGGTTTGGTAGGCTTAGGCTTAATAGAGGATCTTTTGAGTGGGGTCTTTGATTGCAGACCCTTATAAGTCTTTTCTACCATTATTTTTTGAGGATCACACCTCTCTCTGCAATTTGAACAAACAGCGAACCATTTGGTCGTCGTTTTTCCACAGCACGGACAAATATAGCATTCTTGGGGTTTTTTACGTTTAAACATGTTAACCACCTCCTTCGCTATGATTATGGGAAAAAAGGTGATTAACAAAATTAATGCAAGAATAGCTGTGTTATTATTACTGGTATTTTAGGAAGGGTTTATTAAAACTTGAATCTAAATGGGATAGTCTTTTATAAGAATTCATGGACGCTTCTGAATATTATTCCTATTAGAATTTACAATGTTTTTAGGCATTGTAAGTTGAATAGTTATTCCCTTTCGGGTTTCTATATTAACAGGGCTTGTACTCCCTGATAGAGGACTAACCGTGACCGTTTAGGTAGCACCATGGTACTATTATAGGTAACGGAAAATGCTGTGTGAACTCAAATCGTTATAAAGATTATGGGCTACACTGCATTTCGTAGATAGCGTTTTATTTTCCTCAGTTGCTATGAGTACTTATTGAGTACTTGTAAATGATGACATCATGAAATCCGCATGGATACTAATCTTTAGAAGCGAGTTTTGCTTCAAGTCCCCCTCTCGCTACTAAAAAGGAAGCGTTTATCGCTTCCTTTTTTGTGTCTTCTGGCGTTGCTAATTTGCATCGCAGCTTGCTCGTCACCCCCGCAATCTCTTCCGCCGGCGTCACTTGGAAATATTTCCTGGAAAAAGAAAAATATTACCCGTAATTCTTCCGAAAAACAGGTAATATTATCCAACAAGTCTTCTTATATTGATAATTCACTAATCAGAATCCCCGATCAGCCAATGAAAACCGGTAATAAATATTAAAAACTCGCTCTCATGCCACAATAACAAATCCTTTGTTCCCATCATTTTGAGATAAACAGTACTCCCAATGTTCCTGGACCACAATGAGATGAAACAACGCTTCCTGCGCGGGTTTCAAGGATTTCTTTAAACACGCCGAGGCCGCTAAGATACTCTCTTACAGCTTCAACAACTTCCCTGTCGCATCCTGAATGGGTTATGAACACACGCTCAGGTCTGGCATTCTCTAGATCAGCCTCCATGTCTTTGACATAATCAAGCACATAGCGTCTGCTGGATCCGCGATATTTCTTTTCCGGGTGCATTGCTCCGTCAGTTACTGCAATGCGTGGATGGATCTTTAATGCCGTACCAAAGAAGGCTGCAAGCCCCGAACAGCGACCACCTCTATGAAGGTAGACAAGGGTATCGATTACAAAACTTGCTCTGACCTTATCCCTGGTATTCTCTATCTCTTCAACAATTTCTTTTGCTGCCTTTCCCTCTTTAGCCAGTTCTGCCGCATATACTACCAACAGGCCAACTCCGGTGGAAAGATTGGCTGAATCTATGACATGAACTCTGTCAGACATGCCAAGTTCCTGCGCCGCAAGCCTTACATTATTGAAGTTTACTGACATGGACGAAGATATAGTAAAAACAATATATTCATCCGAACCCGCAGGATCCAGGAATTTTGAGATATCTTCAATGCTGGCTGCTGCTGTCTTGGGCGTTTCCCCATGTTCATCAGACCACTTATAGATCTGTTCAGGAGTAATATTGACGCCATCCAGGTACTCCTCATCTCCTAGTCTTACATAAAGCGGAATTATTCCTATGTTGTATCTCTGAACCAGTTCCTTTGACAGATCACAAGTACTATCTGACAGTATTTTTATCATTTTCTTTTCCCCAACAATCAAGCGCCTCTGTTCACTTCTTTCTTGATTTCCAAAGTCTCAGGAAATTCCAACTTCTCGGCGCTTTCTATATTTTCTTTTGCATAGTTTTCGTATGCTTTTCTATAGTGCTTCTGGCGAGCCCAGATATCATCTGCTACAGGTCCCCACTCTTTTGAATAATTATCGCACTTTGCGCAGAGGTGTTCAACGCTTTCCTCTGATTCTTCATTGGTACCATGGGCTCCAGATCTTGCCACCATCTCACGAAGAAGCTCAGGATTTTCAAGCATTGGACATGGTCTTAAATGGTTCTTATTGAAAGGCTGTCCCTTGTGATATTCCATGAAAAGAGGGCTCTGAAGCATCTCAAGTATTGAATGAGTATGAATATTAGTGTTGGAGAAGTGGATAAATACGCAGGGCTCTGCATCTCCACTTGAATTGATGTGGAAGTAGTTTCTTCCGCCAGCGATACAGCCACCAACTGCCTCTCCATCATTCTGGAAATCCATAGGGAAGAACCCTATATCGCACTTGTCACTTCTAAGGTATCTGATTTGATCTACCATCTTTCTTCTCTGCTCTACAGTAGGCATAAGCTCTGGTACCGCATTATTTCCTACTGGCATATAGTGGAAAAAGAATCCGAATCTTGCGCCTTTTTCAGCTATGAACTCGATGAACTTAGGGTCAGTTACTGCATCGATATTATTTCTTGTATAGCAGATGGAAGTTCCATAGACAATTCCGTATTTCTTAAACAGGTCCATGGCTTTCATTACAGCGTCATAATGACCAATTCCACGTCTCGCATCATTTGTATCAGGAGTACCCTCGATAGAAAGCTGGAACGTGATATTTCCAAGTCTTACAACTTCCTTACAGAAGTCCTCATCAATTAAAGTGGAGTTGTCAAAAATAGAGAACTCAACATCATTGTGCTTTTCAGCAAGACGCAGTACATCCTTTTTTCTTACAAGAGGCTCCCCGCCTGTCATCATGTATAGGTAAACACCAAGCTCTTTTCCCTGGGTAACGATCTTATCCATGTCTTCAAAAGACAGGTTGTGCTTAGGGCCATAAGTACCGGACCAACAGCCCTGGCAATGCATGTTGCAGGCACTTGTAGGATCAAAGAGAATAAGCCATGGGATATTGCATCCGTACTTTTCCCTGTTTGCCCTGATCATCTTGGTACCTCTGAAAAAGGCCTCATAACCAAGGTTGAGCATTGTCATCTTGGCAACGTGAGGATCTGTCTCATCAACTACTTTATTTATAAACTTGACCCATCTATTGTCAGGGTCCTTGAAAGCTGCTCTTACCTGATCAAGCTTGTCCTTTCTTGCTCCATCTTTCCCCCAGAATTTCTCTGCCTGATCTACGAGTTTTAAATACGTTTCTGTTCTGTTCTCAGCTTTGTCGAGATTTGCAAGAAATCTATCGATCAATAGGCTAAATGCCTGTCTCTGCGCTTTGTGAGATAAGTTTTCTACTAATTCCATACTTGTTATTCCTCCCCTTTAAGTGTTACAATCGTTTTGATGTTACAAGTGTAACGCCGCAGGAGATGCAATACAACGGCTCTACTCTCGGACATGACAGTAGAAGTGTCAATTGGCGCGACGTGACATAATCACTTATTTTGTAACAACAGGGGAAAAGAAATATGAAAGCCACTAAAGAGCCTTTGACAGAAATGCAGAAAAAAGAAGTTCTGCGAATGAATAACAAAGAGTCTAACCAGCTGACCAGAGAATGCCTTCAGCTTGCGCTTATGCACCTAATGGGCGAACACCCGTATGAAAAGATCACTGTCAGTGAGATCGTGCGTCGTGCTGGAGTTTCACGTACTGCCTTCTACCGCAACTATACTGACAAGGAAGATATTTTGCATGAACTCGGTAACAGACTGATAAAAAGCATAGCAGAAATTTGTGAAAAACCAGAACTGCATGAGAATCCTCATCAGTGGTTTGAAGATGTTTTCCGTACCATCCGCGAGGATAAAGAAACCATTGCCCTGTTTGATCAGGCAGGTATATTGAAACGTGAGCTCTTTTCCGGCAGGTCCATATCAGAACTTCTGTATCCTACAACAGATACAGAGATCAAATACATCAAGCTTGCTTTAGAAGCAGCTTTTTTCCAGATACTTATCAGCTGGTTCAGAGAAGGGATGCAGGAAAGCGAACAGCGCATGGCTGATATATGCGTAGAAATGTTTGATAACACATTGAAAAAACTGTCATAAAATAAATGTTGATGATAATTTGATGATTGTCATCAGATGACGAAGCCGCAGGCCTTGTATTTATGCAAGTTTTAGAGGTGCGACAATGGTTCAAGTCCCCCTCTCGCTACTAGGATAAAGAAACGGGAATTGCAGTATTTATGCAGTTCCCGTCTTCTTTGTTAAAGATATAAGGAAAGTTTGGGTGATTAGCTAATCAAGAATAATGCCTTCATACTATTTATACCTCTAAAGGGCTATTGGTAAGCAAGATTTTTTTACATCACTCCATTTTTTCAATTGCATGCCACTTGGAGAGAAATGAAAAATGGTTTTTGCTTATCATTGCCGCGCGCGCTCACACCATCGCTATATCAATGGCTTTGTTGGAGTGAAGTTTTATGTATGAAATAGCTGACATTTCGAAAATCATGGCTTTCAAAGCACTCCAAGTATATCCTGATTTAAAAAATAGTATGAACTCAAAAAACGACTCTTACTAAATCGCTATCAAAGCACTGTTTGGGGAGCAATTCTGACAGTAAAAAGTAATCTACCCAATTCATAGTATTCCAACGTTAATAAAATTTTGTATACCTCGTTAGAATTTTGTTGGATAATAGTATATAACATAATCTTTTAAGAGGAGGCGAAGTGAAATGACTCTTTATATCAATGCATGCGTACGTGCGGACTCAAGAACAAAAAAGCTTGCAGAAGCTCTTTTGACAAAACTTTTTGATGAGATTATGGAAGTGAAGCTGGAGGATATAGATTTTCCTGTTACTGATGAGAAATTCCTGGGTAAAAGAGATAGCCTGATACAACAGGGCAGATTTGATGATGACAGCTTTGAGCTGGCGAGGCAGTTTGCCGGGGCAGATACTATAGTCATTGCTGCGCCTTATTGGGATCTGTCTTTTCCAGCAATGCTAAAGCAGTACATTGAGCGTATAAATGTTTTGGGCATAACGTTTGAATATACACCTGAGGGCTTCCCAAAGGGTCTTTGCAGGGCGTCGAAGCTGTATTATGTGATGACGGCAGGCGGCAACTATGTTCCTGAGGAATATGGGTTTGGTTATATAAAGACACTTGCCCGGAATTTCTACGGAATCGAAGATGCTGAGCTGATCAAAGCTGTGGGGCTTGATATAGATGGTGTGGATTCTGATGGCATCATTGAAACGGCTATAAATGGGATTAAAAATCAAGAATAAAATTATAGATGGAGACATGCTCGCCAGTTTACCTGAAGATTACAGGTATAGTCAGGAAAATGATGATGTCAGTGTCAATATTACAGTAGAATAATGAGACTTAAGACAATGTGGGCTTACGAAACAAACTCTTATCAGATCTACACCCTGGGCTTTTGCGGAGCACCCTTTGAAAATGATTACAAACCGGTGCTTTATGACGAACTGGGCTCAGGGGCAGTTCAGAGCATAGACTCCCTTTTCACACAGGACCAGCACCCGTTGAATCCAATGCCGGATAAATTAATAGCATATAAATAATTTATTTAAAGTTTATTTTTGTATAATTGGTTATCTGCTTCTATACCATTAATATGGTAGTACAGTAGCTTTGACTTTTTTAATATAAAGGTACCTGAATGAAGCGGAAAATAACCATAATCATAATGACCTTTGTTCTGGCGTTTATGCTTGTAGTAGAAACGCCTGTTTTTGCATTTGCACAAGATACTCCGGAAGTCACTGAGCAGATTTATGAAAACAAGGAAGAGGCAATAACTGCACAGACTCAGGAAACACCTGAGACATTGGAAACACCTGAGACTTCGGAAACACCTGCAGCTACAGAAACTCCGGCAGGCTCTATTGTTTCCGAAACTACAGAAACTCCAACTTCCCAGGAACCTGATGACGCGGTAAGTGAGCTTACGCCAGGTGTTGTAATCACAAAAGGTGATACCGAATTTGCATCGGACTCTGTAACATATGGTGACTATACAACCAGTATCAAGGGACTGCCTGACGAAAAAACAGAGACAGTCCTTAATGGTGTAGCTACAGTTGTTCCGGAGCTTGTTGGCAATAGAGAGATATATGAATTTGAAATAGGCGGCTCTGTTGATGCTGAGAAATACTCACTAGACTTATCTGATTATGACTCATTGCTGTGCTGGGCAGGTACAGCATCTAATATGCTCTGGACGTCAGGGTATGCCCAGGAGGCCGTTAATCCATTTACCGGTGAGAATTTTAAAAGCGAAGATGAAGTAATGGATTACTGCAGAAAGGTTTTCACAGATGAAGCCGGAGATCCGGCTGGGGTGTTCGATTACCTCTTTGAAGGAGTATACCCATATATGGGCGAGGAAGGAATATCTTTGCCGAGAGATGAAAATGCAAATTATGGTGGGCTGCTGCCTGAGGTAGATGCTGGTTGTGGATTTATTGAGCAGCTTTGCGATGATAAGGGCAATGATTCAGATATCCTTTCAGAGCTGAATGATCTCAGCGACGTGTCTGCCGGAGCGTGGCTTAGATGGTTCAATGTAGATGAAAATGCATATGCCGGCGGTGCACACTGGCTGACAATTGCAGGACTCACCAAAGATGATACAGAAGCGGATTTTAGAAATAAGTATAAGGGGATTATTCTGGCAGACTCGGATAACACTCCCGTAAGAGAAGATGATTATTCAAGTGACAGCCCTGAGGACAGGGCAAAGCTTGCTGCAGCGCAGCCCAATATATACACGTTCTATAATCTGTCCTGGGAGAATCTTGCAGGCGAGAATGCCTTCGTTATAGTAGATTATCTGAATCCTCTGAAATATCCGATGTATAGGACTGTTTTGGGCGGTTTAATGTGGCTCACAGACAGAATTATTCCAGAACCCTCTGCTCCTGAGGAATCAGGCAGCCATGATGACAATTCAAGCATATTGATTCCTGCTCCTGTTAACCCTGAACTGGATAAGATCAAGGCGCTTATGGTGGATGGAGACATGCTTGTATATTCACCCGCAAATAATCAATACAGTCTTGAAAACAATGATGAGTTTACATTATATGTAAGAAACATAAGAACAGCTCTGACCAACGTATACCTTGATGGAGTAAGACTTTCTGAGAATGCTTCCAATTACAAGATAGATGTACTTCCGAATGGTCTCTTTAAGATCACTCTCAGTAAAGATCTTATGAAGACTCTGGATAAGGGCAACCATGAGCTGCTTCTTGACTTTTACACAATTGATGACGTCACCGTTACCATTGTAGTGGAATAATCAAGACTAAGAATTTGCATAAAAAACAAATACAGGAAGACAGGAGACGCTTCCTTGAAGCGTCTCCTGTATCTTTTGTTCGGAATACTATTCAGAAAAATATGATAAAATAGTAGTAGGAGTTTCTGCTTATCAGTTAGTTGAGAGTTTTTGAGGATAGATATGCTTAAAAAAACTAGGAACATTAAGATCAAATTCCCTTTGATCAGTTTTTTACATATTTTGTTCTTGTAGGCGTGCTTCTTTCAGCATGCTATATAAGGTTTTCCGACAACATGATAGAGACATACGAAGATCACGGAAAAGAGATACTCAATCTGGCAGCAGAGGATATCGTCATAGACCACATCCCCGACTATCTGAGCGGAAATTACGACAGGGCCGAGTATGAAGCAACTGTAAGAAAGCTGAATCTGTATCCGAGATATCATGAAGCGTGCAGATGAAGCTATGTATGCCGAAAAGGCTGCCTTCAAGGAAACCTATGGAAGCTATAGATGATCCGCAAGAGAAACTTTTGAACGTGCAATTATAAGGAGAGACTCTATGAATTGGAAGATTAGTAAAAGACTGGTAACGGTTTTTATGGCATTTATGCTTTTATTAGAGATTCCTGTTTATGCATTTGCAGAGGATGTCCCTGCAGAGAATGCGCCTGTGGAGGATGTTCAGGATAATACAGAGTGTTTTGTCCATGAGCCCTTCGTAGAAGGCACGGGGGATGTGCAGGAAGTCCAGGTTTTTGAGGAAGCTGGCAAGACTCAGGAACCCGAAGCTTCAGAGAATCTAGAGGCCTCTGTGAATTTTGAAACTCCTGCAGCGCAGACTGTTCCCGGAACAGCTGATGGTTCACAAGCTGTGGATCCCAATAGCGCGGGCGATGAGAATGTGCCTGAAGTGACATTTGTTGAAGGCAATACTGAGTTTGCATCTGAATCTGTATCATATGGAGGATATACCACCAGTATTAAGGGATTACCGGAAAACTCTGAGGATATTCTTCTTACTTTTGCTGAAAGTATACCGGATTCAATCAACAGCGGAGCGATGATCAAGCAGATAATTGATGAAGCTGTGGATGCTGAGAAATACTCAATTGGATTACCCGGATATGACCAGCAGATGTGCTGGGCTGCGTCTGCATCTGATATGCTTTGGATGTCCGGATATGCTCAGGAGGCCACAAATCCGTTTACCGGTGAAAAGTTCACCAGTGAAGATGACGTGTTTGAGTACTTCAGGAAGTGTTTTACTGATGGCTCCGGGATTCCAAAGGCGGGGTTTGAGTATTTCTTTACAGGTGAGTACCCTAATCAGGGGCAGCCTGGATTGTCTCAGCTGAGAGAGGAGTATGCCCAATATGGTAAATTGCTGCCTGATGAGCAGATTACAGTTGGAACTGAAGAACAGTGGCATGATGAGAGTGGGGATTCTGATATCCTTACACCAATTAATAACCTTAATGACAAATCTGCAGCAGCACTGCTTAAGTGGTTTTATCCTGAGGCAGGACTGTATTTGCCATCAGCTCATTTGCTGACAGTGGCAGGCATTACTCAGGATGATGCTGAAACAGATTTCACCAAAAAGTATAAGGGAATTATCCTGTCAGATTCGGACAATGATCCTGTCAGGGTGGATGCTTATGCAGGAGACAGCCTGGAGGAAAGGGCAAGGCTTGCGGCAGCTGCACCAAACTCATATACATACTATAATCTGTCCTGGGAGAATCTCGGGGGAGAGAATAAGTGGGTTGTTCAGAATTATGTCTCGGTCCCTTTATATAAGACGGTTTTGGAAGGCATATTATGGTTGACAGACCGTATTATTCCGGTACCTGAAATTCCGTATGCCGGCAACAGCGGTGAAGATGAACATAAGGATGATGTAACTACACAGATCCCGGCACCTGTTAATCCTGAGCTGGACAAGATCAAGACTCTGATGAAGGATAATAACATGCTTGTCTATTCACCGACTGTTTACGTATATAAACAGGAAAGTGATAAGGAATTCGTATTATATGTAAGCAATATCAGAACAGCACTGGTTAATGTTTTTCTGGATGGAACAAGACTTGCTGAAGACGCAGCTTATTACCGTATAGATGAACTTCCTGGCGGCCTCTTTACTATCAGGCTGAGTCAAGAACTTATGAAGTCTCTGAAAAAGGGCAATCATGAGCTTCTCCTTGATTTTTATACAATTGATGACGTTACTGTAAACATTCTTGTAGAATAAGATCAGGGATAACTGTACAGCTAGTATAAGGAGACTAAAGATTATGTGGGCTTTTGAAACAAACTTCTATCAGATATACACCCTGGGATTTTGCGGGGCACCTTTCGAAAATGACGGAAAACTGGAACACAGAATACTAAAGGTGCTGGACTGGATCCCCCATCTGGAAAAGCTGGGAGTAGGGGCAGTTCTCTTTAACCCGGTGTTCGAGTCTGACACACATGGCTATAACACCAGGGATTACCGGAAGTTGGATACACGTCTTGGAACCAACGATGATTTCAAGAAAGTATGCAATGCCCTCCACGACAAGGGTATCAAGGTGGTTCTGGACGGCGTTTTTAACCACGCCGGAAGAGGTTTCTTTGGTTTTGTGGATGTTTTGGAAAAGAAATGGGACTCTCCCTATAAGGACTGGTTCCATATCAGCTTTGACGGCAATAACGGCTACAACGACGGCCTGTGGTATGAAGGCTGGGAGGGCAACTACGATCTGGTAAAGCTGAACCTTAGAAATCCTCAGGTGGCTGATTACCTCATGGAGAGTGTCAAATACTGGATCGATGAATTCGACATAGACGGACTTCGCCTCGATGTTGCCTACTGTGTGGAGAGCGATTTCCTAAGAAGGCTCAGACATGATACCGCCGGCTGGAAGGATGATTTCTTCCTGATGGGAGAGATGATAGGCGGAGATTACAACCGCATTATGTCTGATGACCTGTGCCATTCTGCAACTAACTATGAGTGCTATAAAGGAATGTATTCAGCATTTAACAGCATGAATATGTTTGAAATAGTGCATTCTCTGATGCGCCAGTTCGGCCCTGAAAACTGGACTTTGTACAAAGGAAAGCATCTGTTATCATTTGTGGACAACCACGATGTATCAAGGATTGCCAGCACTTTGACTAATCCTGAGCATTTAAAGCTCATTTATACCATGATGTTCGGCATGCCGGGAATCCCTACCATCTACTACGGAAGCGAGTGGGGAGAGAAGGCGAATAAGTCCCAGGGCGACCCTGCTCTAAGGCCATGCTTTGATGAGCCGAAGTGGAATGAGCTGACTGATCACATAGCAGCCCTCTGCAAGGCACAGAAGGGCTCAAAGGCTCTTAACTACGGAGCTTTCAAGTCACTGCTTCTGACAAACAAGCAGTGCATATTTGAGAGAGAGACAGAGGGTGACAGAGTCCTGGTGGTAATAAACGCAGAAGACCAACCCTTCAGAGCTCACTTCGACGCCAGAGCCGGCAGGGCAACTGATCTTATAACCGGAGATATGGTTGATTTTGGCGGAGGCCTTGAGGTTCCCGGCTATACATCATATCTGCTGCAAATCTGAACATGAGGAAATCATTTTTAAATAATAAAAGATAAATATCCATAATTTCCAAAGGGTACACTATTGTAAAATGAACTTGTTGCATTTATAAGACCTGACATCATGGAGGCATTTCATGAAAATATACTTTGACAAGCTCTACAAAGACGACAGAAAACAGGAGCTTTGCGGAATATGTGTACCTTTTGGAAAAGGGACTTTGCCATCGGACAAGGCGGATACCCTTACTATTCTTGACGGGGACAAGTCTGTTCCCCTTCAGACTGAGATCACATCCAGATGGGATGATGGTTCGGTTCGCTATGCATATCTGCATTTTCTCGCAGACCTTCCCGGAAACAGCAAAAAAGCGTTTGAGCTTTCCTTTGCAGGTGAGGCAAAAGACACTTTTGAGTTATTAAAAACAATCGATATCAATAAGAGCACCGATGCCATTGAACTTAATAATGGGCTCTTTAGTTTTTGCGTGAAGAATTCAGCAGAGAGCCTGTTTGAATCCTTTGAATACGCCGGAAGCTCTTTTGCCAAAGAACGGTTCGTAGGACCGCTGGTAAGGATCGGCGGAGAGAGACTTACGACTGTATTCGACAAGTGGCAGGTAGTTAAGGAAGGAAAGATTTACACTGTTCTTCAGGCGAAGGGCAGATGCCTTTCGGCAAAAGAGAATGCTTTCTCCGGCAAGGGAATCGAATTTGAAATGAGAATTTCCGTGACAGCAGGAAAGCCCTGGATGGACATGGGCTTTAAGTTCATCAACTGCACAGATGGGGATATCATACCTGATGATATTATATTTGCTGTAAAGGCAGATGCTGCCAGCACTTTGGACCTAACCAGCCCTGCTATGCAAAAGACAGAAGTTGATTCCACGGGCTGCGGCGATACATCAAGGACTGTTGAGGACGCCGATGTAATAAAAACAACAGGCATAAGAGAACTGGCTGGGTTTAGCTACGGCGGGGAGCACTATAACTCAGAGGCCGGAGTGAGAACTATTGTTGGACAGTCCAATTACAAGACGGATTTCAAGATCAGTACCACCGGAGCCAGAGTGGAGAACAGCATATTGGCAGAGACACTTCTGGGGCAGGCAAACGAGCATTTTCCGGAAGTTTTGTATGGAACTTTCTTTGCAGATTACACTGATGCGGCAAGTGATGTTGGCGTCTGTGCGACTGTGTTCCAGGCGTTCCAGAACTTCCCAAAGGCTGTAAGAGCGGAAAAAAACGGTATTGTAATTTATATTATTCCTGATCAGGAAGAGAGTTCAAAAAGCACCAAAGCCCAGAAGGTAACCTTTACATCTGGAATGGCCAGAGAAACCAGATTCCTTCTGCATTTCCATGATGCAAAAGAGCCTGTTTACGAGCTGGACAACAGAAGCCTCATTTATCAGATGCCTGATAAACCGTATATTAATCCTGTCGAATTTGATAAAGCAGGTGTTATGCCCAAGATATTTCTTTCAGCGGATGAGCAGGATGATGATGTGGAAATAGCACTTATAGACAAGGCTGATTCCCATGCCAGATGCTACGGAATGCTATGCTTTGGAGATGCTCCTGATCCCGGGTATACACAACAGGGAAGAGGCAACGGAGATCTTGTCTGGACTAATAACGAATATGATTTCCCTCATGCCATGTTTATGATGTATGCCAGAACCGGCATCCGCAGGTTTCTGGATTATGCCAGTGTGGCAGCATGGCACTGGATGGATGTGGACGTGTGTCATTACAGCTCTGATCCGCTCAGGATGGGAGGTCAGTGGGAGCACACAAGAAAACACACAGGAGGCTCAGAAGAAGGTTGTGGCTGCAAAGGAGAGATGGTCTGCAGTCACGAGTGGGTAGAGGGACTGCTTGACTATTATCACTTTACGGCTGACGAAAGAGCTCTTAAAACTGCCATTGGTATAGGTGAGAACGTACTAAGGCTCCTGGATACGCCAATGTATCAGGTGCCGGGAGAGGCTACGGCCAGAGAGACCGGCTGGGCCCTTCGTACTCTTACAGCTCTTTTCCTGGAGACCAATGACAAGAAGTGGGTTGTAAAGGCTGAGTGGATCGTGTCCCAGTTTAAGGCCTGGAACGAGCGATATGGCATCTGGCTATCGCCGTATACCGACAACACTACTATAAGGGTCGGATTTATGATATCGGTTGCTATTGGCTCTTTGATGCGCTATTACAGGGTGTTCCCAAGCGATGAGCTTAAGAAAATGATCCTGGATGCCATAGATGATCTGACGCAGGAATTCATGACAGGGCAGGGCCTGTTTTATTATAAGGAGCTTCCGAGCCTTTCGCGCAATGGAACAAACACACTCCTTTTGGAGGCTATGGCCATAGGGTACGAGCTTACCGGAGACATCAAATATCTTGAGTTTGGTAAAAAGACCTTTAAGAGGTCATTAGATGGTAAAGCAGGTTTACCGAGTGGAAAGAAGATTGTGGAAGATACTGTAATCCTTGGCAGTGGCCCCACCAAGAATTTCGCTCAAAGCTTTTTACCGATCACTTACTTTTATGTTCAAATGAGAAAATTTGTATTATAATCAGTATATGGAAATTCGTACACCTATAATTGCAATATTGGTATTGACAATACTGGTTGTAATCTACCTGAGGAAGAGCATGCCTCGGGTATTTTCTGCGCGTGTATTTTTCTATTTTCTGGTGGCTGCTTATATAAATATTTGCAGCGAGATTTTCGAGTGTGCGGTCTTTAAATATCTGGACAAATCTTTTTATGTGCTTCGCAGGGCCTCACAGGGGTTTTATGTAGGAACTCTTATTATATGCGCGTTTCTTATGGCTTTGTATGTTTACGCCAAGGTTAACAGCGGAAGAAGAGTATCCAAGAGGATGATAGCTCTTTTAACTATTCCGGGTATCATCGGTATTGCTTCAATCTTTATGGGCAAGATCTACTATAGTACCAATGTTTCCGGGGAGTTCTACAACGCCGGGCCTGCGATATTGTTCTGTTATTTCATTGGCTTTTTGTACATCTTCACCACGATGGTAATGGCGATCATTTACAGAGACAGGATGCGCAAGGAAGATTCCGTATCCATAATCGTGGGTCTTATAGTCTGGGCGGCACTTGCCTTCTTCCAGTTCAGTTTCCACGGTTATCAGGTTTCATCTGTTGCCATGATGCTTATGGTGCTGATACTGTTTTTGTCCAGCGAGAACCCCAAGGAATTCTACGAGAAGTATATAAATGGCGTTAAAAACAGAGATGCTTTTATCATGATGCTTGTGGAGAAGTTTGGAAGCACAAAGCCTTTTTTCATAGCTTCTGTAATCTTTACCGGAAAGAGCACTAACCTTACCGGGCAGGACAGACAGATGCTCAACGAGCTCCAGAGCCGGATTTCCAGACAGGTTGAAAATGCCATCGGCGAGGGAGCATATCTGTCCAGCTGGAACACGCTGTCATATGTAGTAGACTCTCCAAAAAAAGTTGAAGAGCTGATGTCCCTCATAAACAACTATAAGGATGAGGGTGAAAACTATAAACTTATGTATTCTGTTCTGGAGGTGCCAAAATATACCGGCAAGGTCGATGAGGCGCTTCAGATCCTGAGCTATGTATCCGGAGAATATGTTTACACCCAGTATTCACCGAATCTTGTTATCAATGACAAGATCGTGGACAAGATGATACTTCGAAACAGCATTGAGGATATTGTCAGACAGGCTATCAAGGATAAGGCCTTTGAGGTTTATTATCAGCCTATCCTCAGCGTTAAGGAAGGAAAGTTTACCTCTGTAGAGGCTCTTGTAAGGCTCAAGCGGTCAAACGATGAAAACTACATTTCTCCGGAGGACTTTATCCCTATTGCTGAGAAATGCGGACTTATTCTTGAGATAGACGATCTTGTATTTGAGAGGGTTTGCTCATTTATTGCCAGGGAAAACCTGCAGAGCTACGGCATTAAGACGGTGGAAGTCAATCTGTCGGGAAATGAGGTAGTGGACAGGCAGACCTATGCAAGGCTTATTGGAAAAATGGAAAAGTACCATATTCCACCCAAGTTTATCAACTTCGAGATCACAGAGACAGCTTATATCAATAACGACGATGCATTTAAAGAGAACGTCCTCAGGCTCAAGGAGATGGGAAGTACCTTCTCAATGGACGATTTTGGATCGGGCTATTCAAATCTCTTAGAGCTCCTCAAAATGGACTACGTTCTCGTTAAGATGGATAAAGAGTTCATCTGGAACTGTCTGGATGAAGATAAACCTGAAAACATGAGAATGCTGGAATACTCCATAAACTTCTTAAAGGACTATGGACTTCATGTTCTGGCAGAGGGAATTGAAACATCCGAACAGGCTAAAATTTTGATTGAAAAAGGTGTAGAATATTTACAGGGATTCTATTATTCGAGACCAATACCTGAAGGTGAGTATATCGAGTTTCTTAAGGCACAGAAAGGAGAAAGGCAATGAACGAAGCTCTTTATGATGCGGTTTTTAGCTATGGTGAGAAGAAGGTTGATCCATTCGCAGCAACAAATGCGGATTTTAAGACTATCATCGGAGATATGAGACTTGTGGGCTATGAGATCACATCTTTTAATGTTGCCCATCAGATAATTCTGCAAATGCTCGATGACCTTATCAGGACTAAGGGAAGGATAATCGAACAGGCAATGGATCTGGACAACAGAGACCAGTACTGTAAGGACACCTATGGGCTTACCTTCAAGGATATTGACGCCCTGGACCCTTCCAACGACATTGAGTGGGATATCAAGAGTGGACAGGTAATCTACTACCTGACTCATGATGCCAAGCACAAGGAAGAGGCCTACTTTATACTCTTCAAGAAAAACTTCGACGCTTTCACAGGCAAGACCGGATTTAACTACGTGAGCCTGTAACACAGGAAAAGACATGATACTTGAAACTAAACGTTTGATACTGCGGGGCTGGAAGGATGAAGATGCTTCCAGCCTCTTTAAATACGCCAAAGATGACCGGGTAGGGCCTGTGGCGGGGTGGGTTCCCCACAAAGATGTGGCATACTCCAGGGCTGTGATCAGGACAATCCTGTCCGGTGAAGAGACCTACGCCATATGTCTTAAGGAAAAAGACTGCGAACCAATAGGCAGCATTGGTCTGACTCTTAAGGGGAGTCCTGAGAGACCTCTGGACGAGGACAGCGCTGAGCTGGGCTACTGGGTTGGCGTCCCATTCTGGGGCAGGGGAATAGCAACAGAAGCTGCGGGAGAACTCATAAGACGCGGCTTTGAGGACCTGGGGCTGGAAAAGATATTCTGTGCCTACTTCGATGGCAATCTAAGATCAAAAAAAGTCCAGGAAAAATGCGGTTTTTCCTATCATCACACCAATGAAAATTCCTACATAATCATGCTGGGAGAGACCCGCACAGAGTACTTCAACGTGCTCACAAAAATGGACTGGAAAAAACGATATTAACTCAAAAAAATCACCGAAAATTCAAATTTAATTATTACAAAAATCGTAATAATATGGTATAATTTATGTGCTGGCGGCGCTCAGGAACTGGTTGATCAGTTTTAAAATAAAACAAGGAGGAAAAGATGTTAAATATTGGAGAGTGCGTTATTTATGGCAGTCATGGTTTGTGCAGCGTACGAGACATTCTGGTTCCATCTTTCCTTGAGAGAGGGAAGGAGAAGGAGTATTATCAGATGGTTTCGGCAGTAGATACCGGAAGCATCCTGTATGTGCCCGTGGAAGGCGCAGAGAGCAAGATCAGAGACGTGATCAGCCCGGATGATGCTGAGGAGCTCATAGACGAGATTGAATATACTCCGGAGCTTACGCTTCCCGAGGGTAAAAAGGCTGAGCCTGCAATTACCGAAGTTATTAAACGCAACATGACAGACGAGATGATGAGTCTTGTAAAATCACTTCACAAGATCAAGGCGATCAGACAGGCAGAGGGCAAGAAATTCGCCGCCCTCAACGAGAAATATCTGAACATAGCAGAGAAACTTTTGTATACGGAACTTGCCTTCTCCTTAAAGGTTGAGAAGGATGACATAAAGAGAAGAGTTTTCAAAGAGTTATCACAGCTACCTTTAGAGACTGCATAATGCAGTCTCTTTTTTTGCGAATCACTACGCAAATGCAGAAGAAATGTGGTACAATGTGTTCTATGGTTAAAACTAAGGCTATTTACTACGAAGATGCATATATTCAGGAGTTTACGGCTACCGTCCTGTCATGTGAACAGGGTAAGAACGGCAGCTTTCTTGTGGTTTTAGACAGGACAGCTTTTTTCCCCGAATCAGGCGGACAGAGCAGTGATATCGGAACTATAGCAGATGCTACGGTCAGTCATGTCAGTATCCGCGATGATATCATCACCCATGTCCTGGATAAAGAGCTTACAGTGGGATCTACAGTTACCGGCAAGATAGACTGGCAGCACAGATTCAGCAACATGCAGCAGCACACCGGTGAGCATATCTTTTCGGGCATTGTCCATTCCAGATTTGGCTATGAGAACGTGGGATTTCACCTGAGCGACTCCGAGGTTACTATGGATTACAGCGGAGTGCTGACAGACAGCGATATCAAAGATATCGAGCTGGCAGTCAACCAGGCTATCTGGGAGAATGTAGAGGTAAAATGCGAATATCCTTCCAAAGAAGCTCTGGAGCAGATTAACTACCGCAGCAAAAAAGAGCTCACGGGAGATATCAGAATAGTAACGGTAACAGGCTACGACGTCTGTGCCTGCTGCGCACCCCATGTCACAAAGACCGGAGAGATAGGCTTTCTTAAGGTGGTCAGCTGCCAGAACTACAAGGGCGGCGTAAGAGTCAGCATACTGTGTGGTAAAAGAGCTTTAGAGTACGTAAGTTTCCAGCAGAGCATTGTAGGGGAGCTCACAGCTCTTTTAACAACCGGTGCAGACAAACTTACGGCATCCGTTAAAAAGCTTTCGGATGATAACTATGCTATAAAGGGCCAGCTCTCAGAAGCCAGGGAGAAACTCCTTGGATACGAGCTGGAAAGTATAGATAAGAACCTTAAGAACGTGTTCCTGATAAAGGATGCGGGTCTTGATGGCAATCTGATGAGAAATGCTGTAAATGCGCTCACTGCAGAGCATCCAGGGTATTGCGGAGTTTTCTCCGGCGATGATGCAAGTGGTTATAAATACATCGTTGCAACAGCTGGCCCTGAAGGCGATGCAAGAAATGTCCAGAACATGCTAAGGGAAGAATTTGGAGCCAAGGGCGGCGGCAGCAAAGCCATGATCCAGGGCAGCATGAGTGGCGCTGTGATATCAGATGTTATTGCAAAATGTGAAGCCCTCCAGTAATTATCGGGGCTTTTCAGGGGATGAAAGTATGAATGTTGGGACTTTTAAGGATTTCAAGGAAGGATGCAGGGATGCGATCCCGATCTGCCTTGGCTATATGGCGGTTTCTTTTGCTTTTGGTATAGAGGCTTCCAAGATCGGAATGACCACCTTTCAGGCGGCTATGACATCGCTCATGAACGTAACCAGTGCGGGACAGTTTTCAGCGCTGGAGCTCATAGCCAGAAACGGAAGCTTTGTTGAACTTGCAATCCTTCAGTTTATTATTAACTTAAGATACATGCTGATGAGCTGTGCACTGTCTCAGAAGCTGGACCCCAAGGTCAATACACTCCACAGAATGGGAATTTCCTACGGCGTGACGGATGAGATCTTTGGACTGAGCGTCCTTAAAAAGGGTCAGCTATACCCGATGTATTCCTACGGACTTATCGTGGTATCAGTATTTGGATGGGTATTTGGAACTGTTCTTGGAGCTTTTTCGGGACAGATCATGCCCCACAGACTCATAAGCTGTCTTGGACTTGCTATTTACGGCATGTTTATTGCCATAATAATCCCGGATACCAGGACCAGTAAGGCGGTAATGGCAGTGGTGCTCTCTGCAATGGTGCTGAGCACACTCTTTACCTATCTGCCTGTTATCAGCACAGTTATTTCATCGGGATTTCGCATAATCATTGTTACGGTTGTTATTGCCGCACTGGCAGCGCACTTCGCACCGATTCCTGAAAAAGAGGGAGGTGCTGAGCAATGAGCAGAGTTTACCTGTATATCATTCTGATGGCGGTGGTAACATATCTTATAAGAGCGTTGCCCCTTACCCTTATCAGAAAAGAGATAAAGAGCAGATTTATCAAGTCGTTTTTGTACTATGTTCCATATGCCACGCTGGCAGCCATGACCTTCCCGGCCATTTTGCATGCCACAGACTATGTTTTGTCTTCAGTGGTGGGATTTGCGGTAGCTCTTTTACTGGCGTTTAATAAAAAGAGCCTTCTGACCGTGGCAGGTGTTTCCTGCGCGGCAGCATTTATAGTGGAACTGTTTTTACACTGATGAAAGTATTCAAAATAAGAAAGGAATATTGCGATGCGTATTGGAATGGGATACGATGTTCATAAGCTTGTGGAGGGAAGAGACCTGATCATGGGAGGCGTTAAGATCCCATATGAGAAGGGGCTTCTTGGTCATTCGGATGCGGATGTTCTTCTTCATGCAGTTATGGATGCTCTTCTTGGAGCAGCAGCTCTTGGAGATATCGGCAAGCACTTTCCGGATAGCGATGAGAAATACAAGGGAGCAGATTCTCTTGAGCTTCTCAAGGAAGTGTATAAGCTTCTGGACAACCACAGCTACGTAGTTGAGAATGTAGATGCGACAATCATTGCTCAGGCACCCAAGATGAGACCATACATTGATGAGATGCGCATTAACATAGCCCATGCCCTTAAGATCGGCATGGATCAGGTGAACGTCAAGGCCACCACAGAGGAGGGACTGGGATTTACCGGAAGCGGTGAAGGAATTTCATCCCAGGCGATATGTCTTTTGACTGAGAAAAAATATTGTTGCAAGGAGCAGGGAAATGAGTAATAGTTTTAGATTTTATAATTCACTGACAAGAAAGATAGACGAGTTCGTGCCTAATGAAGAAGGCAAGGTGTCAATGTATACCTGCGGACCAACCGTTTACCATTATGCACATATCGGAAATATCAGAACATACATCATGCAGGACGCGCTGGTTAAGTCTCTGGAGTATGCCGGCTACGATGTTAAGCGTGTCATGAACATCACAGATGTCGGACATCTTTCATCTGATGCAGATACCGGTGAGGACAAGATGCTGGCTGGTGCCAAGAGAGAGCACAAGTCTGTAATGGAGATAGCCAAGTTCTATACAGATGCGTTCTTTAAGGATTTTCAGGCTGTTGGCAATAAAATGCCGGATGTTATTGAACCCGCAACAAACTGCATTCCTGAGTTTATCCATATGGTAGAGGTGCTCCTGGAGAAGGGCTATGCTTATCAGGCGGGCGGAAATGTTTATTTCGATACCAGTAAGCTGGATGACTACTACGTTTTCTCATCTGCCATCGAGAAGGAAGAGCTTCAGATCGGTGTAAGAGACGACGTTGAAGAGGATGTTAATAAGAAGAACAAGACTGACTTTGTTCTCTGGTTCACCAAGTCTAAGTTCGAGGATCAGGCTCTTAAGTGGGACAGCCCATGGGGCGTAGGATATCCCGGATGGCACATTGAGTGCTCATGCATCTCCATGAAGCATCTTGGGGATAAGCTTGATATCCACTGCGGTGGCGTAGACAATATGTTCCCTCATCACACCAATGAGATCGCACAGTCCGAGAGCTATTTAGGACATAAGTGGTGCAACTACTGGTTCCACAGCAATCACTTAAATGACAGAGCAGGCAAGATGAGTAAGTCCAAGGGAGCTGTCCTTACAGTTTCAGTTCTCCAGGAAAAAGGCTATGATCCGCTGGTTTACAGATTCTTCTGCCTCCAGTCCCACTACCGCAAGCCTCTTGAGTTCTCCTTTGAGGTTCTGGACAACACCGTTGGAGCTTATAACAAGCTGGTCAAGAAGGTTGCAGAGTTTAAGAACGACGGAGCAGTTGACGCCAAGGTTCTGGGCGAATTTGAGGATAAGTTCCGCGAGGCACTCTCAGATGATCTCAACACTTCAATGGCAGTGACCATTCTCTATGATGCACTCAAGGCTGATACCAATGATGCTACCAAGCTTGCTATTGTAGAGAGCTTTGATAAGGTTCTTTCACTTGATCTTATTGGACATGCCAAGAGCCTCGACGAGGGCGTTGACGTTGATCCTGAGCTTCTTCAGTATATTGAGGAGCAGATCGAGAAGAGAACACAGGCCAAGAAGGCCAAGGATTTTGCAACAGCAGATGCCATCAGGAATGAGCTTCTTAAGAAGGGCGTTGAGATCAAGGATACCCGTGAGGGAGTTAAATGGCAGCTGGTTTAAATGACTTTATAAATGAGAAATTTGATATAAGCCCCAAGGACATAAGGACCTATTCGCCCCTGACCCTGGCTTACATCGGAGATGCAATCTATGACCTTGTTGTGAGGTCAGTTCTTGTTAATCGCGGCAACACTGCGGTAAACAACCTGCATAAAAGAGCAAGCGCTATTGTAAAAGCGCCCACTCAGGCAGCACTTGCAGCCGCAATCATGGATGACCTTACAGATGAGGAAAAAGACATCTACAGAAGGGGCAGGAACTCCAAACCACACACGAAGGCTAAAAACGCATCTACAATGGAGTATCTTGAGGCCACAGGTCTTGAGGCAGTTGTAGGCTTTTTATACCTTTCCGGAGACATGGACAGGGTGTGCGACCTTATTTCACTGGGGCTTAGCAGGATAGATCAGAGCCTGTAAATTTTTCTGAGGATCATATATGGAAAAAGAAACACTTAACGTAAACGAAGAGAAAATAGAAGGACGTAATGCCGTAATCGAGGCTTACCGCTCCGGAAAGACAATAGACAAGATCTATATTCTTGATGGCTGCCAGGACGGACCTGTTGCCACCATCAGAAGAGAAGCTAAAAAGCAGGGTACCCTCATAAAGTTTGTCAGCAGAGAGAGACTGGACCAAATCTCAGAGACCGGCAAGCATCAGGGCGTAATTGCCATTGCGGCAGCTTATAAGTACTCAGACATGGAGGATATCTTCGAGCTTGCCCAGGCCCGCAACGAGGATCCCTTCGTATTTGTACTGGACAATATCGAGGACCCACACAACCTTGGAGCTATCATCAGAACAGCCAATCTGGCCGGTGCTCACGGAGTTATCATTCCCAAGAACAGGGCAGTAGGACTTACAGCGACAGTAGCCAAGGCATCTGCGGGAGCGCTTAACTACACACCTGTTGTTAAGGTCACAAACATTGCCCAGACTATAGAAGAGCTTAAAAAGCGCGGACTCTGGTTTGCCTGCGCCGATATGGACGGCACAACCATGTACAAGCTGAATTTAAAGGGCGCCATCGGACTTGTCATCGGCAACGAAGGAAACGGCGTATCCCGTCTGGTAAAAGAGAAGTGCGACATGATCGCATCTATCCCTATGAAGGGCGATATTGATTCTTTGAATGCGTCTGTAGCAGCAGGCGTACTTGCTTTTGAGGTGGTCAGACAAAGAACTCTGTGAGGACTTTAGATGAGCGGAAAAAAGTACAGCGAATTCGATGATGAGCAGCTGATAGTCCAGATCCACGACGGTGGTGAGGACGGTATCACTGACTACATCATGAACAAATACAAGAACCTGGTGAGAAAAAAGGCAGCTTCCATGTATATCTTAGGAGCTGACAGGGACGACCTTATCCAGGAGGGCATGATAGGACTCTTTAAGGCCATAAGGGACTATGACTGCGGCAGAGATGCCAGCTTTGCCACCTTTGCAGAGCTGTGTATATCCAGGCAGATGTATTCCGCCATCAAATCCCTGGCACGCAAGAAACATGCACCACTTAACAGCTATATTTCAATCTACGCCAGCAGAGAAGACGGCGAAGCCGGAATGGAGACCTTTCTGGAGGATATACTGGAATCAGATGTCAGTCTTATCCCGGAGCAATATGTCATTGACCAGGAGAATCTTCAGGATCTTGAAGAAGAGATAGAAAGAGAGCTCAGCGACCTGGAGAGACAGGTCCTCGACCTTTATATCACCGGCATGAGCGTAAAAGAAATCTCTGCAGTGCTGGGCAGGGATGAGAAATCCACTGACAACGCAATGCAGAGAATCAAAAACAAATTAAAGAAGTATCTTACAAAAAAGGGTTAAGCAAAGGCATCAAAGCTCATTCCTCCGCCACCGCCGCCGTAAGAAGCCGGGATGGTAACTTTTATAGGAGAGGGAGAGCCTTGAATGGAAGGGGCAGCGCCAAATACCGGAGTGCTTGATGTGGCACCGGATAAGCCCATTCCTGCTACGCCCTTTTTTTCGTACTTATCCATAATGGCTTTTAAATAGTCGCCATCAGCCTTGGCGATATCCTTCATCTCTTTTGTGCGGTGTTTCATCTTGAGCATCTTAAGGTCATCCTCGGACATGTTGGGATCCGGGGCTACCATGGTATTTGCCAGTTCGTCCAGATCAAGAACTTCGTCCATCTCTTCCATGACATCAGCAACCATCTTCATCATATCGGACATCATTTCATCCATGGAAGCGGAATTGCTCTCCTGGACTTCCTGTATCTGTGCCTGCATCTGCTGGGCAAGTTCTGCCATTCTATAGGCCATTTCATCTTGCATATCAGACATTTCCAGCTGCATTTCTTCGAAGTATTCAGATTCATCAGGATTTTCCATGGCTCTCACGTCTTCTGCAGCCATTGCTTCATCCATTTCTTCTTCCGAAAGCTCTTTTTCCTGATCCTGTTCTTCCTTTTCTTCAAGGGCAGCAGTAGCACCGCCCTGACCGCGTTCTATCATTTCTTCCTGCTGGAGGTGGGCAACTTTCTTTTTGGCTATGCGTTCCATGGACTTGGCGTGCTCGATGGAGATCTGAACTTCTTCTTCATCGTATTCGCCACTATTTTGCAGCCTTTTTAGCCTTTGAACCTCGCGCCTTGCAGCGGCGGCTGCCTTTCTGGCACTTATGGAGTTCTTGCTCCTGACAATCTGGGAAGATATCTTTTTATAGCTGTACTGAAGCTTTTTCTTTTCAAGAGAGGCGTCTTTTGCCTTGGTTCTGGACGCACGAAGGGAATTGGCGTATGCCTGGCTCTGGCTTAATATTGAATTTTCAGCTTTTTGCTGGGAGCGTTGCTGATTTTCGAGAGCTCTGACTGAAGAAGGGGATGCACTCTCGTTTTGTTTTATTGTGGCTGCAGTATTCCTGGCATCTTTGGCCCATCTGTCCACAAGATTCTGAGAGCGGTCCCTGACCTGAGAGTATATGAAGTTGGCACTCATGCCTACATTCATTGATTGTCCTCCGTGACGTTTACAAGAAAAAAGCCATTAATCCTTTTTGGCTCGTCTTATATTTCGGCATAAGTTATAATAAACTTAACCCCTATTTGGAAAAAAATAATTCATAGGAAATATAAAAGAAAAATTGTTGCCATATAGAAATTAGTGTGTTATATTAATATAGCTGTTGTGAAACAGTGAACATAGACACTTAAACGTCAGGCACGATCTGTGCATTATAGGCGCGCAGTGTGCTGACAACATCTGTCGGAAACAGATGAAGTATTTCATGATATAGTGAGGTGATATAAGATGAGACAGGACATTCAGCCAGAATTCCATCAGGCAACTGTTACTTGCAACTGCGGTAACACATTCACAGTTGGATCAACAAAGAGCGAAATCCACGTAGAAATTTGCTCAAAGTGCCATCCGTTCTACACAGGAACTCAGAAGGCTACAGCTGCTCGTGGACGTATTGATAAGTTCAACAAGAAATACGGCATGGACAACAAGTAATTATAGCTATTACAGTATGATGATCATGAGGTTGAGGCATTGCCTCGACCTCTTTTTCATTAAAATGATTTTGTTTAGAAACATGGCGGTAGAGAAGAAATGAAGAGTCGTAAGCGTAAGATAAGGCACTACTCAGGAATTGGCGGACAGGCTGTTCTTGAGGGCGTAATGATGAAGAATAAGGATATGTACGCCGTAGCAGTCAGAAAACCTGACGGAGATATTGCGGTGGAGATCGATGAGTATCACGGCGTGGCATATGGCAGCAAGCTTCTTAATATTCCTTTTGTCAGGGGCATATTTGTATTTATTGACTCCCTGATCCTGGGGCTTAAGTCACTGAACTATTCTTCATCCTTCTATGAGGAGACAAAAGAGAAACCATCCAAGCTGGATGAGGGCATCGACAAGGTATCAAGCGGACATGAGGATACATTCCTTATGATCTTTACAACGCTGTTGTCCTTTGCCTTTGCCATCGGACTGTTTATGGTGCTTCCCTATGCGATATCTGAGGTGATTTCCAAATATGCCAGAAATGATTCTGTGGTGGCCATTATTGAGGGTGTGCTCAGGATATTCATATTTGTGATCTATATACTGCTAATATCCTGTATTAAGGACATCAGACGCCTGTTTAAGTACCACGGGGCAGAGCATAAGTGCATCAATTGCATCGAGAAGGGCAAGGCTCTTACTGTTGAGAACGTCAGAAAGAGCTCAAGGCTCCACAAGAGATGCGGCAGCAGCTTCATTCTCTTTGTAATGCTCATCAGTATTGTTCTGTTCTTCTTTATCAGGATAGATTCTTATGTTTGGCGCATTGTCATCAGAATATTGCTGATTCCTGTTATTTCAGGAATATCCTACGAGATTATCCGTCTTGCAGGAAGGACCAACTTCTTCCTCATCAGGATGATCTCAGCACCGGGATTGTGGCTTCAGAGGCTCACAACCAAGGAGCCTGACGACGAGATGATTGAAGTGGCGATCAAGTCTGTAGAGGCAGTATTTGACTGGAAGGAGTTCTTATCAGATTCCTTCGGATACGAGATGGAAGAGCTTGAAGAAGATGCTTAAGTACATTGAAGCTTTTGAAAAAGGAAAAGAGATACTTAAAAGAGCCGGAGTCACGGAGGATAGCCTTGATGCCCGGCTCCTTTTAGAATACGTTTGTGGCACGGATCACAGCGCTCTCATAGTCCATCCGGAAAAAGAGCTGTCGGAGGCGCAAGAGAGTCGCTACATGGAGTTTCTGGACAGACGTTCCAAGAGAGAGCCCGTTGCTTATATCATGGGCAGCTGGGAATTTATGGGGCTTAGCTTTAAGGTCAACAAAAATGTGCTGATTCCTGAGCAGGACAGCGAATTTCTGGTAGAGGAGGCTCTCAGGCACTGCAATGATGGCATGAGGATTCTGGATCTGTGTACAGGATCGGGGTGTATTGCACTTAGTATTCTCAACTATACCAATGAGACTAAGGCTCTTTGCACTGACATATCAGGGGATGCTCTGAAGGTCGCAAAAGAGAATGCGGATGCTCTTGGGCTGTCTGAGCGCTGTGAATTTGAGGAAACAGATCTTTTTCCTAAAGTTAAAGAAAGATTTGATATTATTGTATCTAACCCGCCATATATAGCTTCCAAGGTTATAGAAGGGCTTGCTCCTGAGGTGAAGGACTATGAACCGAGGCTTGCCCTGGATGGCACAGAGGATGGCCTTGAGTTCTACAGGAGGATTGCAAGTGGAGCTGGGGAATACCTGTATTCAAGCGGATATCTGATAATGGAAATCGGCTATGATCAGGCAGAGGCTGTAAAAGATATCCTTACGAAGGCAGGAAAGTACCATAATATTGAAATTATCCAGGATTTCTCTGGGAATGACAGAGTTATTAAAGCGTGCTTCTATTAGCTGTGCAAACATCGATAATTGTTAACTTAAATGCGATTTTGGAGGTGTTTGTATGTTTGACAGATTAGAAGACATTTTAAGAAGATATGAAGACATTACCATGATGCTTGGAGACCCTTCGGTTGTTTCTGATCAGGACAGATTCAGGAGCCTGATGAAGGAGCAGAAGAGTCTTGAGGCACTGGTAGAATGTTATAACGAGTATAAGAAATGTAAACAGACTATAGAGGACAGTCTGGATATGCTGGACGCTGAGAGTGATCCTGAGATGAAGGAAATGCTCAAGGAAGAGCTTGCAGATGCCAAGGACATGATCCCTCAGCTGGAGGAGAGGCTCAAGATCCTTCTTCTTCCCCAGGATCCTAACGATGAAAAGAACGTCATCGTTGAGATCAGGGCAGGAGTTGGAGGAGATGAGGCAGCTCTTTTTGCAGCGGATATGTACAGGCTCTATACCAGATATGCTGAGCGCAGAGCATGGCGCGTTGAGACCATGAGCGTTGAGGATATCGGAATTGGTGGAATAAAGACCGTCAGCTTCATGATAAAGGGGGACGGAGCCTATTCCAGACTTAAGTTTGAGAGCGGAGTTCACAGAGTACAGAGAATTCCTGCTACTGAATCCGGCGGAAGGATCCATACTTCAGCTATCACAGTTGCTATCATGCCTGAGGTAGAGGATGTGGAAGTTGAGATCGATATGAATGACTGCAAGTTTGATGTGTTCAGAGCTTCAGGAAACGGCGGACAGTGCGTCAATACAACGGATTCAGCAGTAAGACTTACGCACTTTCCTACAGGAATAGTCATCTCATGTCAGGATGAGAAGAGCCAGCAGCAGAACAAGGCCAAGGCCATCAAGGTACTTAGAGCCAAACTCTATGAGCTTGAGAGGGAGAGAAAGCACAACGACGAGGCTCAGCTTAGAAAGAGCCAGGTTGGAAGCGGAGACAGGTCAGAGAAGATAAGGACCTATAATTTCCATCAGGGAAGAGTTACCGACCACCGCATTGGCCTTACTCTTTACAAGATAGAACAGATCATGGACGGAGATCTGGATGAGATAATTGACAGCCTCATTGCTGCAGACCAGGCTGAGAAGCTTGCCACGATGAGTGAAGTTTAAAAGTATTGATGTGAGTAACCAAATGTTGTAAAATTATTATATGTTACATCGTATGTGCACTTTTATAGGAGTGTGGATGGAGGCATATGGACGCTGGATTTAAGTCGGAATTAATTGCATGGGGCGTAGATTGGGACGAGATTCTCGACAGATTTATGGGAAATGAGGATCTGATAGCCAAATTTATGTTTAAGTTCCTCAATGATCAGAGCATGAATGACCTTACCAAGTATTTGGCAGAGGGCAATGTTTCTGAGGCTTTTAAGGCTGTCCATACACTCAAGGGCGTTGGAGCTAACCTGGGACTTAAGGGATTTCTGACACCGGTCTGCGAACTGACCGAGATATTGCGTGCCGGATCTATGGATGGCTACAAAGAGAAATACGATCAGATAAAGCCCAAATACGATGAGCTTATAGTTATACTTCAGAAATATCAGGGGTAATCTACCGCTATATCATTTGATTCTAAGAAGCTTGGGATGTATTCGTCCCAGGCTTTTTCTGCGCTTTTATCCAAAGTGAAAATACTATAGGAGACACCTGTGGTGATAACGACCTCACCATTTGCATATCTTATGTTGATGCCTAGCTGGATCTGGTCGGGAGAGATGTTCATATCGGCATCACTAAGAAGACGAAGCTTTTCTTCGTCTCCAAGGTGCAATATGAATTTAAAACCAAGAGGAGTCTGCTTGCCTTTGATGAGATTTAAGGCTATAGGACGGATCTTTTCCCAGGAAACAAATTCCTGATCGGGGATAGGATCTGATTCTTCCTGGCCCTTATAGAAATCCTTGTGGAGCCTTCCGTTTATGGAGAAGGTGCTGAAGGTGTCTATAACGGCTTCTTCTAAAAGAAATTTATCAAAAATATCAGTGGTCAGAAGTCTGGCCATGAAGTTTTTCTGCTGTGTTATCTTAAATGCTATCATGTTCTGCTTTTAGTAGGTGACTACGATTCCTCCATCAGCGGCGTAGGTTGTAGCAACACCTGCTGCGTCAACTATAATGGCTTCCTTGAAGGGAACCTTCTTCATGATCATATCCCTTACAACGGATGCACGCTCGAAGCAGTTAACGTGGGTGATCATAAGCCTTCTGGTCTCAGGATTCTTAACTTCTGCAGCAACTATATCTGACATTTTAACCAGAGCCTTGCGGATACCGATACCCTGGCTCTTTTGCTGGATTTCGCCCTTTACCCCGACGCATACGGGTTTGATGTTAAGAGTGGTGGCAACAAGGGCCTTCATGCCTGTAAGACGTCCGTTTTTCCTGAGAGTCTCAAGGGAATCCAGTACAAAGAAAGTGGTCATGTTGTCGCGGAAAACTTCAAGCTCTTTTACCACCTCTTCAAAAGACAGGCCTGAATCTGCCAGGTCCATTATCTTAAGGGCAATCTGTGTCTCGCCGCAGCAGGCGGAGAGAGAATCGGCGATATAGATGTTCTTGTCACCAATCTCCTCATGATAGAGGTTCTTGCCAAGGAGGGCACTGTTGTAGCTGCCGCTGAGTTTGGAAGAGAGGGTTACAACGTAAACATCATCTGCATCAGTCTTGTAGGCATCCATATAAAGCTCCGGAGATGGGCATGCCGTCTTGGCACAATCTGAGGAAGCTGCAACCTTGGCCAGATAATCCGCCTGGTCAAAGGTCTCATCATCGATTATTACGTATTCGTCTATTGAAAGAATCAGGGGAACGACCTGAATTCTGGGATCCTTGCGCAGATCAGCCGGTAAATCACAGCAGCTGTCGACTACTATTTTATAACTCATAAAACCTCCGGAACATGTTGGAAATTAGGTATTTTTTTCTAACAGTATAGTATAGATAATATCATTTTTGGTTTTGCTCGTAAACAGAAGCGGCCACATACTCGCGGGTTTTTTTGATGGCATTTCTGTAGGTCAGAGAAACCGGCAGTACCATGTCATTGTCCATTGTTACCTTGCCAAAGGACTGCTTTTTGATGTGGTCAATGTTGATGAAAGCATTGTCATTGATAGGACATACCTGAGGGAAAATGTGGCACTGGTCATAGAAGTTGACTATATCATCTATTATTGCGATGCTGCGGCCCTCTGTGAGATATACTGTGAGCTCGGAACGAGTTCTTTTGACGCAGATTATCTCGCGGCCGTAGGCGTAAAGGGTCTCGTTCTGGCCACGAAGCTCAACGGATGGCTCGGCAGTGGCGCTTATGTCCTTGATCTTGTCCATTATCGCAGTAATCTCGGCTACCTTGATGGGCTTGTCCAGATACATGATGTTGTCGGCTTTTATGCCGGCGCCCTCAACAAGTGATCTGTAGTCGATGGAAGAGGAGCACATGATGATTGGCTTCTCGATGCCGACTTCCAGCAGCTTTTTCAGGACTTCGAAGCCGTTGCAGTCGTCGGAGACCATGTCGATAAAGAGTCCCTGGTACATCTGGGGATTCTGCATGAATGCGTCCACGTTGCCATAGGAGTCGATCCAGAGCCTCTCGCCGGTCTCTTTAAAGAATCTGTCTGACTGGCGGCCAAGGAGTCTCTCGGTCTGTTTTCTGTCGGCTATATTGTCATCACATACTGCTACGTGCATATGCTCACCTCTTACATAAAGGAAAATTCAAGTGGACTAAGATATAACAAAACTCCGATAACTATCTGTAATAACAATATTATAGGCATTCCAAAGAGAAAATACCAATGTTTTGTCTTGTGGTGAAACAGGTGCATACCAAGGATGCAGCCCGGGCTTCCGCCAAGTATTGCCATAGCAAAAAGGGTTGCCTCAGGGATGCGAAAGGCGCTGCGAACAGAGCGCCTTTTGTCGATTCCCATGAATGCAAACCCTAAAATGTTAATGATTATTAAGTATAGTGTGATTATAAAGATGGATTTCATCCGTTATTTATTGTTTTCCACTTCCTGCATCTTCATAGCACGAACCTTGCAGGACAGGCCAAAGAGATTGATGAAGCCCTCTGCATCGTGGTGATCATAGAGATCTCCGGTCTTGAAGGAGGCAATGCTCTCGTTGTAGAGAGAGTATGGTGACTTGGTGCCTGCCTTGATGATGTTGCCCTTGTAGAGCTTGAAGGTAACTTCACCGGTTACATACTTCTGGGTTGACTCTATGAATGCCTGCTCTGCCTCGCGAAGAGGAGTGAACCATTTCCCTTCATATACTAGATCAGCAAACTTGTTGCCCATATCCTTTTTCATTGTATAGGTATCACGGTCCAAAATCAACTCTTCAAGCTGCTGATGAGCCTCATAGAGGATGGTTCCGCCAGGTGTCTCATAAACGCCGCGGGACTTCATTCCAACAACACGGTTCTCTACGATGTCAACGATACCGATGCCGTTTTCGCCGCCAAGTTTATTTAAGGTACGAATGATATCTGAAACCTTCATCTCTTTTCCGTTAACTGACTTGGGAACGCCGCCCTCAAAGGTCATAGTAACGGTTGTTGGTGTGTCAGGAGCATCCTCAGGAGTCTTTCCAAGAACCAGAAGGTGCTTATAGTTAGGCTCAAGAGAAGGATCCTCAAGCTCGAGACCCTCGTGGGATATATGCCAGAGGTTTCTGTCGCGGCTGTAGCTGGAGTCTGCAGAGAATGGAAGATTGATGCCGTGTGCCTTGCAGTATGCGATCTCTGATTCACGGGAATCCATTGTCCACTTGTCATTTCTCCATGCAGCGATGATCTTGATGTCAGGAGCAAGAGCCTTGATTCCAAGCTCGAACCTGATCTGGTCGTTTCCTTTGCCGGTAGCGCCGTGGCAGATGGCTACAGCACCTTCTTTTCTGGCAATCTCCACCAGCTTCTTGGCGATGAGTGGACGAGCCATTGATGTGCCAAGGAGATACTTGTTCTCGTATACGGCATGTGCCATCACGCAGGGAACGATGTATTCGTCACAGAACTCATCAACAACATCAAGAACATAAAGCTTGCTGGCGCCGCAGCTCTTTGCGCGGTCCTCAAGACCATCCAGCTCTTCCTCCTGTCCACAGTCGATGCAGACACAGATTACTTCATAATCAAAGTTCTCTTTAAGCCATGGAATGATAGCAGTTGTATCAAGACCACCTGAGTAAGCAAGTATTACCTTTTCTTTAGCCATTTGAAATATCCTCAACTTTCTTGTGGTATAATTATTATTGCTTGCGGATATAAATATAACCCCTTTATGCATTAATTGCAAGACTTATTTGCATAAATATTTAAATTCTAATAGAAATCTGCATAAATATTTAAATTATCTATTGCATTATTCATGCAGCGGTCGTATACTGAAACAAGTTTAATAGAAGAAAGGGCAATCGCTATGATTAAAGTAGGAATTATCGGTGCTACAGGTTATGCGGGAGCTGAGATCGTAAGACTGATCCAGGCTCATCCACAGGCTGAGGTTGTCTGGTACGGCTCCAGGAGCTTTATTGATGAGAAGTACAGCAGCATCTACGGCAATCTCTTTAAACTGGTAGATGCAAAGTGCATGGATGACAATATGGACGAGCTGGCTAATCAGGCAGACGTGATATTCACAGCTACTCCCCAGGGACTTTGCGCATCACTTGTTAATGAAGATGTTCTTAATAAAGTAAAGATAATCGACCTGTCGGCTGATTTCAGACTTAAGGATGTTTCAATATATGAAAAGTGGTACAAGATAGAGCACAAGGCACCTCAGTATATAGAAGAGGCAGTGTATGGTCTTTGCGAGATCAACAGAGATAAGGTAAAGAGCGCAAGACTGGTAGCCAACCCGGGATGCTATACCACCTGTTCCATTCTGACTGCGTATCCTCTTGTTAAGGAAGGTCTCATCGATACCGACACACTGATCATCGATGCGCTTTCAGGAGTTTCAGGAGCAGGAAGAGGCGCCAAGGTGGCAAACCTCTACTGCGAAGTAAATGAATCTGCCAAGCCTTATGGAGTAGCGGTTCACAGACACACACCTGAGATAGAGGAGCAGCTGGGCTACGCCGCAGGAAAAGAGCTTGTGATCAACTTCACACCTCACCTGGTGCCAATGAACAGAGGAATCCTGGCAACAGAGTATGCCACATTAATAAAGAAAGACGGCAAGCTTCCAACTGCATCTGATATCAGAGCCGCTTATGAAAAATATTACGGCAATGAGAAATTCATTAGACTTCTGGATGACGGTGTTTATCCGGAGACCAGATGGGTTGAGGGCAGCAATTACGTAGATATAGGCTTTAAGATTGATGAGCGCACCGGAAGGGTGATCATGATGGGCGCCATCGACAATCTTGTAAAGGGAGCTGCCGGACAGGCAGTACAGAATATGAACATCATGTTTGGTCTGGACGAGGCCATGGGACTGGAGCTTGTACCCAGCTTCCCGTAAATAACTAAGTCAGAGGGTTATTATTATGGTACGTAAAATGACAATTGAAGATTATGACAAGGTATATGCCCTCTGGAAATCCATCCACGGATTTGGAATGCGCTCACTGGATGATTCCTTTGAGGGAGTTGAGAAGTTCCTTAAAAGAAATCCTGAAACCAGTGCAGTGTATGAGAAGGACGGCAAGATAGTCGGAGCAATCCTCTGTGGCCACGATGGCAGAAGAGCCTGTCTGTACCATGTATGCGTTAGCGAGCAGTACCGAATGCACGGAATAGGTAAAAAGATGGTTGAGTTCTGCTGCGAGCAGCTCAAAAAGGAAGGCATCAACAAGGTCTGCTTAAATGCATTTGTCACCAATGAGGTGGGCAACAGATTCTGGCAGAAGATGGGATGGACCCTCAGATCTGATATGAACTATTACGATTTTGTTCTGAATGAGAACAATCTTACAGTATTTAATGAATAACAGGCGATCTTTATCGCGAGGAGGCATTATGAAGGTAACAGAAGGTGGCGTTACAGCAGCAAAGGGCTTTGAAGCAGCCAGCTGCGAGGCCGGTATCAAGTATAAGAACAGAACGGATATGGCTTTTGTATTTTCAAAAAAGCCCTGCACCTGCGCAGGAACCTTTACATCCAATGTGGTTAAGGCTGCCTGTGTTCAGTGGGATCAGAAAATAGTTGCTTCAGGGGATGCTATGCACGGCGTAGTCATCAATTCCGGAATTGCCAATGCCTGCACGGGAAAAGAGGGCTTTGATGCCTGTGAAGCTACCGCAAAGGCAGTGGAGAAGGCTCTTGGCGTTCCTTATAATTCAGTTGCTGTGGCATCCACAGGCGTTATCGGAATGCAGCTTCCTGTTGATAAGCTGGTTTACGGCGTTGAGACTATGAGTAAGAGTCTTGATGGCAGCATTGATGCAGGAACAGCAGCCTCCAAGGCTATCATGACTACAGATACGGTCAATAAAGAGGTCGCTGTCACATTTACAGCAGGCGGAAAAGAGATCACCCTGGGCGGAATGAGTAAGGGCTCAGGCATGATCCACCCCAACATGTGTACGATGCTGGCATTTCTTACAACAGACCTTAGTATTGAGAAAGCTCTTTTGCAAGAAGCTGTATCTGAGGTGGTTAAGGATTCCTTCAATATGATTACAGTTGATGGAGATACATCTACCAACGATACTCTGCTGGTTATGGCAAACGGAGAAGCCGGTAATGAGCTGATCACAGATAAGGGTCAGGATTACGATAACTTCAAGGAGGCTCTCACATATGTGTGCACCTTCCTTGCTAAAAAGATGGCGGCTGACGGAGAGGGTGCCAGCAAGCTATTTGAGGCTAAGGTAGTAAATGCCAAGTCCAAGGATGATGCGAGAACTCTTTCAAGAGCCATAGTTGGATCAAACCTTTCTAAGGCAGCGATCTTCGGATGTGATGCTAATTTCGGAAGATTCCTGTGTGCTATGGGATATTCAGGAGCAGACTTTGATCAGAATGATGTGGAACTGTTCTTTGAGAGCGCAAACGGAAGACTTAAGGTGTTTGATAAGGGTACACCCATTGTTTTTGATGAGGATGAAGCCCTTAAGATAATGAAGGCAGATGCAGTAACGGTATTTGTTGACATGCATGAGGGAAATGACGAGGCAACTGCCTGGGGATGCGATCTTACTTACGATTATGTAAAGATTAACGCAGATTACAGGAGCTAAGGAGATTATCATGGATAACGGTATGCAGGATGTTTTAAAGAAGGCGGAGGTTTTGGTTGAGGCTCTTCCTTATATTCAGAAGTTCAACAGGAAGATCATTGTAGTTAAGTATGGCGGAAGTGCCATGAGCAATGAGGAGCTTCAAAAGAATGTAATAAAGGATGTTACTCTTTTAAAGCTGGTTGGATTTAAGCCCATCATCGTTCACGGCGGCGGCAAGGCCATCAGCTCCTGGGTGTCCAAGGTGGGCAAGGAAGCAGAGTTTGTGAACGGTCTTCGGGTAACTGATTCTGAGACCATGGAGATTGCCGAGATGGTGCTTGGAAGAGTTAACAAGCAGCTGGTTACCATGGTTCAGGAGCTGGGAGTCAAAGCTATTGGAATCAGCGGCAAGGACTCCGGACTTCTTCATGTTAAAAAGAAATACTCAGATGGCAAGGACATCGGTTTTGTGGGAGAGATCGACAAGGTTGATCCAAAGGTTTTATTTGATCTTATGGATAATGATTATCTTCCTATTGTTGCACCGATAGGACTGGATGATTCTTTTGCTACCTATAACATCAATGCAGATGATGCGGCCTGTGCTATTGCCAAGGCTGTGGGAGCTGACAAGCTTGCGTTCCTTACTGATATTGAGGGAGTTTATAAGGATATCAACGATCCTTCAAGCTTTATATCAAGACTTACCTGCTCGGAGGCAGATGCCCTTATTGCAGCTGGAAATATCGGCGGCGGAATGCTGCCAAAGCTCAATAACTGCACAGATGCGGTTAGAGAGGGCGTTAACAGAGTGCATATTCTTGATGGAAGAATTCCTCATTGCCTGCTTTTGGAGATATTCACCAATAAAGGTATCGGAACCATGTTTATGGCGGATAATGACGATCTGGCAACAGCCGCAAGTGTTTAATAACAGGAGATATTGAAATGAGTGAGATGATGCAGAAATATATTGAAGATGCGGAGAAAGCTCTTTTGCATACCTATAACAGGTATCTGATCGTGCTGGATAGAGGAGACGGCGTCTATCTGTATGATATTGACGGCAAGAAATATCTGGATTTTGTTGCAGGTATTGCTGTTTTTGCGCTGGGCTATAACAATAAGGACTACAATGATGCTCTTAAGGCGCAGATTGATAAGCTTCTGCACACATCTAACTACTATTACAATTTACCGGCTATTGAGGCTGCTAAAAAGCTCAAGGAAGTCTCCGGCATGGACAGGGTATTCTTTACAAACAGCGGAGCTGAGGCTATTGAGGGTGCTCTTAAGGCTGCAAGGAAGTATGCTTTCCTTAAGGACGGCAGCAATGATCATGAGATAATCGCAATGAATCATTCCTTCCATGGACGGACCTTCGGTGCGCTTTCTGTAACGGGTAATCCCCACTACAGAGAGGCTTTTGAGCCTATGATAGGCAATGTTAAGTTCGCGGAGATCAATGATTTTGACAGCGTACTTAATTGTGTTACAGATAAGACTTGTGCCATCATCATGGAGACTGTCCAGGGTGAAGGCGGCATTTTCCCTGCTACGGAGGAGTTCCTTACTAAGGTTAGAGCTATTTGTGATGAAAAAGACATCCTTCTTATCCTGGACGAGATCCAGTGCGGAATGGGAAGATGCGGATATATGTACACATGGCAGAAATATGGCATTAAGCCTGATATCATGACCACTGCCAAGGCTCTGGGCTGCGGAGTTCCTGTGGGAGCGTTCCTCATGACCGAGAAGGTGGGTCAGAATTCACTGGTGGCAGGGGATCACGGAACCACTTATGGCGGCAATCCCTTTGCCTGCGCGGCCATCAACAAAGTCCTTGATTTATTTAAACAGGACAATATAATAGAGAATGTGAACGAGGTGGCGCCTTATTTGGAGAAGCGCCTTGACGAGCTTAAGGATAAATATGACTTTATCACCGAGAGGCGCGGAATGGGCCTTATGCAGGGACTTGTATTCGACAGACCTGTTGGTGAGGTGATAAACAAAGCCCTTGATAAGGGACTTATCCTTATTAATGCAGGCGCTCAGATCATCAGATTTGTTCCGCCGCTGGTGATAACTAAGGAGAATGTTGATGACATGATATCTATTCTGGATTCATGTCTGGAGTCTATATGAGGATAAGAGTCAGAATAATATCTATCATACTTGTTGCCTGTGCTCTGGCGGGTACTTATGTCTATGCCCGCTCGGACAGGAGTATCTTTGAGGATTATTCTCTTTTTAACAGAAGTAAGACCACTGTCAGACTTTGGTACACTGACGATACGCTGACGCCATATCTTCAGAGTAAGGCAGTGGCTTATTCTGAGTCTAACAGCAAGGTTCGAATTGAGCCTGTGCTGGTTTCAGGTCTTGAATATCTGGAGGGGATCAATAAGGCCTCGGTGGATGAAGAAAATTACCCAGATCTTTATATAATAACAAATGATTCGCTTGAAAAGGCTTATCTTGCCGGACTCGCTATGGAGATAGAAGGCGGAGATGAGTTTCTTTCAAGTAGTATCTTTCCGGCAGCTGCTATCAATTCCGTGACCTATAAGGGCAGGAAGATAGCATATCCATTCTATTTTGAAACAAGTTCACTTATTTATAACAAGACATACCTTGAGAACATGGCTGTTGAGAATATGCAGTCAGAGATCGATCAGGCTGAGGGAGAGGCGGCTCAGGCAGAAGCTGATCAGGCTGCTGAGGAAGGTGCCCTTAGTTCAGAGGATGATGTTACTTCTGAGGATGTTAATCCTGAGATCACCCAGGGCATGATCGATGAGGTGGTTGCGGAGTCTCTGCCTCTTAATATCTCTGATATTCTCAAGTTTGCCGAGAGCTACAATGCTCCTGAGCAGGTTGAAGCGGTATTTCAGTGGGATGTTACGGATATCTTCTACAACTATTTCTTTGTAGGAAACTACATGAATGTTGGCGGAGAGGCCGGTGACGATGTAAGTCTTATCGATATATACAATACCGATACCATCAGCTGCATGAAGATCTATCAACAGCTTAATCAGTTCTTTGCTATTGATGCGGATTCCATCGATTATGACAAGGTTGTTCAGGATTTCATCGACGGCAAGGTAGTATTTACAATTGCTACAACAGATATTATCAAGAAGATTGATGATGCCAAGGCTTCAGGCGAATGTGAATTTGAATTCGCAGTTGCTGATATGCCCGGTCTTACCGATGATTTCGGTTCCAGAACCATGTCGGTTACCAACTGTCTTGTGGTAAACGGACTTTCTGAGAATGCTGCAGAAGCCAATGATGTTGCCAAGTACCTTTGCAAGGACAATTCAGGCGATATCTACAAGCTCGGAAATAAGGTGGCCGCTCATTATGGCGTTAAATATGACAATCAGAACCTCGCAACCTTTGTTGGCGTTTATGCCGACTCCGTGCCGATGCCCAAGACCATAGAGACCAGTAACCTCTGGATGGAGCTTGAGATTGCATTTACCAAGATCTGGAACGGAGAGGATTGTAACTCTACTTTAAAGGCTGTATGCGAGAGCATAATGACGCAGGTTACAGGAACTCCGTACACTGCTACAGCACTGCCGGATCCTGATGATGATGCGATAACTGCAGGTCTTACTGAAGAGACTGAAGACAACGATTGAACTTGAATTATTTCTTTTAATCGAATAGAATAGAAAAGCATGGTGGGGTCCTTCTGGGGAAGCTTAGGAGGAAACATGCGAAAATATGTTATATTATCAGTATTATTGCTGATATTTCTTACCGGTTGTACATCTGCAAACAGTGAAATTGTGTTATCTGAAATGGCTTTGGAAGAACCGCAGCCAGCAGCTTTATCTGATTCGTCAGCAGAGATTTCCGAAGAATGTGTTATAGAGGAAGACATCCCGGGGATGGTTGTCGTATATGTCTGCGGAGCAGTTCTAAATCCCGGAGTCTATGAACTTCCTGACGGAAGCAGAATGGGAGATGCAGTTGAGGCGGCAGGAGGCTTTTCTGAGGATGCAGAAGTAACGTATGTCAATCTGGCAGCCAGAGTGACGGACGGAGTCAAGCTTTTGATACCTACTGTATCGGAAATTGCAGGAGATAGCGGGGCTTTGAAGGTTGAATCATTTGAACCTGAAGGCAGTCCGGACAGTGCATCCGGTGGCAGTGGTACTTCGCTGATAAACATTAATACAGCCACCAAGGCTGAGCTGACTACTCTTCCGGGGATCGGAGAGGGGATAGCCGGCAAGATAATAAAGTACAGGGAAGAGAACGGCTCTTTTTCCAGGATCGAAGATGTCATGAAGGTATCCGGTATCAAGGATAAGTTGTTTGCTAAGATAAAAGATCATATAACTGTGTAGTATGTAGTATTTAGGAATGGTGAAGGAATGAGCAAGAAAGCGCTTGTAGTTGATGACGAGAGGGCAATTGTAAAGGGAATAAAGTTTAGCCTGGAGCAGGATGATATAGTTGTGGACTGCGCCTATGACGGTCAGGAAGCGCTGGATATGGCAAAAGCTAATAACTACGATATAATCCTTTTGGATGTCATGCTTCCAAAGCTTACAGGATTTGAGGTATGTCAGCAGATCAGAGAGTTTTCAGATGTGCCTATAATCATGCTCACAGCCAAGGGCGACGATATGGACAAGATCCTTGGACTTGAGTACGGTGCAGATGATTATATTACCAAGCCTTTCAATATTCTTGAAGTTAAGGCCAGGATCAAGGCCATTATCAGAAGAACCGGAAGAAACAGTGCTGAGCCAGAGAAGGTCATGACCTATGGTGACCTCAAGCTCAATGAAGAATACAGAAGAGTATTTGTTAAGGACAGAGAGATCAATGTTACCAGCAGAGAGTACGAGCTGCTGGAGCTTTTGGCGTCAACACCCGGCAAGACCTATTCCAGGGAAGAACTGTTGGAGACCATATGGGGCAGGGATTATCCCGGAGACGAGAGAACCGTGGACGTTCATATCAGAAGGCTTCGTGAGAAGCTGGAGCTCAACCCAAGCGAGCCAAGATATGTTAGAACTAAATGGGGAGCCGGATACTACTTCCAGGCATAACTATGGAAAAAAGCAGATTAAAAATCACAGATATCTTTAAGAGTCTAAAGGTACGATTCTTTATCATAGTATTCATAACGGGGCTTGTCTCATGCCTCGTTATGCATTCTGTCATTCTGGACAGCTATGAGGACCGTGCGGTCAATGTTAAATCAACTGAAGTGCAGACGCAGCTGCGTATTCTTGCCAATCACCTGATACTTTCAAATTATTTGCTGGATACCTCATCAGAGGTTATCAATGCTGAGCTTGATATGCTTGCCAATCTTTATGATGGCCGTGTTATCGTTATCAACGACGATCTTAAGGTGGTAAAAGACACTTACAACATCAGTCAGGGCAAGACCATAATTTCAGAAGAGGTTGTTAATTGTCTTAAGACCGGATCCAAGGGAACTGTTTCGAAATATGACCAGGCAAATGGCTATATTGAGATCGTTACGCCTATCATCGAAAGTGAAGATATTTTCGAGGAGGATATATCTGTAACAGGCAGGACCAGTGAAGTGGTGCGAGGAGTTCTTTTGACCAGTGTTTCTACGGAGACTATTGCGACTACCCTCACCATCCTCAGTAGAAGAGCTCAGAGCCTTGAAGTTATGATCATTCTGGTAATCCTGTTGTTTGCTGCATGGGTTTCATATACGCTGCTTAAGCCTTTCAACAGAATAACATCAGCTATCAATGACGTTAAGGCCGGATATACCGATGAACCTATAACCGGACCTAACTATCTTGAGACAGAGCAGATTATTAAGGCGTTCAATGCGCTTCTTCGCAGGATGAAGGTTCTGGATGATTCCAGACAGGAGTTTGTTTCCAACGTATCCCACGAGCTTAAGACACCCATTACCTCCATGAAGGTTCTGGCAGATTCACTGCTGGCTATGGATGAGGTGCCCAACGAGGTGTACAGGGAATTTATGACTGATATCGTAGCTGAGATTGATCGAGAGGACAAGATCATAAACGATCTTCTGTCGTTGGTTAAGATGGATAAGAAGGCATCCGCACTTAACATTACTTCAGTGGATGTAGTAAATATGACTGAGATCATTCTCAAGAGACTGCGGCCGATTGCTCAAAGGCATAACATTGAGCTTACTCTTGAGAGTAACAGAGCCATCGTGGCTGAGATCGATGAGGTTAAGATATCGCTGGTTATCATGAACCTTGTGGAAAATGCCATCAAGTACAACAAGGATGAGGGCTGGGTTAAGGTTGAGCTGGATGCTGATCATCAGTATTTCTATGTAAAGGTCAGTGACTCGGGCTTTGGAATACCGGCTGATTCCCTGGATCATATTTATGAGAGATTCTACAGAGTTGATAAATCAAGATCAAGAGAGATCGGCGGAACAGGGCTTGGTCTTGCTATTGCGAGAAATGCAGTGCTTATGCACAGAGGAACCATTGAATGCATCAGTACGGTTGATGAAGGAACAACATTTACGGTCAAGATTCCATTGATGTCAAAATAACAGGAAGTATCCTATGGAACAGATAATGAGTTTTGTGAAAAAAAGAATAGTGCCTGTTTTGATCTCTGCAATGGTTTTGGGGCTAATTGGCGGATGTGGACAGAAAGAGGTTTCTGACCCGGATGCCTTCAAGCTCTTTTACGTAAACAACAATGAGACGGGAATAATCGCCGTTGATTACAAGATTAACAGTAATCTCTCGGATACGGATTCCGTGATCCAGGAGCTTATTTCCAGGCTTGGGGAGATGCCGGAAAGACGCCAGTATGAGGCGCCTCTTACCGGGGATGTGAATCTTATCGGCTATTCCTTAAACGACAAGATCCTTACCTTTAACTTTGGTATTCAGTATCAGGATATTGGCAGAACCATTGAGGTTTTGGACAGAGCAGCAATTGTAAGGACATTTACGCAGCTGGGAGATATTGATTATGTGACTTTCCAGGTGGAGGGAAATCCGCTGATGGATCACTATGGAAATATCATCGGAAATATGTCAGCTGATACCTTTATCTTCAATGTTGGTAACGAGATCAATACCTATGAGAAAGTTGAGCTCAAGCTTTTCTTCGCAAATGAGACAGGAGATAAACTTGTTCCCGTATATCGCTCGGTTGTTTATAACAGTAATATCTCCATGGAGAGACTGGCTGTTGAGCAGATAATAAGCGGTCCCAACACGGACATTTGCTATCCGACTATATCCAGGGACAGCAAGATTAACAGTGTCAATGTAAGAGACGGAGTTTGCTACGTGGATTTTGACACTTCATTTTTGACTCAGCCTAATAATGTCAGCGCAGAGGTGGCTCTTTATTCTATAGTCAACACCATAGTTGAGCTGGCTGAGGTTAATAAGGTGGCGGTTTCCGTTAATGGTGAATCCACCTTTACTTATATGGACTTTATGATTTCCGGACCTTATGAGAGGAATCTGGACATCGTAGAATAATACAAAAAAGCATTAGATTTAGGAGTTAATTTAGTGAAACGGCCGTTATGTCTTTTGGCAATTCTGCTAACAGCGGCTGTCTACATCTATCTTGAATTGTTTTTGTCTGATATTACCGGGCAGGTACCGGATGAGCTCGATGGCACTTATCAGGAGGTCGTCGGGAAAGTCGAGGCAATGGAGGTCCGAAAGAACTTTTCGGGGCAGTATCTGCCGGTAATCTACATTATTCCCACAAAACAGGAGTACAAACATTCACAGCTGATCCAGTGCTATATGGAATCGGATGATGGCACTATGCCTGAAATCGGCCAGTATGTGCGGATTAGCGGGAAGGTTAAGGTGTTTACGTCGCCTACCAATCCCGGAGAGTTTGACAGCAAGCTGTATTATTCATCACTTAAAATTTCATATAGATTGACAGCGGCGAGAGCTGTTAAGATCGCCGGGCGCCCAAACAGGTACAGGATGGCTTTGTATAAGGTCAGACTATTTTTTGAGCGCGCTCTGGACAGGTCGATGGAGGAACAGGACGCTGCGATCATGAAGGCCATGATCCTTGGGGATAAGGCATATATGGATGAGGAGACCAGAGATATGTATAAGGCTAATGGGATTATGCATATTCTGGCGGTATCGGCTTTGCATGTTTCTATTATTGGTATGGGGCTTTATGAGCTGCTTAAGAGGCTGAATGTCAACAGAGTCGTTGCTAGTCTTCTTGCCATAGTATTTATGTACTCATATGGCGTTATGTGCGGGATGGGTACGTCATCCTTCAGGGCTATACTAATGTTTGCTTTGCGGCTTTTGGCGCCGCTTTTGGGAAGAACCTATGACCTGCTCAGTGCTTTGGCACTGGCGGAGATTTTGCTGCTGCTGGATCAGCCACTTTATCTTTATAACAGCGGGTTTTTGTTTTCTTTTGGCGCAGTAATTGGGATTTCTGTTATCAGGCCATCGCTTAGTAGTTTGAAGATATTTGGAGGGGCAGGAGATGACAATAAAATGCACTTCGCGGATGAAGAGGAGGATAGTGGAGGATGGAGACCTTTGCTATCTGGTGCTGTCATAGGGTTTAAGGAGGGAATTCTTTCCGGCTTTTCAATCATGATAGCAACATTGCCGGTCTACGCGTGCTTTTATTACACATATCCGTTGCATTCGCTGGTTCTTAATGTTATGGTCATTCCGATTATGGGTGCTCTTATGATGATGGGGATTGCCAGTATGTTTCTTGGGGCTGCCAGTGGTCTTCTTGGTTTTATTCCCGGAATTGGGGTGCACTTGGTTCTTGGATTCTATCGGTTTCTGTGCTCATCAGAGGGCCTTGTCCGGGGCTTTACCTGGTATATGGGACATTCAGATAAATGGCAGGTGGCAGGTTATATTATGCTGATTACTCTTTTTGTAGTGCTTTCAGGGATGATGAAGGATGACAAATGGTCTGAGAATATTGTTAGGCTGGTTACGAAAGTTTTTGGTGATAATGAAAAAAACAATGATGATGAGCGGAGAGAAGATGGGAGAAATGCTGGGAGAAAAGCTGCAGGGAGAGTTGCTGCTAGTAAAAACGATGGAGGAAGGGATAACGGCTGTGGGCTGAAAACGATGCTGGTAGCGGATATTATCAGAGAATTCCTGCTTGTGGCTGCAGTAGTGGTACTGACATTTCATGCTACACCTGAACTGGAAATAGACATGATCGATGTTGGGCAGGGGGATGGAATTGTAATAAATTGCGAAGGGAAGCACATGCTCATTGATGGGGGCAGTACCTCAAAGAAGAATGTTGGTAAGTATCAGATTATTCCGGTGTTAAAGTACAAGGGAATTGGTACGCTTGATGCTGTGGTCATGTCCCATGAAGATGAAGACCATGTTAGTGGAATCTTTGAGATTATGGATGACATGGAAAAGGGTGGGATCAAGATCAAGCAGCTGATACTTCCTGAAGTGGCGGAAAGCTCAAGAGGCGAAAACTTCCGCAAGCTTCAAAATCACGCCAGGGAGTTGGGTATTCCTATAGCTTACATCAATGTGGGGGAATCATTTGGCATGGGTAAGGCGCAGTTTACCTGCGTGAATCCGGAACTTAATATGTCAACCGAGGGTGCCAACGCGTATTCTACTGTTCTTTATATGAAGTATGGGCAGTTCACAGCTCTTTTCACTGGAGATATGGAAGAAGAGGGGCTTGATAATGTAAAGCGTAAGCTGAGAGAAGCGCAATTTGGCCGGATTACCCTTCTTAAGGTTGCACATCATGGCTCCCAGTACACCACGGATGAGGAGTTTTTAACCCTGACAAATCCGCGTGTCGCACTGATATCATGCGGCAGGGACAATGCCTACGGACATCCTCACGAAGAACTTCTCGAACGTATCGATGCCATCGGTGCCAAGGTATATCGGACTGATCTGGGTGGGTTAATAAGCGCCACATTTGATGGATCGGATGTAAGGTTATCAGAGTTTTTGCAGGAGTGAAGCAATACGGAGATTGTAGGTATATTGCATTTGATAGCGATATTGTTTTGTCATATAGCATCTTAAGACATGGATTAAAAAAAAGTTGTCGTGATGGTAACAGGCTATTTATTTGGTGATTTTTTAATTAATAAAACGTTAATAAAAGATTTCGATTTAGAACATGGTTTAATGCTTCTACGGTGCTGTTTTATTAGTACAATTAATGATAAGCATTAGTTTTTATCACAGGAAGAAGAGGAATAATTCATGTCTGATCAGAAGAGTAAAGACTTCGTTGCTTTGGCGATAGTTTTGGCTGTGATCAATATTGCACTGGCTGTCGTTATCGCAGGCTCCGGGTCTACTAAGGAGTCTAATACACCAGGTGTGGAGGAAAATACCTATTTCATTGATTCGACGCCAATTCCGGAGTTTGATGGGAATATACCTGAAATTGATGAGAGCGAATGGGATGAGACTGAACCTCCGGAGGATGAAGAACCATTTTTTGATGAAACAAATCCACTGGAAGATGAAGATAAGGAACTGAAAAATAGAGGATTGGATGGAACTTTTGCAGAATCACTGGCAAGATGTGGAAATCCTGACCAGTTTGCGCTACACATTAACTACAATGGCTATGTGTATCGAAAGGTGACTCCTTCAGAGGCTGTCAATGTGACTGTTCAGGAAGTGATCACAGATAATCTCTATGATTATATTCACAATGGTGAGTGGTTCCAGTAGATCATGACAGGCGATTTTATAAATGTCTAACAGACAAAGGAGGACATCTTATGAAACGATCAATATCAATTATTCTTGTGACAGCACTGCTCTTTAGCTGCATAGGAATCACAGGATGCGGAAAAGGAAAGCCTGATTTTGAACTGTCTGCCGACAGCAGCAACATTATCCAGTTCCCGTCTAAGACAGAGGAAACTTCTGGCAATGAAGAAACAGATGAGAACACACTGACATCTCTTTCCCGCGAGGGCTATACCCTTGAGCAGGCAGTGGTCCTTAGCAGGCACAACATCCGTGCGCCACTTTCCGGAGAAGGGTCGGCATTGGATACCATCACTCCTAATACGTGGTTTGAGTGGTCAGCTCCTGCCAGTCAGCTTTCAGTAAGGGGCGGAACCCTTGAGACAGCCATGGGCCAGTACTTCAGGAAATGGCTCGAAGCAGAAGGTCTATTTGAACCAAACTATCGGCCTGCAGACGGAGCAGTGCGAATTTACGCCAACTCCAAACAAAGAACTATAGCCACTGCAAAGTTCTTTTCCTCAGGACTTCTGCCTGTTGCCGGCACTCAGGTCGAGTATCATGTGGACTATGACACGATGGACCCTGTGTTCAGTCCGGTCCTAACATACATGTCTGAAGACTACGCAGCAGATGCAAATGACGAGATACAGAAGATTTATGGCAAAACCATCGCGGATCTTGGTGATAACTATGATCTCATTTCAGAGGTGATCGATGTTCAGGATTCAGATGATTACAAGAACGGCAACTTTACCGGGTTTAACGTGGATGACTCCGAGTTTACTTTTGAAGAGGGAAAAGAGCCTTCAGTGAAAGGTTCGCTTAAGACCGCATGCACGATTTCTGATGCGCTCGTACTTCAATACTTTGAGGAGCCGGATCCTACGCAGGCAGCCTTCGGACACGACATTTCCGAGGCGGACTGGGAGGCAATCTCAGAGGTTAAGGATGTATACGGCGACGTGCTCTTTACAGCTCCATCCGTTGCAGTTAACGTAGCGCATCCGCTTCTTGAAGAGATGGAAAAAGAGCTATCGACAGAGGGCAGGCAGTTCACCTTCCTGTGCGGCCACGACTCCAACCTGGCAAGCGTGCTTGCAGCTCTTGAAGTCGAGGATTACAGCCTTCCAGGAACCATAGAGAAGAAGACACCTATCGGAGGAAAACTCGTAATCAGCAAGTGGAAAGACAAGGATGGACAGGAATTCATCAGCCTAGACCTTGTTTATCAAAAGACACAGCAGCTTCAGCAGATATCTCTTTTAAATGATGAGAACCCTCCCGGAATCTATAGCCTACAGCTTAAAGGGATAAATGCCAATGCGGGTGGCCTGTATAAGGCAGAGGATGTGATTGAGCGTTTTGATAAGGCGATTGGAGCCTACGACAGCCTGATAGAGGAATACGAGGCACAGAACGCTGCTTAATGAGAAACTAATAAATGGTCCACGGATCTCGCGGATCATTTATTTTTTTGACAAGTTAGTTTAAGCTAACTATAATATAGTGATTAGCAGATGCTAACGTGAGGAGGGGAATATGAAAGAATTTCTTGAGATCAAAGATTTAAAGAAGAGCTTTGGAACAGGAGAAGCAAGGCAGGAAGTACTGCGCTGCATGAACTTCACCGTGGGAAAAGGCGAGTTCTGTGTGCTCCTGGGGCCATCGGGTTCCGGAAAATCCACGCTGTTAAACATCATCGGCGGAATAGACACTCCGGACGAAGGTTTTGTAAGTATTAATGGTGACAAGCTGGAGGAAATGAATGAGAACCAGCTCACTGCGTACAGACGAAAGCACCTGGGATATGTGTTCCAGATGTACAATCTTATACCTAATCTAAATGTTAAGGAGAATATCGAGGTAGGAGCCTACCTTTCCGATAATCCCCTGGACGTCGAAGAAGTCATAACTACTCTTGGTCTTCAGGACCACAAATACAAATACCCCAACCAGTTATCAGGCGGACAACAGCAGAGAGTTTCCATAGGAAGGGCAGTAGTCAAGAATCCCGACATTCTTATGTGCGATGAGCCCACAGGCGCTTTGGATTACAAGACGTCAAAAGAAATCCTGGCTCTGATCGAGGATTGCAACAAAAAGTACGGAAGTACCATCATCATGGTAACTCATAACGAGGCCATAAAGCACATGGCAGATCATGTGATAAAGCTCCGTGATGGTGTTGTGCGCCATAACGACATTAACGAGAATAAAATCCCTGCATCAGACCTTGAGTGGTAAGAGGAGGTAGAACAAATGAGAAATCCTCTTATCAAACGAATACCAAAAGAACTAAAAAGCGAGTGGCACAAATATTTTGTAATAATTGTGTTCATGGTGGTGATGATCGGCGTAATCTCAGGAATGTATGTGGGTCACGACAGTATGCTTGCTTCCATCGAAGCAGGGAAAAAAGATTTGGTCCTTGAGGACGGCTCTTTTGAATTGGAGAAGAGAGCGTCAAAAGAGCTTCTTGCTGCCATCAGTACCGGAGATAAGGCAGATGTCAGACAATACTTCATTGATAAGGGTATGAAGGAAGCTGATAGAGAAGTTGCAAAGGCCATCGAGGAGGAACTGGACAAGCAGGTAACTGACTCAATTGAAAAGTCTGTTCGTGCCAGCTTTGCACAATACGGCATCACTGATGAGAAGAAAATTCAGGAGCAGATCGATGAGGTGATGAAAAGCTCTTTTGACGAGGCTAAGAATGAAGCAAAAGAGTCAGATGAATACCGGAAAGCTGTTGAAGACGCTTACAATGAGGCCCATGACGAAGTTATTAAAAAGGTGGACGAAGAGTGGGACGAGATTGCTGACAGGTACAATCTTAATGATACGGATTTCGTAGCAGTTCCGGTTACAATCTACGAGAACTTCTATAGAGAAGAAGACGAAGACGTAGATGGCGATGGTGAAGTGGACGCCAATGTTAGGATTTTCAGGAGCGATGATGAGATAGACAAGGCCTCTTTTAATGAGGGACGCGCTCCGGAGAGGGCAGATGAGATCGCTATCGACAGAATGCACGCAGACAACGTGGGAATCAGCATTGGCGATACTATAAAAGTCGGTAATAAGGAGTTTGAGGTAGTAGGTCTTTTGTCCTATGTGGACTACCTGACTCTTCACGAAAAGAATACTGATCTGATGTTTGATGCTTTTGGATTTGATGTGGCTATGGTGACATCGGAGGCATTTAGCAAGCTGCGATCAAGAGTTCACTATAACTATGCTTATCTGTATAATAATAAACCTGCTGATAAGATAGCTCAGGCGGATTATGCCGAGAACTTCCTAAAGGCACTGATCACTCAGACAGTGGTAAATGACAATGAGATAGAGGACTATCTTCCTGAATATTTGAGACAGGCCAGCAATTTCGCGCCTTCCGATATCGAGGGAGATTCTTCAGCTACAAGTATTCTCTGTTATATACTTATTGGCGTTATTGCTTTCATCTTTGCGATAACAATTAGTAACACCATTGATAAGGAAGCATCCGTTATCGGTACACTCAGGGCATCGGGCTATAGCAAAAAAGAACTCATTGTCCACTACATGTCTATGCCGCTCATAGTTACTATTATTGGAGCCATCATAGGAAATGTATTTGGATATACTCTTTTTAAGACTGTGGCTGTTGATCTGTACTATGAGAGCTATAGTCTTCCTGATTGTCATCTGGTGTGGAGTAACACTGCACTTATCAAAACAACTATTATTCCGCTTATACTGATGTTCATCATCAATCTATTTGTGATTGTCAAAAAGTTTCAGCTAAGCCCCTTGAGGTTCCTTCGCCACGACCTTGTAAAGTCCAGGAGGACCAAGGCAAGAAGGCTTCCCAGATGGTCATTTATGAGAAGGTTCAGATTGAGGATCCTATTCCAGAATATGCCTAACTATCTGGTACTTATATTCGGTGTGATATTCATAGAGCTTATGATGTGCTTTGCTTTCGGACTGCCGGATTCTCTTAGCAACTATAGCGATAAGGCAACTGGAATGATGTTTGCGGAGTATCAGTACATGCTCATGGATTATGAGGATGAGGATGGCAACACTATTGAAACAAAAGAGGAATCCGCTGAAAAGTTCAGTATCACAAATCTGCTTTATGAAAAAGAAAGAAGCTCTTTACGTACAGGAATGGGAAGCGGAGGCGATGAAAGCGTTTCTGTATACGGAATCAGTGATGACAGTACATATATAACTCTTTCAAAAAAGACAGATCCAGGTGAAGCATATATATCCAGCGCTTTTGCCAGCAAGTTCGGGCTTTCTGAGGGAGATGACATAAAGCTACATGAGGAATATGAGAATAAATCCTATGACTTTAAGATTGTTGGAGAGGTTGAATATGATGGTGGTATTGCATTGTTCATGGACATAGACAGCTTTAATACAGTCTTTGATAAGGATCAGGAGGAGTTTTCGGGATTCTTTTCACGCGGCGAGATCACTGATATTGATGATCAGTACATTGCAACAGTTATTACCAAGGAGGATATTCTAAAGGTTACTGTTCAGCTGAAGCACTCACTTGGGGGAGTAATAGAGGTATTTAAGTATGCGCTGATCGTTCTTGCTGCAGCTCTCATTTACCTTCTGGCCAAGATTATCATCGGGAAAAATGAAGGTGCCATTTCAATGGTCAAGATCCTTGGCTTTAGCAACAACGAAATAGCTTCTTTATACATCCTGCCAACAGCCCTTGTGGTAGTCCTATGCTCGATTGTGGGCTTTGGGATTGGATATTACCTTATGATATGGGTGTTTAAGGTGTTCATGCTACAGATGGATGGTTATTTTGCATTTTATTTAAAGCCGATATCCATGGTATTGTCGGTTGTTTATCTGCTTATTGGATACATTTTTGTTTCACTCATTGACTACAGAAGGATTAAGCGTATCCCTATGGATGTGGCACTGAAGAATGTCGAGTAAAAAACTATAAGTGCCTGTTGCCTTTTCATGTATTGTAAAGGTTACAGGTACTTTTTTTCTGCTTTTTTTGCAAATATATGTTAATACTTCGTAAATTACGCCTGTTACTACTACATGAGTTGTAAGAGTAACGGGCGTTTTTTTATAAAAGTTCATCAATTAAGGCTATGTCACGTATTCTGTAACAAACCTATGATACAATTAATACAATATTCAAAAGGAGGAAAGAATACAATGGGAGTATTATCAAAGGTTCATCGTTTCAGGGAAGCCGGTGAAGAGGTTAACGTAAACAATGCTGAGAGATTTGGAACTCCGGCTAAATCTTTGTTTACTACTTCGAAGGTATTTACACTGCATAAACTGATTGATATTACTGATGGCAACGAGAATGTTATGTATCATTCCTGGTCAAAGTTTCCATCACTTCATGACAAGACAGATGTTACGGATTCTCAGGGAAATCAGGTTGCTCATATTGAACGAAAGTTCTTCTCTCTGCATGAGAGGCACTTCGTTACCATGGCGGATGGGATGGCGTTTGAGATTTCAAATGAGCTCATGCATATCGTCAAGGATGTAACCAATATTGTGGGACTTGGATGGAAGCTGCAGGGCAATATCATTGGGCTGAATTTTGAATTGTATGATGAGAACGGTGAGGTGATTGCGGTTATCGCCCAGAAGATGTTCTCAATTCATGATAAGTACTCCATTGATATCTATAAAACTGAGCACGAAAAGGTGGTAATTGCGATTCTTGTTACATTGCAGCATATGATCAAGGATAGAGCTGCTTCATCCAGCGGTGGTTCAGCTTATTCCTCATCTTCGAACTAAGTTTCGCCCTTTTGTAGGAATATCTGCTTGTATTTCACTAAGAACAGGCTAAAATAAGTGCAGGAGAATTAAAACAGGCTGCTGATGAAAAGAGAGAGATCCTTGAAGCAGAAGCTGAAATCCGTAAGGATAAGCTAAAAGCAGAAGCAGAGCACCTGATTGACGTTCAGAAGATGAAAAAAGAAGTCCAAAAGGAAGCAAAAGAGCTCAAGGGACTTCTGAATAACTAACACACTATGAGATATTACTTCGCACCAATGGAGGGAATAACCCTCTACCCACTAAGAAATGTTCATAAAGAAATGTTTGGCAACGGCGTGGATAAATACTACACGCCGTTTGTGACTGCCACAAAACATCTACATTTTAAGAACAGGGAAAAAAAGGATATTCTTCCTGAGAACAGTGTGGCATTTGCTGATTATGGAAAAGAAATCTCGGTGCAGATAATGGCAGGCAATGCCGAGACCTTTAATTGGGGTGCCAGAGAGATCAAAAAGCTCGGGTACCGGGATATCAACCTTAATCTGGGATGTCCTGCAGCTACTGTTACTAACAGGCATAAAGGCGCGGGGATGCTGACAGACACTGAGTATCTGAATGACTTTCTACAAGGTATATTTGAGGAAATGAAAGACGAAGGTCTGGACATATCGCTGAAGACCCGCCTTGGCTTTTTTGACGAGGATGAGGCTACAGAACTCATGAAGATATATGCCCGTTATCCGGCAAAAGAGCTGATCATCCACGCCAGGGTAAGAGAGGATTTCTACTCAGGTAAGCCCCGGATAGACGCTTTCAGAGAGGCCGTAAAGGTATACAGACAGGCTGGAGGACAGGCTGAAATCTGTTATAACGGCGATATAACATCGCTTAAAAGCTATGAAGAGACAATGGGTGTTTTGGGTGATGTGAGAGAAGAAATCTCATCAGTGATGATAGGAAGAGGGCTGCTATATGATCCGGCCCTTGTGAGAGTGCTACGGGGAGGCGCAAGCCTTGAAACGCAAGAGCTCAAAGCGTATCTGCGGGAGCTCTACAATGGATATGCGGCGTATATCCCGGAAGATAAAAACGTCATCTTCAAAATGTTGGAACACTGGGCATTCCTCCATGTCCATTTTGAAGACTGTGAAAAGAATCTTAAGAAGATCAGAAAGGCAAGAACAAAAGGAGAGTACGACGGAGCGGTAAATGCAATCTTTGCCGAATGCAGCTTTAAGCCCTAAGACTCAGCAAAGATTTTCTACCATTCCGACCGAAACATAATTGTCTAAAACTGCACCATAGTCGGTGTCCGGCTCATGGACAGGGCTGTAGATGCCATCTACCACGAGGCGCAGACCTCCGCCCGGGAGGTCCTCAAGTTTCTTATATCGATCTGTATAGAAGGGAGTTCTGGAGACAATTCTGTCTCTAAGAACTCCTTTGCATTCTGACAGAGTGCATCCGGGGAAATTCACATTGTAAACAAAGCCCTTAGGATAGTCTTTTTCTATAAGCTCTGCCATGATCTCTTTTAAATATCTGTCAGTAGTTTCGTGTAAGCCGTTGTTGCCTTCAGAAAAAGCCAGCGACAGAAATCCCTGAAACTCCCCTTCAAAAGCCGCTCCGAGAGTAGCAGAGTATTGAATATCAGATGATACGTTATAACCATAGTTGATGCCGGACATGACAACGTCAGGCTTGCGTGGCATGATATAGAGGCTTCCGATCCTTACACAGTCGGCAGGAGTTCCGGAACAGGAATAAGCTGTTACCCCGGGGATGCCGTATTCCACAGGCATGGCGTCAACAGGGTGGCGCAGTGTCAGGCTGTGGGAAGCAGCGCTCCTTTCACTCTCAGGGGCAATGACATATACTTCACCGAACTCTTTTGCGCATGAGACCAGCCTGAAAAGGCCGTCAGCTTTGATGCCGTCATCATTTGTTATAAGGATAAGCCTCTTATCCATAATCCCTCCGTAAATTTACATGCTAATTATGCCAAATACGTTAAGAACTGCACTTACAAGAATGATAAGAACGAAAAGCGGGCAAAGGTATTTGATCATGAATGCAAATATGGCTTTTCTCTGGAATGGATGTCCGTCATGCTCAACTTCCATTGAAAGCTTCTCGATGCCCATATATTTTATTATCAAAAGACATGTTGCAAGAGCAGCAATAGGCATCATGATGGAATTGGTAATGAAGTCAAAGAAATCCAGGAACTGCATTCCGATGATGGTTACATTTGCAAGTGGTCCGTTTCCAAGAGAAGAAAGACTTCCCAGAGCAATCATGATGAATGCCATAACAAGTGTTCCGTGTCTTCTGCTCCATTTAAACTCATCAGAGAAGGTAGAAACAGCGCTCTCTGTAAGGGCAATAGCACTGGTTACCGCTGCGAATAACACAAGCGCAAAGAACAGTATTCCAATGATCCTGCCAAAGCCCATGCTGGCAAATATCTTGGGCATGGTGATGAACATCAGAGAAGGACCGGCCTTTAACATGCTCTCATCGCCGTTGCTGAATGAGAACACTGCAGGAATGATCATAAGGCTTGCCAGTATAGCGATTGCAGTGTCAAAAAACTCAACCTGTCTGGTGGACTCATCAATACTTACTTCCTTTTTGAGATAGGAACCAAAGGTGATGAGAATTCCCATAGCAATCGAAAGAGAGTAGAACATCTGACCCATAGCCGTAACAACTGTCATTATTGAAAAGTGCTGGAAATTGGGGATAAAGAGATATTTAACACCCTCAACAGCACCGGGTCTTGTTACTGAGTAGATGCAGATGATGATGGCAAGTACAATTAAAACGGGCATTACAAATTTAGATACACGCTCGATTCCGTTTTCAACACCCATGAAGATTACGCACAGAACAAGGATGGCAAATACGATAAACCAAAATTCTGAAGCAGCTCCATTTGTAATAAAGTTCACGAAGAAGTCGTCTGAAGCGATCACCTGGGCATCATTTCGAATATACTCAAAAAAGTATTTGCATACCCAACCGCCAATAACTGAATAATATGGAACAATAAGGATGGGGATAATGGCATTTATCCATCCGCCGATAGCCATTGATTTCTTGCCGCTGAGGTCATTGAATGCACCAACAGGGCTCTTTTGAGTATTACGACCAATGGCAGTCTCAGCCACGATCATTGTATAACCAAAGGTCAGTGCCAGCAGAATATACACTAATAAAAAGATGCCGCCGCCATATTTGGCACACAGATAAGGGAATCTCCAGATATTTCCCAGACCTACTGAAGCTCCTGCAGCAGACAGCACATAGCCGATCTTTCCTGTGAAAGACCCACGATTATCATTTTTCAAAACTAAATCCTCCAAATACTTTAATAAACCAAAGTCGATTATACCATAAAACTTAAAAATTATATTGATAATCAACAATAAAAGGGACTTGGCTTAAATTGCCAAATCCCTTTGAATTTTGCATGTTAAAAGTTTGTTGCCTGTCCGATTATGAAACCTGGCTGTTCTGGATCCATGCCTTGATATCAGATACACCAAGAAGCTTCTCATATCCGTTATCTGACTGGATTACCAGAGTAGGAGCCTGCATGATTCCGAACTTCTCAACCAGATCAGGATGCTCGTTGGCATCAAGGGTTCTGTATTCTACACCTGCCTTGTCAAGAAGTGAGCCTGCGATCTTGCAGTTAGGGCAGGTCTGTGTCTTGAAGAGCATAACTGTCTGTGAATCCATGTTTTCAGCGCAGCTGCCTGACTCGGTATTGGACTTCTTAACGGCTGCCTCTATGAAGCTGGCCTGCTTAGGTCCCTGGTGAGTGAGCTTGGAGGTTCCAATGTTGTAGACCTTACGATCCTTGTACTCCTGAGCTTTACCATCGTTCCAGTTAGCAACAGGGCGGTAGTAGCCGGTTATGCGGCTGTAAACCTCTGTCTTGGCTCCGCAGTGAGGACATACGGTCTGTTCTCCTGCGAGATAGCCATGTTCCTTACATACTGAGTATGTAGGAGACATTGTGTAGTAAGGAAGCTTGTAGTTCTCAGCAATCTTGCGAACAAGACTTGCAGCTGCCTTCCAGTCAGGAAGCTTCTCACCAAGGAACGCATGGAATACAGTTCCTGATGTGTAGAGAGTCTGAAGCTCATCCTGTATATCAAGAGCGGAGAAGATATCCTCTGTATAACCAACGGGAAGGTGAGATGAGTTGGTGTAGTAAGGAGTTCCGTTCATGTTTGCTGTGATGATGTCAGGATATTTCTCTTTGTCATGCTTAGCAAAGCGGTATGTTGTTGACTCAGCAGGTGTAGCTTCCAGGTTGTACAGATCGCCGTACTGCTCCTGATAGTCAGCAAGACGGTCTCTCATGTGATTGAGTACGTCCTTGGAGAATTCCTTGGTGCGAACATCTGTCATGTCAACGCCCAGCCACTTAGCATTAAGGCCTACCTCGTTCATGCCGATAAGGCCGATGGTAGAGAAATGGTTGGAGAAGGAACCAAGGTATCTCTTGGTGTAAGGGTAAAGACCCTGATCAAGAAGCTTGTTGATAACCTGTCTCTTGGTGTGAAGACTTCTTGCAGCAATATCCATGAGATGATCAAGTCTCTTGTAGAAGTCCGCTTCATCGGTTGCCAGATAAGCAATTCTTGGCATATTGATGGTAACAACACCGATGGAACCTGTTGACTCGCCGGATCCGAAGAATCCACCTGACTTCTTGCGAAGCTCTCTGAGGTCAAGACGAAGTCTGCAGCACATGGAACGAACGTCTGATGGCTCCATGTCTGAGTTTATGTAATTGGAGAAGTAAGGTGTGCCATACTTGGCAGTCATCTCAAAGAGAAGCTTGTTGTTCTCTGTCTCGCTCCAATCGAAATCTCTTGTTATTGAATATGTAGGGATAGGATACTGGAATCCACGTCCGTTGGCATCGCCCTCGATCATAATCTCGATAAACGCCTTGTTGACCATATCCATTTCCTTCTGGCACTCACCATAGGTGAAATCAAGCTCTTGGCCGCCAACGATACAGTTGAGGTTCTTGAGGTCGGCAGGAACTGTCCAATCAAGTGTTATGTTAGAGAAAGGAGCCTGTGTTCCCCAGCGGCTTGGGGTGTTAACGCCATATACGAAGGACTGAATGCACTGCTTAACTTCCTTCTGGGAGAGGTTATCTACCTTAACGAAGGGGGCAAGATATGTATCAAAGGATGAGAAAGCCTGAGCGCCTGCCCACTCGTTCTGCATGATTCCAAGGAAGTTAACCATCTGGTTGCAGAGGGTAGAAAGGTGGCTTGCAGGTGAAGATGTGATTTTGCCCGGAACGCCGCCGAGACCTTCCTGAATGAGCTGCTTAAGGCTCCAGCCTGCACAGTAGCCGGTAAGCATCGAGAGGTCGTGAATATGGATGGCAGCACTTCTGTGAGCGTTTGCGATCTCGTCGTCATAAACCTCTGAAAGCCAGTAGTTGGCTGTGATAGCACCAGAGTTGGACAGGATAAGTCCGCCTACAGAGTAGGTTACTGTCGAATTCTCTTTTACACGCCAGTCATTGATCTTGAGGTAATCGTCAACAAGATCCTTGTAGTTGAGAAGGGCCGAGTTAACGTTACGAACCTTCTCACGCTGCTTACGATATAAGATATATGCCTTGGAAACGTCTGAGTATCCTGCTTCGGAAAGAACCTTCTCAACGCTGTCCTGGATCTCTTCAACGGTAATCTTGCCGTCCACAACCTTGCTCTCAAAGTCTGAGGCAACTCTAAGTGAGATAAGATCGATGACGCTTGAGTGATAATCCTTCTCAAGGGCAACAAAAGCCTTGGTTATAGCTGCTGAGATCTTGGCAATATTGAACTCAGCTACAGTTCCGTCTCTTTTTACAACCTGGTACATAAAAAACCCCCTTAGCAATACAATCCATAAGATTTTCTGAAATTAAAAGTGCCAATGGCCTTGGCACTTTCGATAAATAGAGGATATCATAGAGAATGATAAATGTCAATATATAGATAAACGAAAAAACATAAACACAATATATAGTGGTTAAAAGCTAAAAGTTATAATCCCCTCAGTTTGGCATTCGGGACATATTTCTTCACTATTTCGAGATATTTACCCATTTTTTCAGAGTCTGCTCCGGAGAGATTTTTGTCCGGTACAGTGTCTCTATCCACAAATTCTTGTAGGTAATAGTCACTTGCACCACTAATCATTTTTCCGATAGCTTTGAAGGACTCCTCATCGTGAAACTCATCAACCACCGTAGTTCTGAACTCATAGGGGATTCCGCTCTCCATAATAATACGGATGCTTTCCTCAATATTACCGGTATCAAACCGGGGCAGCCCAGCAGTCTCTGCATACTTTGGAAGACTGTTCTTGATGTCCATAGCCACGTAATCTACGAGATTTTCAGCCAAAAGAGCTTTAAGCAGGTCAGGGTGATTTCCATTAGTATCCAATTTAATAAGAAAACCCAGTTCACGTATCTTTTTAATAAAGCCCGGAATATCCTTATGAAGAAGTGGCTCGCCTCCGGTGATGGCAACTCCGTCCAGAAGTCCGTGTCTCTTTTGCAAAAAAGCAAAAAAATCATGTTCATCCATCACGGGATCGGCGGTGCCATCCACAAGTTCATAGTTATGGCAAAAGGGGCACCTGAAATCACAGCCACCTAAAAAGACAGTGCAGGCTACATGTCCCGGAAAATCAAGAAGTGTCATTTTTTGAAGTCCGTATATCAACATATTGTGTTTCCTCATAAAACCTGAACAAAAATGTACGCTTATCTAGTATATCAAAAAAGTATTTAATATGATAACATAGAAATGAGGTGTTTAAAAATGGCAGCAAAGACAACGGATTTCCCGACCAGGCAGAAACAACTGAATGACGACATTTCAACCGGGAATTTCAGGCCCTGCTACCTTATTTATGGAGAAGAGGCATACCTGCGGCTTCAGAACAGGGATAAACTCCTTAAGGCCCTTGGCTGCAACGAATCCTCCATGAATTTCAACAGATATGAGGGAGACGGACTTGCTCCCGGACAGATAATCGACATGGCTCAGACCATGCCATTCCTGTCGGACAAGAGGATCATTCTTGTGGAGAACAGTGGCTTTTTCAAGAGCGGATGCCCTGAGCTGGCCCAGTATCTCAAGGAGCCCAGCGATACCACTATCTTCATATTTGTAGAGAAGGAAGTAGATAAGAGAAAAGATATCTACAAGGCGGCAGCAGCCCTTGGTTTCGAGATAGAATGCGACATCCAGAGCGACGACACCCTGATGAAATGGATCAGATCCAAGGTGGCTTCCGAGGGAAAGAGCATCTCGCCCAGAGCACAGGCTGTGTTTATAGACCGCGTGGGCACTGACATGTCAAACATATCAACTGAAATTGAAAAGTTGGTATGTTACTGCATAGACCGCCCTGAGATCACAGAGGAAGATATCGAGGCCGTCTGCGCCAACTACCTGACCAGCAGGATCTTCGCCATGACCGATGCCATCTCAGCCAAGGATCAGAAGAGAGCCATCGAACTCTACTATGACCTCCTTGCGCTCAAAGAGCCTCCTGCCAAGATCCTTGCTCTTATCACCAGGCAGTTTAACATCATGCTCCAGGTAAAAGAGATGACGGACAACCGCAGGGATAAAGGCCAGATTGCATCCTCAGTCAAGATCGCACCATTCCTTGTTGGAAAATACCAGAGCTGGGCAAGAACCTACACCTACAAACAGCTAAGGGACGCCCTGGAGCTGTGCGCCTCCAATGACGAGGCAGTCAAATCCGGCAAGCTGGATTACATCATCAGCGTTGAGATGGTGATAATCGGCACAACATCTCAGGGGAAAGCCGGTTAACATGAATTTGAAAATAAGCAGTTGTTGATTTATACTATACAATTGTGTGGCAAAGGCCAGAAAGAGGGGTACTTATGGGAGATAGACCAAAACCACAGGAGCTGTACAGACATTTTAAGGGGAATTTATATCAGATAGTGACCATCGCAACTCACTCCGAAACAAGAGAAGAGATGGTAGTTTATCAGGCGCTGTACGGCGATTACAAGGTTTATGTAAGACCACTTGATATGTTTATGTCCGAGGTAGACAGGAAGAAGTATCCGGATGTCGCCCAGAAGATGAGATTTGAGAAGGTTACACCTTCTATGAATAGAGAGAGCGCAGCTGCTCCGGCAAAAGAGCCTGTGAAGGCCTCTGCTGAACAGGAGAAACCGGCTGAAAAGCCTGCCGAGAGGAATGTTGTTACTCCTCAGAGAGCATCAGACAACGTACCGGAAACATCCTCAGCTGTGAGAGTACCAAGGTTTAACTTCAAGCCTACAGAGAAGTCCCAGATTATGGAAAAGAGTGTGGATGAAGAAGCCAAGGAGCTCAACCTTAATCCACTGGTAATAGAGTTCATGGATGCTGATCTCGCGTCAGATAAGAATGATATTCTTGCCAAGCTAAGACCAATAATAACCAATGATATGATTGATATAATGGCCCTTTCAGTGGGAGTTGTGGTAAATGAAGGCGATGTCTACGACAGATACAACGACCTTCGCACCTGCCTTACCACCATGGAAAAATTCGAAAGTACAAGATTAAGGAGTTAAGATAAATGAAGTTACTATCAATTGCAGTACCCTGTTACAATTCACAGGACTATATGGAGAAATGCATCGATTCACTGCTGGTAGGCGGTGAGGAAGTGGAAATCCTGATCGTAGACGACGGATCCAAGGACAGAACAGCAGAAATTGCTGACCGCTATCAGGAGAAATATCCTACGATTTGCAGAGCAATACACAAGCCTAACGGCGGACATGGATCAGCCGTAAATGCAGGTATCGAGAACGCAACAGGTCTTTTCTTTAAGGTTGTGGACTCAGACGACTGGGTAAAGGAGATTGCTTACAGAAAAATCCTCAGTACCCTGGCTGAACTTGCAGGTGGAGATACACGGCTGGATCTTCTTATCAGTAACTTTGTATATAACAAGGTAGGAGAAAAGCGTCATAAGGTAATGCGCTATAACAGAATGTTCCCTATCGAGCAGATCTTTACCTGGAAGGATGTAAAGAGAACACCAAAGGGACATTATCTTTTGATGCATTCTGTTATCTACAGGACCAAGCTTCTTAGACAGTGCGGACTTAAGCTCCCTGAGCATACCTTCTATGTAGATAATATTTACGTGTTCAATCCGCTTCCGTTTGTTAAGAACATGTATTATCTCGATGTTAACTTCTACTATTACTATATTGGCCGTGAGGACCAGTCAGTTAACCAGAAGATCATGCTCTCAAGAATCGATCAGCAGATCAAGGTCAACAAGCTTATGGTTGACTACTATGTAGAGAACTTTGGTATGATCCGCTCCCAGAGAGAGCGCCATAAGTACATGTTTAACTATCTGGAGATCATCACAGCGATATCATCTGTTCTTTTAATAACAGAAGATACCAAAGAGAATCTCGAGAAGAGACAGGATCTTCTTAACTACATCAAGGAAAAGAACTTTATGCTGTACAGCAAGATCAGATACAGCATCGAAGGTACATATATTTATCTTCCCGGAAAGGGCGGCAGAAAGATCACCCTTGCCGGATACAAACTCCTTCAGAAGATATTCCACTTCAATTGATGGGTAAATTTCCTAAATATCATTGATTTAATGTGCTTTTTATGTTAATTATTGTCATTTACATTAACCTTTAAAGTGCTACAATGATTGATATCGTGGAGTTTTATCAGGAGTTTGAGGAGTATTATGAAGAAGAAATATGAAATGTGGACCGGACGCATGGTTGGCAGAGATATGATCAGAGATCTTCTGCATCTTGCGATACCGATATTGGTTTATGCACCTTTTTACATGATCTGGTTCATTGCAATTGAGAAACACACTTTTTCTCACTATTCAGTTATTCATACAGCAATAGATGATGTGATACCTTTTAATGAGATATTTGTAATACCTTATTACATGTGGTTTCTGTATGTCTCATTGACGCTTTTGTTCTTTATGCTTTCCTTCGACGTGGAGGATTATTACAGGAATTTCTTTTTCCTGGCTGCAGGGATGACGATATTTTTACTGGTATCAACATTTTTCCCTAACTGCCATTATTTAAGACCGGTAGTTATGCCCAGGGATAATGTGTTCACGCATCTGGTTCAGGTGATCTACAACACTGATACAGCGGCTAATCTTTGGCCCAGCATTCATGTGTATAATTCACTGGGAACAATGATCGCGGTTCATCACAGCAAGAGATTTACCAAGAACGGCATTGTTGCCAGTGA
>JAEEGI010001182.1_pt1 | contig 66007 bp, 56 predicted proteins | sample 8958751 | NCBI WGS metagenome assembly JAEEGI01 (sample SAMN16246545, study PRJNA631951) | gut metagenome | biome: gut microbiome; feature: rumen; material: KS-attached | host: Bos | place: Iran: Karaj | collected 2018-10
TGGCATAAGACAATTTAACGAAGAATAGAAAAGGTCGGTAAAACACTTTTACCGACCTTTTTTAATCCAATGACGTACGACAAACAGATATTACAAATACTCACTGAGGTGGGGGAGAAGGGCATCAGCGTTCAGTTGATGGCCAAACATGTTTATAACTTGAATTCCAGTTTGTTTTTTACGCCTGATTACGAAGAGATCCGAACCTATGTTCAGCAATTTCTTTTGAAAAACTCGAAGTCTTCGCTTTCTTTGGTTGAGGCTACAGGTAAACGAGGTTTTTACCGTTTGAACACCCAGAATAATGCCGATGCCCGCCAGTTGATGATAGAGTTTCGCGAGTCTCATCAACCCGAAGATAAAGAAGAGAAGCCTGATATTGACCTCTCCCTTGATTTATTTGCTTAAAGCATTCCGTTTATAGACACTTTCATACAGATTCAACAACTGTTCAGCAGTTTGTTGCCATGAGAAGTATTGTGCTCGTATGGGGCCCATCTTTTTCTGTTGTTGATAGAATGTGTCGTCTCTTTCCAGCTGCAACATCATCTCTGCAATCTCATCAGGATCCTCTGGGTTTATCAGAATCGCATCTGGCCCTCCGATTTCTGGCATCGACGAAGTATTGGAAGTAATGACTGGTGTCCCGCAGGCCATAGCCTCTAATAGTGGAATGCCGAAACTCTCCCTCAGCGAGGTGTAGAGGAAGGCGAAAGCATTATTATATATATAAGGTAAGTCCTTATTGCCGATATAGCCTGCTATCACTATCCGATGAATAATGTTCTCTATGTGGTTCCTCTCAATAATACTGTTCAGATAAGTCTTGCCGAGGTCTGCCATCAGCAATTTCCGTTTGATGTCCGACTTCTCCAGATATTTCGAATAGGCAATGAGTGTACGCTCTGTGTTCTTCTTGGGATCTGTATTGCCAAGGAAGAAGAAATAGCCTGACGAGTCTATGTACTTTTTGTATACTTGATATGTATCCTCAACGGGTTTGAACCATTGGTTGTAGCCGTTGTAGATCATCGTGATTCTCTCTTGAGGGATATCCAACTTCGACATGATATTGTTTTTTTCGAAGTTCGACACGGTGATGATGCGCTTGCACTTCTTGAGAATGCGTGGAACAACCAATCGACGGTAAAACCATCCCATGTTCTGATAGAACGATTTGTTGGTCTTGTCTCTTGGTTCCAGGAAGATGATATCATGCAGAGTCAGGATAAGTGGAATCTTACATCGGATAGGTGCCGTGTTACTGGTACAATGCAGCATGTCGAGGTTCAGTTCATTGGCAGCCTTCAGAAGTGTCACTTGTTCCCAAAGCGGGTAGAAGTCACCACCAATCTCCAGGATGTGTACATTCTTGGAATCCTCCAGACACTTGTCTTCTCCAGGAGCAACGAACACAAAATATTCATTCCTTGTATCAATTTTCTGAAGCTCACGAATCTCCTCCAGCACCACATAGTCCATGCCGTGCTTGTTCTTACGGAAGATTCTCTGAGCCTCAATACCGATTCTCATATTTGCTTAATGACTTTAGCAGGCACCCCAGCCACGAGTGAGTGAGGTGGTACGTCCTTGGTAACAACAGCTCCGGCTGCAACAACTGAATGATCCCCGATGGTAACACCAGGCAGAATCACAGCATTCGCTCCGACCCAGATGTCATTCCCGATGGTGACTGGTTTTGTCAAAACCCCTTGCTCATCAATCCTTCTGTCAGGATTCTCAAAGTTATGATTCAGTGCAGTCACGGTAATCCCCTGTGCTAGGTTTACGTGATTCCCTATGGTCACTGGTCCGATGATGGTATTATGCAGTCCCACTCTGGTATGGTTGCCAATCATCACATCGCCCACCGCATTATTGATACAGGCATACGATTCCACGACTGAATAATCGCCCAAAGAGAATTTCCGATATGGAGGTGTGTCCATTCTTGCCGAACGATGAATAACAGATTGCTTACCCCGATGCTGGTACAGTGGCGCCAACAATCTGATGAACCATCGTGGCCTCGTTTCCACTTGATTCATAATCACCCAATCGAAGAATTTCTTCCATTTGGGGTTGTTCTTGAACTTCTCTCTGATGGCTTCGTTATTCATCTCTTTCGCTTTTATGACCACAAAAGTACGAATAATTTTGCATAATTCCAAATTTTTCCCTAATTTTGCAGAAAAATCTGTGAATGATGGAAAAACAATATGATTATTTGATTGTTGGTGCAGGCATCTTTGGTGCAACATTTGCTTGTATGGCCCATCGCCAAGGAAAACGCTGTTTGGTTATCGACAAACGCAATCATCTCGGAGGAAACATCTATTGTGAAAACATCGAAGGCATCAATGTTCATAAGTATGGTGCCCATATATTCCATACCTCCAATAAAAAGGTGTGGGACTTCGTGAACTCCATTGTCGAGTTCAATCGCTATACCAATTCTCCCATTGCTAATTATAAAGGTAAGCAATATAACCTGCCTTTTAATATGAATACCTTCTACCAGATGTGGGGGGTGCTGACTCCTGCTGAGGCTCAAGCTAAAATAGAAGAACAACGTCAGGAGGCATTAGCCAAGATGAAGGCTGATGGTGTCACTGAACCACGCAATTTGGAAGAACAAGCCCAGTTGTTGATAGGTAAGGATATCTACGAGATTCTGATTAAAGGCTATACTGAGAAGCAATGGGGACGCAAATGCAGCGAACTGCCTGCATTTATCATCAAACGCCTGCCTGTCCGTTTTGTTCACGATAATAATTATTTCAACGATCGCTTTCAGGGTATCCCCATTGGTGGCTTCAACAAACTCATCGATGGCTTGCTCGAAGGAGTAGAGACAATGACGGGAGTAGACTTCATTGAAGAACGAAAGAAAAGTAATTCTCAATTCTCAATTCTCAATTCTCAATTTGATAAGATTCTTTATACTGGAAAACTGGATGAATATTTCGACTATTGCTTAGGCAAACTCGAATATCGTACAGTCAGCTTCGAGGAAGAAATCCTTGATATGCCAAACTTCCAGGGTAATGCCGTCATGAACTTCACAGATGCCGAAGTTCCCTATACGCGTATCATCGAGCATAAACATTTCGAGATGTTTGGTGATGATGTCTACAAATGCCCCAAAACAGTGATCTCCCGTGAATATTCAGTTGAATGGAAAGATGGCATGGAACCCTTTTATAGTGTCAACGACGAGAAGAATATGTCGCTTTATCAACAATACCTTGGTTTGGCTAATCAAGAACCCAATCTAATTCTAGGTGGCCACCTCGCTGAGTATAAATATTATGATATTGCTCCGATTATCGAAAAAGTAATGTCTCTTCCTGTATAATATAATAAGGTATAAGCATGAAAATCCTTTTCCTTGTCTATCATGGCTTCTCAGAAGTGAGTGGTATCAGCAAGAAAATCCACTATCAGGTAAAAGGTCTTCGTGAGAATGGTTACGAAGTACATCTCTGTTATTACGATTTTGATAGTCGGGGGCATCGATGTCGGTTTGTTGATGGAGAGGTAATAAAAGATTATGGTAAAGGCTTAATGGCAGGCCTTTATCAACGTATCGATTATGCTTGTATCTATGATTATTGTAGACTCAATGGTATTCAGTTCGTTTATGCCCGTTGTTTCCAGAATGCTAATCCGTTTCTTATCCGTTTGTTTAAACGGCTTAAACAATTGGGAATTAAGTCTGTAACGGAAATTCCAACTTATCCATATGATCAGGAATTTGTTGGCTTCCCATATTTCTCAGGGCGTTTCTGGCTAAAATTTGATAAGAAATTCAGGGATGCTCTGTATCGACAGATGGATGCCATTGTTACTTTCTCTGATGCAAGAATCATTTTTGGTCAGCGTACTATTCAAATTAGTAATGGTGTGGATTTTGATAGTATCCCTTTACATGACTACCATGTACCATCCGATGCTTCTATCCATCTGATAGGTGTGGCTGAGGTTCATTATTGGCATGGATTTGATCGAATGATAGCAGGAATAGGAGAGTATTATAAAAATACAAAGGTTCCTCGGAAGCTATTTTTCCATATTGTGGGTGGTGTGGCTCCTAATGAGATGCACGGTTCCATGCATGCTCCCGGATTTGCCGAGTTGATAGAGAAATATGGTATTCAAGACCATGTTGTTTTCCATGGGCAACTTTTTGGTGAAGAGTTGGATCGCATATTTAATCGAAGTTGTTTCGCTATTGGTAGTTTAGCTCGTCATCGAAGTGGTATAACTGTGATTAAGACGCTAAAGAATCGTGAATATGCCACGCGAGGAATTCCTTTTATATACTCAGAACAAGACAGTGACTTTGATAATCAGCCTTATGTTCTAAAGGTACCTGCAGACGAGTCTCCGGTGGATGTGCAACATATTCTTGATTTTATGGATGGTTACCATTTCCATCCGAAAGATATACGTAAAACAGTGGAAAATCTATCTTGGAAGATACAGATGCAGAAAGTCATAGAAGAAACCTGAAAGAATTATTTTTCTAATAGTTCTTTCCATTGTGTAATAATTTTCTCAGTATTAAACTTGTTGGCTATACTTAATGCTTCATCTGATTTCTTTTGCCAGTCAATCATAGTTGCATTTTCCAATTTCTGTGCTAACTCCTGAATATTTCCATTTTTGAAATATAGTCCGAAATTCCCAAGGACCTCTTTACATATAGGTAGATCAGAAGCAACAACTGGTAATCCGTGAGACATGGCTTCTACTAGAACAAGTGGCATACCTTCCCATCTAGAACTTAATACATAGACCTGAGCATTTGAATAGTAGTCTTGTATATTATTTGTAAATGGATGAATGGTAATCTTGTCCTCTAAATGGTATTTGTTGATTAGAGTTCTATAATAGTTCTCTTCTGCACCTTCTCCTACAATATCCAAGTTCCATTCTTCGTTTTTTTGAGTGAACAAATGAAATGCTTCAATCAGCAAATCTATACCTTTATGTAACGGGGTGAAACGTCCAATGGTTAGAAATTTTTTAGTATTTCCTGTTGACAAGTTGCCTGGTTGTAGCGTCAAAGGATTATAGATAACTGTTGGCATAAAAGCATGGTCATATTGATGAAACTTGTTTGCATCATCTTGACATAACACAATCGTTTGATTCAGTATTCTAAACTGATAAAGATAATGCCTTTTCCTTTCTGCTCCAATATAATAAGATGTGTTTTCAAACAGAGCTTCAAAAGAATTGTGCAACCATCCAATAAGCCTGGTGTTTTGCAGCATGGGTTTCAAAGTAGCAAGTCTGGCCGCCAATGGCGCATGAACGCCGATGATAGTGACATATTGTCCTTTTTGTAACTCTGTAGCTAATGCATTTCTCAATTCTGAGGGAAATGAACTTCTGGCATATAAATCTGACCACCATTTTCCTTGTGGCTGCAGTTTTAGGTAGATGCCACTATATAGTTTGCAGAACCATTTCTTGAAAAACCTTATCCGTGGATACGAAAAGAAACGATATTTGATGTCTGCTTCATCAAGTCCATATAATGATATGTCTTTTGATATAGGATTGTCAAAGGTCACAATAGTCACCTCATAATCCTTTGCTAATCCTTTGGCAATAACGGCAGTTACACGCTGTACCCCACCAATGGAAAAAATGCTGTCAACTACGAAGCAAATCCGTTTCATCTTGAATATTTTTGGCAAAATTACAATTTTTATTCCAATAATCAAATATGTATGGGCTTTTTTTTGTATATTTGCAACGTGATGACAGAAAATAGACACTATAAGATTGTTTATTGTACTCCTGCTTTATATATGGCAGGAGGGGTGGAACGTGTACTGACTTTAAAGGCGAATTACTTTGCCGAGCAGTTTGGTTATGACATCACAATTATCTTAACAGAAGGAAAAAACAAGCCATTCTTTTATCCATTATCCGATAAGATAAATGTCATCAATCTTGATATCGACTTTGAAGAACTATGGACATGTCCCTTCCTCAAAAAAGTATATATATATCTAAAGAAACAGCATCTTTTTAAGAAAAAACTTACTTCCGAGCTTATGCGACTAAAGCCAGATATGACTATCAGTCTTTTACGTCGTGAAATCAATTTTATAACAAGCATTCAGGATGGAAGCAAGAAAATAGGTGAATTACATATCAATCGAGCCCATTATCGAAATTTTGAAGAGAAAAATGCTTCTTTTGTAAAAACGCTGTTCTCAAAAATTTGGATGAATAATCTGATTGGGAAATTGCAGAGGCTAGAGACGCTTGTTGTCTTAACAGAAAAGGATAAAAATTCTTGGATAGAATTGAATTATGTACAAGTAATACCAGATCCGTTATCATTCCAACCGAGGAACATAAGCCCTTTAGCGAATAAAAGAGTGATTGCTGTAGGACGTTATTCTCATGAAAAAGGATATGACTTGCTTTTGTCTGCCTGGAAAATGGTTTCCGATACTTGTAAAGATTGGAAATTGGAGATATTTGGTGATGGTGACCATTCTTCATTAGATGTGTTACTGGATCAATTACAGATAGACAAACCTAGATGTGTTCTTCATGGGCGGACATCAGATGTTGAGAAAGAGTATTTAGATAGTTCTATTTTCGTATGCAGTTCACGATTCGAAGGGTTCGGTATGGTAATCTTGGAGGCTATGGCGTGTGGATTGCCTGTTATTTCCTTTGATTGTCCATGGGGTCCAGGTTCCATCATATCAGATGGAGTGGATGGCTATTTGGTAAATAATGGTGATACGAAGAGTTTAGCAGAAAAGATGATATCTTTGATTAATTCCGAAGAAGATAGAGTTAGTGTAGCGAAAAATGCTCTTAATAAATCGAACCAATATAGTATAGATACTATAGCATTACAATGGAAGAATTTGTTTGATACGTTAATGGAGTAATCTGATGAAATATGATGTGACGATAGGTATTCCCATGTATAATGTGGAGAATTTCATTGAGCGAACAATGAATTCAGCCTTGTCGCAGACATACCAAAGTATTGAGTATTTGGTATTGGATGACGGAAGTGATGACAGAACCTTGGAGGTTATTTTGAAATTACAAGCAAATCATCCCCGTGGAAATGATATCTATATCATTACCCATGCAGAAAACATGGGCGTATCTATTGCTCGTAATCGCATTTTGGAGGAATCTCAAGGCGAGTTCTTGTTTTTTCTTGATTCTGATGATATTATCCGAGAAGATGCGATTTCCCTGATGATGACTCAAGTGAAAGAACATGGTGCAGATATAGTCTTTGGCTCTATGGAGAAGTTTTTTCTAACAGGTGAAAGAACGATATACCAGTATCCAAAGATGTACTTTCATCATGAAGATGAGTTCGCCATTTTTTCCTATCGCCGATACGCAGGCATTCAGGCTTCGGCTTGTAATTTCTTGGTACGAATGTCGATTATTCGGGAAAATGGGCTATCGTTTTATAAGTCAAATTATTGGGAAGATTTTGTTTTCGTTTTAGACCTGGTCACTTACATTAATAGAGCTGTGCTACTATCTGATATAACTTATACCTATATATGTCGACAGAATTCTCTGTCAAATTTTCAAAAAAGGGAGCATATTGACAAAGAAGAAATTTTAAGAAATATTGGGGTTGCTGAATATATGAAATCTGGAAGTCTTCGATTGAAAGAAAAACCATATTTCCCTCACAGATGTTATGTAGCTGTTATGACAGATTTTTATATTGCATGTCATATATTGAAACGTCGAAAGGATATAGTTCCTCCAATTTCAGATCATGAGATAAAAGGACTTTTTACCCATCCGGCCTCTTTTAGTCAGATATCTTCTTTCAGACAGGCACGTTTAAAGAATCTTGTATTGTATTTCATTGGAAAGTTGCCAGCCCCATTATGCGTTACCATAATCTGGCTGATGGGTAAAATAAAAAAGTTGATTTAAAATTTGGCAATGTGCTATAAATTGTGTATCTTCGCACACAGAATCTAAGACAACGAGAATATGCCTAAATGGTACGATAAATATCTTTCGTTTTATGGGAAGTCTTACGACGAACTTCCTGAGGACATTCTTGATGAGATTAAAGGTAAATTGGCAAACCTTCAAAGTAGAGAACCTTTAGTTTCTGTAGTTGTCATTGCTTACAATGAAGAGAAACGGCTTGCTGCTTGTCTTTGGTCATTGAGTGAATTGCAAACAAAGTATCCAATAGAGATTTTAGGTGTAAATAATAATTCCATGGATCGGACAGAACAAGTTTATCAACGCTTGGGCCTACCATACTATAATGAAACTAGACAGAGCCCTGGTTATGCTCGGCAGTGTGGTTTGGAAAATGCTAAGGGCAAATACCATTTCTGTATCGATGCGGACACATTCTATCCTCCGCGATATGTGGATTTGATGATGGAAAAACTGACGAGATCAGATGTGTCTTGCGTCAGTTCTTTCTGGAGCTTCTTCCCCGACGAACGGCATTCAGCCTTTGGTTTATATCTATTTGAATTGGCTCGCGATTTATTCCTTTACGTACAGCATTTTAAACGACCGGAATTATGCGTACGTGGAATGGTTTTTGCCTTTAAGACAGAACTGGCCCGAAAGGTTAAAATTCGCACTGATATTCGGCGTGGAGAGGACGGCTCTCTAGCATTAGCTCTGAAACCTTATGGGAAAGTTGTTTTTTTGTATACTCGCCACGCTCGTCCAGTGACAGGTTATGGCACTATTGGATCCCAATCCCTTTGGCAGAGTTTCATTCAGCATGTAATGATTCAAGGAAGAGGACTTTCGCGCCTTTTCTTTAAGAAAGATTATTATGAAGATAGTGAGGATAATTTGATAAAAAATAAGTAGAGTACTAGATGAAAGAGTATCCGTGTAGTGTTACTATAGGCATTCCTGTCTATAATGCAGAAAAGTATGTTGAAAGATGCTTGATATCAGTTCTTAACCAGACGTTTACAGATTTAGAGATTCTGTTGGTTGATGACTGTGGAACTGATAATTCTATATTGAGAGCAGAGGCTTTAGCAAAAACATATGCAAATGGTAACAAAATACGCATTTGTCATCATGACAGAAATAGAGGAGTTGCCGAAGCAAGGAATACAATTTTGGATGAGGCAAAAGGGAAATATATTTATTTCATGGATTCTGACGATTGCATATCTGAAGATGCTATAGAGAAACTTTATAATAAGGCAGAAACTACAGATGCTGAAACAGTTTGGGGTTCTTTTGTAAATAAGGAATTTGAAACAGAAAGGGTTTTACCTGCAATTAATGGATTAGGGAAATACCCAGATTTGGAACTTTTTGGTGAGGATCAGTTGGCTCTTTATGGATGTCAAGATATAAAGGAACATTTACAGCAATCCATATGGAATATATTATATCGTTCCGACTTCTTGCACAAGAATAATCTACGTTTTGAACAGCATGGTTCCTTTGACGATGGGATTTTTCAAGCAGCAATGCAACCATTAGTAAAACGTGCGGTTCTCATGTCCGCATGTACATATTATTATTATCATCGTCCAGATTCGTTAACTCATGTTGTGAATCGGAAGGGATTTCGTATTGAGGAGGCGATAAATGCTATAGAAGCTATAGATTGTCATCGAAGAATATGCAAATCATTAGCAGAAAAGGAATACTTTGATTGCCGAAGTACAAAGGTTATGAAGGAGGCCTTTTATATAGCAGTAGGAATCATTAAACATCGAGACGAAATGAATGGCCAAGTGAGCAATAAACAGGTGAAAGGAATAATGAAACATCCAGCAACACTCTTACAAATTATTCAATTTCATCATTATCGGATGCTTAATTTGTTTTTCTATCTTTTAAGTGTTTTACCTTCATGTGTATTTGTGCGGATAATCGGTTTAATGGCTCATAGGAAACAATTAATGTGATATAGAAGATGAAGGATAGATTGAAGAGGTTGAGAAATAGGTTTATTATTAACAGCCGATACCTGGTTAATGTAATTAGATATAAAAATATTAGTTTTGACGAAGGAGTGATATGTGTCATCTTCTCGCGGGATAGGGCTTTGCAATTGGAGGCTCTTTTACGGTCAATAGAAACATATAGCTTGACATCTTTTGATATAATTATTCAATACAGCTGCTCAGATGTGCATAGAGATTCATACCAAGAACTAAGAAACAGATATTTGCAATATCACTTTGTAGAGGAGCATTCTTTTGCGGCAACTTTAAAAGAAACAATAAAAAAAATCCGAAAACGTTATATGTTTTTCCTTGTGGATGATCAAGTGTTTATCCGACCATTTAATTTGAATGATATAATACATAAGATGCGGAAGAAGTTTTTTTTCTCTATGCGACTTGGGGCATGTATAACAGATTTTGGTATATATCATGAACGGTTGTTTCCAAAATATGAAAAGCTTCAGGAGGATTATTTGATGTGGAAATGGAGGGAAAACCTATACCAAAAAGACTGGGGATATCAATTTAGTGTAGATGGAACAGTCTATCGCACATTAGATGTCGTACGAGCTACGATGTCAATATCGTTTAAGGCTCCAAATTCTTTTGAAGACAATATGAATAAAGTCTGTTTTTTTCGGTCAGATAATGTTGGCATGTCATATTTGAATCCTGTGGTTATTAATCTAATCATTAATGCCTCTCGGCAGGAAAAAGCCTATGAACATTTTGAAAGTGGGGAATACACAACTGACGATATGTTAAAGTTGTGGGAGAGAGGTAAGTCTTTATCAGTGAAAAAAATAGCTTCTATACCGTTTTCTTCTACTCACTATATCGTTGATGATATTGGAAATATTTTATGTGAATCAGAGTAATCCAATTATTTCTTTTGTTGTATCAAATATTCAAAAAGAGACATCCATTCTTTCATAATGTACTCTTTATTATATCTTTGAACATTTCTTCTTGCTTTAGCTCCCATTTTCTTTCTTAACGAATCATTATCAATGAGATCACAGATACGCTGAGCCATGACATTACTATTAAGATGCTCCACCAGAAATCCATCTTCACCGTCTTGAATAATATCTGAAGGGCCATAGGGACAATCAAAAGCTACACATGGAACTCCACACGCCATTGCTTCAAGCAAAACCATGCCGAACCCTTCGTATCTTGAACTGAGAATACAAATACTGCTCTCCAAGTATTTCTCTTGAATATTAGTTGTTGTTCCTCTTAAAATAATAACAGAACTAAGCCCTTTTTGATTAATTGTTTTTTGAATAATCTCTTTTTCTTCTCCATCACCATAGATATTCAGAATCCAGTCTGGATGTTTGGCATGAACAAGATTCCATGCATGAATAAGATATTTGTAGCCTTTTTGCTCACTCATCCTTGCAACAAAAATAGCTTGTTTGTTGTCGCATGTGCTTGCTGAGATTGGAGCAAATGGCAAAGGATTAGGAATAATATGTGTTTTAGTATATCCTTCCCAATTATTGGCATCATTTTTTGTCAGAAGAACAAGGGCGTTAAGCTTTTTACAATTTTTAGTAACTTTTCGCATCCATATCTTTGCAATCAAACTATGGATGGGACCTTTACTTTCTAATAAGTGAAAATTGCGAATGAAAGGTTTTGCTATATGCGATTCTCCAATCTTAATGCTACCATCTTTAATATCCGTCAGAAAATCCATATTCCTACCTAAGGTCGTGATTACAATGTCTGGCTTTTCCGAATATAAAAAATCGCTTAATTCTTTCTTGTATTTCTTCATCAAATTGAAATAGAGAAAGATGCGAATGATAGGGTTATATTTGTACTCTTTTTCAAAGTCTATTGACAAGTCTTTGAGTTGAACTTTTGAGGATAGAGGATAGAATGTAGCTCTTTTATGCTGAGAGTCCGTTACGATAGTAACGTCATAACCATATTCTGCCAAATAGTTGGCTTTTTCAATAACCACCCTATCTGCTCCACCTGCAATAGTAAACGACGAATATATATATACGATTTTCATTCCTTTCGAAATTCGTTACAAATATACAAAATTTGTCTGAAACCATCAAATTTTAATTCGAAAATTTGTACTTCTTCTGTTTATTTTATATCTTTGTAGCAAAATTGCACACTAAACATGAGGGTTTTCTATATCTATCGCGCAATTGCTCATTATCGCGGAATGGAGCGTATCTTTGTGGATAAGATTAACTATCTTGTTCAAATGTATGGTTTTGATGTCTGGCTTGTGACGGCAGATCAAGGAAATCATCCACTTTCATATCCGATAGATGAGAGGGCGCATTATGTTGATTTACACATCCGGTTTCATTCAGCTAGTAATTATATCATTTTTCGAAGGCCTTATGAAAAGATACGTTTACAGTTTTTGTTTGTTAAGAGACTGAGGAATCTGATAAAAGAACAAAAACCTGATATATTAATATGTAATACTGATGTGTTTACCAATCTGGTTATGATGTCAAAAGGAAAAATTCCTTTAATAGTTGAATCACATTCAATTTGTAGGCAAACAGGTAGAAGAGCTGGTGATTTACTGCATCGTAAAATCCTGAGATGGTATACATTTTGGAATTATCGTCATGCAAATACACTTGTTGCATTGACAGAAGCCGATGCTCAGGAATGGAAAAAGTATAATAACCATGTATATGCTATTACAAATGTTGTTCATTTAAATCCTTTAGATCGAGTAAGTTCTTTAGATAATAAACGAGTCATTTTTACATCCCGTTTTTCTTATCAAAAAGGTATTCCTTATCTTTTGGAAATTTGGAAGATTGTACATCATCGACATCCGGACTGGCTGCTAGATATTTATGCTCAAGGAGAACTTCGGGATGAATATTTGCCAATAATCAAGCTGCTTGATATTAACATTCAGGTAAATGATGGTACTCTAGATATTTTTAATCGATATTGCGATAGTTCCATATTCATCTTGACGTCTGTATATGAGCCTTTCGGACTTGTATTGCCAGAGGCAATGAGTTGTGGATTGCCTGTAGTTTCTTTTGATTGTGACTATGGACCACGGGAAATTATTACTGATGGTGTTGATGGTTATTTAGTACCTCTTGGTAATGTTGAAATGTTTGCAGATAGGATTTGTCAATTAATAGAGGATCCCCAACTTCGACATAAGATGGGAAATAATGGTATACTCTCTTCTAAGCGTTATTCTCCGGATAATATTATGCCTCAATGGAAGTCGCTTTTTGAAAGAATTGTAACAGAACAAAAGTCATGATATTAGTTTATGTTACTGATGCCTTCGCTGTATGGGGAGGAATGGAACGGGTTATATCTGAAAAAATTAATTATCTGGGTGAGACTTGTGGTTATCGAATAAATCTCATTACGATTAACCAGGGTAATCATCCACTATCTTTCAAGTTGAATCAACGTGTCTGCCATACAGATCTTCGAATCAGGATGCATCAACAATACCGCTATCATGGAATCAAACGCTTACTCATAAGAACGAAGTTGAAAGAACTACTTAAAAAACGATTGAAAGAAGTAGTTGAAGAGATAAAGCCTGATATAATCATTTGCATAAAGTTTGATTTCGTAGGTGTATTATTGAAAGTAAAAGGTAATGCTCGTCTGATTGTAGAATCCCATACTTTATACAGAGCTGAATACTTAGACGGTTCTGGATTGTTGCGTCGAATGCATATTCGTTCATTTAAAAAGAGTATTGCAAAAACTGACGCAGTAGTGGCATTAACGGAAGGCGATGCGAACGACTGGCGCAAAATTAATCCTCATGTGTATGTGATACCTAATATTGTCCATCTGAGCGATAAGAAAAAGTCCTGCAGTAGTGATAAGAAATCCGTCATTTATGTAGGAAGGTTTTGCCATCAAAAGGATATTAGTTCATTATTGGCCATATGGCAGATGGTGCAACTTAAACATCCAGATTGGATGTTGATGATATACGGTGAGGGAGAATTGAGGGATGAATATCTGCCAAAAATAGGATCGATAGATTCTAATATTAGAGTATATAATCCAACTCTTGACATCATGTCAGAATACTTGCAGAATTCAATGTTACTCTTATCTTCACTATATGAGCCTTTCGGTTTGGTGCTTCCTGAAGCTATGAGCTGTGGCTTACCTGTGGTTGCTTTTGATTGTCCCTATGGTCCTGCGGATATTATTACTGATGGGGTTGATGGTTTTTTGATCAAGAATCGTGATATTCAAGCATTTGCAGATAGGGTGTGTCAACTGATAGAAGATGAGGAATTGAGATGTCGAATGGGACAGAATGGAATCGTATCGTCTCAAAGATATCGTAAAGATGTTATCATGCCAAAATGGATTAGCTTGTTTGAGAAACTATTGTCCTCCCAATAAATATTGGAGCTTTTTTTTTGCAGCACAGGATTAAGGGATAGATTATTAGAATGATAAGTATGGTTATTGGTAATGCTTCATACCAACTATAGCAGACACCATTCGTGTGAAGCAGAATCTCAATGGCATAATTAACAACTGTCACAGCAACGATATGTAGTCCGACGATGATGAGGGTGCCAATGGAGATGTTCGTTACGATGGAATGCCTGATACCATTGAGTACTTTGCAGCCATAAAGGATTCCAAAGAGGAAACCAATATTGGCTGGATAGAATAGGATGATGTGCAGCATGTGCTGATCTGAAAAGAAGGCATCTAAATGCCAGGTGAAGAATAGAATGCTGGCAGAAAGACAGAAGATGCTGCAGATAAGGTCACGTTTCCAATTACAGTTTCTGAACAAACGATAGTGCCCAAAGAGATAGCCTATATAATAATAAGGTAGATTCCGCATCAGGCCCATGGGAGTCAGATTTGGGGCGAAGTACCAATATTTATTGGCTGCATAGAGCACGAATGAAATCACGCAAAGTGAAATCATAATCACATGCTGATGCTTTGTTTTTCGGCACAAATCAATCGTAATGTGCATAATGAGTATAGCTGGCAGATACCACAATGGGCCGTTTAGTGGTTCGCAAAATGAGTTTTCATGTTCAAAGAAGAGTGCCCCTAAAAGTGGTTTCATCGCATGGAAGAAATCGGGTAGGGCACCGTTGCTGAGGTAATATTTCAGAATCCAATACGGGTAAACGATTATATTATATAATATATAAGGTATAACCAGCCCGTGTAAATATTTATTCCAATTCTCTTTGTCGCTACCTCGATCTTTTTTCAAATATCCGGATATGAAAAAGAATATGACCATCGTCAGAGCCTGCAGATAACGATAGTAGAACCACTCTTGGGATTGCGGCAGGTGACAGAACACCACGCTACAAACTGCCAGTGCCTTCGCCCAGTCTATCCAGTTGATTCGCTCTTTCATGATGCAAAAATACGGAATTCTTCAGAATAATCAAACAAATTCCGATTTTTTCTGTAATTTTGCAATCGAAATGGCTCGACAACGAATAGAATATATCGATGCGATGCGAGGATTTACGATGATTCTCGTGGTGTTTGCGCATGTCTGCCATTTCTGTTTGGGAGATTCAAAGATGGGGTATAATGCCGTTTTTATTCTCTTTCGCCTGCCATGTTTCTTTATGATTAGCGGTTGGCTGTTTGAGTCTGTGGCTCAGCGTCCTTTCTTGGAAAATGTTCGCCATAAGTTTATGGTGCAGATCATACCAACATTCATCTTCTTGCTATTATTGGCACCTCCGCCAGAGTTCTTCCATCAGTTGGGGACATTGAAAGGCGGTTATTGGTTCACATTTGCGCTTTTTGAATATTTTATTCTCTATATGATCATCGTCCGCATTAGTCGGAAATGGTCTTTCGTGATGGCAATTGCTATCACGTTGGGTACCTTTATTTACGCCAGATATTATGATAGCATCCGTTCTTCGGCAGTAGGATGGCAGTTGTGTGCGATAGATTTCTCTGGTTTTCTGAGTATCACGACTTGGCGACTTTTCCTGTTTTTCTATATCGGAGCTTGGATGCGTCGACATTTCGATGAGTTTATTCGATGGACGAAGAAGCCTGTCATTATTCTGCTTATTACGATGGCCTTTTTCCTAATAGCCTCCACGTCCCATAGAGATAACATGTGGTTTGAAATGTTCAGGTACTATGCAGGGGGCATCACGGGTATGTGGATGGTGTTCACTTGCTTCCGCCTATCTGATTCATGGCTAAAGAAGCTCCATATTTCCAAACCTCTCCAGTATGTCGGAACTCGAACACTTGATATATATCTGCTGCATTTCTTCTTTCTGCCTCGTTTCCTGATGGCATATTCTGACCAATTGAAAGACTTTGATAGTCATTTCACTGAGTTCTTGGTGATACTTGCTGTCTCACTTATTATATTGATATTTTGCCTGTTAGCAAGTTACATCATTCGCTTGAGTCCCTTCTTGGGCCATTATCTCTTTGGCGTCAAATATACAATGAACTGAGACAACGGACAATTATGTATGACATTTTTTAGTTTCAAATTATATCACAGTTTTATTCTTCCAATTAAGGGTGGACACCACTTCTCTAACCACAGAATAGGATAATAGCATATTGGTAATACAAATAATGGTAATAAGTCGTGTAAGAACGTAGGGAATATAAAATCCAAAGTCTTCATGATGGGTATATGTAACCCCAGAACTAGGAGAGTACCTTTGGATATTGTAGTAATAAACTTGTTTTGTGGAATATTATTTGCTATTCTGAATACAAACAACGTAGATATTGATGCATTAATGAAAAATACAATATAAGATAGCCCGAACTGGTTGCTGTTAATTGAGGTGCTACCATTAAACAATGGCAATAGAATAAATAAACATCCTAATATCAGCATGACTGGATAATTATGGTTTTGTATTTGAATCTTATGATCTTTTAATAGGAAACCTAAACAAAAAAATGGCATTGAAGGAATCATCCTTCCAATATACCATCCTCTGAAAAGAGAATCAATACTCACAAGAGAAGATTCAAAAGACATATATGTGATCGTAATTATAGCGATTGGAATATAATAACTTCGAAGAAATCCCATGAACTTAATGTCCCCATAAAAGAATCTCAGACCTAGTAAAGCCCACAAGAACCAATCACCCACATAGAAACCATCCCCTAAACCATAGCGATAATGTAGAAAACGTCCCACCGTTTCCTTTGTATATAATTGTTCTATGGATATTTCCTGTAATACTATAAGAACAAATAAGTTAATTATTGAGTAAAAAACGACGGGAATACCAAAGGAAAGAACAGTCTTGTACCATTTTCTTGGTTTGTACAAATAACCCGAAATTACAAATAATGCAGGCATGTGAAATGAATAGATATATAATAGTATGGTTTCATTTGAAGTCCAGTGCCCAACGACCATTAGGAATATGCAAATGAATTTAGCTGAATCTAAATATACTATTCTATTTCCCATATGTTATATGCCCCTCAATATGTTAGTATGCTGTAGCTAACCATTCGGATAGGAAGAAATCGTAGACTCGATACCCATTGCCTGTCTGAGTAATTAAGTCATTCTTTATTAGTAACTTCACTGCAGCCTGGACAGAACTGGCAGAACTCAGATTGTATTTCTTGATGAATTTCGAGGAAGTAATGTTCTGGGCTAGGCCTTCTTTTGCAATAGCTTGCAAGACAATCTTCTGCTTGGGAGGCAGCTGCGACATTAAATCCTTGTAACTACTTTCTTGGGACATGATAACATTACGATGCGCTTCATTGATCATATCGAGAGTGCATGTCTCGTTTGGCTTAGTCAAGGCAAAAAGCTCATTCATCATCATCTGTACAAACCAAGTGTATCCATTGAACATATTCCAAACTGCCTGAACAACTTCACGTTCAACATGCTTATCTCTTTCTTCGAAGAGTCCCATGGCAAATTCAGCATAGACATCCACTGGGATTGGCTCAAGTCCCATACTGATAGCACTTTGATAGAATGGTTTTGAGGGTGAGTTGAACATGTTGCTCATCATGTGTCGCTTGCTGCCTGCGAAGATGAACTGGGCGCGATGGCATTTCTGAATCTTCGTGCGTAGCAGAGCTTCCACATTCCTTTCTGCATATTCGCCAATCTGCTGAAATTCGTCAATGGCTATGATGCATGGCTTATCAGCCTCTTCGATATAGGCGAAGATCTCGTCAAGCGTAGTTTGGGGAGTTTGGATATCACCTAGGCCTAGATCGAAAGATGGATTTCCTGTGACAGAATGCAGTTTGAACCCTACCCGGAAAGAAGAGATAATCTGGAAGAATCTTTCTTTCCATACTGTAGACTGGGGTTTCAGCTGCTCGTAGATCTCCTTACCTATTATATACACGAATTCTGCAAAAGATGTAGTCGCATAGATATCTACGAAGAACGAGTAATATTGATCTTTTATATCTGACTGATTGAAGAAGTGTTGAATCAACCCAGACTTTCCAATACGACGTGGCGAGATTAACGCCACATCGCGTCCATTAAGAATCTGCTTGCGCAAGAATTCCGTTTCCTCAGCCCTGTTGCAGAAATATCTGTCTGACAGGTATTTACCAACGATAAATGGATTGTTGATGTTCATTATCTCCATACATGCAAATTTTTATTGCAAATATAATAATTATATTCGTAATAATTGGAAGTCAACTTCTATTTTTGGAATAATTTAACGTTACAAATAGATAATCACAAAGAACGAGGGACCAGCTACTAATGATGTTTATTATTTGAAGCCAAATTTGGGACGTCTGTCAAGTCTTATTCCTTTTTTTTCATAAAACCCTTGTTTTTTTACTTTTTTTTCCTATCTTTGCACTCAGAAATAGCATAATAGATGAAGAAACTTGTTTCTATATTAGTTCCATGCTTCAATGAAGAAGCTTCCCTTCCGAGGCTATATGATGAAGTGAAAAAAATAATGGATTTATTGGCAAACTACGAGTGGGAATTGTTTTTTGTCAATGATGGTAGTACTGACCATACCTTGAGTGTCATATCAGATATATACGTGAAGGATCCCCGTATATCTTATTTGGATTTGGCCAGAAATTTTGGTAAAGAAAAAGCAATGTTGGCTGGTTTTGACTATATTAAAGGTGATTGCGCCATTATATTGGATGCAGATTTGCAAGATCCTCCATCATTGATACCTGATATGTTATCTTATTGGGAAGAGGGATATCATGACGTTTATGCAAAAAGAAATAATCGTGGAAAAGAAAGTTGGTTGCGCAATAAACTATCCTTACTATTCTATTATATACTTGATAAATCAACACGATATGAGGTATTAAAAAACGTAGGTGATTTCCGATTGCTTGACCGTAAATGTATTGATGCATTAAAACAATTACGAGAAAATGAGCGATATACCAAAGGTCTTTTCTGCTGGATTGGCTTTAAAAAGAAAGAGATAATATTTGATCGAGGCGATCGTGTAGCTGGTCAATCAAATTGGGGATACAAGGCATTATTTAACCTTGCAGTTGAAGGCATTACTAGTTTTACTACAGCCCCACTTCGTATAGCAACATTAATTGGTCTTCTTGTTGCTGTGTGGGCATTATGTTATATGGCATGGATTATTCTAAAGGTGTTGGTTTGGGGAGATCCTGTCGCAGGTTATCCAACTATTATGACAGTTATGTTGTTCCTTGGTGCTATTCAGTTGATTGCTATTGGTATTTTGGGAGAATATGTTGCTCGCATTTTTAATGAAACAAAGAATCGCCCAACATACCTAATCAATGAATATAAGGAAAGAAGATAGTTAATCACTCTCTCTCAATAACCATTTCTTTGCCCATAGTAAAAGAAATATAATCACGCTCAACTCCATCATCAAGCCTTTTTACATAAGAATTAATGGGCTTTGGTATTTTTATTTCACTATATCGTGTAAAACCTTTAGGTGAATCGATATATGATTGTAACATTTCACGATATTCTTTGTTGACCAGGCATGTATAGTACGCAGTGATTGGGATATGCAGAATAGCAATTGATAATACAATAGAACAAATTATTCTATTCCTTTCTTTCCATAATCTGCATAACATAAACAATTCTATTGATAATAATAGAGATACCAATTCTAATGGAAATTCTATTCTTTGACTATAATTGGGTAAGGCTAAAACAAAACAGAAATCCAATATAATAAAACATATCTCAAGTATTCTCTTTCTTAGATATTCTTTGAAAAGCATTTTATTAGTAAAGAACAAAAGTATAATGGCAAGTGTAAAAAGATATAGGCGCTTAGAATATAATAGGACATTCTGTTTAATTGAGAGATAATCTGATAATGAAATACCAGATGCCGAATTAGCTCCTCTTCCTATTGTTCCTGGTGCAAAAATGATAGATGACGTACCCAACCATACTCCTACTGACATTATTAAGATTGAAATATTGGCCTGTTTCCGATGAATTAGTAGATAAAGAAACAATACGCCACTTAGGGGTAAAGAAAAACCTTCGTGCATTGAACCTAAAAGCAACGAATAGAAGAAAATGCAAATAATCTTAAAAATGTTGATTCCGTTATCCTGTCTATGTTTATCAAATAAAATAAAGAACCAGATAAGGCCAGTAGAAGGCCAAAGATAATTGACAGAAAAGGATATACTATAATAAAAAATATGTTGAATAGGGATCCCTAACCATAACAATGATAAAGCAGTTAGAGCACCTGTGGATGAGCTTATTTTTAAGAAACGAATACTTCCGATCAAAAACAACAGGTATATTAACGTATTAATTATATTGAAAATTGGCTTACCAATAAAACCACAGAAACTCTGCACAAGATAATGAACAATAAAGCGTCCATTCATCACTTTATAGTGATTAATCTGCGACATAAATGCTTCCGAAAAGTTTTCGACTCGATGGTTCAAATCAATGGGTTCTCTCATTCCATCAGTTCTTTCGCCAATCCATTGATACTGATAAATTAAATCATCACATCTCAGAGGCGTTGACGAATTCATTATATAAAATGATATACAAAGATATAGTAATGCAATACAGACATAAGTTATATGATGGAAATGTCCATTAGCTCCATTAAATTCTCTACTTTTATACGTGCAAGTAAAATACATACTATAAAATAATTCTTTATATTTCTGTCAACAAACTATTCATATGCGAATTACAAATAGATTATCACGAAGAACGAAGCAATCCAGCCTAGGATGCAGAGCTGGATGAAGTGGTCCTTGACGAGGGATTTTGTGGGGGAGCCGCTGAGGCCGAAGACAATCATGTTCTGGAGATAGCGGAGGAGGCCTGCGAGAACCCAACCACTGGTGAGGTAGACATAACGGGTGCCCATTCGCTCGATAACCTCTGGCGACATGGTGTACATAATGTAGCAAACCAGTGTGACTGAGGCAATTATGGCTGTGGCCTCATTGATGAAAGTCTTGTTATAGCCAGTAATCGAGACGCGTGGTTTGGTGCCCGTCTGCTCATAGATGCGGTAGTCGTCATTTCGTTTGGTGAAGGCCAGGAAGAGGGCTACCAGAAAAGTCATCATCACCAGCCAATGGGAGATCCAAATGTCTGTCGTGACACCTCCAGCCAATACGCGCATCACGAATCCGACGGCAATGATCGACACGTCGAGGATGGCAATCTGCTTCAGTCGAATGCAGTAGCCAATGTTCATCAGCCAGTAAGCTGCCACTATTATATATAAATAAGGTGTATTGGGGCTCATCGCCAGCGGAATCAATGCGAAGGATGCAATCGTACATAGCAACATCATTGCGTAACCGCCTCTGACAGAGACTTTTCCGGATGCAATCGGGCGATGGCATTTCTTCGGATGCAGTCGATCTGCCTCAACGTCTCGGAGATCGTTGAAGCAATAAATGGAACTCGAAATCATACAGAACGATGCAAACACTACGAGCGTGGGCCAAAAATAATCAGGCTTCAACAGATTGTTGCTGAAGAAGATAGGCGCAAAGACGAATATGTTTTTGAGCCACTGCAGCGGCCTGAGCAGTTGAATGTAGTGTATCATCGCTGCAAAGATACGATTAAGTGAGCAGAAAACCAAATTTTATTTGAGTTTTCTCGAACGAGAGTATCTTCGAGCGGTAGCTCAAAGATACGAACAAGCGAGCAAAAATCAGAATTCTAAATAATGCATACACCACATACAATTAATCATAATTAATTGAAATTCAATACGCAACAACATGTATCCAAATCTCAATCAAGTGTATGCAAATACCTTTTTCCACAGAAAAAGCCCAAAACATTTGGAAATCATCGATAAATTTAGTATCTTTGCACTATGTTTGACTTCAATAAGATACCAGATTGGTGGGCTCTTTGCCCCAATAGTGATTGTGAGATGGCGAGGACATGTCTTCGTCATCAGGTTTGTCTGCAAGTTCCACAGAAATATAAGCTGTGGACATGCGTTCTTCCTAACGCCATCGAGGATGGTAAGTGCAGATTTTATCGAAAGGCTGAAAAAGTGACGATGGCTCAGGGCATCGCTGCTGTCTATAAGAATGTGCAGTCGCGCGAGGCTCGTTCTCAGATACGCTATGGTCTCACGGCTCATCTTGGCAGTAAGGGCACGTACTATCGCTACAAGGATGGCGAGCGACTGATCGGTCCCCGATTGCAACAGGAGATTATCGACATCGTTCATCAATATGCGCCAGGCGTGGAGGTCAACTTCGACAAAACGTTTGAGGACTACGACTTTACCAAGAACTATTAGGAAACCAGCAAGAAGGAGGCGATTTGTCCCACCCCATGGGACACAATGTCCCACCCACTGGGACAAATAGTCCCACCCCATGGGACAGATCTTAACCCCGTAGTAATTATGAAGCTATCAATAGTTAGAACAGACAAGAAAGGCGTCAGGCATCTGACAGTGAAATCCATTGAGTGGTTTCTGCAGCGAATCAAGACGGACACGAAGGCTGAGGATGTCGCCAAGTTCCGTCAGTATATTGCACGTTTTGGAGACACGGGCCGTTACGAGGATAACGTGCCTGTGGCCATCATCCATCCGTTGGTGGAAATGGTAAAGACAGAAAACGGCAATCTCGAAATCACAACGTTTAACAGCCTGACTTGGTTGCATGTGGGCAATCTGATGAAGTCTGATGATGTCAATGCAGTGAAGGAGGCCTCGAAAATCCTTCCCACAACCTATGCTGCTTTCACAGGAGCAGATGGCAGAAGTGTGGAAATCTTAGTGTCTGTGGCTCAGAAGGATACGACAGCCAAGCCTATGACGGAGGTAGAGATGGATGCATTCTGCGAAATCGCCTACGAAGTGGCATTCGGAGCCTATAGTGGTGTGCTTCCGAAACCTATTGAACGTCAGACGGTTAAGGCGAGGTCATCTTTTAGAATGACGCTCGACGAAGCCCCCTATTACAATTCTCAGGCAACGCCAATGATGGTTCGGACTCTCAGAGAGACCACAAAGCCTGCAGACAATCCAGAGAATGAACAGCGCGAAATGGACTATCGCCTTTACGAAGATTATGAACTGATCTACAAACAAGCTGCTCATGAAGCTTTTGAGGAGACGCTCGATATCGATGAGTCTGAACGATACGATGCCTACATCACCTTGCTTGCCCACAAACTTTGCGAGATGAACTTATCAGAGGAGGAAGCATTCGTTCATATACGTAACCATCACGTTTACAAGAAGATATACGACGAGTCGAGAGTACGCGCCATCGTTAGTACTGCCTATTCCGAGGAGAATCCAAAGCACAGGAAAGAGGGTGAGATGGTCAGTGTTGAGACTCGCAGACTGATTGATTTTCTGAAGACCAGATATGTGTTCCGCTATAACGAGGTGATGGGCTATACTGAGTATCGTCCTAACAATACCTGGATGCAAGACTGGGCACCTTGCGATGAAAATGTCATCAACGGCATGACCATCGAGGCGCGTCTGTCGAATCTCGATGCGAAGGATAAAGATGTGCGTCGCTATGTTCACTCGAACATGATTCGCAAGATTGATCCCATTGGCGACTATCTGGTCAATTGCTACAACAAATGGGATGGAAAAACGGACCATATCGCGATGCTGGCGAGGTGCGTTCCTTGTCAGATTCCGCAGTGGGAAACTTGGTTCAAGAAGTGGTTTCTTTACATGGTGGCCCAGTGGATTATGCCTCAGAAAGAGTATGGAAACTCTGTAGTTCCCCTGCTGATATCGCCTCAGGGAGACGGAAAGACCACTTTCTGTCGAATGATTTTGCCCAAGCAACTCAGATGGGGATTCCTCGAGAACCTCGATGTAAGCGAAAAACGAACGACGCTGCAGGCCATGCACAATTTCCTGCTCATCAACCTCGACGAATTCAATTCCATCAGTCCGAAGTTGCAGGAAGGATTCTTGAAGAATGTCATCCAACTGCCAAGCGTGAAAATCAAACGTCCATATGGTAAACATGTTGAGGAGTTCAAACGTTACGCCTCTTTCATCGCCACAACGAACGAGATGAATGTGCTGAGTGATCCCTCTGGTAGCAGAAGATTCATCTGCGTGAGTCTGACAGCTCCAGTGAATACTGACTACAAGCCAAACTATGAAGCACTCTATGGGCAGGCTTATAAGATGGTGCTCAACAGAGAGATGGATTGGTGGTTCAGTGCTGAGGAGGTGAAGGAAATCATGGCGCACAATCGTCAGTATCAGCTGACGCCTCCAGCCATACAGTACTTCAACGAATACTATCAGCCAGCTGTTGATGAGACTGATGGCAAATGGCTATCTCCTACAGCCATCTATGATCAGCTTCGTCTGATTGCAGGTGCTGGTCTCAAGGCCAATGGCGTATCCACCTTTGGACGATATCTCTGGAATATGCCTGAACTGCAGCATCGCAGAGTGGGTGGTGGTAAGCAGTATTTGGTTAAAAAGAAAGAATAGCGTGCGTTGGTTACACTAAGATATTGTCTTCATACACTTGATTTTGTGTCTGAATATCAATAAGATACTTGTTTAGTGTATTCAATGTATTCAAAACTCAAAAAATGAACATAATTATAGTTTCGATTATTCTCGCGATGGTTTCCGTTCTTGGTGCTTCAGCTCAGGCTCAGAAGGAATACCAACTGGTGTGGAGCGATGAGTTTGATGTCGATGGCGAGCCTTCGACGGAGTGGAGTTATGAATATGGTTTCCAGCGCAATGAAGAGTTGCAATGGTATCAGTCGCAAAATGCCAAAGTGAAAGACGGTTGTTTGGTGATTGAGGCCAAGAAAGATTTCCTCATCAACCCCCATTACGAAGCTGGCAGTAGTGATTGGCGCAAGAATCGCGAATTCATCCGCTACACATCGAGTTGTCTGACGACCAGGTTCAGTCAGCAATTCCTTTACGGGCGTTTCGAGATTAGGGCGAAGATACCTGTGGCCTCTGGTGCCTGGCCTGCTATTTGGTTGTTGGGCAACAAATGGGAATGGCCGAATAATGGTGAGATCGACATCATGGAGTATTACATCAAGGATGGCCAACCCTCGATTCTCGCTAATGCATGTTGGGGTTCGACGGAGAAATGGAAGGCCGTTTGGGATTCAGCTGTGATTCCCTTCACGCACTTTACTGAGAAAGATCCCTATTGGGCATATAAGTTCCACATCTGGCGCATGGATTGGGACAAGGAGTTCATCCGCATCTATCTCGATGATGAGCTCCTGAACGAAATTGATCTTTCGAAGACTTTCAACGAAGGATATGAGGGTAATCGCGAGAATCCCTTCGCCAACGATATCATAGGTTTCAAGCACTATCTCCTCTTGAATCTCGCTATCGGCTCCAACGGTGGCGAGCCTGATGACAGCCAGTTCCCACTCAGATACTATATTGATTATGTGAGGGTGTATCAGAAATGAGGAGTTCAGAAAAATACCGTTACGACCTGGATGTGCTGAAGGGCCTGGCCATAGTGGCTGTGGTGCTTTATCATGCGGGGTGGTGTAAGAGTGGTTACCTTGGGGTGGATGTGTTTCTTGTGCTTAACGGCTATTTTGTTGTGCCTCAGGTTATTAGGCAGATTAAAGAAAGACGTTTCCACTATTTCGACTTTTTGGAGAAAAAGCTGTTCAGACTGTTGCCTTTGGTGCTATTGATTAGCGGACTGTCATTGGCAATCGGCTATTGGGGGATGCTGCCAAATGACTTTCGCTTTCTGAGTGAAGAGGCTGTTGCTTCTTCCGTCTTTGGAAACAATATTCTTCAGGCTGTTACGACGCAAAATTATTGGGCTGCTATCTATCATAAAGTGCTGATGCACACATGGTTTCTGGGAGTGTTGATGCAGTTTTATGTCGTATTCCCCTTTTTGATGTTGCTGATGCGAAGTCGGATGAAGTTGGCTCTCGTATTACTGACATTATTGTCGCTTCTGTTTTATCTGTTGCCTATTGATACGATTGGCGATAAGTATTATCTGCTGCCATATCGTTTCTTCGAAATCGCGGTTGGAGGTATTGTTGCGCTTTATTCTCGGAGAAGAAGTTCGAGCCTAAGTTATCTGTCTCTAGGTTGTTTGCTCCTGATGATATTCTTTGGCGCATTTACGATTGGCGAACGCGAGATGCCTTATAATCTGGTGGGAGGCACCAATACGATTCGAGAGAGTTTTTTGCCAAGAGAGGTATTGCTGCTTTTAACTGTTTCATTTGCAATTGGTTATCTTCTTGCATCGAGTCGTGAGAGTAAAATCTCGTTCTTTGCTAAGCGTTCAAAGATTCTTGCTCCATTGGGACGAATTAGTCTGAGTATATTCCTATGGCATCAGCCGCTATTTGCCTTTTATCGCTATTTTTTTGCTGATGAATTGTCGATATCAGTGTTGTTTACTCTGGTCATCATCACCTTGTTATTATCTGCTTTCACCTATTATATCATCGAGCGGCGACTTATGATCAGCAAAGTCTCACGAATCTGTTTGGTTCTAGCTTTCCTTGCTGTGAATGCCTTTGCTTTGTGGGTTTATCAACGGGGTGGGGTAGTTAGAGATGTTCCAGAACTCGATATATATGATGGTTCTGTAGATCCTACTGTTTTCGAGCGTTATACGGATCGTATTTATCAGTATGATCATGAATTCTCAGCTGATCAACCTATCAAGAAAATCTTGATTGTAGGCAACAGTTTTGCCAGAGATTTTGCCAACATCCTTCTCCAATCACCCCAGCGTGATAGCATCCAACTTTCATACCACTATGGTATTGAGGACTGCCCCATAAGTCGTATTCGCCAATGTGACAGGATCTATTTCTTCGGATGGAGGCATCAAGTTCCTGATGTCATCTGGCAAAACCTCAAACACGGTGCAGAAGTCTGGGGGATTGGTACCAAGAATCACGGTACCTGTAACGGAATCTTCTATAAGAACCGTTATCGCTCAGACTATTTCGCCCAGCGAACAACCATCCGAGAGGATTTCCACACCGTCAATCGCATGCTCAAAGCCGAGTGGCAGGATAAATATGTCGATTTGCTCAGTCTGACATTACAATCATCAGATAACACAGTCCCGATTTTTACTGAAGATCAGCATTTCATTACTTACGACGGTCTGCATCTGACTCCATCTGGGACTCGGTATTATGGTCAGTTGTTATCTGGTTTAGGATTTCCTTGGTAATCGCTCTTTCTAGGATTGCATAACCATTGTCATTCAGATGCAATCTGTCGCTACGATAAAGCTTTTCCAGGTCTTTGTCACCATTATTATTCCATGATTGGTATCTGATGATGCTCACTTTGTTTGCATAGTTTTTCTCACGAATCAACTCATCAAGCGCATCTCGGAATAATTGTTTGCAATCCAAAGGCGTGTCATTAATCATCATGGATAAGCGTCGCAATAACTTTCTGGAAGTTTTCTGTCTCTCGAAAGACATGTTGATGTCGTGGTTTGGTATTTCTTGAATAATGGGGTGGATATGATTGGACAAAAGAAACTGAATAATACCATCCATGCTCTGCTGATAATATGAGATGCCCATCTTTTTGTAGGTATCATTAATGCCAGCTGAGATATAACAAAACTCATATCGCCTTTTAGATAAGAAGAGCTTGAAATCACGGTTGTCAAAGATGTTTTCATAGATCTCCTTGCTTGTCAGGCCACAAACACCATACGAATGAACTTTAACAGGTCGATGAAGAGAATCCTGCAGCATCTGAGCAATCACACAATCGTGGTCCTTATGCATGAAAGCCCAACTGTCGCCAATAAATGCAATCCTCAGCGTGTCATCTGGAGTTGCTCCCGTTTGATATGGCTGTCGCAGTTTTGGTGGGGCATAGTAGCGATAAAAGCTATATGCAACTCCGACAATGATACATATAGCAATGAAAATGCTTATATAGAGTAATGCTTTCCTCATCGATTACCAGATAATATATTTTTGACTTTTGGGAAATATCTCTCAAGAAGGCAATAGAATCCGATGCTCAATAATGTCGCTACGATGACGCATGCGAAATATAGTAGGATATGGATATAATCAGGGGAATCGCTAAATTTTGATATACAGATTCTGCGCAGGAGTACAACGAAGGGATAATGAACACAGAATACGATAAATGCAGAATTCGGTAATAATTTGCTGGTATACTCATGTCTTACACACCAATCTGCCAATAATAGTAATACAGGAATGTTTAAGATTAATGAGATGCGATGAAGCTGAAGATTAATTGGTGTTTCAATCACTGTATGTGAGAAAATATCACCAACTGCAAATATGATAAACAGAATAAATACAAGTTTCTTATTCTCTATGATTATTCTCAGCGGATTGATATCAAAGATAGAAAAGTATGCACCAAGACTGAAAAATAGAATAGTCTGTGGAATAAAAGCATTGTGATATGTTGTCAACCACCAAGCAGTAATGATAACAAGGAATAGCTCTCTCGCGTACCTTATTATATAATATATAAGTGGTGAAAGTATGGACATGATAAGCAGGTTACGAATATACCATAGTGGACATAGTATAGGAACAAAATTGCCATTATCATAGGATCCCCTATCCCAAAAGAGCCGTAGATAGTCTGTAAATTGAAAATCTACCAGACTACCACCGTTAATGTTTTGCGAATATCCTAAAGCATAGGCTGCACCATACAGGGTTAACATGATCAAGTTCCATAGAATATATGGTATCAACAAAGTGTGAACTCTTCCCATGATTTTCTGTGTGTAGGTTTTCTTACTTAAAAAGAATAGGAATCCAGAAATAAAAAAGAATCCTGGTACGCCCGTCTCTCCTAACCATAGTGAAAATGGATAAAGAACTCTGAAATAAGTATCATGACTACCCAACAATCTCTGCACTGAATAGCAGTGCAGCATGATGATGAGGAATATCAACGGAAAGCGCAGCCATGTTATAGCCTCTGAAAGACGTCTATTGTACTCTTTATCGTTCATGTAGGTATACTCTTGGAAGGTGTGTTATCTGATGTCTATTCTCGTTAGTTATACAACCACCATAAGAAGAGAAAACGGTTTTGAATCCGAATTCGCTGATGAGTTGATATTCTCGTTCTCCTATTTCGTTTGGGGAACCATAGGGATATGCAAAATGCTGGACAGACTTTCCTGTGACAGACTCTATCTTTCTTATATTATTGCTAATTTCTTTTCGGAAATCATCCTCACTGAGTTGGTTAAGTACGCAATGCGACACAGTGTGCCCTCCAATTGTACAAAGGGGATGGTTACTTAGTTCCTTAACTTGTTCCCAGGTCATAGCTTGTCGCCTGATGGGTTCATATAGATCAATGTTGTAACGAGCAAACATACTCTCAAGTGCTGTCTTTAGTTTGGCTGGGTCAAACAGTAGGATGATTTGACGTAAGATTCGGAATACATCCCATTTTTCCTGAAATGTATGGCATTTGTATTCATTGGGGCCAATCTTTAATGTGTCATTCTTCAATATAAGATCTTCTAGAATATCCCACCATAAGATCGCCTTTTGATCGATGAAGTCTGAAGCGACAAAAATAGCAAACGGTACTTGTTGCCGCTCAAAGACAGGTAAGGCATGAGTATAGTTGTCTAAATAGCCGTCATCGATAGTAAAAGCTACAAAAGGTTGTTCTGGTTTTTCTTCAGAAGATATGATGTTAGCAAGTTGGTCTAAAGATACGAAAGTGAAACCTCGTTTTTTGTATTTGAGGATAATATCTTCCAGAAATATTGGAGATACTTTTAAGTCTTCGTTAGTGGGAATGCCATTCGGATTCTTCTCTGTGATGTGATGAAGCATATAGACAACCCCGATAGTTCCATCAACTTTATGCAGAAACCTGCTGATGGAAGTCAGCATCGGGTATTGCTCGCAAATAATATTCTGCCCGATATAATAATCCACTTTATGCCATATTTTTCCAATTATTCCCATTAATCAGTCATATTTTCTGCAAAAATACAAGTTTTTTGGAAATTATTGGCTATATTTGCAGAATAAAAATCATAAGTCGATGAAACTTTCTATCATAACGGTCAATTATAATGATGCAGAGGGGCTGGAGCGTACGATTAAGAGTGTAATCAGCCAGACTTTTCATGATTATGAGTTTATCATTATTGACGGAGGCTCGACAGATGGAAGTGTTGATGTCATTAAGAAATATGAAAATCACATCGACTATTGGGTATCAGAAAAGGATGGAGGAATCTATCCAGGGATGAATAAAGGTCTACGTCAGGCAAAGGGTGAATATCTGAACTTTATGAATGGAGGAGATAGTTATCATTCAGAGGACGTTCTTGAAAAGATCTTTGCTTTGGAGACGGATGCCGACATTATTACGGGAACTCATTCTGAGAATGGACTCCGGAATGTGGGAAAGGGTGGGGTGACCATGCTCGACTTATACAAATGGGCTATTGATCATCAGGCATCTTTTATCCGTAGAGAAGTCGCTCTTCGTCATCCCTATGATGAAAAGTATCGAATTGTTTCTGATTGGAAATTCTTTATCGAGGCCTTGATACTAGATAATTGTTCATTTTATTATACAGATGCGATTGTAGTGGACGTGGATATGAAAGGCATCAGCAACTCCAATTTTGATTTGGATAAACAAGAGCGGGAAGCTGTATTAAAAGAACTCTTCCCTGAAAGAGTATTAAAGGATTATCAGTTGTTAGCCTCCATTCATCCCGAATTGTTGGATGTTGCTCCAAGGATCAGTAAATCGCAGACGATTCAGAATGCAATCATAAAAATGGCACGTCAACTTCTGAAAATTAAAGGTGCCTGATTTTATGTTGCCATTCTAACATTCGCTTAAAAGATTTTGCTGCTGGCAACATGTTATTTGCTGCAAACCACAATTCTAACTTTTGCTTCCAGCTCAACTGTTCATATTGCCATATATGTTTGTTGGTTTCAGGATAGATATTGACCCATTCTTGATAGTTCTCCTTGTTATCCAAGTTTTGTGCTAGTGGAAGTTTGGAGAAGAATTTCCGATATTCAATGTCATTGGCATATTTTTCATATAAATGCTGCTCTTTCATGAGTTCCTCAATCAATCCTGCTATATCAATATCGCTGTCAATGGATTTCCTCGTGCGTTGTACGCATGATGAGTCTTCTGTGTGACGATAGTGATATGGTGCCCAATCCATGCTGACAATCTTCTTGGCATGAAGATATAATTGAAGATTAAAATAGAGATCTTCTCCCATGTTCAATCCAACAGGAAAAGTAATCCTATTATCTTCCATGAGACTCCTACGGGTTAAGGATGTGCATAAAGAGGGAAATATTTTTCCGTTAATCAGTCGACTGATATTCTCTTCAATGGTATCAGCATATTGCTGGTGAAAATCATATTGTATGTCAGTGAATTCATGCCGGAAATTACATCCAACAATATCTGCATCCGTTTCTTTCGCTTTTAAATAAAGCCGTTCGTACATGTCTTTATCAACCCAATCGTCGCTATCGGCATGAATAATGTATTCTCCAGTGGCATTTTCAAGTCCAATTCTACGAGCATTTGAAACACCACCGTTTTTCTCTAAATTTATAATCTTAATGAAAGGCTTCCTATTTGGATAATCATTAATAACTTTTTCAAGTGCGTTTATGCTATTATCGGGGGTCGCATCATTTACAAAAATATATTCTATCGAGTCAAGTGTCTGTTCAAATAGTGAGTGTGCACACTTCTCAATGAATTTTATGCTTTTGTAGATTGCGATTATGACTGATATTTTGGACATTTTTTTTGCAAATGTATGATTTTTCTTCTTATTGTGCAAGTTTTCTCGAAAAAAACAACTATTTTTGCACAAAAAAGTGATAGCTATGGATTATAATCTTATTATTCCAGTAGTTTATAAGGATTATTCTTTTCTGAGGAAAACCTTGAGATTTGTACAGAAGAATCTCTCTGCAACAAAGATATTCATCCTAACAGATGGGCAGATGGCGAAATATTTGTCTAAGGAAATTAGGAATAATCCAATTTGCCAGATAGTCGACGAGAATAGTCTTCTGGAAGGGCTAACTTACCAGAAGATTTATCATATTATCAAGTCTCAGGGTAGGGAGCATACCAATACTGGTTGGTTCTTCCAACAATTTTTGAAGATGGGCTTTGCATTATCAGAGTATTGTGATACAGAATACTATCTGTCTTGGGATGCAGATACAATTCCAGTTCGACCTTTGGATTTTTTTACGGATAATGGTCATCCGTATTTTACCATGAAGACAGAGTATCATAAGCCTTATTTTGATGCTATCCACAAATTGTTGGGCTTAGATAAGTCAAATCCCCGTTCATATATAGCAGAACACATGATGTTTAATAGAAATGTGATGCGAGAAATGCTTGGTAAGATTAATCAGGCTGATGTGAAAGGTTGTGTGTGGTATGAAAAGATTATGAATGCGGTTGTTCCAGAGATAGTTAGTACTGATTCATTTTCGGAGTTTGAAACTTATGGTACATATTGTAAAACATACTACCCAGATATGTATGTAGAACGGCAAATTCCAGGATACAGACTTGGCGGATTGATTCAGGGGCGCTTTGTCTCGGACAGAATTCTCAGTCGATTAGCAACAGATGCTTACGTCGCATCATTCGAAATCTATGACCGTCCACCATTCCCATGGGGTAAGATATGTGAGTGGCACGAAAAATGGTTGATGTGTAAAAAACGTTGGCTTGAAAATGTAAAAAAAACAACAAGAATAATTTAGGTAATGATATAGAAGATGGCACATTATTTATAAAGATGCCTATTTTAAAAGATTATGAGCAATTGCATATTCATAATGTTTACCCCAAGCCTCTTTTTCAGATGGGCATAAATCACCGAACCAAGTATGAACAGATGTGTGCCTTCTTCATTAACCTCAGATTCTTTAAATAGTTTTATACACGCATCTAAAAATGTGTTACCATCAGAATACCCCCAAAAATGAGCTTTACCAATTTCTCCTTCCATTCCGTGTTCACTATAACACGGTTGCCAAATTTCAAAAATCATAATGATATTGTATTATATTAATATTTTGTGCCAACTGCTATATTATTGCCATAATTTATTATCTACGGCAAAGACTATTAGTGTTGTTTTGATAGTCGTGGGGCATGCTCGTTAAATGCCTAACAATAATTAACATTAATTCGGCTTCTTTAATAATATCAATATACTCCTGACGTTTCAATTTCTATAATTATCCTTTTCTCAAACCAATGAATCCATTTACGTCTTGATCACATGATTTCCCAAATTCGGTTTGGAATCCTTCACAGTCGAGTGTGCAACATGATGGAGCTTTTAGTTGAAATTCCACCATGGGGTGGTGGAAGAATAAATCAACTTTGAGGATTCCTTTGTTGAGTATTTCGGGAAGTTGTATGTGCCTGTCTATGGAAAAGTCCCCTTTTTTCATATGTTGGATATTGCCATAGTAGTGTCCGTCAGCGAAAGTGGCTAATGGCACGCCATCCTTATTCCTAAATATCAGCATGATATCGTATATTAAATCTTCGGTTACCTGACCTGCAATATGAACATCAAGAAATTTTTGTTGACTTGTTATTGTACTTGATGCTTCTTCTGTTCCATTAATTTTTATAATGTCTATAGTCAAGCAATCTTTTTTCCATTTGATATTATTGATAATCTTTTCTTCTTGATTTCCTTCATCATTTTTTAGGTAGTGGTCCAAAGTATCAGGAATAGTTCCAATATAATCAACCATACCATTTTTTAGCATTATGCCACGAGTGCAGAGACTGCGAACAGCTGCCATGTTATGGCTGACAAAAAGAACTGTACGGCCTTGGCCTTTACTGACATCCTGCATCTTTCCAATTGCTTTCTTTTGGAATTCTGCATCACCTACAGCCAATACTTCATCTACAACAAGGATCTCAGGCTCCAAATGGGCTGCAATGGCAAAGCCAAGGCGCACCATCATTCCTGATGAATAGCGTTTAACAGGAGTGTCAACATATTTTGCGACTCCAGCAAAATCCACTATTTCATCAAACTTGCTTTTGATCTCTGCCTTTGTCATTCCCATGATGGAACCATTCATGAAGATGTTCTCACGACCAGTCATTTCTGGATGGAAACCTGTTCCGACTTCAAGTAAAGATGCTATACGGCCCTTGATTTTAATGTTCCCAGTTGTGGGGGAGGTAACACGGGAGAGAATTTTTAAAAGTGTTGATTTCCCAGCGCCATTTTTGCCGACGATACCAACGACATCTCCTTGCTCAACTTTGAAGTTAATGTCGCGTAGTGCCCACACAAATCTGCTGTCACCTTTTTGTGTACGATCGTTAGTTTCGCCAATCTTGAGGAATGGGTCTTCTTTGCCCCGAATATTGGCCCACCAACGATTTAAGTCTTGGCTTAAGGTGCCAGTGCCAATAGTTCCTAGAATATATTGCTTGCCTACATTATTGAATTCTATAACTGTGTTGCTCATACTTTCTCTATTTAAATAACATCCATAAAGTTACGCTGTACTCTGTTGAAAATAATAATACCTATGAGTACAATAGCAATTGTGAACAGAAGGCTATAGCCAAGATAGAACCAATTGAACTCGCCAACTCCAGTAAATACATATTTGAACGTCTCTAAAATGGCGGTTAATGGGTTAGCCACCAATACCCAGATATATTTGGGGTAGGTGTCTTTCATCACAGATAACGGATAAATCACTGGCGTTGCATACATCCATAGTTGTACGCCAAAAGTAATCAAGAATCTCAAGTCACGATATTTTGTCGTCATCGAAGAAATGATCATGCCAAAACCAAGTCCAAGACCACCAATCATGATAATGAGCAGAGGAACAAGCAATATGGTGCCATTAATATGGAAATTGATTCCTGAAGCGAAATAATAAAGATAGACGGCAATAAAAAGGCAGAACTGAATGGCCATCTTAATCAGATTGGAGATAACAATGGAAAGAGGTACAACTAATCGTGGAAAGTACACCTTTCCAAATATTGCTTGATTCGCATTGAATGTGTCGGCACATTTACTTAAACAATCTTGGAAATAGTTCCAACAAACTAATCCACCTAAATAAAAAACTGCTTGTGGAATGCCATCAGTAGAGATACCAGCTATACCACCAAACACGAACATAAACATGATGGTCGTAAAAAGTGGCTGTATAACAAACCATAGTGGTCCTAAAATAGTTTGTTTGTAGAAAGTTACAATGTCACGTTTGACGTACATCGCCAGCAAATCACGGTAACGCCATAGCTCTTGGAAGTCAATGCTCCACAAATGGCTTTTGTTTGTTATTATTATATCCCAGTCTTTATTCATCTTAGTTTGTAAATTATATCATTCGTAATTCTACGATATGTGGCTTTTGTATTATTAACGTTAAGGCCTCCTTGATAGTCATCTAACGGCATGATTAGTGGCATGTTTTTAATACAAAGATGATGGTGCTCACAAAATACATTTATGAGACGTTCACTCATATAACCATATATCCGGCTTTGAATGGGATCATCAATAGGTGGTACCCTTCGTTCCACCTCAAAAAGAATATCAAATAACCATTCTGAATAAGCATCAAATTGTTTCCAATGGGTAATAAACATATTATAGCCTACTGACTTATTACTATGATCCATCGTCTTCTCAAAAGTGGGTATATATTGAGGACTGCGTTCTTTGATAATCTGGCGAAGCATTTCCCAATCCTTGGCAATATGGTAATTTCCATATTGTTGTGTATTGCTGACACGCCAATGTCGGGCTATAGGAAGGATGATGTCGTATTTCTGTAGATATTTCTCTAAATCGGGGAATATGTATTCTTGGCTTAGGAAGTCCTGTGTAGAGACGAAACGTTTGTCTGCAGAGAACTGTGGCCATTTTTTCTGAAAATCGAAGTAGCGACGATAGTGGTTAAGGCCCACAATATCGACATTCTTTAAGTTCCTCCAAGCCCAATAATGACAGGTGAGTTCACAGAAATGAGGATTCTTATCAGAAATATTCTCTCCTTCATCATCAGGTTGATAACCAGCAATATGCTTGTGTAAGGAAGCTCCAGCCTGGACAGGGAGGAAATATGGGTGTTGAGGCAGGGGGACCTCCTTATGGGCGCAGATGAATATCTTATTATTACTCATAGGCTAGCCATGTTGAGTGTGAATGAAATCAGTATTCTTCCGATCTATATGAAGAATGTTCTTGAGCATCCTTAATACCAGTCCCGGAATGGCCAATACTTTACTGAAGGAACGTAGGCGTAGCTGACTGGGAATCGCAATAAATAGAGAAGCTGCTAAGACTGCAAGAAGTATCCACCATTTTTCACACCATACAGGCATGAATAATGTCATGAAAATCGATATTCCACCCAATAATACAATCAGAATAGAGCGTGGAATCAATGCTTGTTGGATGGTCTTGTCGATGAAATTAATCTTACCATGAGCAATGGCTCCTGGGATTTTAGGTAAGTTACTAAACAGACTTTGGATCTGAGCTGTCATCCAGCGCATACGCTGGCGCTGAAAATTATCCTGATTGCTAACCTTCTCGTCGAAGACATGAATATCTGGAGCATATTTGATGAAGACTTCCTGATGGAGTAGGAGAGCTTCCATTTCACGGTCTTCGCCTGCAGTGGAAAGTTGGAAGACATTTTTTTTGAAAAGTTTATATTTGAAGCACATACCCGAACCAATCAGTGCTGAGGATAATCCTAGGCGGTTATGGGCTTTGCGGAAGATGGTGTTGTTGATCTCCTCACTGGTTCCATCCAATACCGCTACGTCGTTATTGGCATTTTTAGCGCAGCGATGGCATTGGATAGCATCATAGATAGAGCAAAGAATATTCAATTGGGATAGGAAATCAGGACGTACGACATTATCTGCATCGAGAATGACTACATTATCAAAGTCGCCTGTTACTTCCGTTATGGCATATTGCATGGCCTTTGCCTTAGAACTTTTCTCAAAGGTAGGTGTTAATAGGGTGATAGGTAATGAACGAAGATAATCGTTTGTTTCTGGCTGCATGTGATCTGAAATAATCACTACTGTATAGCGATCAGATGGATACTCCTGCAAGAGGAACTGCTCCACGGCATTGATGATGACCCGATCTTCATTGTAGGCGGGATAAAGAACCAAGAACTTGGTCATTTCATCCTTTAAGGCTGCGGCCTGCGTCGCAAACTGATCTTCCTTGTCGTAAAAGAGTGAGATGATGGCAAAGAATGCCACATAAGCTACTGACCCCAATATGAGAAACCATATTGTCCAATCAATAATATGTAATATTGACCACATCATGATTTGCGAGCTTTATTGGATTTGAAATTGAATCTACCTCCTAATAGTTTGGTGCTGATAATTCCCCAAAAAGTCACGAGGGGAGCACGGAGGAAGGTCTTATCCCACATTTCATCAACCAAATAGTCAGGAGTGGCTAATGCAAAGATGAATAGGGCAATGGAGCCAAGTACCCACCATTTGATTGCTATGGTGAGGTAAATAAATGGAAGTATCAGACTCATCAGAATGATGATTCCTACCATTGCTGTTCTTGGCAGCAACATCCATTGGATAATTTTGTCTGCCAAGTCGTATTGCTTTCTGAAGATTGCGCCAGGCAAAAACTTGATATTACGGAAAAAATTGTGGATTTGTTGTGTTGCCCAACGTCCTCGTTGTTCATTCATTTTAAAAGTGGTTCGTTTCTTTTCACCGTATACAAGAATATGGTTGAAGTAATCAATGAATATACCTTGACGCAGTAATAAGGCTTCCATCTCTTTATCTTCACCTGCCGTCTTGGCTTTCATAACATTTGTCTTGAACCAATTGAAATCGTAGGCCGTTCCTGAACCAGCCAAAGCAGCAGAGACTCCCAGATTAATGTGGCCACGGCGGAAGATGTTGTTGTTGATTTCCTCAAAAATCGATCCCATTCGAGCTGCAGCTGTATCTCTGTTGCGAGATATACGGTGCAACTGAATGGCTTTTGTGGCGGCTGTCTCAAAAGCATCATTAACTTCAGTGAGGAATTCCTGTCCCACAATATTGTCTGCATCTAGAATGAGGGCGATATCATAAATCTTGAATTCTGGAAGATTTAGAATGGCGTATTGAAGTGACTTCGCTTTAGTACTTTCTGCAAAGTCTGGTGTTAATAACGTAATAGGGTACTGAGCTAATTTCATATTTGTCATCTCACTCTGATGGTCAGAAATTACCACCACATCGAACATACGTTGCGGGTATGATTGACTTAGAATAGACAAGACCGTGTGCTCTATCACTTCATCTTGCTGATATGAAGGAATAAGAACTACAAAGCGGTTTTGCGTCTTTGCTTTGTTTACAACCGTATTTCTTTCAAATAATGCCGCTACAGCGTATACACCCAAGTAGAGTACTGTACCTGCAACAAACGCGAAGAGCGTCCAATCGATGATATATAGTATTAACCAGAAATCCATTTCGTTCAGTTTATTGTTTATTGTTTATAGTTTATAGATGAATACTTAGATAGGCAGAAATCATATAGGCCATTATTAACTGCTTTGATATGATTAACTTTACCTTTAAAAGCATATTTAAGCAAATCACGAGGGGCGACCAAACATATTAGATAACAATAGGCTAAATATTTGTATATTCCTTGCCAGTTGCGTTTGACTAAGAGAAGTCGATTACGTGTTATATAATAGGTACGTAGAGGACTGGCTTGACCTGTACTTTGACTCTCTTTGTGATAGACGGTGCAAGCAGAATCGTACCATATTTCGTAGCTTGCTTTTGTGAACATCATAGACCAGTCAATTTCCTCGTAGTAAAGGAAATAATCTTCAGGCATGAGGCCCACTTTATCAATGGCTTCTCGTTTAATCAGCATGGCTGCGCCATGAGCGTAAGGCGTAGGGTGGGCTATATCATATTGGCCTTTATCTTCTTCGCCAAATCCAATAGCTCGATTGCGAACAGTAATTCGAAAAAGTGGCGTATAGCCAGCATACTGGATCGGATTAGTTCCCCATGCAAAACGGATTTTGGGGCAAACAATCCCAATTGTTGGAGATGATTCCAATCTCTCTATCAAAGACTCAGTCTTGAATTCCTTAAAAATGGTGTCATTATTAACAAGGAATAAATACTTTCCTTTAGCTTTTTTGATACCAACATTGTTGCCACCTGCAAAACCTAAGTTCTTTTCTGTGCGAATGGTTTTAATGTATTGATAACGTTGGGCGATGATACTTGCTTCGTCTTGTTTAGAGGCATTATCTATTACTATCATCTCCATGTTATCATTGAAGGGGATTGACTCAATCAATGCGCAGGTGTCTTTCAGACCATTGTAATTGACTGTAATAATAGATAATTTATACTCGTTTTGCAAGTTTCTTTTCCAATTTTAGACGTTTCTTTTCTGCTTCTACAGCTAAGCGTTCTTCTTCGTACTTATTCCATTCCTTTTCTAAGTATGGAAGGATATAAACGATAGCCAATCCTCCAAAGAATGTCAATCCATTAGGATATTGATAAATGACTTGATTTGCATAGCCTGATATTTGTATAGCTAAAAAAGCGCTACACATTCCACCCCCAATACCAATTAAAGTGGAATTTTTGAGTCTAAAAAGTACAATTCTACATGCTCCTACCAACATGAGCACCATGCAACAAGTAAAAACGGTCACTCCAATAGGACCCGTTCTTACCCAAATAAAGACATATTCTGAGTCAGGAGGAATTTCTGAGAGTTTTTTAAACTTATTCCAGGCAGGAATGTCCTGGCTGAAAATGCCGATTCCAATGCCCCATGGCGCATCTTTCATATATTTAGCTATGGCAGCCTTATTTACATCTCTCACCTTAGCTGATGCATCTTCGTCTCTTTTAAATGCTGATCTCATTCTTCGCATCTGCTGGTTGCTATTACCTATATTTGTGAACATGAGAATGCAAAGAAAAAAAGCACCAATTATAGCGCTCGGTACCAAAATCCTAACTGACCTTGACAAAGCAAGGAACAATATAAAACCTGCAATCATTGTAAACATGGCTGTTCTAGTTCCCGATTGGAACATACCCCATATGACTGCTGCTGATGTAATAAAAAAGAAAAATTTATCTTTTTTCAGTTTGGATGTGATTCCAAATATCAGGAATGCTACTGCCGAAGAACCTGCATTACAACCATAATTTGCTGCATCGGAGAATGTAGACCAATACCTGTAAAGTGTTCCTGCGTTAAGAATATGGGTAACATATCCTACGCTCCATAACCATGAAGTTTCAGCGTCTGTAAACCCGAAATTAATCATTTTCCATGTCCAAAAGACAGAGAAAAGTGATAAGCCTGCCCAAATTCTTAAATAGGTCATTAATATCTTAGGACTAGTGATGTATAAAGAAAAAACAAGTAATATCCATACAAGATGGAGGGCCATCAATCGGGCCCCTGTAAACCAAGCGTTAATGTTCATGCCTAAACCGCATGTGTCGTTGAGTATTTCAATACAACAAAATCCACACCATATTCCTATTGCCAATAGCATAAGATTCCCAGCTCGTTCAAAATGGGGCGTTGTTCTTGCATCTATAATGGCAACTCCAATCAAGAGCAACTCAAGCATTTCATCTGGTAAAGATTGCGGCATGTGCCAATTGATGTTCTTAAACATGACGAACCAATTGACAAAAATCAGTAGCCAAAATGCAAACATTCGCCAAGTAAAAACTGCGTATACAAACAATACAAGCAATGGGGATATACAGATGATGGCAAAATTGCTAAATCCTGCATGAATTAACTCGTATATTGCCAGCAAGAATAAGAGAAAGAGCAACAATGCTCTTCCTCCATTTTCTTTGCTAAATGATGTTTGCAGTTTATTCATCTGGAATTATCTGTATTCATTTTGCATGGCTATTCTCAACAGCTGTTAATCCCATTTGAGATATCCTATATACAAAATTGTTAAATTTCGTATAAGGCGGTAATTGACCGACGAACTCTTCTACTGCATATCGTTGACATTCTGTCAGATACATAAAGAGTGTATTCTTGTCCTTTAATTGTTCTTGAAGTTCTTTTAGCGCTTTTTGATCAACATCTTTCCATGTACGATTAGCACGCGTTACCATCAAATTAATAGTTCCCATATTTAATAAACCGCTAGGAACTGAGTTGTCATCTAGATTTGGATATTCAATGATGGCTATTTCATTAGGCAGAATGTCTGGACATATATCTTTGATATCATTGGCCATGATAAAGCGACTATCTTCTGCCAAAAAATCTTCATCGTAGGTGAGACGGCGAACTTGCAGTCCAATTGAAATCCAGTAGTTCTCTAATTCCTGAGCAATATAACTTTTACCATTGGCTGCATCAGTAGATAGCAAGTTTAATACATTCTGCTGCCCCTCTTTAAAATGTGGCAGAAGAGTTTTGCTTAACTGACGTAGAGCCATATCTGCAATGGTTTTATTGAAACGCCGATAACGTAATGTACTTTCTTTCGGGAAGCATCCCATTACAGGAATCTTTGTGATACGCTCTGAACGCATGCGGTCACGTAGTGTCCTATCTAGAAGTTCTATAATAAAGAAATACATAGCAGTCAATACAAAAGTCAACATAAATGCTCCCAAAAGAATCATCATACGATTTGTTGGCTGAGCGTTCATTGGAAACATTGGAGGGTTGAGCACACGTAGGGTTGCCGTCGTCATCTGCAGGTTTTTCTGTCGTAGTCGAGCAGCATTCAGTGCCTTTAGCATCTCCATATAATTGCCTTCAATAAAACTGATATGGCGATCTTTGCGGGCAATTGTTGCTCCAATTGGCGCATAATATAGAATTTCTTTATCCAGTTTCTGTCGCATGATGTCCTGTGCACTTTCGTGAGCTTTAGTTTTTTCAAGTAATAATACTTGCTCTAACCACCTTTGAATCATGTCACTAGCTTTAACGCCAGTTTCTGTACTGTTTGTTCCTGCTTCGATGTCTTTTACTAATCCTCTCACATTGTTTGTGGCATCTTGTAACATTCGTTCTGCTTTGGCTAATTCTAATTGGGATTCAACACCTGTGCCGCCTCCTTCACTATTCATCAGTCGGAGATTGGATATACGTGATTGGATCCTGGATATGTCTGTGACTTGGTCTGTGAATTCTTTGTTGGCTTTGATAATTTTCGCACGATCACCTAACTGACGTTCCAAATAGTCCATTAATGCTCTAGTCGTAGTTTTATCAATAAGCAAATTATTGTCTGATACTTTTTGGGATGCATCTAATGATGACAATTGTTTTGTTTGCTCTCCGTAATTGATGATACGTTTTTCGACATTGTAACGGATCATATCATCTTCTGCATTAGTCAAAATACGATATAAACGAGCCACTTCTCGCTCAAAGAACTTGATGACATTATTTGTCTCACCATAGCGGAGTTGAGCATATTGCCTTGCAAATACTTCATTGAGTATGTCCAACGTATTATAAGCAATACCAGCATCATTTGCAGAATAACCAATATCAATAATGTCGCTATTTCGCATCTGTAGAACTTTTAGTCGGCTAGTTATACTATTGATACCAAACCAAGGGTGGTAATTCGTGAGACCAAAAATAAAATTATCTGCAGATGGCTTTTCATAAGCTTTTAAATTCGCATATGTCGCATTTTCGCTATTGTGGTTAATCAGCGCTTTAACCTCTGAAGGTACTGCACTGTTCAATTGGCGAAAATGCTCTGCAGAAATATAGTTGTTGTCTTTGTTGGGATTTCCATACATCATGCATCGGGCAAATAAACGAAGTGAGACTTCATGAATCGTAACGTCTGTAGAGATTAATAATATGAGATTCGTCATATTTGTTTGGACGTTTCCTCCTGCTGTTCCAGAAGTACCCTCAATATTGTAAGCCGTAATCATTCCTGTATAGATGGTTGTACTAGTATCATAAATACGTTCCATGTGACGGGTCGAAAACCATGCAACCACTAAGGCAATTAATGGAAGTATGACCAAATACCAACGAATCTTGTATAAGAACCTGACTATATATCTGAATAAATCCATATCGAATCACGTTTTAAGTTATTTCTTTTTCTTTTTTTCAGCTTTGGCAGCTGCTTTTGCTGCTTTAGCCTCAGCTTTCTCCAACATTTTTTCTTTCTTATTCTCTTCTTTTACTGCTTTCTTGATACGCTTTTCAACAGCCTTGTTCTCTTTCGCAATTTCTTTATCTGTTTTGTGTGATTTCTCGTCAAGAGTTATTTCTGTTGTCGAATTTGTAATAATAGGTGTATGAGTTAAAATTTCTAGTGTGATAATGTCTGTTGTAATGTCGGTTTGAAGGGTTTGGTAACCAGAAACCTGTCCACTCTCGTACATTTTTGTGTGGGCATATGCTTCAATACCCATGTTGCCATTTTCAAAATCTTCACGATTTAAAGCACCAGCACCTTGATAGGCAGCGGCTGCTTCTCCTAGAGTTTTTAAAGTTACGAGGCTATTTGTAATTTTTATAAATAAAGAAGCAATCTGAAGTTTTAATTGATCATATGCTATATCCTTATCAATAACAGCTTTGTCTACTTCCAATTTCTTACGCTTTACAGCTGCAGTTAAATCTAAAATATCTTCTACAGGAAGTCTTAACGAAATACCAATATTCCAATAGTTAGATTCTGTACCCTGATATTGCATTACCATGGGTGTATATGCGCCGCTACTATTGCCCCACATATCTCCTTTGCCATAGCTATAGCTGGCATTTGCACTCAGATATGAGAAGATGTGTCTTTTCTGCTTGGCTACTTCAGCCTGAGCTATTTCTCGGGCTTTTTCCAAAGATAAAATCTGGGGCGTTGATTTCGCATTCTCCAACAATACTGACAACGGCGGCAGGTGGAACTCGGAGAAATTAATATCTTTATCCTTGCTGGAGTCGAAGAATCCAGCGGCGATTCCGCTTTCGTCGAATTGGGCGAAGGCGGAGGTGGTTGTTCCTGCGATGGCTACAATAAATAATAGTCTTTTTAACTTATTCATTGCTATGGGGGTTAATAACGTTTCTAAACATTTTCTTTTTGAACGAAGCCTGTCAGCGTACGGAAGATAATCTGCATGTCCATCTTGAAACTGTAGTTACGACCATACTCGATATCCAACTGCTTGCGCTCCTCGGCAGACATCATGCCGCCTTTACCACGCTCTTCCACCTGCCAGAGACCTGTAAGGCCTGCGGGTGCCATAAAGCGGTCGATGCTCTTGTCTGCCGTGAGCTTTTCTGCCTCGTAGAGGGGGAGGGGACGATTGCCGACAATCGACATGTCACCTTTTAATATATTAAAGAGCTGCGGTAATTCGTCGATACTGTATTTGCGAATGAACTTGCCGACCTTTGTGACACGTGGGTCGTTCTCAATCTTGACGAAGGCGTTTTCGATTTCTTCTTTCTTCTCCTTCGCATAGTCGCTCTCAGCTACCACGTAGTCGTCACCTACCAGCATGACCTCATCATCGCTGATCATCATGTCGGACTCCATGCCCATATCCATCATCATCATCTCGGCCTCATCGCCAAGCGGAGCAGTGATAACATGCTCTTCCTCAGGCTCTTCCTTCTTTTCGGCATATTGGTTGCCTTCCTCTTTAGCCACATCCTTCAGACGCTGCTCGGCATCTTCATACATGGAGCGGAACTTCAGGAAATCGAAGATGGTGTAGTTGGTTCCTACGCGCTTTGACTTAAAGATAACGGGACCCTTACTCTCCAGACGGATGGCAATGGCAGTGATGATAAATACTGGCGAGAGAATAATGATGGCCAGTAATGAGAAGAATATGTCGAAGAGACGTTTCCAAACAGGAATCTTGAACTTCAACATGCGGTATTTGGGTACGGCATCGTCGAATAATATAGTCTCACGATCCGCAATGAAGGTGATCTTCTTATTAAGATCCGTGATAGATGAAGCTGCATTGACGGTATCGTTGATACCGCACTTCTGATACATCTGCCTGTCTTCCTTTGACAGATCATGGGTGAGCAGGATGATATATACGCCCTTGCTCTTCTTCTTCAGATAGGTGATGGCAGTGATGTCCTCATTGAGCACACCCTGTTCGAAGAACACAATGAAGTGCTCATTACGGACATGGGTAGAGCAGGCTGCAGCTGCCTCCTTGTAATTCTTCGTATATTGTACCAGACGACCGGGAATGTACTTCAGACGTTCCTCAGTTTCGGGATTACTACCAAGATATACAACGCCTATCATATCGACTGCTTATCTTAGGGGATAATCTTCTTGACGCGGATTTTCAATTCCATCGGATTGAAAGGCTTCACGATGTAATCCTCGGCACCGATCTCCAACAGACGGATACGCTCACTGGTAGAGTCCTCACTGGACAGCATAATCACTGGAATGTGCTGGAACAGCTCATTCTGCTTGATCCACTCCAGAAAGTCGTCACCTCGCATACCCGGCATGCGGATATCTGAGATAATCAGGTCGGGGGTATTTCCTGCCTGAAGCCATTTTACTCCTTGCAAACCATCGGGCAGCCACTGTACATCGTAGTCGCTCATGAGGTAGATAGAGAGGACCTTGGCTATGGTCTCTTTGTCGTCAAGTATTAGTATTTTTTTCTTCATATATGAATTGAATTTATTCGGTAATATCGTTATTCTAAAGTGCAAAGGTAAACAAAAAATTTTAATTGTGTTCAAAATATCGTAAAAAAATCACTTTTTTTCGAAAAAAAGTTGTTTAAATCGAAAAAAAAGGGGAAATTTGCAAGAAAACCGTATTATAAATAGAAACTCATTCTTATTAATTATGGCAAATAGATATCTATTAGGTTTTGATGTCGGTAGCTCATCAGTGAAGGCATCTTTGGTTAACGCCGATAGCGGCAAGTGTGTAGCATCAGCTTTCTATCCTGAGAAGGAAGCACCTATCATGGCTGTCAAGGCTGGGTGGGCAGAGCAGGATCCCCAGATGTGGTGGGAGAATGCCAAGTTGAGTCTGAAAAAGATCATGGCTGACTCTGGAGCCAAGGCTGAAGAAATCAAGGCTGTCGGCATCTCTTATCAGATGCATGGTCTGGTGTGTGTTGACAAGAATCTCAAGGCCCTGCGTCCTGCCATCATCTGGTGCGACTCTCGTGCCGTTCCCTATGGTGAGAAGGCTTTCAAGGAACTTGGCGCAGATCAGTGCCTGGGTCATCTGCTGAATTCTCCTGGTAACTTTACAGCTGCCAAACTGGCATGGGTGAAGGAAAACGAGCCTGAGCTATATAGTAATATATATAAGGTAATGCTTCCTGGTGATTATATTGCTATGCGACTCAGTGGTACCGTTAATACGACGGTCAGCGGCCTTTCTGAAGGTATGTTCTGGGATTTCAAGAACAATCAAGTGGCTGATTTCCTGATGAAGTACTATGGTTTCGACAATTCTCTGATTGCTGACATCGTGCCGACATTTGCCGAGCAGAGTGTAGTCAGCGCTGAGGCTGCTGCTGAGATGGGACTGCAGGCAGGTACACCGATAACCTATCGTGGTGGTGACCAACCGAATAACGCTCTGTCACTGAATGTAATGAATCCTGGTGAGATTGCTGCAACTGGTGGCACTTCTGGAGTTGTCTATGGCGTGCTGGGTGAGGTGAACTACGACCCTCAGAGTCGTGTAAATACCTTTGCTCATGTGAATCATACGGCAGATCAGACTCGTCTGGGTGTATTGCTTTGTATCAACGGTACAGGTATCCTGAATGCCTGGACTCATCGTAACATCACGCCGGATGTGGGCTATGCTGAGATGAACGACTTGGCGGCTACTGTGCCCATCGGCAGTGAGGGTGTAACGATTATTCCATTTGGAAATGGTGCTGAGCGTGTGCTCGAGAATAAGGAGATTGGCTGCTCTATTAATGGAGTGAACTTTAACAAGCACAACAAGGCTCATTTGGTTCGTGCTGCTCAGGAGGGTATCGTCTTCTCGTTCTGCTATGGTATGGAGATCATGCAGAAGATGGGTATGGATATCAAGAATATTCATGCAGGTAAGGCCAATATGTTCTTGAGTCCGTTGTTCCGTGATACACTGGCTGGTGTCAGTGGCGCTACTATCGAACTGTATGATACTGATGGCTCCGTAGGTGCTGCCAAGGGTGCTGGTATCGGTGCTGGTATCTACAAGGATAACAACGAGGCTTTTGCTTCGCTTGACAAACTCCAGGTCATTGAGCCCAAGGAGGCTGACCGTGCAGCTTATGCTGAGGCTTATGCCCGTTGGAAAGAAACGCTTCAGTCGAAGATCTGATAATCTAATCAAGAAGCCCGCCAATTAATCGGCGGGCTTCTTATTTCCTATATAATTCAGAATTATTCCAAACTTTCCTTATACCATTGGAACAATTTTGCAACACCATCTTCAATCTCGACCTTATGCGTCCAACCAAGAGAGTGGAGCTTCGATACATCGATGAGTTTACGCATCGTGCCATCGGGTTTAGAGGCATCAAACTCCACAACGCCCTCAAAGCCAACGGCCTTGACAACAAGTTCTGAGAGTTCGCGTATGGTCAGCTCTTTGCCTGTTCCTACATTGATATGACAGTTTCGGATCTCGCCCAGCTTGGGAATTGCGCCTCCACGACCTGCACTATGATTGCGATCTACGGCACCATCCGTTGAGGCTCCGAAATGAACGGATGAGTATTTCTCAATGCCAATGATATCCGAGAAGTTCACGTTCAATAGCACATGTACTGAGGCATCGGCCATATCTTCGCTCCAAAGGAATTCGCGAAGGGGAGTGCCTGTACCCCAGAGCACCACCTTATTATTATAAATACCGTATTTGGATAAAATGTCAAGAGCTTTTTGCTTCATTGACAGTTGACAGTTGACAGTTGACAGACCTTCGCCGGTGACGCCTTCGACGGGGCGTTTATTGAGGTCAATGGCTATCTTGTCCCACTCGCCATCATGTATCAGCTTTGCCAGATAGATCTTACGCATCATGGCAGGCATCACGTGACTGTTCTCCAGATGGAAGTTGTCATTGGGGCCATAGAGGTTGGTGGGCATGACAGCAATATAGTTGGTGCCATATTGAAGGTTATAGCTTTCGCACATCTTCAGTCCTGCAATCTTCGCAATGGCATATTCCTCATTAGTATATTCCAAAGGTGATGTCAGCAGACAATCTTCCTTCATAGGCTGAGGCGCATTCTTAGGATAGATGCATGTTGAGCCCAGGAAGAGTAACTTCTTTACGCCATGAGCGTATGCTTCAGAGATGACATTGCACTGGATCTTCATGTTCATCATGATGAAGTCTGCACGATAGAGTGAGTTGGCCATGATACCACCCACAAAAGCAGCGGCAAGTACCACCGCATCAGGACGCTCCTCGTCGAAGAATTTCTTAACGGCTACCTGGTCCGTAAGGTCCAAATCCTTGTGGGAGCGACCTATAAGATTGGTATAACCCCTCGAAAGGAGGTTATTCCAAATAGCGGAACCCACAAGTCCGTGATGTCCCGCTACGTATATCTTACTGTTCTTGTCCAGACTCATTCCTCCATCTGTGCTTTGATGAACAACTTCTTGACGAACTTCATGTCGTGCTGTACCATAATCTTCACAAGATCGGGGAAGGAAGTCTTCTGCGGATTCCAACCCAACTTGGCCTTGGCTTTTGCGGGGTTGCCCAACAGCTGATCTACCTCTGCAGGACGGAAGTACTTAGGATCGACCTCAACGATGGCTTTGCCTGTCGCCTTGTCGTAACCTTTCTCATCGACACCGTCTCCACGCCACTCAAGTTCGATTCCAACCTCCTTGAAAGCGAGGGTGGCAAATTCACGAACAGTGTGGTATTCGCCTGTAGCGATTACGAAGTCATCTGGTTCTGGCTGTTGAAGAATCAGCCACATACACTCGATATAGTCTTTGGCATATCCCCAATCGCGAAGAGAGTTCAGATTACCCAGATAGAGTTTATCCTGATAACCTTGAGCGATACGGGCTGCAGCAAGGGTAATCTTACGAGTCACAAAAGTCTCACCACGACGCTCACTCTCATGATTGAAGAGAATACCATTGCAGCAGAACATATTATATGATTCGCGATAGTTCTTCATAATCCAGAAGCCATAGAGTTTGGCGACAGCGTATGGAGAACGGGGATAGAAGGGGGTCGTCTCAGACTGAGGCACCTCTTGCACCTTACCATAAAGTTCTGATGTCGAAGCCTGATAGATACGACAAGTATCAGCCAGTCCACAGATACGAACAGCCTCTAACAGACGGAGAACGCCATTGGCATCAGTATCAGCAGTATACTCGGGCACATCGAAGGATACTTTTACATGGCTCTGAGCAGCCAGATTATAAATCTCCGTTGGACGAATTTTCGAGATAACACGAATCAGAGAGGATGAGTCCGTCATGTCTGCCCAGTGCAGATTCACGAGACGGGACTTTTTCATATCACGCACCCACTCATCGAGATAAAGATGTTCGATACGAGCAGTGTTGAACGATGAAGATCGGCGCATCAGACCATGCACCTCATAACCTTTTTCAATTAAGAATTCGGCCAGGTAGGATCCATCCTGACCAGTAATACCTGTAATAAGAGCAACTTTTTTATCCATATTTTTGTTAATTGTTTCCAGAGAATTGTTTGATTCGCTGTTCCTCTGACAACTTGCAGATGAGCAGGATGTCGTCCTTCTCGGCTACGATATATCCGTCAAGTCCCTGAATCACCACTTTCTTCTCCTGAGTGGTATGAACGATACAGTTATGACTTTCGATAATATCGATTTCGTTTCCGATGGTTACGTTTCCGTAAAGGTCTTTCTTGCTCTGCTCACGCAGGGAACCCCATGTGCCAAGATCGCTCCATCCGAAATCGGCAGGACAGACGAAGATTTCCTCGGCCTTCTCCATGATGGCATAGTCGACGGAGATGTTATCACACTCAGGGAACCGCTCGTTGATCATCTCCTGCTCCTTGTCAGTGCCATAGATAGGAAGCAGCGCCTCGAAGATCTTTGCCATAGAAGGCTGGTAGATACGGAAAGCGTTGACGATGGTGTGGACGTTCCAGATAAAGATGCCGGCATTCCAGAAATAGTTGTTCTTCTGGATATATCCTAATGCTGTCTCGATGTTCGGTTTCTCTCTGAACGAGTCCACTCTGTAAATTTCTTTGTTTCGAAGTGAGCTGGTGCTGAGGTCTGCCTGGATATAACCATAGCCAGTCTCAGGACGATTGGGCTTCATACCCAAAGTGACGATGGCATCCGTCTCACTGGTGAAGAGCATACACTCCTTGACAACACGCTGGAACTCGGCCTTGTCAGTAACGATATGGTCACTGGGGGTAACGACAATATTGGCCTTCGGATCTTTCGACTTGATCTTCCAACTGACATAAGCGATACAGGGTGCCGTGTTTCTCCGACATGGTTCGCAAAGGATGTTGTTTTCAGGTATGTCAGGCAGCTGTTCCTTAACGATAGCAGCGTATTTCTGATTGGTGACCACCCAGATGTTCCCAGGTAATACCAGATCGCCGAACCTATCGACTGTTAACTGGAGCAATGTCTTACCAACACCCAGCACATCGATAAACTGTTTGGGATTCTCAGATGTGCTCATAGGCCAGAAACGGCTCCCCACGCCGCCAGCCATAATAACCAGATGATTGTTTGTCTTTGCCATACTCACTTCTTTTTGCTGATATAATCGGCAAAGATACACATTTTTTTAATAATAAAAGAATAAATGAGAAAAAATCCCTATTTTTATGCGTTATTTTCTCGTTTCTTGCCCATTTTCTTCTTCACAACGAAATAAACAATGGCCGCAATAACCAGAGCAATGATGATAATCTTGATGTATTCTGCGTACTCGCTGATCTTCTCATTCAACTGATCTTCAGGGACGATGGCATGCAGATACCAACCCATCGCAGCCAGTACACTGTGCCATCCACCTGCACCGATGGTGGTGAAGAGGATGAACTTGCCATAGTTCATACGAGCCAGTCCGGCAGGGATGGATATCAGGTGACGGATCACTGGGACGAATCGTCCTGTCAGTGTAGCGGCCACACCATGATCGTCGAAGTATTTCTCACTCTTCTCAACTTTCTCCTGATTCAGCAGACACATCTTGCCCCATTTGCTGTTGGCAAACTTATAGATCACTGGTCGACCAACATACAAGGCTACAAAGTAGTTGATGCTGGCACCAATATCAGCGCCGAGTGTGGCAAAAAGGATTACCAGGAAGACATTCAGTGACCCACTGGCGGCATGATAGGCAGCTGGGGTAACCACGAATTCTGAAGGTACAGGTACCACAGTACTCTCGAGTAACATCAGCACGAAGATGGTGGGATACCATCCGAGGCTGTTAAGAATATTGGTGATGAAATTCATTTCAGTTTACTATTCAGTTTTTTCTTCATATAGTCATAATAGTCCTTGGGCTCAACCTCCTTGGGGAAGTAGCTGCCAAGTACCAGGCGAGCTTCTCTCTGATTCTTCTCGATAGCCAGTTTGAGGTATTTTAGAAACTCGTCGTATTTCTTCAGATCCAGACAACAGAGCGCCATGTAGGAGTACCCCTCTTTCCAATCGTCGTCAACAAGTGTCAGAAATCCTTTCAGCAACTTGTAAGATGGCTGTACGAGGTGGTTGTCATAGAGTGAGACGATGATACGGAGCATCGTCTTAGGGGCATTTCCTGAGTTTATCAGGGCCTTCTTGAATGCCTCCTCTGCTTCCTTCGCACGTTTGTTGCTCAACAACACATGCCCCTTAATAATACAGACATTGACATGGTCGCATTCTAAGGAATCAGTCTTATCGAGATAGTAGATCGCTGTCTCTGGCTGATGCAGTTCACTATAGGCAAACGCCATCTCCTGATAGATCTCTGGCAGATAGTTGGAGTCTGGGGGTGATGTGGATTCGCCTTTCTTCAATACTTCGATGGCTTCCTCGAAACGTCCCAGATTGATTAGACATGTGCCTTGATGCAAGTAGCCAAACTCGTCATCTTTCATCTTCTCAGAATATTTCTGGAAATAGGAGAGGGCTGTTTCGAAGTTCTCCAGATTATACAGGCTGTTGGCCTTGGAGAGCAGACCATCTGCGTCGTTGGGATCGATAGCGATGGCAAACTCGCTGCTGGTGATGGCGGCATGATAGTCTTCTCGCATAAATTGTGCACTAGCCAGGGCGTTCCAGTAACGAGTGGAGTAGGGGTTGTGATCTATAAGTTCGTTGAAGATCCTCTCACTGTCCTGATATTTCCCAAGTCCGAAGAGTGTGCGAGCCATCAGTTCCTTGAAGTCGTCGGAGTCATCGCCTTGTGAACGGGCAATCCATTCGAAGGCCTTGTCGAAGATGTTATAGTCAGAGTAGATGCTGGCTACATCGTAAACATAGTCCATCTGCTCGTCAGGCATCACTTCCTTCAGATGCTCACGGAAATGCTCGTCTGCCTCTTCCTCCTTGCCCTCACAGATGAGGATCTCGTTCCTGAGGTAAAAGGCTTCCACAGCGTCTGCTGCCTCTACATGGTCGGCATATTCGTAGGCCGTCTCAAAGTCCCTGAGCGACAAAGCTTCCCGAGCTTTATAGAGTAAGGGACCTAAAGCCTCGGGGTTATATTCCAAAGCAAGGTTTACGGCTTCGTCGGCTTCTTCCTGATGGCCATTATACTGATACCAATCAGCGATATCAGCCAAGTCATCGGCATCCATATAAACCGGGTGCCCTGACTTGACTGAATCTTCGTATTGCCTCAGAATTTTCTGGAATTCCTCGCTTTTGAAATATTCAAGTTCGTCGTTTTGCATGCGTTATGCGTTATGCTCAACTTTTGAGCCCTACCGTCTTGTTGAAGACCGGATGCTCTGGTGTGGAGTCTGAATCAGGTGTGAAGTAGCCGATGCGCTGGAACTGCAGATAGGTGAGCGGCTTCATGGCAGCGGCATATGGCTCGATGTAACATTCTTTCAATATGTTCAGCGAGTTGGGATTGATCATCTGCTTCATGGCTGTCACAGCGTCGCAGTTTTGGGCCTCACGGATAGCAGCCATCTCGTCGCGAGGATTCTCTACCTTCCACAGACGGTCGTAGAGGCGAACCTCTGCCTTAACGGCATGCTGGCAGCTGACCCAGTGGAGGGTCTTGCCCTTGATCTTACGGTTGGAACCAGGCAATCCACTACGCGACTCAGGATCATAGGTGCAGTAGATGGTGGTTACGTTACCATTAGCATCCTCATCGCAAGGATGTTCCTCGTCGCACTTGATGATATAGGCATTCTTCAGGCGCACCTCCTTGCCTGGAGCCAGGCGCATAAACTTCTTCTCGGCCTCTTTCATGAAGTCATCGCGCTCAATCCAGATCTCACGGCTGAACTCGATGGTGTGGGTACCATCAGCCTCGTTCTCAGGATTGTTGATGGCTGTCAGCTGTTCGATCTGTCCCTCCGGATAATTAGTGATGACCACCTTCACAGGATCGAGGACAGCTGATACACGGATGGCACGAGTATTCAAATCATCGCGAACAGCACTCTCCAACAGCGCCATCTCGTTGAGGGCATCGTAGGTGGTGTAACCAATCTTATCAATGAACTTGATGATGCTTTCAGGGCTGTAACCTCTGCGGCGGAAACCACAGATGGTCGGCATACGGGGATCGTCCCAGCCACTGACGAGCTTCTCGTTGACCAATGCCAGCAAGTTACGCTTCGACATCAGGGTATAGCTCAGGTTCAGTTTGTTGAACTCTGTCTGACGAGGACGGTTGTCCTCAATGTTATCTGTCTCGCCTTTCCACTCTTTCATCCATGTGACGAAGAGATCGTACAAGGGACGATGTTCCACAAACTCCAAAGTACACCATGAGTGGGTCACCCCCTCCAGATAGTCACTCTGGCCGTGGGTAAAGTCATACATGGGGTAGGCGTTCCACTTATTACCAGTACGGATATGGGGGATGTTCAGCACACGATAGATCAGCGGATCACGGAACAGCATGTTAGGATGGGCCATATCGATCTTGGCTCTCAAAACCAGTGTTCCTGGCTCACACTTGCCACTGTTCATGAACTCGAAGAGTTTCAGATTCTCCTCAATGGGACGATCACGGAAGGGACTGTTGGTACCAGGACTGGTGGTTGTACCCTTCTGCTGGGCAATCACCTCTGAACTCTGCTCGTCTACATAGGCTCTGCCCTGCTGGATAAGCCAAACGGCAAAGTCCCATAGCTCCTGGAAGTAGTCGCTGGCATAATAGATATTAGCCCACTGGAATCCCAGCCACTTGATATCGTTCTCGATGCTGTCGATGTACTCGGTATCTTCCTTGATGGGGTTGGTATCGTCGAAACGGAGGTTACACTGCCCACCGTATTTCTTGGCCAGTCCGAAGTCGATGGCAATGGCCTTGGCATGTCCGATGTGCAGATAACCGTTAGGCTCTGGTGGGAAACGGGTCTGCATCCTGCCTCCGTTCTTACCCTCTGCCAAGTCGTTGATCACCTTCTGTTCAATGAAGCTGACAGACTTGATCTCCGATCTAGTCAGCTCACGCTCGTCAGAGTTCAAACAAGTTTGATTCTGATCTCGCTTAATCGCTGCCTTTTTCTCCTCGCTTTCATTCAGTATTTTTTCTTCCATAAATCTCGTATATTATAATTGTGGCTGCAAAATTACTAATTTTTTCCGAAACTCTTGCAAAAAAGCCTCACTATTCACTATTCATTGCTCACTATTCACTATTTTATGCCTCTTTCGTTGAGAGCCTTCGAGTATCTGGCTGCATTTCTCAGATGATCTGAATAGCTGACCGCGAAGTTATGCGTTCCAGAGAAGTCTTCCTTGGCACACATGTAGAGATAGTTGTGGGCCACTCTGTTCAGCACGGCGTCAATGCCTGCAATCGAGGCAATCTTGATGGGTCCTGGGGGTAGACCTTCTTTACGGTAGGTGTTATAGGGGCTATCGATGAAGAGCATATCGTGATAGATGCGCTTTAAGGCGAAGTTCTTCAGGGCGAACTTGATGGTGGGATCAGCCTGGAGGGGCATCCCTTTCTGGATGCGGTTCAGATACATGCCTGCGATCATAGGCTTCTCTGCGTTGTTGGCTGTCTCTTCGTCGATGATGCTAGCCAACGTACACACTTCATTTGGCGAGAGTCCGATGGCAGAGGCTTTCTTGGTGCGCTCGTCATTCCAGAAGTGCTTGTGCTCTTTCTGCATACGCTCCATCAGGTTGTCGATGCTGGTGTTCCAATAGACTTCATAGGTGTTGGGCACAAACAGACAGGCGATAGTCGATGTGTCGCATCCGTAGCGCTGGCAGAAGTCATTGTCCTGCAGACAGATGGCGAGTACCGTACTGTCGACCATCAGCTTTCTCGACAGCGAACCTGCCAGACGATCCATCGTACGGCTTTCCGGAATCGTCAGCATTACGGGTTCCTGATGGCCGTTCTTCAAGTTGCGGAACACGGTGAGGGCATTCTCGCCTGGTTTGATGGCATAGCGGCCGCTTCTGATCTTCTCGGCATAACCTCCATGACGGGCCAGCGTTTTGAAAGCTGTGATGGCAGGCTCTGAGGCGATGGGCAGCAGTTTGTTGCTGACGGAGTCCAGATCATCGTTATCGTCGATATAGACGTATTGGGTGGTTTCTGATGTCGAGAAACCGCTCATGAGATAATAGTAGAACACGCCCACGGCAGCCAGCAGACAGACGGCGATGGCTATCAGATAATGCTTTTTCTTCATGTTTTGACTTTCTGATTCTTGGAAAATTGCTGCAAAGTTACGAAAAGTCGGGCGCAAAACAAAGAAAGTTGTGAAAAAACTCTCTACTCTTGACTATTAATTCTCTTTTTTTGTACCTTTGAGACCATCTCGAAGCTACTTTCGCTCGAAAAAACTCAAATTTATTTGGTTTTTTACTCACTTATTCGTATCTTTGTACCAAATTACAGCTTATGAAACTGAAATTTTCAATTCAATATGGTACTCAATGGGGCGAAAACCTCTATGTGTGTATCACTTACCGCAGTAATGACGGGACGGAGAAATCCAGTCGTCTGATGATGTTGACCACTGATGGTTGGCACTGGGAGTTGGAGGCCTCTGCCCTCGAGTCGCGCCATCATCCGATCTCGTCCTTCTCCTATTTCTATCAGGTGGAGGATGCCGAGGAACATGTCCTGCGTCGTGAGTGGACGGTCATTCCCCGTTGTTATTACTTCGATTCTTCCAAGAATTACGTATTGGCTGACCAGTGGCGCGAGATACCGCTACAGTATCATCTCTATACCAATGCCTATCTGACCACCATGCAACGTGCAAGAGACGAGGAGGTCGAGGCGTTGCGAGTGCCCCTTTATCGTAAGACCATCCTCTTCAGAGTGTCAGCTCCTCAGTTGCTGAAGGGACAGTCGTTGGCGGTTATCGGCAATCATCCTGCTTTGGGCAGTTGGAATGCAGCCCGCTATCTGAAGATGGAGTACATCGGTCGTTATGAGTGGCTGTTGTCTGTCAATGTCGATGCCGTCTTCCTGCCTATAGAATATAAATATGTGGTGATTGACGATGCCACCCATACACTTCTGAATTGGGAGGAGGGTGACAATCGCACCATGGAGGGAATGCTGCCTCCTGATCAGACCCAGATTCCTGATGGTACTGTTTTGGTGGCCTATGGAGAAACGCTACGGCTGAAGGAGCATATCTGGCGGGCTGCTGGTGTGGTGGTGCCAGTGTTCTCGCTTCGCAGCGAACACTCCTATGGTGTGGGCGATTTCGGCGATCTTCGTCGGATGGTCGACTGGGCAGTAGCAATAGGCATGAAGGTCATACAGTTGTTGCCTGTCAATGATACGACGGCCAGTCATTCATGGAGCGATTCTTATCCCTATAACATCGTTTCGGCCTTTGCCCTCCATCCGCATTATATCGATCTTGAGGCTTTGGGTAAGTTGAAGAGTAAGACTAAGATGACGGCCTATCTCCGTCAGCGCCAGGAACTTAATGCTCTTGGTTATAGTGATTATGAGGCTGTCGATCGTGTGAAGTCAGCTTATATCCATGAGATCTTTGAGGAAAAGGGACAACAGACCCTCGATTCGAAAGAGTTCAAACAATGGTTTGCTGATAATCAGGAATGGCTCGAGCCTTATGCCAAGTGGATTGCTGGTCCATCGGATACGGCTGAGCAGATTTATTTCCTCCAATATCACCTCCACCTCCAGTTGAAGGCAGCAGCTGACTATGCCCGTGAGAAAGGGGTATTCATCAAGGGCGATGTCCCCATCGGTGTCAATCGTGAGAGTGTCGAGACTGCTACTCATCCTGAACTCTTCCATCTCAATGCCCAGACGGGTGCGCCACCTGACAATTTCTCGCTCAATGGTCAGAATTGGGGATTCCCAACGTATAGTTGGGGTAACAGTGTAGATGCCGGCAAATCATCTATAAACTCTAAACGCTCAACGATCAACATCATTGAGTGGTTCCACAAGCGTCTGCGTTGGATGGAGCAGTATTTCGATGCCATCCGTATCGACCATGTACTAGGCTTCTTCCGCATTTGGGAGATTCCACTGGATGCAGTCTTCGGATTGCTGGGCCATTTCTCCCCATCCCTTCCGATGACAGTGGGTGAGATTGAGTATTTCGGTCTGCCTTTCCGCAAGGACTTCTTCACGCATCCGTTTATCAACGATCGTGTGCTCGAGCGCCTTTTTGGTATGCATGCGCCCTATGTTCGTGATAACTTCCTGATTCCACGCAGCTATGGACTTTACGACCTGAAGGCTGAGTTTGATACCCAGAAGAAGGTGCGCGATTTCTTCGAGGGGAAGAATGATGAGAACAGCCTATGGATTCGCGATGGACTCTATCGCCTTGTCAGTGATGTGCTCTTCCTCGAGGATCCTGAGCAGCCGGAGATGTACCATCCACGTATCGCTGTTTTCAATGAACCCGTCTATGAGGCTCTGAACAATGAGGAGAAGGATGCCTTCCTGCGACTCTATAATAACTATTTCTTCCAGCGTCATAACTTCTTCTGGGGCGACCAGGCAATGCGCCGTCTGACGGATGTCTTTGGTGATTCGCGTATGCTCTGTTGTGCTGAGGATCTGGGGATGCTGCCCGATTGTGTGGCACCTGTGCTCGACAGTCTCCGTATCCTGACGCTCGAGATCCAGTCGATGCCCAAGGAGAGTGGCTATGAGTTCACTCATCTCGATGGCAATCCCTATCGCAGTGTGGCCACGATATCTACGCACGACATGCCACCTCTCCGTCTGTGGTGGGAGGAGAGCCCTGAGCGCACCCAGCGTTATTATGTCACCATGCTTCAGAAGCAGGGACGTGCCCCTGAACATTTGCCAGCCCATCTGGCTGAGGAGATGATTGCCCGTCATCTTTATTGTCCGTCGATGCTCTGTCTGCTGTCTCTGCAGGATTGGCTGGCGATGGATAGCGAGTTGCGCTCGAAGAATCCGCGTGAGGAGCGTATCAACGTGCCCAGCGATCCTTATAACCGTTGGAAGTATCGCATGAACCTCACCATCGAGGAACTGCTTGCTGCCACTAAATATAATAATAAGGTACGTACGATGATACAGCGCTCGAAACGCTAAAAACGTAAATCGTAAATGTACAAGACATATATCTTTGACTTGGATGGCACGCTGCTCGATACGTTAAGTGATCTTGCTGCGGCTGTGAACTATGCTTTACGAACACGTGGGATGCCTGAGCACTCGATTGACGATGTGCGTCGTTTCGTGGGCAATGGAGTTCGCAAGCTGATGGAACGTGCGATACCTGATGGTGCTGCTAACCCTCAGTTCGACGAAACCTTTGCCACTTTCCGTCAGTATTATATGGCCCATTCACTCGATACGACCCGTCCTTATGAGGGGATTCCAGAGGCGCTCGCAGCCCTTAAGGCACGAGGGTGTCGTTTGGCTGTGGTGAGCAATAAGATGATGGCTGCCACTCAGGAACTCTGCCAGCATTTTTTTCCTGACACCATCGAGGTGGCGATTGGTGAGAACGAGGCTGAGGGTATCCGTAAGAAGCCTGCTCCTGATACCGTATTCGCAGCCTTGAAAGCACTTGGAGTAGGGAAGGAGGGAGCGGTCTATGTTGGCGATTCTGACGTGGATATAGAAACAGCCCGCAACAGCGGACTGCCTTGTATCAGCGTCCTTTGGGGCTTCCGAGATCGTGACTTCCTGATACAACATGGAGCAAAGACGTTCATTTCTGATCCTGGAAATCTTTAGGCACGGATTACACGGCTTTTTATATAAAAAGACACGGCTTGCTGCGCTAAAACAAGCCGTGTCCTTTATAAAGGCCGTGTTAATCTGTGCCAATTTATAATTGCTGTAACCTGGCGATATATTTCCCAAGGATGTCGAATTCGAGATTAACGACCGTTCCCACCTTGATGTCGCAGAAGTTCGTGTGCTCGAAAGTGTAGGGGATGATGGCCACCTGGAAGGTATTCGAAGTGGGGTTGCAGACGGTCAGAGATACACCGTTGACTGTAACTGAGCCCTTGTCAACTGTGAAGTAACCCTTCTTCGCCATCTCACGGTTCTCTGGATATTCGAAAGTGAAATAGGTACTGCCATCGGCATCTTCCATCGCGATACATTTGGCTGTCTCGTCGACATGTCCTTGAACGATATGCCCGTCGAGTCGTCCGTTCATCAGCATCGAACGCTCTACGTTCACCTTGTCGCCCACCTTCAGCAGACCGAGGTTCGTACGGTCGAGCGTCTCCTTCATGGCTGTCACCACGTATTGGTTGCCCTCAATGGACACAACGGTCAGACAGACGCCGTTATGGGCGACACTCTGGTCGATCTTCAGTTCATCGACAAATGAGCAAGTCAACGTAAAATCAATATTCTCGCGGTCTTTCTTAATCGCTACAACCGTAGCAAATTCCTCAATGATTCCAGAAAACATACCTGAAATATAATGTTTAATCTTTAATGTTTAATGTAAAAAAGGGTACGTGCCGATGATTTGGTGAAAACTCCTGTTTCACAAGATATGGGTGCTCCCTGCTGTTGTAATCCACCGGCATTGCTGCTCTCCACTGAAGGATCATCGTGGCCCGCCATTGGCAAGGGAAACGGTCCCAAGGTTTATTTTAAATGTCGAGTATCCCGATCTATGCGGCACGACCCGTATATTTTTTGCAAAGATACGTTTATTTTCGTAAACTTCCAAACCTTTTAGCATTTTTTATTCTTTATTTCAAGACCGTTTCGAACGGATCTTGTAGAATAGTGCCAGCAGCAGGAATACCGCTATGACACCATAGATGATCAGCGCAGGCTTCGACAGGAAGAAGGGCGATGGCACGATCACCTCCATCGTACGGATATCATACTGGTCAGGCGACTCCAGCAGATAGGCCTTTACCTTGAAGGTATAAGTGCCTCCTGGTACGTTGCTGTAGGTAGCTGTCCGAAGATTGTTGGCACTATGCCAGTCGTCATCGTAACCCTCCAGCATGTACTGGTAGTGTACACGATGCTGCAGCTGATAGTTCAGGGCAGCGAAACGGAAGGCGAACTCTCCACGACGGCTGGGCAGCTTTACGCTTCGGCTGCTGGGGATGTAGTAGTCGAAGTTCTTGTTCAGACGAGGACTCTGTATCTCGTTGTCGATGAGGAAGTCAGTGATCTGCAACTTCAACAGCGAACCGCTCGAGGCCATCAGCTTCTTCAGGTCTACCACATAGTAACCGTCGAGTGTTCCGAAGAGCAGGTCGCCATTGCCCAGGGTGACGGCATTACCCTCTGAGAGTACCGTCTCGTCGACACCGTCGAGGTAGGAGAAGCTGGTGACGATCTTGTTGGCGATGTCGAACGAACAGAGGATATGCTCAGTGGCGAACCAGGGGTTGCCTCGCTGGTCGAAGGTGATGCTGCGTATCTCCTCTGAGGGGATACCGTCTCGCGCACCGTAGTTCTCAAAGAGCCACAGACCGTCCTTCTTGCCAATGGTACAAGCCAGTCCACCACCGTTGCTGCCCAACCACATCGTTCCCTTGTTGTCGCACTTCATGCAGACGATATCGTTGCTCATCAGCATCTGCTCGCCTGTCTCGGGCATCTGGAGCTTCTCAACGTTCACCTTATTATTCTTATACGAGAGGATCAGGATGCCGTCAGTGGTGCCTGCCCAGATGTTGCCTTCGTGGTCGACCTCGATGGTCCTTACCTTCATATATGAGTCCTTGGGATAGTCCTTCATGCCGTTGGCCGGACTCAGGAAGGTGGGGCTGTTGCTGGCTGCTCGTGGGAGCAGGTTCACACCACCGCCATAGGTGGCTATCCATACGTTGCCCGACTTGTCCTCGACGGCCATGTAGGCACCGTTATGACTCAGACTCTGTGGGTTGTCATCCTGATGACGGTAGTTCTTCAGTGTCCATCCGCCGTTGGCTGCTGGCTGCATGTAATAGAGGCCGTTGTCCTTCGAACTGAGCCAGTAGTTGCCTTTCGAGTCTTTCGAGATGCCGTAGAAGCGTCCTAAGGGATTACCGTCCGAGTCCTTGGTGATCACTTCGCGCTTGCCGTTGTCGTAGTTGAGGAACAGGGTGCTGTACTTGTTGCCTATCAGAAGCAACTTACGCTGGATATCATAGTACATGGCACGGATCTCGTTCTCCCATGCTGAGCTGGGGTTAGGCACTGGACGGATGCGTACGATGTTGTTTTTCTGCAGTTCGAGCTTCTCCAGTCCTCTGTGGCTGGTCGACTCCCAAACGACACCTTCGGGCAGCTCGAGGGCGGCATAGACGGTGTTCGACAGGTTCCAGGGGTTGCTGGGATCGTTGTGGAAATACTCCACCTCGTCAGTCTCACGGTTGTAGTAGCCGTAGCCACCGTGGTTCATGCGTATCCACACCGTACCGTTGTTCTCCGTAAACTTACCGATCCTGCCGTCGAGTTCAGGTCCTGGTACTACTTGTCGGAACAGCTTCTCCTTGCCCGTCTTCGGATTCAGGCACGAGGCACCGGGACGACTGTCGCAGAACCAGATAAGGCCTTGGCTGTCCACATAGACGGTGATGATGTAGATGCCTGTTGCTTTCCTGATGGTCTTGGGCTCTTGTCCTTGGGTAAAGGAAAATATCTTACCGTCAGCAGTGGCTGCATAGATGTTGAATCCGTTCGCGTCGAGACTCGTGATCTGCTCACCTGTCAGGATGTTCTTGGACTCCAGCGAGAGACTGCTCTTGTCGAGACGGTGGATGCCGTTGTTTGTACCCAGCCAGATGTCACCTTGATAACCCTCTGCCATACTCGTGATGCTCAGGTCGTCGATGGTCACCTTGTCGCGCTGCAGTCCATTGTGGTCCAGTCGCAGGATATAGAGGCCGTTGCCCTCGATGCTGACGAGTACATCGCCATTGCTGGTCACGAGCAGTGGACTGTTCGTACGGAATTCCTCGGCACCTTCGATGCCCTCAAAGGGATCGGTGAACCGGTCGGTATTACGGTCGAGCACGAACACGCGATGGTCGTACATCTTCAGCCATACGTTCTGCAACTGGTCGATCACCATATCGTCGATACGGTTGTGCAGGTTCTTGATACCACTGCCGTTGCCAGTCTTGTAGTTGAAGAAGTGGTAGCCGTCGAAGCGCGACAGACCATTCCAGGTGGCAATCCAGATGTATCCGAACTCGTCCTGGTCGAGACCTGATATGACATTGCTGCACAACCCGTCATCTGTCGAGTAGTGGGTTCTGGTAGCCTTGATCTGCTGTGCGCTGACGCTGGTGCAAGCAAATGCCAGTATGCTAAGTATGATGGACTTCAGTCTCATTTTATGAATGTTAGGCAGAATAGATTTCATGTTGCAAAGATACGAAAAGATTTTTAAACAAATGCATGTTTTGCAAATTATTTTTGAATTATTTTTGATTATTCCGAATATTCTTTTTATCTTTGCGCAAAATAAAATCAGAATGCCCTATGACAAAGAAAATTTGTATCCTTGCTGGTGCAAGACCCAATTTCGTAAAAGTGTCGCCCCTGGTACGTGCGATTGAGAAATATCCTGAAGCAGAATACCTGCTCGTCTATGCTGGTTCAGAGGACGATCCTACACTCGAGTCCTCACTCTTCGACGATCTCCAGATGCCTCGTCCGCAGTACTATCTGGGTGTCGACTCCGTGAGCCTGAATGAGATTACCAGTCAGGTCATGGCCCAGTTCGACCGTTTCCTCGACGAACATCCTGTCGACGTGGTGATCGTGGTCGACGACCTTGCCTCGACGATGGCTGCAGCGATTGTCACGAAGAAGCGTGGCATCCGTCTGGGTCACCTGGTGGCTGGTACGCGTTCCTTTAATATCAATATGCCGAAGGAGATCAACCGTCTCGTCATTGATGCCCTCAGCGACTACCTCTTCACGGCTGGCGTGCGCTCTACGGGCGTGGCTACGCGCGAGCAGTCTGAACAGTCGCAGACCTATATGGTGGGCAATATCCTCATGGATACCCTGCGTTTCAACTACAGCCGTTTCAAGAAGCCTGTATCATTGGCAGATCTTCGTGAGGGCGAGTACATCGTCTTCACTCTTAACCGCAAGGCGCTGATTGCCAATCAGGACAACCTGGCTCGTATGATCGAGGCAATGGCTGAGGCTGCTGGCGATGTGCCCGTCATAGCCCCGTTGAGAGGTCTGGCGCGCGAGGCTGTGCTGCAGAGTGGGGGAGCATCCCTCCGTATCATCGAACCGTTGAGCTATCTGGAATTCGGTTGGCTGACGGCTCATGCCAAGGGCGTCATCACCGACTCAGGCAACGTCTCTGAGGAGGCAACCTTCAACAGCGTGCCCTGTATCACGCTCAACAACTATACTGAGCATCAGGAGACGGTCTCAGTAGGATCTAACGTCCTCGTAGGCGAAGATCCTGACAAGCTTCGTGAGGCGGTTGCCCAGATGGTGGCTGGCACATGGAAGAAGTGCGCCCTTCCCGATCGTTGGGACGGACGCACTGCTGAGCGTATCGTGCAGATTCTCCTTTCTTAGGCAGGAGGATATCAGATCATCATCAATACTTTATTAAATCGGAATCCACATCCAGAACGTGGAGCCTTTTCCCTTGCCTTCCGAGATGACACCTATGTCGCCATGACAGGCATCAGCGAAGGCCTTGCAGATCGACAGTCCCAGTCCGGTGCCTTGGACAAAATCGTTGACCTTGAAGAACCGGTCGAAGATCTTGGGCTGACTCTCCTGGGAAATACCATCGCCCGTATCCTCACAGTAGATGTAGAGTCCCTCGCGCTGTTCACCGTCCGTTGCCCTGGTTTCCGTACGGTAGCCCAGCTTGATATAGCCCTGATGGGTATATTTCACGGCATTGGTGAGGAAGTTGGTGATGACCTGCGATACGCGCTCGGTATCGATCTTGATGGGCAGGGTGGTGTAGGGGTTGTCTTTCACGAACTCCACACCTGGCTCCTGTACCCTGGGGCGCAGCGACTCGAACAGTTCGTTGAACTTCTTGGCGAAGTCGACCTCGACAGGTTCGATGCTGACATGACCCGACTCCAGCGACGAGGCTGTCAGGATATCGTTGATCAGTCGCAGCAGCATGTCGCAGTTGTTCTTGATGATCTGGATGACCTCCTTCTTCTCTTCCGATGAGGTGAGGGTGCTCAACACCTCCGAGAAGCCCACGATGGCGTTGATCGGTGTGCGTATCTCGTGGGTCATATTCGCCAGGAAGAGACTCTTCATCTGTCCTGACTCCCTGGCGCGCTGGGTCTCTTGGCGCAGCAGATCCTGCTTGTGCATCAGGTCGTTGATGTTTCGCCACACACCGAAGGCACCCTTCAGCTGTCCGTTCTTGTCAAACTCGGGGATGCAGTTGATCTGTACCCATTGCGGCTCGGTGTTCTTCTGGGTCACCATCGGATGCATCTGGCCTACGTACACCAGCGGTTCGCGCAGGACCTCTTCCGGGTTCGACAGGGCTTTCACGAAGTCTTGCTCCTGATCGACGAAGATCTTCCGCATCTGCTTCAGGTCGAAAGAGCGTTCGACGGTGTTCAGGCCGCTGTAGAACTCCAGTACGTTGCGATCGAGGCTGATGCGCCACGTCTGCATCTTCGAGGCCTCCAGCATGTAGCGCAGCTCGGCCTCGTAGTTCTTGATCGACTCGTTCATCTTCTGCATCCTGGCGTCGTTCTCCATCACGTTGAGATACATGTTGCGCTCCTCCGTGATGTCGTTGGCCGTCACTGAGAGATACA
>JAEEGI010001184.1_pt1 | contig 65997 bp, 43 predicted proteins | sample 8958751 | NCBI WGS metagenome assembly JAEEGI01 (sample SAMN16246545, study PRJNA631951) | gut metagenome | biome: gut microbiome; feature: rumen; material: KS-attached | host: Bos | place: Iran: Karaj | collected 2018-10
TCCATGGGGCTGTTTTCGACAAAGCCGATCCAGTTCCATCCGGTGTTGATGGTGATGGGATGGGTTTCGGGGTCGGCGAGGGTTCCGGTGAGGGTGAAGTCGCCGGGCTCACTCATGTTGATGCGGTAGGACTGCTCGTTGACGATGCTGTTGAGCGTGCCGAACCATCCCTGGTCATAGGTGACGAATGAGGTCTGGCTCTTGATTTGGATGCCGCTGGTGCCGAGTTTGTCCTCAAGCAGGGCGAGGCCGTTGACACCGTTCATCTCGATGTAGGTGGACCACCAGTTCCAACCAGTGCTGAGACTGAAGTCGTGGTCAACGGTGCTGGCCACAGAGGTGAAGTTCAACACATATGGGTTGGCAGGAGAACCGTAGCCGTTGGAATTGAAAGCAATGGGTGAGGGGGCATTGAGATCAGGCGTCAGCTCGGTCTCAATGGTGTGGTCGTATAAACGGAACGAGAATTCTTCTCCGTTAGTGCCGAAAACCAATAAGGAGAGAATATAATGATCGTTGAATGGGGTCAGTACGCCAATGGCACTGGCTCTACATACTTCGCCGACAAACACACCGACTTCCAAAGTGTTGGTGAACTGCTCGACGCCGTCGATCTGAATGATGGCACTGATGGTCATGTTGTCTTCAATTTCCCCAGGTGCAGCAACCCAATGGAGCAGGGAGGAGAATTTGGCGACCAAGATGCGGTTGGCTTCAACTGAGAAGGTGTAAGTGGCCTCAGAAGAGATGAGTTCGTTGTCTTCCATCCAGCCGATGAAGCGATAGCCTTCGTTAGGAGTTGCGGTGACGGTAATCTCAGTGCCTTGATTGTAGGTGCCTCCACCGGTGATTTCTCCACCAGTGCTTGGGTTGGCTGTAACCGTGACCGTGTATTGCGAGATGGCAGAAGTGAAGTTAAGCACGTAGGGGCTGGCGGGCGTTCCGTAACCATCTTGATTAAAGACGACGTTTCCTGGAGCGATAAGGTCAGGAGTTAGTTCTGTCCCAGTGCTGTGGTCATAGAGACGGAAGGAGTATTCTTCGCCAGTGTCTCCGTAAACGTTGAGAGAGAGGATATAACGATTGTTGAAGCTGAAAAGCTCTCCTACAGCACTTCCGCGGCAGACATCGCCGCAGAACACGCCAACTTCAAGGGTGTTCGTGAATTGTTCTTCCCCGTCGATTTGGACGATGGCGGTAATTGGCATGTAGTCGGCATAGCTGCCATCCGCAACATTCCAATGGAGTGAGAACTCAAAGTTGGCCACAAGGTTTCTGTTTGCGGTTGCGGTAAACGAATATGTGGGATTGGTTGACACTTCATCACCGTTCTCTGTCCAGTTGACAAAAGAATAACTACCAATAGGAGTGGCGGTAAGTACGACATTGGCTCCATCGGTATAAGTTCCTGCACCTGTCACAGCGCCATAGCCTTCAGGTGAAGCCGTAGCGGTGATGGTATAGGTGATAGGAGCATCTTCGATCTTGAAAGAGTGAGGATCTGCAGCACCCATGACAGGTTGTGTAGCCGTGCGTCCAGAGGCATCAGAAGCTGACACGTAATATTCGACCGTATTGCCATAGGTGTAGCCAGTGATATAGCCAGTATATTCATTCTCATTATTGGTGGGGGTCATCGGAGCGGTTTGCCATTCGCCTTCATCGAAACGATAGTAAATGAGCAGTTGGTCTTCAATCAAACTCTGTCCGCTATAAGGGATGATGGTGCTGTTGATTTGGAAAGATTCCTGCATGGGTTGTTCACCATGAACCACGTTGCGGTGGTCAACAAAAAGCATGTCGAAGTCCATAACTCCACGGGTGCGGCAGTGTAGTGCGTCAGTGTTGTACCAAGCATAGCTGCTGTTGTTGGCTACGCCAATGATGGTGTAGCCAGGCATGGCATCACGATAGACTTGCAAAGCGTTGTTATTGTAGGTGCTGTTGCTTCCCAAAGGAACAAACACACGGTTGTTCAGGATCAAACTGTTGGTATAGGGAGCCAAATAGCTGGTTGATGTCGAAGAGGAAGAAGAGAGCTCGTTAACGCGGAACACTTGATAGGGATAGCCCCAGCAGCAGTTGGTGTTCTCGAAGTAATTAGCGATGTCCTCGTAGGCTTGATATCTCGAGTCCGTGGTGGGCATGCGTGCGATGAGCACTTTATCGGGGGCGAGGAGTTTGCCCCAGCAGTCCACGTGGGCGATATACAGGCCTTGTGGGTCATCGGTAACCAGATAGTTGTCGATGCCGAGATAGGCTTCCATGCGTTCGTAAACCTGAGCTTCGGTTATGCCAGAATAGCCCGATGCGGTGCTGGTGCTTTCGTTGATGACAAGAATGTCAGAGATGCCGAAACCACGTCCATCTTCCATCATGTTGCCGCCGGTGTGGGTGACGTCCATGCCGTACCAGGGGATGTTGAAGTAGTTCTCAGCTAAAGTGACTGGTGCGATGTCGTCGTTCTCGCGCTCACGGTTGTAACGGAAGTCAACAATAGCCGGTTCGTTGTTGTTGAAAATGAACCACGGGCAATAGTCGCGGACCCAGTATGAATCTGTCTCGATGTTGAAAAACTCGACGTTATCCATGTTGACTCCAGCATTATTGAAAGCATTTCGAGCTGCGGTTTGGTAATTGGAAGCCACCAAGGTGATAACCTTGCATTCTTCGGCCAAGGTCTTAACGAAACTCGTTGGGATTCCTAGGGGATAACGAATCAAGACCGCTTGCATCGGCTCAAACTCTCCCGGGAAACGGATAGTTCCCGTTGGCGGAGCCGTTGCGGTGAAGTTCGTCAATCGATTGTTCAGTCCTGCCTCCATCTCTTCTTGGGAGAGATAGTGCAGCGCTCTCCAGTCGGGCTTGCTTTCTTCTTGGGCAAATGCCCTCAAGCCTATGACTGCAGAGAAGAAAATCAAAAATGCAAAACGTAAAAATCTCATAAAACTTGAATTGGATTAATGTTAATATATTTTAATAATTCCACTTTCCCATAGTAAAAAATCTCGCAAAGATAATCATTTATATAAAATAAATCAAATAGGTGAGATTTTTTTTGTCAACAAGATTTTAAACAAAAAAAACTGGCGGGCCATTCGACCCGCCAGGATAAGTCGCTCTAAATGAGTTGTATGGAACTGTTATCTTACGATAAGCTTTTCGTAAACGGAATCACCAAGTTGATCGGTGACGCGGATGGTATAGACACCGGCGACCTTAGGTGTGGACAGGTAATGGACCGTTTCACCAGTGGCAAAACGATCGTTTAAGATCACGCGGCCCATGACATCGATGAGGTCGATGGTGGCATTGTCAGCACCCTTGCGAAGCTCAATACGGATGCCTCCCTCTTTCTCAACAGGATTGGGAGCGATGGTCAATGCGTTGTTGTTGGCAGCATGGAGCACGAAAGGCTCTTTGACCGATCCCTTCACCATGTCGTCAAGGTAAACAACCTGTTCCTCAACAGGGTAAGTGTTTCCTTCGTCGTAAACCATGAAGTTGACCACCTCATCGTTGTAGCCATAGATGGTCATCATGGCAAGATACTTGTCGAGTGGTTCCAGATACATCAACTTGGCACTACCACGGCATTCGCCATTGACGAAGGCTCCAATTTCCAGGTTCTCCGAGGCACGGAAGCTTTCACCGTCAACAGTGGCAATGACATTGGCGTTGTTCATGAAGGCGGAAGCATCAGCTTTCCAGTGCAAGTTAACCATGTCGCTAAGATGGATGTCGCCGTCTTTCGCTCCAGAGCTGAAAATCAAAGTGCTGGATTCAGTAGCATTGGATTTGTACATGTAACCCTCGCCAGGAGTCAAGTATTCGAGTGAACCCCACCAACCATAACCTTCGATATAGGTCGTTACGGCGTTATGAGTCTTCAGAATATCTTCATTATGTGATGGGAAATTGGTCAATCTTGTTGATACTTGATTTACTGTTGTGCATGGATATCCTATCCAGTTCCAACCTGGGGCAATGTTGATGGGATGCTCTTCGGGAACCACTTGCTGTGCTTCCACGGAGAGAGGAATGTTATTTGTGGTTTTGATCTGGTACATCTTTTCAACAGCAAGAGTGTTCAAGTTGCCATACCAGCCTCCTTCATCATAAGAGACGAAACCATCAATGGTTTTGATGGTGGAGGCATTCTCACCGAGGGCGTTTTCCAAGGTCTGGAGATCCAGATCGACATAGAACGACACCCAGCCCCATCCTAAATCAAGTGTTTGTGCCTGGGTGATGATGGTGGGTCCGGATTCCGTCACTTTGGTGAACATGAGCTGGTTCTTCACCGAAAGCGTTGCAGTGTTCCCTGAAGTTGAAGGGCTAAATGGGTCGTAGTCATTATTGTCGCTGTAGATGTAGAGGGCTTGGTTGACATTGGTGTTGAACACATTGCAAGTCATATGAGGTGAACTGGTGTAGCTGCCCGTGTTGTCGTCAGCAGTGAGCACTACATTGGAAGTGCCATCGTACTCGAAAGGAGTGCTGAACACGATGAAGGTCCATGCATTTGCAACCATGGTGACCGAACCGCTGAACACCTTGTCGGATTCAGCGATGGAGACCCAATCGGTGGTGTTTGAGAAACTGTTCTTGTTGGTGGATGTCATGTAGAAGTCGTAAGTACGAGTCTTTTCTGCACCTGCATTAAAGAAAGCGATGCTTGTAATGGTACCGGCGGAACCGAGTTCCTCGGGAGTGTAGATCTGCTGCGACAACGTATATTTGTAGAAGTTGTAGCTCGGCAAGTATGCATTAGTTGTGATGTCACCATCACCGATGACATTTCCTTCGGCAAAGTTGGCCACGAAGTTGTGGTCGTTGATGACATTAAAGGTGTAAACTGCTTGATAAGAAACGACAACACCGTTCTCGGTCCATCCAGTGAAGTAGTAACCTTCGGCTGGTGTGGCCGTCACGGTGCAGCTTTCGCCATAACTGAACTCTCCACCACCACTGACCGTGCCATAAAGGTTATTGCAAGAGGCTACAGTAACGTTGTATGTTTGTGAAGCAGCGGCGCAGTTGCAATCGAACTCAAGGATCGTTCCTGAACTAGGAGTGCCCTCCGACTGATAAATCAAAAGATCACCTTCATAACTCACGGTGAAAGAGCATTCGTAAGCATAGCTTCCCGTTGTCCACGTGAGGGTAACATGGGTGCCGTTGCCGATTTCAAGAGTGTAGTTGGCTGAGGAGCCTGAGTTCATGGTGAGGCTCTGTGAAGGTGTGCCATCGTCAAATGAAACGGTCAGCGCATTGCCGTTCCAACCATCGCCATAGGAGTCAACGAGGGCAAAATAGACGTTGCAGCTGTTCTTCAGTGTCTCGGTGCCTTGTGCGGTCAAACCACCATTTGCATTCAAGTTGAAGGTGACGGGAAGCTGTGCTGTCTCAGGGCAGTTGGCTGCAATGGTGATGGAGAACTCGCAGCTGACCTCTTGGTCAACGGCGATGTTGCCTACTGTAATCGATGGGGTGTTGATAGTGACATAGTCGCTTGAGGTACTCATGGTAGCCACAGCGTTGATAGCCTGATAATGTCCAGTGTTTTTGAATTTGGCAGTGACGTTGAGCGTCTCACCCGGGACGAAGCTGCCGTCCCAAACCATGTTTTGATACTCAAGCTTGGCCTCGCCTGCGATAATGCCAATGTTGCCTTCCCAAGTGTCGTTGCCGTTGACGGCAGTGTAGCCGAGGGAGATTCTGGTGCCATCAGCCACGCCCTGGGCGATGCGATAGCGGAATCCATTCACAGTGGCGGTAGCATCTGCTGCCAAGGTGTTGAAGGTCTTGGGGGTAGAGAGAATCTCAACGTTGTTATTGCCATTGTTCGAGAGGGTGACCGTCGTCGTACCTGAAGTGGGGTCGGAACCAACGTTTTTGAAAGTGATGCTCATGTCGGTTTCATCGCCAACATGGGCCGTGTTGGGAGTATAGCTATCGACAGTGATGTATGGACCTTCGAGCGCAGCAGCGGGGACGTTCTGAATGTAAGGGATGCGCTGAGGTGCAGTCACGCAGATGGTGACATCACCTGAGCTTGTGATAGGAGTGACGTCCACGATGGCGGTTCTTGAATCATCGACGAGAGCAGTGCCATAAAGCACACCGTCCTTGCTGATGGCTACATAGGATCCGGGGTCGGCACTCACTTCATAAGTGTTCATGCCAATGGGGAAGATGGGCAAGTGGCTGACGGTATTGGCCGTAGGTTGCACGCGGTAAGGCATGATGGAACCATCGCCCAAGACGTGATAAGCTTGCCAGTAATATAGGGTCTGGCTATGAAGTTCATAGCCAAGAGCTTCTGCGGCGTTGCCAGCAAGAAGGCCGACGTAAAGGATCGAGTTGACGGTGTTATAGACATCGTCCATCCAGATGGCGTCGTAGATGCCCAGACCTGTCTCCTCGTAGGAAGGCATGGTGCCGTCGGCACGGTTGGTCGGACCAACGCCAAAATAATAGTCGTTTTTCCACGTGGTGTTGGGGCAGGATCCGATATAGGCGTAGGCACCTTTGTTTTCGGCACGGGTCAAGGCCTCTCCGAAGCAGGTGCCGTAGCCCCAGTCGCCCGACTGGCAGCAGTTGCCGATGGCAAGGAAGTACTTGTGTGCATTGGTCAGGCTGGCAACATTATTGACGTCGAAACTTGGGCCGGCCCAGCTGGTCTGGCTGCCGTGGGCAGTGTAGTTGGCGAAGCCGACACCGGAGCTTAGATACGAATAGCAGTTGGTATAGGTGCCATGGCTGAATTCATACACATTGTCAAAGCCGTGTTCGGCATTGTAGTAGTAGTTGGTGGCGTACCAGATGGTAGGACGACCCACGGTGACGCCCCAGCCGCTGTCTTCGCCAGCGATAAGGAGGGTGTTGTTCAAGTAGCTCGGGTCGGGCATGGTGTATTGTTCATATTCCATGCCTTTGTTGAGCATGGCGGTCATCTCCGCTACGCTCGTAGCGGACAGGCGGCTGTGGTACATATCGACGAACTCGTCGCCATCCACACTTGAGTAGTAAAGGTCGCTGACACGGCTGGTGTTGCTGGCGGAGGAGGTGCTGGGGACTACCTGATCTTTGTCGCCCATGATCATCAAGAAGGTGGGCGCGTCTTGGGCGTATTTATTTTGGATGAAGCTCTTGATGGCATCGGAGGTGGTACCGATCACGTCGGTATAATTCACATCCACATAGATGCCCTTCATGGTCTTCCAAGCCACCCAGTCTTGGATGCAGTCCTCAAACATTCGGTTGGCGATGACCAGCATCTTCACGGGAGTCTTCCATAGTTCAGGGTGCTCGTCATAAAGATCCAAAACGGCGCGGCCGTTGAACAGCTGCTTGTAAAGGACATCGAAATAAGGGCTATAGGTCTTTACCAGCATGTCTTCGGTTGCCTTGGCGTCGGCACCTTCGAAGCTTACTTCCACCTCGATGTTGTTGAACACGCGGAGGGTGTTGTTCAATGGGTCATAGCTGACGGGTTCGATGGTGATTTGTCCTATCTGGACGCCGCGTAGGGTGCCGTTCACGCTGGCGTGGACAGCGGGTTCCGAGCTGAGGCCACGACGTTGGTAGGCGGCTTCGTTATAAACGAACACCGGCTTTTCATCCTTCATGAGGTCGGGTTGGCGGGGTGACAGCTTATGGATGCCGAGCTCCTCGAGGGTGTAATCCGTAGTGGAGTAGTTGGTCACACGGATGGTTGGCGTTGCCCCGAATGGGACGGCGATGAGCTTGTTCACGACAGGAATCTCCGGTTCGCCCACGTTGCCACCGCTGACAGTGTTGGGCATGGTGATGGTGGAAAAAGATCCACGTTCGTTGTTCATTTCGTAGGCCTCGATTCCTGAGAAGGAGAACGAAGCACGCAGTGAAGTGAAATCACTTTTGATGAGATTTACTTTGTCCTGAGAGCGAAATGGAATGGTGTTCTGTCCAAATCCGATGGAGCTCAGAATCAAAGCCAAGACAATTAATAAGGATTTTTTCATAATAGTTAGGTGTTTATGGATGATTTATTTCACGATCAGTTTGCCGTAGCGGGAGTTGCCGAGCTTGTCGGTGACGCGCAAGGTATAGACGCCCGGGGTTTGAGGAGCGATGAAGGTGTTGGCGTTGTCGATGGTGACGACGGTCCGTCCGAGGAGGTCGAAGAGCTCAATGGTGACATTGTCATCCTCGCCCAGTTCGATGCGGACTTCCTGTCCCATAACGGATGGGTTGGGGAAGAGCCCGAGAGGGCACAGGGTCTCGTCGATACCGGTGTTGCCCTTGGCGTTCAGCTTGAGGGGCTGGGTCCCGGATCCGAGGAGGGTGTCGGCCTTCATGGACAGGGTCTCGCTGACTACGAAGGTGCGCCCTTCGCTGAGGACGCGGAGACTGAGTTGGTCGCCATCGTTGCCAAAGACGGAGAGGAAGGCGACGTAACGGTCTATGGGTTCGACATACAAGAGCTTGACAGCACCACGGCACTCACCATAAGGGTCGAAGGCGCCGAGTTCGACGTTGTCGGAACGGAGTTCGTTTCCGTCGAGGTCGATGACGGCGATGACGCTCATGTTGTCGGCGAACTTGCCGGCGACGGGCTTCCAAGCGGTGGAGGCATGGTGGCCGTGGACCGTGGTGGAGTGCTTGTCAGCGGAGGGATAGACAAGGGTTCCCGAGGCACTGGCGCTGTACATGTAGCCTTCACCGGGGTTCAAGGAGGTGAGTTCACCCCACCAGCCGTAGTCGCCATAGTAAGTGGCGAAGCCACTGCTGAAGGACTTGATGATGTCGTTGTACGACTTGCCTAGGTTGTCAAGGGCGACGTTAAGGTCCATGGGGGTGTCCTCGATGAAGCCGATCCAGTTCCAACCGGGGACGATAGCGATGGGATGTTCCTCGGGATTGGCGAGCGGACCGGCAAGAGAGAGGTTGCCGGCCTCGGCGATGTTGATGCGATAGGAGCGTTCGTTTTCGATGCTTGCTAGGGTTCCGAACCATCCCTCGTCATAGGTGACGAAGGCGTTGGAGGCCTTGATCTGGATGCCGTTGGCACCAAGGGCGTCCTCGAGGAGGGCGAGCCCGTTGACGGCATCCATGTCGATGAAGGTGGACCACCAGCTCCAACCGGCAGGGAGTGAAGCGGCCTGAGCGACGCCGTTACCCTCGGTGACCTCACCGGAAAGGGTGACATCGACACGGGTCTCGCCGGAGACGATGGCGAGGGTCTCGTTGACATAGTTGCTCTTGGCGAGTCCGTTCTTGAGTCGGACGAAAAGGTTCTGCTTGACGAGGTTGCCCTGCGAAAGGGTGATGGAGGAGGCGAAGGGGCCGTCCTCGGCCGAGGCGACCTCGAAATGTGCCGGAGCGGTGACGGTGATGTCTTCGATGACGCTGGCGACAAGGGCGATGGACTGAGCCTCTGAGGGACCCTCACCCTGAGCGTAGGTGAAGCCGGAGAGGGCGCTTGGAGAGACAGAAAGAGCCTCAACACCATCGGCAGCGGCCATGGAGACTTTCATCTGGCTGTTGTATTTCCCCTTGGTTCCGTTGATGAAGGTGGAAGAGTTGGTGGGGTCGATGTTGTTGCTGTCATTTCGGTAATAGATGGCCCTGTTGGCTCCTGTGGAGTAGGTGCGGAAGTACTCGGTGGATTTGAGGGTGGACGCACCAGTGTTGTCATCGACAGTGAGCATCAGGTTGCTTGTGCCGTCGTAGGCAAAGGGTGTGTTGAGCAGGATGCTGTTCCACTCACCGGGCTGGAAGATGACTGATCCAGAGAAGACCCTGTCATTGGCATTTTGTTCGGTCCAAGTAGTGAGGGAGGTGGCATTGGTATGTGTGAGATAAATGTCTAGATTTCTGGCATCACTGATGGAGTCGCCATCGTAGAAAAAGCTGAGTGCGACGATGGTGCCGGCCTCGCCGACCTCGGCAGAGGTATAAATCTGCTGAGAAGTGGTATAGTTGTAGTAAACATTGGTGGGTAGGTTGGCACCGCTGGTGGTGGTTGTTCCCGATCCGATGGTGGTCTCGCCGCCTTGGGGCAGTGCGAAGAGTGCGCTGACGGTGACGTCGTAGTCGGGCATGACGAATCCGTTGCCGGAGAGGCTGACGGAGGCGTTGACATCACCGGTCTTATAGACGACCCAACCACCGAAGCTGTATCCCTCGTCAGGACTGGAGGTCAGGGCGACCTGGATCCCTGGCATGGCATAAGTGGGATTGGCACTGATGGAGCCGTTGGAGCAGGAGGCCAGGGTGACGTTGTGCCCGATGACAAAAGTGGCACTGATGGTGACGTTGCTATCGGGCATGGTGAACTGGTTGTTGGTGACGGCAACGGCATTGTTGTTGGCGTCACGGACATCCCAACCGACGAGGAAGTAGCTCTCGTCGGGAGTGGCGGTGAGGGTGACGACATCGCCCTTGTAGGCCGAGGTGGGGCTGGCACTGATGGTGCCGTTCTGGACGCTGTTGCAAGTGATGGTGTGCAGCGTCATGGCCGTGAAGTTGGCCGTGAAAGTGGCAGTCTCACTAACGGTGAAGGTATAGGTGGGATTAGTGGAAACCACACTGTTGCCCTTCTTCCAGTTGGTGAACTCATAGTGCGTGTTGGGCGTGGCCGTCAAAGTGCATTGTTGGCTTTGATAATAGGTGCCGCTACCCGTGACCGTACCACCTTGAGTCGGGTTGGCATTGGCGGTGATGGTATATTCTACGCTGGGGACAATCGGGATGTCTTGGATATAAGGCTGACGCTGTTGACGGGTCACTACAATATGAGCCGTTCCTGTAGCGGTCTGAGGCGTGATGTCCACGCTAACGGTGCCTGAGGAAGAAACCAGTCCTACACCGATAATCTCATCGTTGACGGTAATGGCGACGTAAGAACCAGCATCGGCATTCACAGTGAAAGTGGGTAATCCCATGAATAGTTGACTGTCGTGAGTGACGTTGTTGGCGATGGGATTATTGAGATACGGCATCACAGAACCATCACCCAAAGTGTGGTAAGCTTCCCAATAGTACTTATCACTCACGCTTGATTCGTAAGTGCCGGCATGAGCGTATGACACTGCGACATTGCCAAGGAAAGTCACGGAATTCAAGGTGTTGAAGCTGCTCTCATTGAACATGACATCGTAAACACCAGTTTTGGTGTTCGACATTGCCGGAGCATTGCTGAACGTTGTCGTGGCTCCTACACCGAAGTAATAGTCTTCATACCAATAGGTCTCTGGGCATGAACCAATATATCCGAAAGCACCTTTGTTGGCTCCCCTAAGCAGGGCTTCTGCCAAACAGGTGCCACTGTAGCCGAAATTGGCGGCCAAGCAGCAGTTGCCCATGGCCCAGAAATACTTGTTCGTGTTGCTCAAGCTGTTTGCATTGGATGTGGAAAACTGAGGATCAGCCCACATGGTGTTGTCTCCATGGGCGGTGTAATTGACGAAACCGACATCGTTGATGTTGTTGTAGCAAGTGGTTTGCCCCGATCCAGTGGTGATATATACATAAGGAGTGATGCCATGAGCAGAGTTGAAGTAGTTGTTGTTGGCATATTGAATGGTGGGCTTTCCCACATAGCCAGTCCAATAACTATCCCAACCAGCGATAAGCAGGGTGTTATTCAGATAGCTTGGATTAGGCATGGTGTATTGCTCGTATTGCATGATCTTGTTGAGCAAATTGGTAAGTTCCGTTGTGGAAGATACGGGCATACGGCTAAGGTACATCTCGGGATAGAGATCGGAGTCGGTCGTGCTTGAATAATACAAGTCGGTCACCTTACTCGTGGTGGAGCTGCTCAAACTATAGGTCACATTGCCCGTGTCACCAACGATGACAACGAAAGTGGGAGCTTCAGTGTTATAAAGGTTGCGGATAAAAGTCTTGATTGAAGCAGAAGTGGTACCCGTGTCATTGGTCGTGTAAACTGTGGTGTAGAAACCTTTCTGTTTTTTCCACTTGACCCAGTTTTGGAACGTGGTGTTGTTTGCATAGGTACTCGTCGTGATGACAACCATCTTTACAGGAGTGTCGTAGAGGTCGGGATGGCTAGTATAAATGTCGAGTATGGCTCTTCCGTTAAATAGGTTTTGATAGACGATGTCAAAATAAGGGCTGTAAGTCTTGAGAAGCTGGTCTTCAGTGACTTTGAGGTCTGCACCGTCGAAGCTGACTTCCACTTCGATGTCGTTAAACATGCGGAGGATGTTGTTGACCGGATCGTAGCTGACGGGTTCGATGGTCATCTTGCCCACCTGAACACCACGCATGATGCCATCGACAAATACCATGGCTTTGGGCTCGGAACTCAGACCGCGGGTTTGATAGGCTGATTCGTTGTAAACGAACGGGACCTCTTCGGGTTTCTTATCTTTCCTCAGCGAAGGTTGACGAGGTGCTAAGGTGTGGATGCCATAATCGGCGAGCTGGTAGTCGGTAGTAGTATAGTTGGTTACGCGAATAGCAGGGGTGGCACCGAAAGGTATGGCGATGAGCTCGTTGATGACCGGGATCTGAGGATCTCCCTCATTGCCGCCAATGACCGTGTTTGCCATGGCAATTTCCGAGAAGACGCCACGCGACGTGGTTTTCTCAACGGCCTCAATCCCCGAAAAGGAGAAGGATGCCCTAAGGCTTGAGAAGTCGCTTTTGATTAATTCTGCCTTGTCTTCAGAACGGAACTGAATGTTGTTCTGAGCAAATCCAACAGTGCTCACCACCAAAGAAAAGACAATTAAGAATAGTTTTTTCATATTAATAATAATGAGTGTTTATTATTGTGCGATGAGTTTTGCGTAAGAGTTGTTTCCTTGCTTGTCGGTGATGCGAAGGGTATAAACGCCCGAGGTCTCAGGGGCGGGGATGGTGTTGCCGACGAGCTCGGCACGATAGACGGAGCGTCCCATGACGTCGAACAGCTCGACCAGGATGCCGTCGGCATCGCCGGCAAGGTCGATACGCACTTCCTGTCCCTTCTGAGAGGGGTTGGGGAAGAGTCCGAGGGAGGGCTGTGCCTCGTCAAGTCCGGTGCATCCCTTGGAGGTCATCACCATCGGCTGTTGTCCTGAACCGATGACATCGTCGGCCTTCATGGAGAGATGTTCGTTGATGGCGCTGACCTGTCCGTCGTTGAGGAGCTGGAAGCTGATCAGGTCGTCATCTTGGCCGAAGACGGTGAGGAAGGCGACGTAGCGGTCGATGGGCTCGACGTACATGAGCTTGGCGGCACCGCGGCACTCGCCCTGGCAGAAAGCGCCGATCTCGGCGTCGTTGCGGAGCTCGTTGCCGTTGAGTTCGACGACGGCGATGACGCTCATGTTGTCGGGGAACTTGCCCTGGACGGGAGTCCAGTGTGTGGGGGTGCTGTTGCCGTGGAAGGCGGTGTTGCCTTTCGCAACGGTGGGATAGGTGAGGGTGCCTGCGGCAGCGGCCTTGTACATGTAGCCTTGTCCGGGCTGCATGTTATCAAGGTTGCCCCACCAGCCATAGCCTTCGTAATAGGTGGAGAAGTTGTTGTAGGTCTTGACGATGTCGTCAGCCGACTTGTTGCTGAAGTTGCCAAAAGCGGTCTGGAGGTCCATGGGGCTGTTTTCGACAAAGCCGATCCAGTTCCACCCGGTGTTGATGGTGATGGGATGGGTTTCGGGGTCGGCGAGGGTTCCGGTGAGGGTGAAGTCGCCAGGCTCGCTCATGTTGATGCGGTAGGACTGCTCGTTGACGATGCTGTTGAGCGTGCCGAACCATCCCTGGTCATAGGTGACGAATGATGTCTGGCTCTTGATTTGGATGCCGCTGGTGCCGAGTTTGTCCTCAAGCAGGGCGAGGCCGTTGACACCGTTCATCTCGATGTAGGTGGACCACCAGTTCCAACCAGTGCTGAGGCTGAAGTCGTGGTCGATGGTGCTGACATATGAGGTGAAGTTTAGGACGTAAGGCTCCATCGGAGTGCCGTAGCCATCTTCGAGGTAGCTGATGGAGGCAGGAGCGTTGAGCTCAGGAGTTAGTTCGGCATCCGTTTCGTGGTCGTAGAGTCGGAAACTAAACGACTCGTCTTGATTGCCATAAATCACTAAGTTTAAGATGTAATGGTTGTTGAAAGGAGTCAAGACTCCAATGGCAGAGGCGCGGCATTCTTCGCCGACGAACACACCGACTTCCAATGCGTCAGTGAATTGTTCTTCCCCGTCAATCTGGATGATGGCAGTCAAAGGCGTATAGTCAGCGTATCCATCGATGGAAGCTGTCCAATGAAGCGTTTCGGCAGGAATTTCCTCGAAATTGGCGACGATAGCTAAGTCTTGGCTGACGGTGAAGGTGTACTCGGCATCTGTGCTGACTTCGTTGTTGTTAACCGTCCAGTTGACAAACTGATAACCTTCTTCGGGAATCGCAGTTAACGTGCAGTTCGCACCTTCCTCATAAGTTCCAACGCCTGTGACAGTACCGCCTTCAGTGGGGTATGCCGTGGCAGTGATATTGTATTCCACCGTGGGGCAATCGCCTTGGACGAAGAACTTGATATTGTTTTGAATCGAAGTGCTGAGCGCAAACGTGTTGTTATTGTAGTAGAGATAATAGTTTCTGTTGTTTGAGGTGACATAGATGCCGTCGGCATTGATGTACCACCGACCATTTGCTGTTTGGGTTTGGGTGGTGTTCCATGTAAGCATGGTGCTCATACTTCTAGACAGATACATCCCATTATAGGAGATATAGTATTGTCCGTTGCTGCCGTATGCAGTCAAGGTGACGGTGGCTGGTGCCGACTCTTCCTCAACAGTAAAGCCATTGTCGGTGATGGTCACCGGAACTGAAGTGGTGGTCATTGAAGAGGAGTTGTTATGCGAAGGAAGGATGATCGGTGAGCCGTTGAAATAGCCCATGACGTAGGAACCGGAAGCCGAAGGCATCACTTGTTCGTAGCAGACCATAGGGACAACGCAGCTTCCCGTAGGTGTGAGATAGACATCCAGATCGACCCGCTGGCCATCGGAAACAGTCACATTGATGGTTTCGGTGCAATAGCCGTCCTTGGAAACCTTGAGAGTCCAGTTGCCACCTTTGATGGGTCGGTGGTAGTCGCCATCCTCGTGACTGCTCACAATCGAATATTCGTCATCGTGGTTTTGAACGGTGATGGTGGCACCCTCAAGACGTTGGTTGGTGCTGGCATCGTAAACGATTCCATGAATGCCGTTAAGGCACTCCTCCATGTATGTCAACATGGCATTGTGGTTATAGTTCCAGAAGTTTGGCAGTTGTGAGGCACTGGGGTTCTTGGTGGTGGAGCACTCGATGGTAATCTCACGGCATTGACGATAGCCGTTCATGTAATCCTGGCGACCTCCGCCAATGGTGTACCAATCAGCACCGTTGGTGATGCCGTTGTTTTCATCCGTCATGTAACTTGAGCTGACTGCCTGAGCAAGAGAAGCGTATTCTCTGGAGATATATTGCCACCAAGCATCATCGGCATGGCGAGTGGTGGTGTTGTCCCAAGGATAGTTCATCACCTCAGATCCACCGTGGTAGTTAGCGGCCATGACAAAAGGATAGGTTTCGGCAAGTTGCATGAACCACTGGGTCTCAGATTGATAGGCGTTGCCATCAGGATGCTCACTGCTATGAGGATCGGGATAGTTGCGGTTCATGTCAACTCCGTTGGCATTGTAACGCCGTGCTCCTGTAACTGTGCTGTTGCCTCCATAATAGGTTCCGTCGGGATTGGCATTGGGGAAAATGAAGATGTCCAAGTTGTTGATCAAGTTGAGGATTCGGCTGTCCGTGCTGGTGCACAATTCGTCGATAAGGCGAAGCATCAAGATCCAGCCTGTGGTCTCATCACCGTGGATGGTGGAGGAGTAGAGGAATTTCGGCTTGCCCGTAGTGTTACCGTTGTTCAGACGAACGCCCAAGATCTTTCTTCCACTGGAAAGTGTGCCGAGCTCAATCAGCGTGCAGCTGCGGTCATCCAAGGCCAAGGTGGGGAAAGATGTCATCATGGATTCATATTGGCTGTAGGTGGGGTAGCTGTCCCATTCGTAGGTGGCACGATTCCCGTCCCACATCTTGGCTTCCTCAAGCATGGAAGGAGGTGTCTGAAGTGTGGGCTGGTAACCTGCTTTGATCAAACGGTCGTATTGTTGCTGGTTGGCATAGCAGATCACGGTCTTGCCATCGGTTTTGTCAACAGAACACAGGTCATTGATGGATTGGATGTCCTTCACGTCCTGTACTTGAAGTGTAAAATAATACTCATTACGCTCACGCATGAGTTGGTTTAATTCTTTTTGGCTTTGAGCGCTCAAGTTACCGCTGAAGATGACCGCGAGAAAGAGCAGTAATAAAGATATTTTTTTCATTTAAAACAAAATTAAAAAATAGGACCGTTTATTTCGGAAAAACTAATTGAATGTTCTGTGAATTGTTCGAGAGGTATAAATAGCCCTTGCCGGGTTCCAATACCTGTAGCATCCCTTGCCAAGTGCCATTGATATAGGTGGCAGAAGCGTCTTGACCCTTGATGATGTCGTTCTCAGATGGGGTGATGCCAGTAAGTGCTGCGGCAACGCCAAGGGCTTGTTCCAACGGGAAGCTGATCCAGTTCCAGCCTGGTTTGAGGGTTATTGGAAGAGTGGATGGATCGACAGGTTCTCCACTCAGGGTGAGGGTGATCACTTGATCCGATAAGATCAAATACATGCTGGCATTGTCTAAAGCATTAAGGGTTCCAGTCCAGCTTCCTTCACCGTTGGAAGTTGACTTGTCCTGCGATTTGATTACGCTGTTAGCACCAGCGTCGGTGATTTGGCTTTGAATGTCGCCAAGACTGTTTTCGTCGAAGCGGATGTAGGAAGAGAACCAGTTCCAGCCTTCGTTAAGGGTGATTTGATGGAGGCTGCTGCTTGAGGTGAAGTTCAATACGTAAGGGTTGATGGGTGAGCCGTAACCATCAGTGTTAAAACTTACCGGTGCTGGTGCGCTGAGACCAGGGGTTAGCTCGGTGTCAGTTAAGTGATCGTAAAGACGGAAGCTGAAGTTCTCACCAATTTCGCCAACGACGACCAAACAGAGGATGTGTCGGTTGTTGTAGGGGAAAAGCATGGGCATCGCGCTACCGCGACATTCGTCATTCACGAAGACTCCAACTTCGAGGGTGTTGACAAACTGTTCTTCACCGTCAATCTGAATGATGGCATTCATGGTGAAGTTATCGGCATGAGAACTGGTGTTGGCCGTCCAATGCAACGGAATGGTCTCGAAGTGGGCGGTCAAGTTTCTATTGCCACTGACTATGAAGCTGTAGCTCTCTTCGGTCGAAACCACGCTATTATCTTCGGTCCAGTTGACAAATTGGTAACCGTCAGCAGCTGTAGCGGTCAAAGTACAGGTCTCCCCTGCATTGAAGGTGCCGGCGCCTTCGATGGAACCTCCTGCTGTGGGATCAGCAGTGGCTTCAATTTCAAAGCTGGGATAATAGCAGGAGACAGAGGCATCCCAACCAGCTTGATTTACGGAATAGTCGGAAACAAACTCGAAGGTAAGGGCTCCTTCAGGGTTGGTGGCGATGATGGTGCCGGGACTGTTGCTGCCAGTGTATTGACCGATTAGAGTAGCGGCGGTTGAAGCTCCGTCAAAGATATAAAAGTTATCGTAACTGTTTTCGATTTGGAAGGAGTTGAACGTCACTTTGATCATTGCACCTTCGCTGGCGGGGTATAGGGTCAAAATGTAGTCTTGGTCGTTGCCATAGTTTCCCTCAGATCCTCCTGAGTCGTAGAATGTTGCGTCGCAAGTCGTAAAGCTGCCTTCTTCCATGTTGATGCTGTCAGGCTCAGGATCTTCGCCTTCTTCCATATAGATGGGATCTAAGTCGATGCGCTGTCCGTCGGTGATGGTGACTTGCACGGATTGGGAACTGTAGCCGCTCTTGCTGAAGACGAAGGTGTAGGTGCCTCCCTTGATGGGGCGATGGAAGTCGCCGATGGCATGAGTGCTCACCTGCGATCCATGATGGTCATGGTCTTGCACTGTAACGGTGACGCCCTCGAGAGGAGCTTTCGAAACGGCATCGTAAACAAAACCGTGAACTCCATTGAGACATTCCTCCATGTAAATAAGCATCCCGTCGTGGTTGTAGTTCCAGAAGTTGGGAAGCAACGAAGCACTCGGGGTCTTCGAGTTGGAGCATTCTACGGTGATTTCGCGGCATTGTGCGTAGTAGTTCATATAGTCTTGACGGCTCCCGGTAATGGTGTACCAGGCATAGCCGTTGATGATGCCGTTGCTGCTGGTGTTGGTCATGTAGCTGGAGTTGACCGATTGGGCCGACTGGGCATACCTGAGACAGACATATTGCCACCAAGCATCGTCTGGATGGACGGGTTGGTACGTGTCCCAGGGATAGTTCAACACTTCGGAACCACCGTGATAATTGGCCGCCATGGTGAAAAGATGCTCTTGCGCCAGTTCCATCATCCATTGAGTCTCTTCCTGATAGGATTCCCCGTCAGGATGGCTTCCATCGTCGAAGTCGGGGAAGTTGCGGTTGAGATCGACGTTGTTGCCGTTGTAGCGACGTGCACCGTTGACAGTGTTGTTGCCTCCGTAATAAGTGCCATCGGGGTTGGTCAGAGGGAAAATGAAAATGTCGAGGTTGTTGAGCAGATTCGTGATGCGAGTGTCAGTGCTAGTGCAGAACTCGTTGATGAGGCGAAGCATGAGGATCATCCCCGTCACCTCGTCACCGTGCATCGTGGAGGTGTAAAGGAACTTGGGCTTGCCTTCGGTTTGGCCGTTGTTGAGCCGTACTCCCAATATTTTACGACCTGTTGAGGAGAGGGTTCCTAGATCGAGCAAAGTGCAGTTGCGACCGCTCAAAGCCGCCGAAGGAAAACTCTCCATCATCGCTACATATTGCTCGTAGGTGAGGTAGCTGTCCCACTCGTAAGTGGCTCGGTCGCCTCCATCCCACATCTTCGCTTCCTGTTTCATGGAAGGAGGCGTCATGAGCGAAGGCTGATAACCCGCCCGAAGCATGGCCTCATACTGCTTGCTGTTGGCATAGCACATGACACTCATGCCGTCTATGCCATCAACGGAGCAGATCTTGTTGATGGTTTGGACCTCGCTGGGGTCACCAACGTTGACTTTAAAATAATACTCGCCACGCTCACGCATGAGTTCGGCAAAATGTTCTTGACTTTGTGCAATCATGTCGCCGCAAATGGCAGCGATAAGCATGATCAAAACGAAACGAAACTTATTCACGGCTTTGTAAATTTACCCTTATACTACTTATAAATAATTAAATAAGTGGCAAAGATACACAAAGTTTTGAACGAATGGCCGCAATATATGTTAAATATATTTAATAAATTTTATTTTTATTGTTGATAATCAAGTTGATAACAACAAGGGGAAATCAAAGATCCACAAAAGTTTTCAACAATTGGGAAGCGAGTCCGATGGTGTAGCCTTCACTGGCAAAAACGGCATCGTTATTGGCATTGACGATGACAAAGATGGGAAGGCTGTTGCCCTTAATGTTCAAATTGTTGATTATTTTTTCCTTCATCTTAGCATCGGAATATCCCATGGTCACGGTTTCTGGGAGTGGAGTAAATGATTTGAGTTGGAACTTGTCGTATTCTTGTTTGTTATCGAAGAGAAAAAACAAAGGAATGCCGGTTTGGTTGAACTGGTTGGCGAAGGTTACGATGTCTTGCATGGCATGGGTCGTGGGTTCATGGCCTTGGTCGAGGAAGGCGAGGAGATAGCCTTTCGGTCCGGCGATTTCACGCTCTTCCCCAGTTACGTCGGTGAAATGGAGATGTTCCTCCATCTTGCCGATTACATTCGTTTCGTTTTTGGGTTCCCTCAAGATGAGCTCGATGGGTGTAGTCGCGCCTTCTTTGATAGTAAAGAACTGACTGAAAGCCAATACGTTGCCGTTGCTTAATCGGGTTCCCCCCGTGAGGATATAATAGCCTGGTTCAAGCGGGGTGTGGCCAAATGAAGAGAGGTTCATGCCATCGTCAATCCCAGGGTCTTGAGCGTCGTAGGAGAGTAGATGAAAGTGTTGTCCATCAAACTTCTTTATGCTGAAGTTGGAGTAGTATTTCGGGTCGGGTAGGGCTTCGGTGGGTTGGTAATGGATGTCGAGATAACCGATGCCTGTATTGGCTGAAGAAGAGTCTTCAAAGACAGCGTTTTTCCATTGGCTTTCGTTATCGCCAACAAGGTATTGCACGTTGCCATTGACGGGGTTGATTTGTGCAGCGATGCCAAGGCTTCGGGCCATCGCCACAAAGAAGATGTCGCGGGAATGTCGGTCGGCAGCATGGGCTTTCAACACTCCGGTAGGAGCAATGGGAATGCGTTGTGGGTTCAGTTCGTCGTTGATTTCGATATTGTCTCTCACCCAGTCAACCAAGCGTTCTGGCTGTTCTAGGAAGGATTTCGCCTGTGCGTCATCGAAGTAGTTGGAGAACGGTTTTCGATAAGGCACCAAGATCTCGTTGCTGACCCTGGGTCCACAGATATACGGCGAAGGATCAGTCCAAAAGTCGTAGTGGTCGATGAGTACTTCAAGGTTGACATCTCTCAGGTCCTTGTCGGAGAGGGTTTTAAGTATGATTACAGCTTTGTTGAGATCGCCTTTCCCTTCGGCATACTTGGCGAAGTCGGCTATGGTCTGGTAATTTCCCCAGGTCTTTTTGTAAAGGGCACCCAGGCTCTTGTTGCCGGTGTTGGCATTGAGTTGTTCTTGAGCGTCTTTGCATTGGGCGATATAGGCATTTCTCAGAGCGTCTTCTTGAGCAATGCGGCGGTCGTTTTCTTCTCGGGCTGCTGCCGTCACCTCCGGCATTTTGGCGTCAGGAGCCGGCGCAGTGATGTCGTAAACGAGTTGTTCAGCCATGCCTTCTTCATGGTTGAGGACGATGGTGACCTCATTGTCTTCGGCAGCGTTGAATACCTCGAACCCGAAACGGCCGTCCTTGCAGGCGTAAGCCATCATGCTTCCCAACCCTGTGGTGAGCTGGGTTTGTCCGTTAATATCTGTCTTTTTGGTGACCACGGTGCAATACTCCGCGTAGTTGTAAATCTTGAACTCCACGTCAATGTCAGGCACCGGTTTGTTGTCGGCATCGACTACATGTATGGTGTTGATGGCAGTTTTGGCGTAGTTGCTGATGACGTTGATCTCGGTGTAGTTCTTGTTTTTGCTGATAACCTCTTCGGGGCCTTGGTAGTCGCCAAACACTCGGGTGTGGAGCAGCAAGGCTCGCGATGCGGGTTCGTTGAACCAACCCAGGTCGAGTACGGGTTCGGGCTCGCAGGCACCCATGAAATGCCATCCGCCATCGACGTAAGCCTCCACCCAGGCGTGGTTGTCGTCGCAGTGGGCCCAGCGCGGGGTATAGACCTGCCTGGCCGGGATGCCCACGGTGCGCAGGGCGGTCACCAGCAGCGTGGACTCTTCGCCACAACGTCCCCAAGAGGTCTTGACGGTGGCCATCGGAGCACTGGTCCGGCTATCGCTGCCCTTGTAGTTGACGTGTTCGTGGCACCAGTGGTTGACTTCCAAAGCGGCATCGGCTAACGAAAGGTCTTTCACCCGTTCTTTCAGTTCATTATAATAGGTGGCCCTGAACCGGTCGAGATTCTCGTTGTTTACTCTGGGCGGTACTACGAAATGCTTGAACTCTCGCTCGGGAATACTCTTCCCCCAAGGCATCTCCTGTCGCGCCAAGAAAGCGTAATGGACGCATTCTTGGAAATACTCTTCCGTGTAATCGACACTGTCGCCCAACGGCATGTATTGGTAAAGGAATTCGGTGGCCTCTTTCTCAGTGAGTCCTGTCGGTTGGGCCTTTTTGCCGCAACCAGCCAGTAGCACTGCGGCGATCATCATTAGCAGCGTAAGATTATGTCGCATGGGGGAATGTGAAGGGATTATATCATGAATTCTTCTAGACTGGAGTGTAAGATCTCCTGAAGTTCCTCGCGGTGCTCAGGGGTGGTCTTGGTGAACAGGAATCCCCAAATGCTCATCGCGGGGTTTTTGATGTCGCGAGTCTCAAGTACGCCATGGAAGTGGCGTCGGATCCGTTCGAAGTCAAGTTGGCGGTTGGTGTCATAAGGCTTGTCAAGCACGATGAAGCTGAACACGTCGTCTTCGATGCCGTTCCACATCGTGTTGTAGTCGGGATGGGTGCCCTCGAAGAAAGCCTGCACTGGCAACAGCCCGCAGGTGTGTCGGGTAAGGTCGTTGAGGCACATGCCGGCGAAACGCAAGGGGTTCACCTCGATGGGGATGGCTTTGCCTGTGTGCTTATCGACACGGAACTCCACGTGCATCGGGAAGTTCTTGAGTTGAAGCACGCTGTTGAGGTCGATGCAGAACTGGTTGAAAGCGTGATAGTTGCTTTCGAAGATCTGCTTGCTCATACAATAGAGCCGGTCGCTGACATCGGTCTCGTCCTTGAAGATGTGATGGAAGATGTTGATGATGTTTGGCTTGCCCTCAGCGTCGTAGTAGGCATCCACGGCATATTCTTCACCCACGATGAACTGTTCTAGGACGAACATTTCGCTGCGTACCACGGTCTCGGGGAACACAGCGCACTGTTTGGCGAAGTTTTGGTCGATGTCGTCCAAAGCAGCTTGCCACTCCTCCTTGTTGCGCACGATATACACTCCCACGCTGAGGAAGCCAACCGAGGGCTTCAACACCAATGGCAATGGAAGCTCGTCCGGATTCAGGTCTCGCAAGGCTTTCATCTCCACCTCCTTATAATAAAAGTCGGGATAGATTTGTTGACAGATTCTCCGGAACTCGGCCTTGTCTTTTAGAATCTTGACCTTTTGTACCAATTCCGACTTGGGGAGTTGGGCGTAAAGCCATACCAAGGCATTCTCTGACACGGCATACAGCTGTTTGTTTTGCTGATAGCATTCCACGAACTGCGTGTCGTTCAAGAGGTTAAGACGATGGCCTTGTTCAGTAAGCCATTGGGCCATGTCATTATGTAAGACGGGTATTTGTTTCTTTTCAAGATAGTCCACCAGTGGGGCAGACACGTAAGGCTTTTCTAAGATGATCATGGTCTAAGGATATTTTGGGTTCGGTCGGGGCCGTACGAGACAAATTTGATGGGTACTCCCACATACTCTTCGATGAATTTGATATATGCTTCAAGCGCTTCTGAAATTCTGCCTTCTGTCTTCTGTTTGCCATCTTCTATCTTTTCTTTCCATCCTGGGAACTCGCGATAAACGGGCTCCATGGTCTCCGTGCAGGCGGCAAAGGGTAGGTTGGGAGTCTCTTGTCCTTGGTAACGGTAGGAGGTGGCCACCTTGATGATCTCAAAGTCGTCCATCACGTCGGATTTCATCATCATCAAGTCGGTGACGCCGCTGAGCATGACGGCATATTTCAGGGCAGGCAGGTCGAGCCAGCCACAGCGACGAGGGCGTCCCGTGGTAGCACCGAACTCGTGTCCATTCTGGCGGAGCTGTTCACCCGTTTCGTCGAAGAGCTCGGTGGGGAAGGGGCCGGTGCCCACTCGGGTGCAATAGGCCTTGAAGATGCCATACACCTTGCCGATTCTGCTTGGCGCGACACCCAAGCCGGAACAGACGCCGGCAGCGATGACGTTTGACGAGGTGACGAAAGGATAACTGCCAAAATCGATATCGAGCATCGAGCCCTGAGCACCCTCGGCCAGCACTTTCTTGCCCTTGTCCAAAGCATCGTTGATATAATATTCGCAGTCGATGAACTGGAATTGTTTCAGGAATTCGATGCCCTCGAACCACAGTTTCTCGTAATCGGCAAAGTCCACGCCGTCGAGTTGGAATCCTTGCATGTCGAAGTCCATACCAGCAATCTGTCGCAGGTGGATTTGTTTCAGCTGCTCGTATTTCTCACGAAAGTTGTCTGAGCGGATATCACCGATGCGAACACCTCTTCTTGCTGTCTTGTCGGTGTAAGTTGGGCCAATGCCTTTCAGTGTGGTGCCGACTTTCATCTTGCCCAGAGCCTTCTCGTTGGCAGCATCCATGGCTCGATGGGTGGGCAGGATGAGGTGGGCGCGGTTAGCAATCAACAGGGTGTCATGCAGGTCGAATCCGGCCTTTTGCAATCCCTCAATCTCACCTTTCAAGATGTGAGGCTCGATGATGACACCGTTGCCGATGATATTGACACAACCTGGGGTCAACACCCCTGAAGGGATGTTGTGCAAAACGAACTTCTTTCCCCCAAACTCAATGGTGTGCCCCGCATTGGGTCCCCCTTGGAAACGGGTAACGATATCATAATTCGGGGTGAGTGCATCGACAACCTTGCCTTTGCCCTCGTCACCCCATTGCAATCCTAATAAGATATCAATCTTGTTGTTATTCATTGTGATTTCAATTTTCAATTATCAACTTTCATTTTTTCTTGTGTCCATAAAACACCAACGAATGCTGCGTGATTTCCACCCCAAGCGCATCCTCGATGGTCTTCTGGATCTCCATCAGTCGCGGGTCGCAGTATTCCAAGACCTGCCCGGTCTCCAAGTCCACGAAATGGTCATGTTGCCTGAACTTGTACGAACGCTCGTATTGGGCGCAGTTGTGCCCGAACTGATGCTTGATCACCAAGTTGCAATCCAACAGCAGGTCGATGGTGTTGTATAACGTGGCGCGACTCACACGGTATTTGTTGTCTTTCATCTTGTTGTAAAGCTCCTCGATGTCGAAATGCCCGTTGGTGGAATAGATCTCCTGCAAGATGGCAAACCGTTCAGGAGTCTTGCGCAGATTATGCTGCTGAAGATAGTCAGTGAAAATCTTCCTCACTGTCATCAGCATGCTTTCGTTGGTTTCTTTCATAGTCTCATCCTGGAATATGGTGCAAAGATAATGCTTTATTCGGAATAATTCTAAATAAGACGCACAACTTTTTTCACTTCCTTGAATTTGTTGAGCCGTTCGATCAGGGTGTTGAGTTCAGCGATATTGTGTACATAGACGGATAAGGTGGCTTCGACGAGGTCTTGTTTCGATTCCATCTGGAGCGAGTGTAGGTTAAGCTTCAGCTCGTTGGAGAACAGGTCGGTCATCTTGTTGAGGAGTCCCATGTTGTCGAGGGCGGTAATCTGAATTCCGGCGAGGAAGGCGATTTCGCTCTTGGGCTGCCATTTGGCTTTGACGATATTGTTGCCGTAGCGCGACATCATCTCGATGGCTTTGGGGCAGTTGGAGCGGTGGATTTGCAGGGGCTCTCCTGGGAAGTTGAAGGCCACCACTTCATCACCCGGGATGGGCTTGCAGCAGGTGGCCACGTTGAAGTCGAACTCGCCCGACGACTCGATCGTCTCGTCTTTCTTGGTTTTGCTTTCGTTGCCTAGAAGTCCGAAGGTGAGGTAACGCAGAAAGCTACTGCTGCTGCTACTGCTTTGAGGCTTTAGGATCCGTTGTATGGTTTGGTCGTTGATTTTGCCTTCGGCGAGATGGTAGTAGAAATCGACAGCGCTCGAGAGGTGTTCTTCTTCCATCACCTTGGCGCGGTTGGCCTTGGATGGCTCGAGGTTGAGTTTCTTCATGATGGCGTTGAAGCGCTCCTCGCCCTTTTCGCGGAAGGTGCGGCGATATTCCTTGATACCGGCTTTGAGTTTCGACTTGGCGAAGGCTGTGTTGAGGAACTCGAACCATTTTTCTTGTGGATGTTGCGCCTCGGAGGTGATGATCTCCACCTGGTCTCCAGTCTTGAGTTTTCGGTCGAGTTGGGCCAGTCTGCTGTTAACGTTGGCAGCGACGCTGTGGTTGCCGATCTCGGAGTGGATGTTGTAGGCGAAGTCGAGCACGGTGGAGTTCTTCGGCAGGGTGATGACCCTTCCTTGGGGGGTAAACACCTTGATCTCATCGGAAAACAGGTCATTGGTGAAAGTGTCAACGAAATCGAGTGTGGAGTCGCTCTCTGAAGTGATGAGTTCGTTGACGCGTTTCAACCACTCGTCGAAGCCGCTCTCAACTTGGTTGTCGGTGCGGTATTGCCAATAGGCGGTGAAGCCTTTCTCGTCGATCTCGTTCATGCGTTGGCTTCGGATCTGAACCTCGACCCATTTGCCGTCTTTGCCCATGAACACGACATGAATCGACTCATAGCCATTGATCTTCGGCGTGGAGATCCAGTCCTTGAGTTTCGACACGTTGGGCATATACACATCGGTGATGACGGCATAGACTTTCCAACATTCAATCTTCTCCATCTCCGGAGGACAGTCCACGAGGAAACGAAGGTGAAAGGCTCCGTAAAGCTCATCGAAGGTGAGTTGTTTCTTCTTCATCCGTTTCCAGATGGAGTGCGTGGAGCGTTCCACAATCTGGGCTTGCACTTTCATGCCTCGTTGCCGGAACGTCTCGTACAGGGGTTCCAGGAAGGTTTTGAGTTGGGCTGTCTTCTCCGCTCTGACCTCGTTCATCTGTTTCATGATGCTGTTATAGACCACGGGGTCGGTGTATTTCAACGAGAGGTCTTCCAGCTCGTTTTTGATGGCATGAAGTCCTAGGCGATAGGCGAGGGGAGCATAGATATAGGCGGTCTCAGAGGCGATCTTTAGTTGCTTATGAGGCGGCATCGAGTTCAGGGTGCGCATGTTGTGAAGCCGGTCGGCCAACTTGATGAGCACCACTCGGATGTCGTAGGAGAGCGAGCTGATGATCTTCTTGAAGTTCTCGGCCTGTATGCTCTCTGCATTTTCCACCTTGTCGAGTTTCGTCAATCCGTCTATGATGTCGGACACTTTCTCGCCAAAGAGTGAACGGATGTCCTCCAAGGTGTAGTCGGTGTCTTCCACCACGTCGTGAAGCAAGGCGCAGGTGATGGAGGTCCGGCCAAGACCGATGTCCTGAGCCGCGATGGTGGCCACAGCGATGGGATGGTAGATGTAGGGTTCGCCCGTGCGGCGTCGTTGCGTGCGATGGGCGTTGGCGGCGAAATAAAAGGCCTTCTCCACCATGGCCAAGTCCTGCTCCTCTTTGCGCGTTTGCCAGGCATTTAGCAAACGCTCATATCGTCGCAAGATTTCTTCTTTTTCTTCTGCTGAGTAATTGTCGGGTAAAGATTGTTCCATGTATATTATTGTTTTTGTTTCGTAAAAATAAACTGCAAACTTAATGAAATTTCTCATTATTCTTTACCTTTGCATTTCAAAAAAATCTTTATGCGTAAACTTTTTCTCTTCTTGCTCTTTTTTGTGTCGTCGTTGCCGCTTTGGGCGACGCACCAGCGTGCTGCTGAGATCACCTACGAGTGGAAAGGGGGCAATACGTATGAGTTTACGCTGACTTGTTACACCTACACCCCCAGTCCAGCAGGCTTTCAACGCGATTCGCTGCTCATGTTTTGGGGTGACGGCTTCGCTGACAATGTGCCTCGTGTGGTGCTTCAGGACTTGGGTGACGACTATACGCTCAACATATATCGGATGACGCATAGCTATGCTTCTTCGGGAACTTATGTCATCAGTATGGAGGACCCCGATCGTAACTACGGTGTGGTCAATGTGCCCAACTCGGTCAACGTCCCCATGTATATTGAAACAGAGCTGGTGATCAGCCCTTTCCTTGGCTATAACAACTCCGTTCAGTTGCTTAACGCTCCTGTCGATAAGGGCTGTGTGGGTAAGCCCTATTACCATAATCCAGCGGCTTACGACCCTGATGGCGACAGCTTGAGTTATAGACTCATCCCATGTAGAGGTACGAATGGTGAGGAAATCCCTGGCTATACTTTTCCCCAGGCTTCGAGTTCCATCGACATCGACCCTGTCACAGGCGAGTTGCAGTGGGAGAACCCCGTGCTTCAAGGGGAATACAATATCGCCATCCTTATCGAGGAATGGCGCAATGGCATTAAAATCGGCTCGGTCACACGCGACATGCAGGTGCTCATCAATGCCTGCAATAACAACAATCCTGAAATCAGCTGTCTCACCGATGTCTGCGTCATCGCTGGCGACACACTCGACATGGTCATCCACGGCTCCGATCCCGATGGCGACCAGGTGACCTTGACAGCTTCAGGTGGCCCTTTCGAAGTCGCAGAAAGCCCAGCCGTGCTCACCCCGCCCAGTGCTTCAGGACTCCAGCCAGCCTTATCCCTGACTTGGAACACCTTGTGCAATCATATTCGTAGGACTCCCTACCAGGTGGTAGTCCATGCCAAAGACGATGCTTTCCCCATTGCGCTTACTAACGTGCGCAACATCAACATCTCGGTCATTGGACCTCCAGTAGAAGGGCTTGTCGCTGACTTTGAAGGCGCTGGGGTGGCCTTGTCTTGGTCCCCGTATTCGTGCCCTAACGCCGAGAAACTGCGGTTATATCGAAAAATGGGTTCAACACCTTATACGCCTGAATCTTGTGAGACGGGAGTTCGCCCAGGCTATCAGCTTGTCGGTGAGCTTGATCCGCAATCCACGACTTTCATCGACAACAACAATAACATGGGCTTTGCCCAAGGAGTGGAATACTGTTACCGTTTGGTGGCGGTTTTTCATGACGACAACGAGAGCGTACCCAGTGAGGAAATTTGTGTGCGGCAGCAGAACGACCTGCCTTTGATGACTCAGGTTAGCAACGACAGCTTGGATCTGGGCCCAGGCCATGTAAGGGTGCGCTGGGCCCAGCCTCGTGAAATCATGCCACAGTATCAAGCTCCATTTGCCTATAAGCTTTTACGATATCTTGATGGAAATGAGACTGTTCTCTACAATGGTACCGATAGCCTCTTCTTCGATGAACAGGTCAATATGACTGAGGTTCAGCAACTTCGCTATCGGGTGGAGATGCGCGATGCAAGTCAACAACTCATCGGGGTGAGTACAGCAGCGGAACCGGTGATGCTCATTGGCATCGGTGGAGATGGTAAAGCGACCTTGCAGTGGACGGAAAACGTGCCCTGGACCGTCGATAGCACAGAGATCTATAAGGAAAACGATCGCGGTTTTGTTAAGATAGGCTCCTCTGTCACGATGAGCTATACGGATGCCCAGTTGGAGAACGGGTTGGAATACCGCTATTATGTCCGTACCTATGGCCATTACGCCTTGACAGGACTGCCTCGGCCTATTGTCAATTGGTCGGCTATTGTGGCCGTGACTCCCAACGATGACGAACCTCCCGCGCCGTTACAACTCATGGTGGAGCCCGATTGCGATGAGGAAGAGAATGTGCTGAGTTGGAACAGGCCTTTGGAAGAGGATGTCGCAGGCTACCGCGTCTATTATTGCGCCGTGACTGCGGATGGATTCGCTTTGTTGGAGACCTTGAACAACACGTTCGACACCCTTTATCGTCATCAAGACTTGCTAAGTACGGTGGGCTGTTATTATATGACGGCCTTTGACGAGAAAGGCAACGTCTCGTTGCCTTCGGATACGGTTTGTGTCAACATGGATGACTGCCCGATTTACGAGCTTCCCAACGTGTTTACACCCAATGGCGATGGCATCAACGATATCTTTGTGCCCATCCACGTTTCAAAGGTGGCTGTCGATCATGTCGAGATGCACATCTTCAACCGTTGGGGGCTTCCCGTGTTCGAAACGGAGGATCCATACATCAACTGGGATGGGCGTGCCTCCGGCACTCATCAAGAATGCGCCGATGGCACCTATTTCTACGTCTGCGACGTATATACAAAATCCCCCGAAGGCTTGGTTTCCCAACGACTCCAGGGGACGATCCTTGTTTTAAGGTGAAAATTGAAAGGTGAAAGGTGACTTCGTACACACCTTTCAATTTTCACCTTTCACCTTATTTCATCATCAACTCAATAAGGTCAACCATGCGGTTGGAGTAGCCCCATTCGTTATCGTACCACGACATGATTTTGACCATCTTGCCCATCACCATGGTGCTTTGGGCATCGAAGATGCTGCTGTGGGGGTTGTGGATGATGTCGCAGCTCACGATCGGGTCTTCGGTGTATTCGAGGACGCCTTTCATTGGGCCTTCAGCAGCTTCTTTCATGGCGGCGTTGATCTCTTCCTTGGTGGCCTCAGTCTTGAGGGTGCACACGAGGTCAACGAGTGATCCAGTCGGGGTGGGGACGCGGACAGCGATGCCGTCGAGTTTGCCGTTGAGGTCAGGGATGACGATGCCCACAGCCTTGGCGGCGCCGGTAGTGGTTGGGATCTGTGACATGGCAGCCGAACGGGCACGGCGCAGGTCGCTATGCGGACCGTCGAGGATGACTTGGTCGTTGGTGTAGCTGTGAATAGTGGTGATGTAACCTTGTTCGATGCCGAAACGGTCGTTGAGCACCTTGGCCACAGGAGCCAAGCAGTTGGTGGTGCAGGAGGCGTTGCTCACGCATTCCACCTCGTCGGTGAGCTCGTTGTTGTTCACACCTACCACGATGGTGGCGTCGATAGCATCTTTGGAAGGAGCGGAGAGGATGACCTTCTTGGCGCCATTCTTCAGGTGGTCGCCATAGCCGCCCTTGCTGCTCTCCTTGGAACGGAACACGCCGGTGGACTCAACCACCACATCGGGGGTCTTGCCCCACTTGATGTTCAGCGGTGAACGCTCTGCCGTGACAGGAATGCGCTGACCGTTGACGATCAAGGCCGTCTCGTCATATTCCACGGTACCAGGGAACTTGCCCTGGGTGGAGTCGTATTTCAACAGGTGGGCCAGCACCTTGGTGCTTGTCAGGTCGTTGACGCCCACGATTTCCAGATTCGGACGTTCGCAGATGATGCGGAACACGTTACGGCCAATGCGACCGAAACCATTGATACCTACTTTGATTTTTTCCATAGTGTTATGATTATGATGATTGTTCGTTATGAGTTGAAACTGCAAAAATACGATTTCTATTGGTAAAAATACTTCAGAATGAAAAAAATCTTATTTTTGCACCCGAATTGGATTGCCAATTCATGACATATTGACCATTAGAAGCGTTATGCTTCCTTGTACTTGAGAACGTAGGAAATTTTCAAGCCAAAAAAAAGAGAGGTTGTATAACGGCTTCACGCTTTATAGCGTGCAGCTGTTATTGCATTTCTTTTTTAGGTATCCTACGACCTTCAAGTACGATGTAATATAAACAGCGCACGCTTCTTTTGTTTTGTGTTGACGGATGGTATTTTTTTAGTGGGTTGAAAATCAGATATTAACATCTTCAATAAACATCAAAACAATGAATAAAAAGAAAAAGAAGAAAGTATTGAAACTGATGATGGTGATCGCAATTTTACTGTTGTCGCAGTTTCAAGTGAATGCCCAAGGCGGCGGTGTGTTTCATCGAGGTTCTGTGTCAGATGCTGCTTGCGATGGAGGCATGATGGGGCGTGGAACGAATGGAGGTTTCAGTTTAAGCAATCAGCAATTTGGATCGGATGTCAATGGAGGATATAACCTCACCAATCAGACGTTCGGCCAAGACGCGCCGTTGGGCAGTGGTTTTGTGATTCTCACAATGGCCGGTATGGGTTATGTAGCTTTTAAAAGAAGGCAGAAGACAGACGTTAACAGAATCAAGAATGTGTCTAGTAAAAAAAGAAAGGAACAAACAATGAAGAAAATAACTTTGGCCCTTGTGGCTTTCATGCTCGTCTTGGGCATGACGCAATGCAAAAAGGAACAACAACCTAATAATACACCCACCGCTGACGGCGAAACCGTTTACATCACCATGAAGGTGACGGATAATGGTGACAAGCACATCGTCTATCCTGGCACAGGCGCGGTTGTCTATAGTAATGGCGATGTCATCTATGTGGGTAACAATGGCAAATATGTCGGCAAGCTGACATACGCCAACGGCACTTTCAGCGGCAGCATTACCAACCCCAGTACCAGCGACTATCTGCACTTCTACTTCACGGGCGGCAAGACTCCTGCAACCAATCCTACAGCGGGAAGCACCACTTCGTTTACTGTGAGCATCGCCGACCAAAGCAGCAAACTGCCTGTGCTGTCTTACGGCCACTCTACCAGCAAATACATTGACGGCACCACGGCCTACACCTGCATGTTGGAGAACCAGTGTGGTTTGGTGAAGTTTGTGCCGTCCATTGCAACATCAAAAGTCATCAGTGTTGGAGGCATGAAAACCACCGCGACTATCAATTTCGCTTCCGGAAGTGAAGGTATTACACCAGTTGATGCTACTGGTGCAGTGACGCTTTACTCGGTTAGCGACACCGAGAAATGGGCTATCTTGTTGCCGCAAAATGAGGTTGAAAACCCTACAGTTACCATTAGTGGATATAAACATTCTTTAGTAACAGTTCCTGCTGTAATCCCTAATATGTATATTAATTCGGGTGTAACTATTACAATGCCTCTTGAGGGAACAATCAACGGCTTATTTACAATCGGTAGTAATCAAGTGTATTTCTCGTATGGAAACCTGCAATACATTGGTAGTGCCAGCACACCTTACTGGAAGTTCGCCGACAACCAGTGGGATTATCTTGGAAAGACTACAGGCCAAAACAGCAGCAACCAGAATGTCGACCGCGACCTCTTCGGCTGGGGTACCAGCGGCTACAATCACGGTGCCAACTGTTACCAACCATGGAGTACCAGCACCACCTATTCAGACTATTACCACAATAACCTGACTGGTCAGGCCGACTGGGGCTACAACCCCATCAGCAACGGCGGCAATACAACCAACTCCTGGCGGACGCTGACCCGTGAAGAATGGAATTATGTGTTCAAATCCCGGACCACCCCTTCTGGAATCCGCTATGCCATGGCTAATGTGAACAACATAAACGGTGTGATATTGCTGCCCGATGATTGGAACGCGAGTTACTACAGCTTGAGATCTACCAACAGCGACGGATCCTTCAGCGGCAATACCATAACTGCCTCGCAGTGGTCCGCATTGGAGCAGCATGGTGCGGTCTTCCTGCCGGCTGCCGGCTTACGCTACGGAACTTCGGTCACCCTTGTCGGTTCCTACGGCAACTACTGGTCGTCCTCGATCAACGACTACGACGGCGAAGGGTACCAACGGTACTTCTACGACTTTTATGCCGGCAGTGTGAACGATCGCAACGACATTTACAATGGGTTCTCTGTGCGCTTGGTTCGCGATGTCAATTAATAGAAATACGTTTATTAAAAAATGGAATTTACATTTGATAATATTGTAGCGGGTCTCAATTTCTCTGAAAATAGGAAATACTATGTGTATCGTCTGGTAGACCCACGCACTTTGCAGACCTTCTATGTCGGCAAAGGCTGCGGAGACAGAGCCTTGCAACATATCAAAGAGGCTAAGTCTTTAATAAGTAAGTATGAAGATGCCACTTCGCTGAAAACACAACAAATCGCAGATATCATTGCTGCGGGTAAAGAAGTGATTATCGTTATCCACCGTCGCGGGTTAACCGAAAGAGAAGCCTTTGAAGTGGAAGCTGCACTGATCGATAGTTATTCCAACTTGTCAAATATTCAAAAAGGCCATGGCAACGATCGCGGTTGCATCACTTTGGAGGATTTGTACCTTTCGCTCAATACTGAGGTGTACCAAGAGCCTGAGGAGAAATACATTATCATAAAAACCACGCCCGAGGCTATCAATGCAGATGGTAGCCTTTACGAAGCCACCCGCAAGGCATGGAAGGCAAACTTGGACAGGGCGAAGCGGTACAAGTATGTTCTGTCCGTGGTCTATGGCATTGTGCGCGAGGTGTATGAGGTAGAGGAATGGTATCGGATTGACGACAGGATTGGCTTTCATGGCAAACCTACAACTGCATTGTCATCCTTGAAAGGCAAGCGGATTCCTGACAAATACAGAACAAAGGGAAGCGCAAATCCATTTTTGTACAAAAAGTAATCATTAACTGTTTGTAGAGACGTGCCATGGCGCGTCTCTACCATTCCGTCCTCCCGTTCCCTGCCAATCCTCGGAGCGGGAGGACTTTTTTGCGGGTGTTTTTCTTAAAAAATGTGGCAATGTTAGGGGTTTTGGTTATTTTTGCAAACCATGTGATGGGTAATGGCCATGAGGCTAAGTTTTGGCTTGAACCTAAGATAGAATTGGCTAAAAACAAAGGCTTTTCAGAAACCGAGTTGAATGAAATTTATAAAATAATCAAAAAGAATGAAAAACGATTCAGAGAACAATACCAGCAACACATCGGTAAGCGTATTGATGATTAACGGCCAGGGCATCATGATTACCGTAGGTGGACGGGATTATTTTTTGTCTTATAACCGTATTCCTTGGATGCGGGAAGCATCAATCAAAGATGTGTTGAATGTTCAGATGTGTGGCGACGAAGCCATCGAATGGCCTGCCCTTGATGTGGATTTGGAAATAGAAAGTCTGCGCCATCCAGAGCGTTATCCTTTGCTGATCAAACGTAACCCAACTGAGTTTGTAAACGCATAAATAACAACATTTCATCCCGTCCTCCTGCTCCCTGCCAACCCTCGGAGTGGGAGGATGTTTTTTTTGTGTGTGTTTATTTTGAATAACGTGGCAATGTTGCGGCTTTTGCTTATTTTTGCAAATCAAACAAGAACACGACCATTCCCGATGAGCGAGGAACAAGCCTATATCAACTTCGATAGAATGGCTGTAGAGTACGACCTCGATCAGGAGCGTCAGTTCGAACAAACCTCGTCACCCTCGTCAGAAATATCTGCTGACGGTGAAGGGATTGGCTTTATTTAATGAATTGCAAAACCATGTCTGAACCCTTCAAATCTCAAGCTCTCGAAGCTAACCTGGAACAAACCAGATACAAAGACATCTTCATCCCTGAAGAACATCAACGGTTTATCAACCTGTCAACCAAATACTTCGGCATCAACAAACGAGCCAAAGAATGCATCACCGAATACCATCACCCGCTCTCTAACCATACCTTCGTCATCGAAGAGCTGCGTAAAATGCTCATGGACGACTTTTGGTTCTATACCCGCGATGACGTGCCTGACGATGCCCTGCTCGTTCCATTGGAAATGATGCGTAGCCTGCTCAAACCAGATGTTCCTAAGAAGTTAAGACTTAATATAGTAAACACTTTAATGGAGTTTGTTTCTAAGGAAGACAGAAGCCAGAAGGCGGGAGCCAGAATCATTGATGAAGTGTTTGACATCCTCGATGACCGATTCGATACCAACCGCGACTGCTACATCCTGGCCTCGAAATATGCCATCAAATATCTTGGTAAATTGGTCTCCGATGAACATTGTCACGATAAGGTGATGGATCTGGTTAGAACCATCCTCCAAGAGACTTACCGCTACTGGCAGGAGACCACCACCGTGGAGCGCTGGCTCGACGAGAAACAAGCCTTGGTCAACGATGAAGAACGTCATGAGATCATCACTACCATTGGAAAGCCCTCGTTCGATCAACTCAATGCAGAACTCGCTGCCGCAGACACCTGGGAAAAACTCTCTTCCATGCCTGTGTACGACCAGCTTGCCACACGCTTCACGGAGTCGGAAAAGACATTCCCGCATTTCATCACCAAGTTCCACTATGTGTTCTACCTGCTCCATCTGCCCGGCATGGAAAGTCAACGTGAACGCCTGATCTGGAACATGAATAAAATGCTGCGTGAAGCCGTCGATGAGATGGAGCAAGATCAGATCATGCCTTTCATCGACACCATTTTCGACCTCGCCCAGGAACTGCGCAACGACTATATGTCGGCAGTGCTCGACTTCCAACTCACCCTTGGATTGAAGATCATCGACATCGACCAAACGGAACAGAAAGAAATCGTCAACTATTTCGAGAAGAAACTCATTAACTTCGGTTTCGTCACCCCAGGTAAGGTGTTTGTCGATGAAGATTGGCAACTCTCTGTAGATGAGAACCATATCAAGAACATCAGGGTCTGGCTCGAACTTATCGAACATTCCAAGTTCCCCATGGAGAAATTGCTCTCCTCCTTGATCGTCAACCTGAAACTGGGAGGCATCTTCTTAAGTGATACCGATTTGTTCCAACGTGAGATCACCAAGATCCTTAACTCCAACATCAGTCCATATTATAAAAAGGTGAAACAGCTCACCCGTATCTTCCCGGTCTATTTTAACGAGATTGGCGCTGAAGGGGAAATCCGCAACGTCACCACCAATATGGATGAGATTTCAGGTCGCGAGGACAAGCTGGTGCATTTCCTTCGCAAACAGGTGCATACCGAAAGCAACAACACCTTGATTGGACTCACTCTCGACGTGTTCAAATTCTGGAGCGACGGCATCAAGGAAAACCTGAGGACCATCCTCCCGAACAATGTATATGATAGTATTGATACTGAAAGTCAGTGGTTTACTTACGTACATAACATCACTGTCACGATGAGTGAGACCAGCTGTCTCGATCCGGAGGACCTGCTCATGCTGTCGCGTGATGACTTCGACAAACTCATTGTGCGTGCGGTGGAGAAACTCGGATTGGAACAAGCCATTGGCGACCGTGAACATGCCCGACTCATGGACCTCAAGGACCTCTATGCCTTCCTTCGTGAGAAATACTCTTTCGAGTCGGTCAATATCTTCAACTCGTTACGGAACTATCCTTTCATCGCCGACAAGGACATCGATGACTTCGAAAAGGCCTACAAAAACAAGGAAGTGGGCAAGTCGCTGAAACTGATCTACGCCTTTATGGAGAAACTCAAGGAGATCATCTTCAATCCGGAGGAAAGCGAGGGCTGGGAAAACATCTACCACAAACGTCACATCGCCATTGGCATCCCGTCGATGTATGGCACCTATCGGGAGAATAAGTTCGAAGCCATGGGATTGACATTCCGTCTGGAACGCGTGGCCACCCAGCTGATGGAACAGGTGGTTCAAGGCATCAACCTCGAATACATCTCCGCCCGCACCTTGGAGGTGATTTACGATATCCTCGAATACTTCCGCGAAGGGCTTGAACTCGACGGCATCACCAACCAGAGCCTCAACTCGAAGCTCAAGATGCTCAAATACGCTTTGACCTCACGAAGCTTCTCTTTCGACCAGTATATCAACATCTTCCAGTTCATCTCTGAGGATGTCAAGCGCATCGTTATCAGCTACTTCCTGAAGTCGTATGAGTATCCGCTGAAAGTGGTCGTGCCTCAGCTCTTTGATCCTGAAGGCAAGCTTGACGAGCGGGAGACCGCAGCTTTGATCAGTAGGAAATCGGAAGAGTTCCATCGCGATTTGCTTTCTGACGCTTTCTTGATGCAGCCGTTGGACAATTTCATCGCTCGTATCCTCAAGTCTTTGAGAGGCATGGCCGCTGACCTCGATGAGAAACTCATTCGTGACATCATGACGTATAACTCGGAGATGCTCATCAGCCCCTTCTGGCAGGCGACGCCCAAGATGGACAACCAAGTGTTTATCGGTAACAAAGCCTATCACCTTAAGAATCTGTACCTCAATAAGATGCCTGTTCCTCCGGGGTTTGTCATCACCACCGAGACTTTCCGTCGTAACGAGACCATCAACACCATTCCGGAGTTGCGATCGGAGATTCATGGGATGATTCGCAAGTTCATTGATGGACTGGAAGGCATCACCAAGAAACGTTTTGGTGACCCGGCCAACCCCTTGTTGCTGTCGGTGCGTTCGGGAACGGCCATCTCCATGCCTGGAGCGATGGACACTTTGCTGAACGTGGGCATGAACGATGCCATTGCCGAAGCTGTGGCGCAAGACCCGCAGAGGGCTTGGGCTACCTGGGACTCCTATCGGCGACTGTTGCAAAGCTGGGGCATGGCCAAAGGCATCGAACGTGACGTGTTCGACGATGAGATCAATGCTTACAAGCAAAAGACCAACGTCATCATGAAGGCCGACTTTAGCGTTGAGCAGATGCGTGAGATCGCTTTGGCCTACAAACGCATCTTGCTGGAGCATGGCGTGGACTTCGAACAAGACTCGTTCAAGCAGCTCATCGAATGCGTCAACATGGTCATCGACTCCTGGAATTCCGAACGTGCCTTGGCCTATCGCCGTCACCTAGGCATCTCCGAGAATTGGGGTACCGCCGTCATTGTGCAACAGATGATCTTCGGCAATCGCAGTGAGACCTCTGGTACCGGAGTGGTGTTCACTCAGAATCCGCATCGTGAACGTCCAGGCGTGCATCTCTATGGCGACTTCACCTTGCGCAGTCAGGGAGAGGACATCGTGGGCGGTCTGGTCAAACCGTTGCCGATAGGGGAAACCCAACGTAAGGCCGCTGGATTGGAAGGTCCATCAATGCAGACGATGCTGCCCGACATGTATAAGAAAATCTATAACACTGCCGTGAAACTCACCGAGGAACTTGGCTATAGCCCACAAGAAATCGAATTCACTTTTGAGAGCGACAACCCCGACGACTTCTATATCTTGCAGACGAGAGACCAGGATCTGAAGACGGAAGAAAAACCTGCGGAATTTGTCCTGTCGCCTGATGAGATGAATCGAATCGGCCATGGCATGGGTATCGGTGGAGGTGCCTTGAACGGTCTCTGCGCTTTCAATCCCCAGCAGATAGAACTGTTGCGCAAACAGCAACCCGAGGAACATGTCATCTTGGTCCGTCCTGACACGGTTCCTGACGACATCGGCATGATCTTCGACTGCGACGGCTTGCTCACCGCCCGTGGTGGTGCCACTTCACACGCAGCTGTCACAGCAGTGCGTCTCGGCAAAGTCTGCGTGGTCAGCTGCGACGGACTCGATGTGGATGTCGATGACGAATTCGGCCAACTCAATGGCCATCCGTTGAATATGGGCGACAAGATTGCCATCGACGGTAACCTGGGATTGGTGTACCTGGGTCATTATGATGTAGAATAAATATGCTAAATACCATGAGAGAACTGAAATGCCCCAAATGTGGAAACGTTTTTACCGTCGATGAAGCGGATTACGCCGCCATTCTGAGTCAAGTTAAAACCAAAGAATTCGACCAGGAAGTCAACCGACGGCTGGATGAACTTCATCGGCAGCATCTTGCCGAACAAAAAGCCGCTGAAGCTGAATTGGAGAAAAACCATCAGGCAGCGTTGAATCGAAAAGACTTGGAAATCAATCGGAAAGCCTTGGAGATTGCCCAACTGAAGAAAGACCTGGAGTCTGTCGGGCAGCAGAAGAAAACGGAGATAGAGCTGGCTGTGATGGAGGTGAGGCAGAAGGCACAGGCATACCTGAACCAAAAAGAAAACGAAATCACCAAACTGAAGTCAGATGCCGATGTGAAACGCGCTGAAGCCGATTCAAAGATGGCCGTGCTCAAGGAACAATACGAAGGCAAGCTGAAGAGCGCCCAGGAACAAGTCGATTACTACAAAGACCTTAAAAGCCGGCTCTCAACCAAGATGGTGGGGGAGACCCTTGAGATCCATTGTAGTACCGAGTTCGACCGAGTGCGCCCCTTGTTTCCCAATGCTTATTTCGAGAAAGACAACGACGCCTCGGGCGGCAGTAAGGGCGACTTCATCTTCCGTGACTATGACGAAGGCACGGAATATATCTCTATCATGTTCGAGATGAAAAACGAGATGGACGAGACTGCCACCAAGCATAAAAACGAGGATTTCTTCAAGAAACTCGATGCCGACCGTAATGCCAAGAACTGTGAGTTTGCCGTCCTCGTCAGCCTCCTTGAACCTGACAGCGAGCTCTACAACACCGGTATTGTCGATGTTTCGCATCGCTATCCTAGGATGTATGTCATTCGTCCCCAGTTCTTCATCCCGCTCATTACCCTCCTCGTCCAGACCTCCAAGAAGAGTGTCGGTTACAAGAAACAGCTGGCCATCGCCCAAAACCAGTCAATCGACGTCACCAACTTCGAGAACCAACTTAACGAGTTCAAAGACAAGTTCGGCCGAAACTACCGTCTCGCTTATGAAAAATATCAGGCGGCTATCGACGAGATCGACAAGACCATAGCACATCTCCAGAAAGTAAAAGAAGCCCTCGTGGGCTCAGAGAATAACCTGCGCCTTGCCAACGACAAGATTGATGACTTGACCATCAAGAAGCTGACACGCAACAACCCCACCATGCGGGCGAAATTCGATGAGGCTCGTGGACAGAACGGATAATTTTGTATTTTTGCGCCCCATGAAGAACATCCGAAACTTTTGCATCATCGCCCATATCGACCACGGCAAATCGACCTTGGCCGACCGACTTCTTGAGCTCACCAAGACGGTCAGTGAGAAAGAACTCGTCGATCAAGTGCTTGACGACATGGACCTTGAGCGTGAGCGTGGCATCACCATCAAGAGCCACGCCATCCAGATGAAATACGCCTATCAAGGCGAAGTCTATACCCTTAACCTCATCGACACCCCTGGTCACGTGGACTTCTCTTACGAGGTGTCACGCTCCATCGCTGCTTGCGAAGGCGCCCTCCTCGTTGTTGATGCCACCCAAGGCATCCAAGCTCAGACCATCTCCAACCTTTACATGGCCCTCGAACATGATCTGGAGATCATCCCCGTGATGAACAAGATCGACATGGACAGCGCCATGGTTGATATCGTTGAAGATCAGATTGTCGATATGCTGGGTTGCGACCCTGACGACATCCTGCGTGTGAGTGCCCGCACTGGCGAGGGCGTGCCGGCCATCCTCGACGCCATCGTCGAGAAGATTCCCGCCCCTAAAGGCGACCCCGAGGCTCCACTCCAAGCACTGATTTTCGATTCGGTGTTCAACTCATATCGAGGCATCATCGCCTACTTCCGCATCGTGAACGGCACCCTCCGCACCAACGACCTGGTCAAGTTCTTTGCCACGGGGAAAGAATACAATGCCGACGAGATCGGAGTGTTGCAACTTCGGCAGGTGCCGGTGAAGGAGCTTTCTGCGGGCAACGTGGGCTACATCATCTCCGGTATCAAGACCTCCAAAGAAGTCAAGGTAGGCGACACCATTACCCATGTGGAGAATCCTTGTGACCAACCGGTGGCCGGTTTTGAGAACGTCAAGCCTATGCTCTTCGCCGGAATCTACCCCGTCGATGCCGACGACTATGAAGAGCTTCGGGCCTCTCTAGAGAAACTGCAACTCAATGACGCTTCCTTGGTGTGGGAACCCGAGTCGTCAGCAGCCCTCGGTTTCGGCTTCCGCTGCGGCTTCCTCGGTCTTCTGCATATGGAGATCATCCAGGAACGTCTTGACCGCGAGTTCGACATGGACGTCATCACCACCGTGCCCAACGTTTCCTTTAAATGCTTCAAGACCGATGGAGAGATGATTGAGGTGCATAACCCCTCAGGCCTGCCCGAGGTGACCAAGATCGACCATATCGAAGAGCCCTATATCATCGCCCAGATTATCTCTAAAAATGAGTTTACTGGGCCTATAATGACTCTCTGCATTGAGAAACGAGGCGTTCTCAAAAATCAGGTCTATCTCTCTACCGACCGTGTGGAGTTGACTTTCCAGATGCCGCTCAGCGAGATTGTTTTTGACTTCTACGACAAGCTGAAATCCATCTCCAAGGGATATGCCTCCTTTGACTATCACATTGCGGGATATCAAGAGGCCAGTTTGGTCAAGCTCGACATCATGCTCAACGGAGAGTCGGTCGATGCCTTGTCAACCTTGATTCACCGTGACCATGCTTATGAGTTTGGCCGTCGCATGTGCGAGAAGCTCAAGGAACTCATCCCTCGCCATCAGTTCGACATTGCCATCCAGGCGGCCATTGGTGCCAAGATCATCGCTCGTGAGACTGTGCGTCAGGTGCGTAAGGACGTGACTGCCAAATGCTATGGCGGTGACGTGTCGCGTAAACGCAAGCTCCTTGAGAAACAGAAGGCAGGTAAAAAACGCATGCGCCAGATTGGCAGCGTTGAAGTCCCGCAGTCCGCTTTCCTCGCCGTGCTGAAGCTCGATTAAGGGTCATGTTCTCTGGTATCGTTTTCCTGGCAATGCCGTCACGATGCCATCGAACTCCAGGTTGAGCAACAAGGCAGCCAACTTGGTCATGCTCAGCTCCGTTTCCACAATCATGTCGTCGAGCCCAACCACGGCTCGTTGTTCGAAACAGTGCATGATGCGTTTTTCCTCCTCGGTGAAGTCGCGGAAGAGCGTTGTCTGTCGTTCCTTGGCGGGCTCAGCTTGTTCCCAGCGCATGATATATCTCAGGTTGGTAACGTTTTCCATCAGATGGGCTCGGTGGGTGCGGATGAGGTAGTTGCATCCTTGGCTATAGAGGTCCATGACCTTTCCGGGATAGGCAAATACTTCTCTGTTGTAGGAGTTGGCGATGTCGGCGGTGATCAGCGAGCCGCCTTTTAAGGCTGATTCTACGACGATGATGGCGTCGGCCATGCCGGCGATGATGCGGTTGCGCCGAGGGAAGTTCTCGCGGTCGGGCTGGGTGCCGCTCAGATTCTCCGTGAGGAGGCCTCCGTTACCGAGCATGTCTTGTGCGAGGCGTTTGTTGGCTGCGGGATAAATTTGTTGCAATCCATTGCCGAGCACTCCCACGGTAGGAATGCCGACCTTGACAGCCGTTTGATGTGCCACGGTATCGACGCCATAGGCGAGTCCACTCACCAGTAACACTTGCTCTTCGACGAGTTCGTTTACGAGCTGTGTACAATTCTCTTTTCCATAGTCGGTGATGTTGCGTGTGCCCACGATGGCCACCACACGTTTGGCGTTGAGGTTGGCGTTGCCTTTGTAATAAAGCATCATCGGACTGTCATCGCATTGCAGCAGCCGGCGTGGGTAGTCTTGGTTCAGGTAGAATAAAGGTTGGATGTGGTTTCGTTCGATGAAGGCAATCTCTTGCTCGGCTCGTTTGAGTAGTTCCTTTGGCTGGCATAAGGCGTTGATGGTAGCTTGTCTCATGCCGTTGATTCTCTCCAAGGCTTTTCTGGTCTCATGGAACACGCCTTCAACGTCACCGCAATAGGCGATAAGTCGTTTCCCGCTGATGTCGCCGATTCCCGGAACCATGGTGATGGCAATTTGATATAATAATTGACTATTCATGATAGAATTAAAAATATCAGCAAAAATAATATATTTTATTATATTAATGTTATTTTATGTTGTGTTTTCCCGTTGTTGGATTGACTTGTTCAAATCGGAAGGGATAGTTTGGGGAATCTTTGCCAAACTTTTTCTGGGCTAAGACAGAAGTTTTTTTGTATCTTTGTGCCCCAAATGAAAGGAAAAGTCATCAAGTCAACGGGTAGCTGGTACGTCGTAAGCGATGAACAAGGAAAGCGGTGGGAATGCCGACTGCGAGGCAAGATACGCCTCGACGGACTGCGCTCCACCAACCCCGTGGCCGTGGGCGACAATGTCCTCTTTGAACAAGAACCCGGCAAAGAAACTGGCGTCATTAAAACCATCGAACCTCGCAACAACGTCATCGTGCGTAAGTCGGTCAACCTTAGCAAAGCCTCCCATATCATCGCCTCCAACGTCGATTTGGCCATCGTCGTGGCCACCATCACCCAACCCCGTACCTCGACGGGTTTCATCGACCGCTTCCTCGTAACCGCCGAAGCCTATCATATCCCCGCCGCACTCATCTTCAACAAATGCGACCTCTGGGATGAAAGCCAAAGAGAAGAGGCAAACGACCTGATGCAGTATTACCAAAAGCTCGGCTATGTCTCCTTCGCCGTCTCCGCCAAGAAAGGCCACGCCATCGATCAGCTCAAGAACCTGATGAAAGACAAGATTTGTCTCTTCGCCGGACATTCCGGTGTGGGTAAGTCGGCACTGGTCAACGCCCTCGACCCAGACCTTAACGTTCGCATCGGCGAAATCTCCGACGTCTATAACAAAGGGAAACATACCACGACTTTCGCCGAAATGCATCCTCTGGCCTTCGGTGCCTGGATCGTTGACACCCCGGGGATCCGCGAGTTCGCCCTTTACGACATGGAAAAAGAGACCCTCGCACAACGCTTCCCAGAGATGCGCGACCGTATGAGCCAATGCCGCTTCGCCAACTGTACCCATACCCACGAACCAGGCTGCGCCGTCAAACAAGCCGTCGATGACCATGACATCGCACCCTGGCGATATTCCAACTACCTGAGAATGTATAATGATGAAGACTGGAGCTATGGAACTGACGATTAAAGAATTGATGATGAAACGTCTCGATGACGAACAAGCATGCCTCATCCAACTCGAGATGGGTAGCTACGACTATAGCCTTTCCGAGATCGCCCATATCGTGGAAGACGACGACGCTAAAATCCTCGCCCTCTGCATCGAGGCCATCGAAGGCGAGCCGGGAAGAATCATGGTCAATATCCTGGTCAACAAAGCGGATTGTGGGTCACTCATCCAAAGCTTCTACCGATACAACTACAATGTAGCTAACACATTCAGCTCACCAGGCGAGAACAACGATCTCCTCGACCGTTACTCGCATCTGATGCGCTACCTGAACATTTAATTAGGATAACAATGATGAGAATTGCACTATTTGGTAAGACCATTGCCCCTGAAAACGAGATCTATTATCGACAACTGCTTCAGGAATTGGTGGATAACCATGTGGAAGTGGTGGACTGTTTCGCTCGTCGAAGCAAACTTCCCGACAATGTCGATATGCTTCTCTCCATCGGAGGTGACGGCACCATCCTTGATGCAGTGCCTCTCGTTGGCGACTCTGGCATCCCGGTGCTGGGGATCAACATGGGAAGATTGGGCTTCATCTCCAGTGTTGCCAAGGAAGAGATCCACCAAGCCATCACTCAGATCATGGAAGGACGATATACCACGGAGTGCCGTTCGCTTATCGAATTGGTGTCGCCTCAAGGCGTGTTTGACGATAGGGTTAACTACGCCCTCAACGAGATAAACATCATCCGCAACCCTGAGCATTCGCTGCTAGCCATCAAAGTCTTTGTCAACGACGTGTTTCTCAACACCTACTGGGGCGACGGCATCCTGATGGCCACGCCTACCGGCTCCACGGCTTACTCGTTGAGCGCTGGAGGCCCCATCCTAACCCCCGATGCCAAAAATTTCGTCATCACTCCCATCGCTGCACACAATTTAACGGTACGTCCTATCGTTATCCCTGACGACAGCGTGGTCCGCATCCAAGTGGAAGGGAGGGAGAAGAAATTCGTGTTCAGCATGGACTCTCGCGTTTGCGCCCTTGACACCTCCGTGGAACTCGTCGTCCGAAAGGCCGACTTCCACTTCCGTACCGTCCGAATGGAAGGCACCGACTTCTACAGCACAATCCGCAACAAGCTGATGTGGGGAAAAGACAATAGAAATTGATTTCTTGCGTTGTCACGTAAAAAAAAGTCTTAACTTTGCAAACTTTTATACTATGAAGCAAAGATTGTCTTTTGTGCTGATAACCATGTTCCTGGCCTTCTTGGGGTGGGGTGGGTCGTTGTGTGCCCAATCTCCTCGCACCATCGAACTCGGCCCCTATGGCGGCATGGCCATGACCATCAACGACATCAACACCGTGAACTTCTTTAGCGAACCTGGTTACGAATATGGCGGCCTGATCCGTTACAACCACGACTCACGTTGGGCCTTCCGGATCAACTATGCCCACTCCATGATACAAAGCACCGATACTATCGCCGGTTGGCGACCTGAACGTGAAAAGAGCTTCAGAGCCATCATCAACGATGTCAGCTTGATGTTCGAATTCAACTTTCTCGATTTTTATACGGGAAGAATAGGAAGCACCGTATCTCCTTATCTCTTTGGTGGAATCTCCCGATTCACATACAAGACGGCTCCTCTCCTCAGTAGGGAACAACAAATCGAGTTCGCGGGCGACTCCGTGCCTCAAAACCTCAAAGCGTTCAATCAAGCCTGGCAGTCCATGAATACCGGAGTCAGCTACTCCATTCCCTTCGGTTTTGGATGCAAGTTCTCCATTAGTGAACACCTTGCCACCAGCATCGAATGGCGAATGCATTATACCTTGACAGATCGTCTCGATGGCTTGGATTTCCTCTATCAAGGAGTGGATAACCATTATTTTGCCACGGTCAAAAGCAAGGATAGACATGACAAGGATGGCACCGTTATGAAGGATAAGAATGGTAACGTATTGAAAGAATATGAAGTGAATATCGTCCAAGGAGGCAACCCGGCTGGAGGTTATGACTTGACGGACCAAACGGGCCTGTTCAAGGAGTATCAACAGATGAGTAACTCACAGTCCATGGATTGGTTCGGAAGCATCACCATCTCACTGACTTGGAAAATCCCGCTTCCGGGCGGAGGAGCTTGTAGGGTAAATAGTTATTGACATGACACTAAAAGAACAAATCGACATAGAACGCCTGCCCAAACATATTGCCATCATTATGGATGGCAATGGACGTTGGGCCAAAGAACAGGGGAAGCCGCGCCTTTTCGGCCACCAAAGTGCCATCAAGTCGGTGCGTGAGGTCAATGAAGCATGCGCCGAACTGGGAGTCGGTTATCTTACCCTCTTCGCCTTCTCCACCGAGAACTGGAATCGACCCGCACAAGAAGTCGGTGGTCTGATGCTCTTGCTTGGACAGACACTGAAAAACGAAGTGCCAACCCTGGTCAAAAACAACATCCGTCTTGTCGTCACTGGCGATGTGGAAAGGATGCCTAAAGAGAATTATCGGCAGCTCAAAGAGGCTATCGACACTACCGCCAATTGTTCTGGCATGGTCCTGAACCTCGCCTTGAGTTACTCTGGCCGATGGGAGATCACCGAGGCCGTGCGACGTATCGCCGCCGAAGCCAAGGAAGGACGAATCAACCCCAACGACATCAACGAAGACACCCTGAGGGCTTATCTTCCTTCTGCCAACATCCCCGATCCTGAACTGTTGATCCGAACCAGCGGTGAACTCCGTATCAGCAACTTCCTGCTTTGGCAACTCGCCTATTCCGAACTCTATTTTACCAACCGATATTGGCCGGACTTCCGAAAAGATGACCTCTATGAGGCCATCCTCGACTTCCAGCACCGTGAACGCCGTTTTGGCAAGACTAGCGAACAACTTAAACCATGAAATTGATGACAAAATCGATACGCCTTAATCCCTTTAAAATACTACTCAGCCTCGCCATGATGCTTCTTGTGGCGACCACGGCGAATGCCCAAATACGTATTGGCGACGACCTCTCCGACATCGATTACGGCAACCCCCGCAAATACGAAATCGCTGGCATCACCGTCGAAGGAACCAAATTCGTCGATCCAAGTGTCCTCAGCATGATTGCTGGACTCCGAGTGGGTAATGAGATACAAGTGCCTAGCGATGACATCGCCAACGCCATCCGTAAGATTTGGGAACAAGGCATGTTCGAGGACGTGGCCATCAATGCCACCAACATCATCGGTGACCAGATCTTCCTCCAAATCGTCGTCAAAGAACGTGCGCGCGTCTCCAAATTCTCTTTCAACGGCGTCAAGAAATCAGAAGCCGATGACATCCGTAATAAAATCAACTTAAGTCGTGGTGACATCGCCACCAACCACCTCGAGACCAAGACCCGTCGCATCATCGAAGATTACTTCGCCGATAAGGGCTTCCTCAACACCGAGGTCACCATCCAACAGGTGCCCGACACTGCCCGCGACAACTATGTCGATCTCATCATCGATGTCAACAAAGGCCATAAAGTCAAAATCGGAGCCATCAACATCTATGGCAATGAGAACGTTTCCGACGTTCAGATTCTCTCCGCCATGAAAGAGACCAAGCAACGAGGCTACTTCAACCCCCTTGACCCGCTTGGTCCAGCCGTGGTCAATACCCTCGCCAATGTCTTTACCCTTAAGCCTTTGAAGGCTATCAATACCGTGGAAGAATACTTCTACGAAAACTATAGACCCCGAATCTTCAAGAGCTCCAAGTTCTTGGAGTCGAACTACCGCGACGACAAGAGGAACATCATCGAGAAATACAACGCCAAGGGCTTTCGCGATGCCATCATCGTCAGAGACTCGGTCTATCCTATCGATGACCGTAACATTGGCATCGATCTAGTCATCGATGAAGGCAACAAATACTACTACCGTAACATCGATTGGACAGGCAACACCAAATACAGCGATGAGACCCTTAACAACATCCTCGGCATCAAGAAAGGTGATGTTTACAATAGGGAACTGCTCAACGCCAACCTGACCTACAGCGAGACCACTCTCGACGTCAGCTCGCTCTATATGGACGATGGCTACCTCTTCTTCCGGGTCGATCCTGTCGAGGTTCAGGTGGAGAATGACTCCATCGACCTTGAAATCCGCCTCACCGAAGGCAAACAGGCCCGTATCGGCGACATCAGACTCAAAGGAAATACCAAGACCAACGACTTTGTGGTCATGCGTGAGATGTACACCCGACCGGGACAGTTCTTCAGCCGTAGCGACGTCCACCGTACCATCCGTGAAATGGCTACCTTGAATTTCTTTAACCAAGAGAGTATCAACCCTATAATCAAGCCTAACTATGCTGATAATACGGTGGATATCGAATACGAGGTGGAAGAGGCGAGTGCCGACCAGATCTCGTTCTCGGCAGGTTGGGGCTATAACCGATTGATCCTTCAAGCGGGTGTGTCGTTCAACAACTTCTCCACACGCAACTTGTTCAACAAAGACGCTTGGAAGCCCATCCCTGGAGGTGACGGGCAGAAACTCTCCCTCCAAGTGTCCACTTGGGGCCGTCAGTCCATTTACTATGCCGCCTCCTTCACCGAACCTTGGTTGGGCGGCCGTAAACCTAACTCATTGTCAGCCTCTGTCTATCAGTCGTTTTATTCCAATGGCTACGAAAGAACCGACGAGAACTTCGGCTTTTTCCGTGTGACGGGTCTCACCCTTGGCCTGGGACAGCGACTCAAAGTGCCAGATGACTATTTCACCCTCTATCAAGGCGTGTCATACATGCGTTATCGCCTAAAGAACTACAACGCATTCAGCTTCGGTACCGGCACGGGCTACTACAACATGATCAGTTACAACATCGTCTTGGGTCGTAGCTCCGTCAGTCAGCCGCTTTATCCTCGTAGTGGTTCCGAGGTGCAGCTCTCCCTTGAGATCACTCCTCCCGTCTCCTTGTTCTCCAAGCAAGATTATACCACACTCTCCGACGACGAGAAATATCGCTGGATCGAGATGCACAAATGGAAGTTCAAAGCCGCTTGGTACACCGAATTGATGGAGAAACTGGTGTTGATGACGCGTGTTCGCTTCGGCTACATGGGCTATTATAACGAAGACATCGGTCCTACACCCTTCCATCGTTTCTATTTGGGTGGCGACGGTCTCTCGTCGAGTGACATGATCTTCGACAGCCGCGAGATTATCGGCATGCGTGGCTATAAGAACGAGGCACTCACCCCAGGCTATTCCAACAACCGCATGGTGGGTGGCAACATCTTCTCGAAATACACCCTCGAGCTTCGTTATCCGCTGTCGCTGAACCCCTCGGCTACCATTTACGCCATGGGCTTCCTCGAGGCTGGTAACTGTTGGCTTGGTTTTGATAACTTCAACCCCTTCGACGTGTATCGCTCAGCCGGTGTCGGCGTCCGCATCTTCCTCCCGATGTTCGGTCTCTTGGGCCTTGACTGGGGCTACGGATTTGACCCCATCCCGGGACAAAGCGACGCTGCCGGAAGCCAGTTCCACTTCTCCATCGGAGGCTCTATCGATTAACATGAAAGAATCGGCACGGTTATTGCTCTAATTAATTAATTTTGGAATAAACAAATCAACAGACATACTCATGAAAACATTCAAATCATTATTATTGACCGCAGCCATTGTTTGCTGCAGCATCATTAGTGCTTATGCCCAGATCGGCGGACAAAAGCTGGCCTATGTCGATTCGGACTACATCTTGAATAACATCCCTGAATATGGAGACGCCCAGGAGGAACTCAACTCCCTCTCCAATCAGTGGCAGAACGAGGTGAAGGTCATCTATGACAAAGTGTCGGAGATGTATAAGAAATACCAGACTGAGATGGTCCTTCTGTCAGAAGACCAAAAACGTGCCCGCGAACAGGAAATCGTCAACAAAGAACAAGAGGCCAAGAACCTCCAAATGCAATACTTCGGTTCAGAAGGCAAACTCTTCCAGAAACGTACCGAGCTGATACAGCCTATCCAAGAGAAGATCTATACCGCTCTTACCGAACTCTCCCAGACCAAAGGCTATACCTTCGTCTTCGACCTGGCCTCAGGCACCTCTATCCTCTATGCCTCCGATAAGGTCGATATCAGCGATGACGTGCTCGATCAACTCAGTAACGTGATGCAGACCGTCCGTAGGGAAGACCGCAAACGTTCTGCCGCCGGTGCCACCTCGGGCGGATCCTCTAGCAGCCCAACTCCGAAAATTGGTAAAACGAGAAATTAATCATTAATCATTTAATAATCCATACAATGAACAAAATCTTCAAAGTATTATTCTTGTTTGTCGTTCTCTTCGCCCTCAACGGCGCGGTGAATGCACAAATTAAAATCGCTCATGTGAACACCAATGAGGTGATGAACGCCATGCCTGACAAGACCAAGGCAGAAAAGAAGCTCGAGACCTATTACAACGAACTTCAGGAACAACTCAAGACCATGCTTACTGAATACCAGAACAAGCTTCAGGACTATCAAGCAAACGCTGAGACCATGTCGAATCTGGTGAAGCAATCGAAGGAGAAAGAACTCGTTGATCTTGAAAGCCGTATCACTGCCTTCCAGTCCAATGCCGAGTCGGAGTTTGAAAACAAACGCGCTGAGTTGCTGGCACCGCTTCTCGAGAAGATTCAGAACGCCATCAATGCCGTCGGTAAAGAGAAGGGTTACACCTATATCCTCGACGTTGCCACTGGCACCACGGTTTATATTGGCACCGATGCTGTCGATGTCACCAAGGACGTCAAAGGCAAACTTGGCATTAAATAACAGTCTGCTTCGTTACTAGGAAAGAAGCAACAAAACAACCCAACCTGAACGATTAAAGGCTTTTGCCAGTTCGGGTTGGGCTGTTTTTTTTATCGGATGGAATCTCTTTTTACTCGGGCGAAACGTAACAGTTTCAGGATCCCTAAAGGCTTATAGTCATCCTTGTTGGCCAGGTTCAGATAGATTCCTAGTTTCTTGACAATGGGGATCTTGAACGTCTCCACAAACTCGATGAGCGTCCCGTCAGGGTCTTCCACATAGGTGAAATGCCCATTGGCATCACCCATGTCAAAATCGACGCCACTATCGCAAACGAAAGGATGTCCCATGGCCTCGGCTTCACGTTGAACACAATCCATGTTTCTGACATCGAAACAGAGATGGATGAACCCTGGGTCGCCCCAATAGCGTCCTTCGTACAATTTCTTGCCTGGTGCCTCCACTGCTTGGATCAGCTCCAAATGCGAAGTGCCCATGATTCTTGACAATGGGCCCTCAATGGGTTTGGAACGTTTCAAGATGACCCTTCGGAGCGTCTTTTCTCCACCTGGCAGCATCTTCAGGTCCTCAAATTGTCCCGTCTGGTCGAAAGCTACTTGGTCGTAGCCCAACAGCTGTTGATAGAAAGGCAAGGAACGTTCCATGTCGCTCACTCCAATCACCGCACCGTTGGTGCCTCCCGTGGTCTTGGGCTCGTCGATAAAAACATAGTCGTCTTGCTCAAGGTCGAAGAGGTTGCCGTAAGGATCCTTCATGAAGAAATGCCTTAAGCCAGTGGGGGAGGTGAGTACCTCACTGACCACATCTGCACCTTGGTTGATGAACGTGTTATGGGCTTTTCCGACATCGGCGGTCTTGACCTTGGCGATCAGGATGCCCAAGTCACCTAATTCGACTTGGCCTTTCAGGTAATTGAGTTCTCGACCTTTTGGCTGCCAGATCTCGAAGCCGCCTCCACCACGGATGTTGAGCGCGATGCCCGACCTGCGGGGTTGAGGCTTGCCACCCGTGTAAGGCAACATGCGCTCGGCAACGCCTTCGTCATCTACGATTTTGATTTCAAAGCCGAAGTTGTCGTAATACCATTTCCAGGCTTCCACGAAGTCGTTGACTCCGATGCCCACCTGCTGTATGCCACAAATTACTTTCTCTTTCATTAGGTTGCGGATATTTTTCTGGATAGTCTATAATATAAAGGTAAACAATACTTGTGGATGTGTGCCATCAGCAGTTCGCTGCGGCCGATGAGCTTGCGATGCTTTTGCCTTTTGATGGCTCGCACGGCAATCGCTCCGCATTTATCGACGTCGAGACCGTTGGCTTGTCCCTGGTCCATCTTGGCATGGGCCGTGCCGTCACCCATCAAGGCGCTCTTGCTGATCTGTGTGTTGATTCGTCCCGGAATCAGGAAGGTGACGTTGATGTTGGGGTACTCGAGCTCCAGCGATTCATAGAAGCCGAACAAAGCGTGCTTGGCGGCGCAATAGGCACTCCTTAACGGGAAGCCAAACAATCCCGACAGTGATGTGGTCACCGAGAACTGGACATGGTCGGCGGACTTGATCATGTCGCCGAACTTCTTCACTAGATACACGCCACCCAGGAAGTCGATTTTCAAGATCTTCTCATCGACGCTGAAGTCAGTGTCCAAGGCCTTCTCGCGTTGCGAAATGCCCGCGTTCAGCACAAACAAGTCGATGCCGATGCCGAGTCCCATCACATAATCGTGGAACTGGTCGATGGAACGGTAGTCGTCGAGTTGGGTCTCCGTCGCCCAAGCTTTCACCCCCAAGGCCTCGCATTCGGTTTTGACATTGTTGAGGTCGTCGATGCCTAATCCTGTGAGGATCAGGTTGCACCCTTCTTTGGCTAAGTGGATGGCGATGGATCGTCCAATGCCGGTGCCGCCTCCTGTGATGATGGCATTCTTGCCTTTCAAATCCAACATGGCTTCTTTTTTTTGCAAAAGTAATAAAAGTAAAGGTTTGGATAATCAATATATTTACTAATTTTGTACGCATCAAACATGACTAAACAAGAGTTTTCATTTTTCACTTTTAACTTTTCAACTTAAAAAGATGGATATTTTTGAAAGAATAGCAAAAGATTCGGGAGGTCCGATTGGGCAGTACCGTGAACGTGCTGATGGTTATTTTGCTTTCCCGCGTCTGGAAGGAGAGTTGGGCCCTCGCATGACCTTTGACGGCAGGGAAGTGCTCTGCTGGAGTTTGAATAACTATCTTGGCTTGGCCAACCATCCTGAGATTCGCCGAGTGGATGCTGAGGCTGCCGCCCGCTGGGGCCTCGCTGCACCGATGGGAGCCCGTATGATGACAGGCCACACCCGTATGCACGAACATTTTGAGAAAGAGCTCGCCGACTTCGAGAAGAAAGAGGCCGCTTACCTTTTCAACTTCGGTTACCAAGGCATCGTCTCCACCATCGATACCTTGACCAGCCCTCATGATGTCATCGTTTATGACAACGAGGCTCATGCCTGCTTGCTCGACGGTATCCGCCTGCATATTGGCAACAAGTATAAATATCGCCATAACGACATGGCCGACCTGGAGAAGAAGCTGATGGTCGCCACTGAGGTGGTGGCCAAGACGGGTGGCGGCATCCTCGTCATCACCGAAGGCGTGTATGGCATGACTGGCGCCTTGGGTGACTTGGCAGGCATTGTCGAACTCAAGAAGAAATACAGCTTCCGTATCCTCATCGACGACGCCCACGGTTTTGGCGTCATGGGACCCACGGGTCGTGGTACCTCCGAACATTTCGGAGTGATGGACGAAGTCGATATCTATATCGGTGCTTATGCCAAGGCCATGGCCATCATCGGAGGCTTTGTGGCTGGTCCGAAGTACGTCATCGAATACCTGCGTTACAACATGCGTTCGCAGATGTATGCCAAGTCGCTGCCCCTGGCTATCGTCGAAGGCTGCGAAAAACGTCTCGAGATCATCCGTAGCGAAGAAGGCGACCGTCTGCGTGCCCAGCTGTGGAAGGTGACCCGCGCCTTGCAAAAAGGCTTCCGTGACCTGGGCTTCGACATCGGTCCCGCAGAGGCATGCGTTACCCCAGTGCACGTCAAGGGCGACGTGGTTCAAGCCACTAACATCGCCATGGATCTGCGCGAAAACTACCGCATCTTCTGCTCGGTCATCACCTACCCCGTGATCCCCAAGGGCATGATTATCTTCCGTATCATCCCTACCGCGGCTCACAGCATGGACGACGTGGAATATACCCTCAATGCCTTCAAGGAAGTCAAAGAGAAACTTGACCGCGGCGTCTATGACGGCGATGTCATTCCTAACATGGCAATCCGATAAAAAAAAGCTCGTTTTTTCATTACACGAGAAATAATAAAATCACTATTTTTGCATTATCCTAATAGTGGGATAATCTAAAATAGTGATTTTATTATGATGCTTATCAAACAAGTTGGCGTCTTAGTCAACATTTTCAACTGCAAGTTGAAAAAATACATGGCCTCCATTTTCAAATCTGAAGGCATCAACCTTACCGCTGAACAGTTTCTTGTCATGGATACCCTCTGGAATCAAGGCGAAATGACCCAACAAACCATTGCTCTCATCATCCAAAAAGACAAAAACTCCGTCACCCAGTTCATCGATAACTTGGAGAAAAAAGGCCTCGTTCAGCGTGTGGTTGACAGCTCCGACCGTCGAGTCAACAAGATCCGTCTTTCCCCAACAGGTCTTGAAATGAAGGACAACACCAAAAATGTCGCCATCACGGCCATCAACGGGATTCTGGAAGGCATCTCGGAAGAAGAACTCCAGACTTTTGTGAACGTGTTGAACCGTGCCTGCAATAATATTGAGCGACTAAACTAAATTATTTGTACCTTTACACGTTTTTAGCTATACCAATTATGAGAATAACGAAAAGATTGTTTTTTGTGACCGCATTGCTGCTCTCTCTGCTCGTGTCGTGTAACAGCCATGAGGGAGAAGGTGGCACGGGCACTGTGCGTGGCTATGTCAAATTGGTGCAACACCCCGACGATGACTTTCAACTAACGGTCGATACCATCGACGCGGCCAAGACCGATGTATTCATTGTCTATGGTGACGATGATTTCTATGGCGACGACACCGAGACCAATCCCGATGGGCTGTACCAATTCGAGTACCTTACCCCTGGCGACTATACCGTGTTCGCCTATTCCACCTTGGCCTCTGGCGAGAAGGTGGCTGTCTCCGAGACGGTGAGCCTTACCCATGGCAGTGTGGCTCAGGTGCCCACGCTCTATATTCACGATGGAAAGGCCTACGGAACCTCTATCATCAAAGGCAAGGTGTGGGGCGTGTACTTCCATAATGAAGGCTATCATGGCGAAGGTTGGGCCTATGAACACCGCGTTTATCTTCGCAAATTAGGCGACACCTATCATCAAGACGACGTTCGCGTCGGCCTCGATGGCGTGTTCGCTTTCCAAAAAGTGCTTCCTGGTACCTACGAGGTCATCACCTTCTCCGAGGATGCCATGGAAGTGCCTTCCCCAATCATCGACACCGTCACCGTAGGTGCCGACCAGATTCTTGAAATGACTCCTGACACCACATTTGTGGTTCGAATTCAAGTTTGAGGGAAGGGGGGAATTGAGAATTGAAAGGTGAAAGATGAAAGATGAAAGGTGAGAATTCATACTGACCAGTCAGCACCTCGAAGAGGTGCCCTCTCAATAACCCCAGGTGAGCGAGCATAGCGAGCGTAACCTGGGGAGAAAGGTGAGCGAGCGCAGTGAGCGTAACCTGGGGAGAAAGGTGAGCGAGCATAGCGAGCGTAACCTGGGGAGAAAGGTGAGAGGTGAATGGTAATAGTCAACGATACTAATTGAAATAATAATAGATGAAATTGAAATAATAATAGATGAAAAGAATTTTGTTTTTGATTTTTATGGGCGTGCTTGCTCAGTCTGCATGGGCCCAATCTGTTTCAGAAAGTACCATCGCCAAACGTGAAGCTCGTCAAGGCATGGTTGTCAAAGAATGGAACACCCCTGTGGGAGCCAAACAAGCCTTCCTCGACCATGTGACTACCTACGACTCGCTTGGCCGTAAGATCGAGGAAATCGAATATGCCAGTTATGGCCAGAAGTCTCGCGTGGTGAGCGAATACCCTGCGAACAGCGACGTCACCGCCAAAGTGACCCGCGAAATAGAATACAATGATCGTGACAAAGTGATTCGCATCCGTAAGTTCGAGTATTATTCTGATGGCACCAAGAAACGCCAACTCAACTACTACCCGAACGGCAAACTGGAGTCGGTCAAGGAATACGAATACATCGCCAAGTGAACCGCGAGATCCTCGACATAGTATATCAAATGCGTCCCATCTCCCTCCAGGAGATGAAGACAGTGCGCCTCATGAACCGGATTGACACCAAATATCTGGTTACCTCCGGTCAACTGTTGGCCATTCTCCAAGGTGTGCATGAACGCTACTATGCCCAGGAAGTTGAAGGGAATCGTTTATCTCCATATAGAACAGTGTATTACGACACTCCCGAACTTACCATGTTCACCATTCATCATGATCGTCATCTGGTGCGCGACAAGGTGAGGGTGCGTACTTATGTGGACTCGAACTTGTCTTTTTGCGAAGTCAAACACAAGACCAACAAAGGGAGGACCAAGAAAAGTCGTATTCAGGTGGAGCCTCAACCCAACATTACTGAGTTGCCCGAAGTAGCCAGCTTCCTGGCAGAACATCAGCCCTATCCCGTCAAAAGCCTCCAACCAACCTTGGAGACCGCCTTCGACCGTATTACCTTGGTGAACTTTGAGAAGACAGAACGCCTCACTATCGACTGTAACCTCCAGTTCAACAACCTGGTGGCCGGAACAAAAGCCTCCATGGACAATCTCGTGGTCATGGAACTCAAACAGGATGGACGCGCACGCTCCTTGCTTAAAGAAGTGTTGCTCGAACTCCGTATCAAACCCTTCAAAATCAGTAAATACTGCATCGGCATCTGTATGACCCGTCCCGAGGTTAGGCAGAATCGTTTTAAAGTCAAATTACGTCGTATCAATAAACTAAAGTCAATCTCTTAATATCTAAGTTATGTTTTTATTGCAAGCCGTACAAAGTTTCGACCCTGACATCGCACGCGAATTCGGTGGAGGTGTCACTCAAGTCAATTTTCTAGGAGTGCCCCTGTTTGACTCTTTGGGCCTCTGGACCTTGCTCCTCCGTTTTGTGTTCAACTTCCTCGTGTGTTGGATCATTATCCGATTCTTCTATTATAAGAAATCACAACGACGCGACTACTATTTCACTTTCATGATGTTTGCCGTCGTCATCTTCCTTATCATCTCATTGATGGACAATATGAAGATGAACGTGGCGTACGCCTTGGGACTCTTTGCCATCTTTGGCATGATACGATACCGAACTGAGACCCTGCGCATCCGTGAGATGACCTATCTGTTTGTGGTCATGGGTGTCTCCATTATCAATGGTCAGGCATTGACAACCAGCTACCTGGAATTGTTTATCACCAATCTTATGGTCATCCTTGCCATCTGGGTCTTCGAAGGAGGAAAGTATTCGAAGCAGATGTCGGAGAAAGTGATTCTTTATGATAAAATCGACCTGGTGAATGCCGAAAGGGAAGCGGAGTTGAAAGCTGACATTGAGCATCGGACTGGCCTCAAGGTCGAAAAGATTGAAATTGGCCATATCGACTACCTTCGCGATGCAGCTTTCGTCAAGATTTGGTACCGCCCGAAACCTGGTGAGGCGAATACCATTGGCACATTTACCAAACTAAAGGAGTTTAATGGCTGATGTTGAAAAGGATTCCTATAGTACTTGTGGCGTTGTTTGCGCTGTCGTTGCCAATTTGGGGACAGAGCGAACGCATCACTGACGTGGGTGCCATTGTGGAAGCCAAGGCTTCTGCTGCCATGGGTGACACGGAGCTGGAAGTGGAGGAGGAGCTGCGCTTCGCCAGTTATGATGGATTCCACCTCGACCGGTGGCTCACCTCTCTCACTTTGGAGCGTCCTGTGCCTTTCCCTTGGCTTGGCAAACGACTCCATGTGGGAATCCATGCCGATTATGTGCGTCACTATGACGACCATCATTATTACGACAACCGATGGCGAACCGGCTTGTTCGCCTCATACTATGAGAATGTTCGCCGTTTCAAGTTTTCGTACCGAACCCGAGTGATGCTTACCTATCGCGATGAACGCACGGGCGACTATCGTGTCAACCCTAAATGGTGCTGGCGCAACAAGCTGCAAGCCGTCTATCAGCGGCCCAATAGCCGTTTTAAATACACCCTCTCTACCGAGTGCTTTATGCGACTTCGGGCCCAAGCTCGCGAGAGTTTCATCGACCAATGGCGTACCACCTTTGCTGTGAACTACAGGCTCACCCGACAGCAATCCATCAGCGTGTTCGCCCGCATGGATAATGATCTGCAGGTGAAAAAGCCTTTCGACACTTTCTATCTTGGACTTTCTTATAACCATAGCTTTTAACCAAATACTATAAAGATGTTATTCAAAAAAGGAGATAAAATCGGCAAATACATCGTCAACAGCTTCATCAAGAAAGGAGCCCTTGCCGAGTCTTACACCGTTTATGGAAGCGATGATGTGCTTTACTTCTGTAAGGTGTTTGAAATCAGTACTATGAACTCTTCGCAGCTCTTTGAAGGGAAAGAGGTTTTCGAGATCGTCTTCTGCAAGGAACTCAGCGGGGAGAAAAACGACAATATCATCCGCTATGTCGATAACGGAGGCTTCCGCAAAGGAGAAAAGGATTACCATTATTTGGTGACGGAGTTTTATTATGGACAATTGCTCAGCGAGTCGTTGGAGAAAGAAGGTGTGTTTGACGTGGAAGATGCTCTGCAAATTACACTCTGCGTGCTTAACGGATTGATGTATATGCACTCTAAGGCTTTGCTGCACAACGATATCACCCCCTTTAACATCATGTTGAAGGAGACGGATGACGGGATGCTTCAACCTACCATCATCGACCTTGGCCATGTGTCGTATATGGTCATGGGTCGCCCTAATTTCTTCGTGGGAGACTTGGCCCCCTTCTTCCGTGCCCCCGAGACCTATCGTGGCATCTACACACCCAAATCCGACGTGTTCTCTGTGGGTGCCTTGCTTTATTACCTGGTTTTCGGGAAAGCGCCTTGGGAGATTGACCTTGCGGAATGCCATGACGACAAGGATATGGTGAAGGCTAAAGTCAAGGAAGCACGCAAACAGCCTTTGGTTCTCGATACCGAGGAAACGCATGTTCCCGAGTTCCTTCACGAGATCCTGAAGAAGGCTCTCGCGTTGAAGGTGGTTTCGCGTTTCTCATCTGCCGAAGAGCTGTTCAATGCCCTGCTGGAACGTCTGACGCCTGAAATGGCAGAGGGCGCTGATGAAGAACACCAGCCTGAAGATGCCGGTGAGATCGCTGAGGAGATCCCTGAAGGAAACATGCGTATCATGTTCAAGAAAGGTTCGGGCAATGGTTTCGATCAGGTGGCTGGTCGCGACAGTCTCAAGGAACAGCTTCGCAAAGAAGTGATCTTCGGGCTGCAGAACCCTGAAAAGGCAAAGAAATACAAGCTCCTTCCCGTCAACGGCATCTTGTTGTACGGCCCTCCCGGATGTGGAAAGAGTTTGGTGACGGAGAGTTTTGCTGAGGAACTGGGATTCAACTATACCATCCTGAAAGCCTCTCAGTTCGGCAACATCTATCAACCCAACGTGATCGATAACTTGCAACGTATCTTCGACGCCGCCTCACTCAAGGCCCCGTTCGTCATCGCCATCGACGAGATGGAATACCTCATCCCCAATCCGGGTTCCGAAAACGTCACCAAGGAGAGCGTGGCCATGCTCACCCTCATGAACGGTTGCGCCCAGCGTGGAATATTGGTGGTGGCTACATCCAACCAACCTGAGCAAATCGACCCCTTCGTGATGCGACCTGGCTGTATCGATCGCGTGTTCTTCGTCTCTCAACCCGATTTCGAAGCCCGAAAAGACATCTTCATGAAACATCTGAAAGACCGCCCATGCGAAACCATCGACTATGCAGAGTTGGCACGACTGTCGGAAGACTTCGTGGCTGGCGACATCACCGAAGCTGTCAACGAGGCTGCCATGACCGCTGCCTATATGGACGTGCCTATCTCGCAGAAGATTCTCGTGGATGTGCTTAAATACAAGAACCCGACCTATGCAACTCAGACCAAGATAGGATTCAAGTGATGACGACACGAAGACAAATGGCGAAAGACCTGACCTTGGCTTATTTGAAGCAGAAAGGAATCGCGGCCACGCGCTCCAAGGTGGGAATCAACTTCCAGTACGATGGTTGGAACTTCTTGCTTTGGCACGATGCCGACGACCCGCTTTTCTTTCGACTTACCCTTCCCGGGATTTTCGATGTCACCGACGAGAACTATGCCGAAGCCTTGATGGCTTGTAACACGCTCAACTGGAACTACAAGGTGGTGAAGGCTTCCCTTTACGAATACGAGGATGCTGGCCGCCAACGTGCATCGGTATGGGTGTGCTTCGAACAGATTCTCGATGCCTCTGCTGAAGCTGACGAGATGCTCGTTGATCGTGCCATCTCCGCCTTGGTCGGAGCCGCTGAGCAATTTCAGAACTTAACTGCCTCTTAACCATGAAAAGACTACTGCTCCTTATGACCTTGATGGCTACCAGTGCGCTCATGGCACAATACAAGCCAGCGGGCGACAAAATCAAGACACGTTGGGCCGATGAGGTCCACCCTGACAATGTCCTTCCCGAATATCCACGTCCCTTGATGGTGCGACCAGTGTGGAAAAACCTCAACGGATTGTGGAATTATTCCATAACCGGCAAAGAAGGACGTCAGCCTGCTTCTTTCGAAGGCGAGATCTTGGTGCCCTTCTGCATCGAGTCGTCGCTATCAGGCGTGCAAAAGACCGTTGGCTCCGACAAAGCCCTGTGGTATGAACGGAGTTTTACCGTGCCCAAAGCCTGGAAAGGCCAACGGGTGCTGCTCCATTTCGGTGCCGTCGATTGGATGACCGACGTCTGGGTCAATGATATCAAGGTGGGAAGTCATACGGGCGGCTATACCCCGTTTTGTTTTGACATCACCAACACCTTGAATGCCAAAGATAACACCATCGTGGTGCGGGTATGGGACCCCACTGACGATTCCTATATCCCTCATGGCAAGCAGGTCAATAAGCCTCAGGGTATCTTCTACACCGCTGTCACTGGGATCTGGCAAACGGTGTGGCTTGAGCCGGTGCCGGAACTCTATGTCAAGAACTTGGTCACCACTCCGCACCTGGAAAGAGGCTCGGTGGTGGTGATGCCCGAGTTGTCGGTCGCTAATGCTGACGTGTTGTGCGAGGTGGAAGTGAGCTTTGAAGGGAAGAAGGTCGCCTCGGGCAAAGCCCTCGGCGGACAAGCCGTGGAAGTGATGATGCCTGAAGATGCCCTCCTATGGACTCCCGACCATCCCTTCCTTTACGATATGAAGGTGACCATCACCAACAAAGGCAAGAAACTCGATGAAGTGGAAAGCTACTTTGCCATGCGCCATTTTGGCACGCAACGTGAGGAAGCAAGCGGCATCGTCCGCATGACTCTCAATGGTCGCCCGATCTTCCATTTTGGACCTCTCGACCAAGGTTGGTGGCCCGATGGACTCTATACCGCTCCAACCGACGAGGCGTTGGCCTACGACATTGAGAAGACCAAGGAGTTGGGATTCAACATGATCCGTAAGCATGTGAAGGTAGAGCCTGCCCGTTGGTATTACCATTGCGATCGTCTGGGAATGATTGTTTGGCAAGACATGCCCTCTGGAGGCCGTGGGCCGGGATGGCAGACCACCCAGTATTTCCAAGGTCCGGAGAGTGTGCGTTCATTGGAATCGGAGGAATGCTATAAAAAGGAATGGAAAGAAATCATTGAGAGCTTGATCTCTCAGCCATGCATCGGCGTTTGGGTGCCTTTCAACGAGTCGTGGGGACAGTTTAAGACCCCGGAAATCGTAGAAATGACAAAGAGACTCGACCCAACGCGTCTGGTGAATCCCGCTTCAGGTGGCAACTTTTATGCTTGTGGCGACATCCTCGACTTGCACCATTATCCTGAACCCAAGATGGTGCTTTATGATCCTATGCGCGTCACTGTCCTTGGTGAATATGGCGGTATTGGCCGCAAAGTAGAGGGGCATACTTGGGTGAAAGACCAAGGTTGGGGTTATGTGGAGTTCGATAGTGAAAAGAAAGTGACCGACACGTATGTTGATTATGCCAATCAGCTATATAAGATGATCTTTCAAGGATTCTCAGCAGCGGTTTACACCCAGACCACCGATTGTGAGACTGAGCTGAATGGCTTGATGACCTACGACAGGGCGGAGGTGAAGCTTGATGAGCGACGGTTGTTGGAGATCAATCGCAAGATCAGTCATGCTTTAGCTGAATAAAAAAAAGAGGGCGATTGTTTAAATCGCCCTCCTTTTTTGTTGGTTTGAAACCTTAGATTACTTCAAAAAACCTTTGAGAGTGATCTGGGTACCAAAGGCGCCAGTATCGATATCGGCATTGCCAATCAGTACGAGGTGGTAGTTGCCATCAGCGTCAATGACAGCAAGAATATCGTTGTAGGTCTTGTCGACTTCAGCGGAAACCTTGCGATATTCACTGACGGTTACGCTGTTCTCTTTCAGATCAGCGAAGAAGTTTTCGACGTCAATGACAGTCTCGATACCGTTGAATTTATCAAGAGCATCTTCGATGATGTACATCTTGGTGTTCTCGTTGAGAGGTTTGATGGTGGCGAAGATGTCCTTGTAGCTACCAGTCCATTGCAGACCAACGGCTGCCATTTCAGCTTGGGTGTTGTCTTGGAGGAAGGAACCTCTGCGGACCCAGGTGTACTCAACCTTTTCGACGGGCTCCTCATAGTTGATGCTAACCGTGATGGTGGCGGTGTTGACTTGGCCATCGACGTCAGTGACAACGGCTTTGATAGTGGCCTCACCGACGATTTCTACCCAGCCGATCATGGATTCATAGGTGTAGGTGTCACCAGACAGTTCAACGTTTTCGAATTCTTCATCGTCAACAGTGATGACCAGAGATTTGAGCTCTTTGTTGGTCTCAACATTGGAAGAAACAACGAAACCGAATGGGTAATTGTAGTTCGCGTCGACAACGTCACCATCTTGCAGGTAACCTTCCGTAGCCAGGACTTGGATAGCTGGTTCCGGATTTTCAACTTGCGGGTCACAGCTTGCAAAGAAAGCAACGCTGACCAGGCACATGAGTGCCAAAGCTAATTTCTTCATAGTTTGTTTGTGTTAGTTGGTTAATAAATGATTAAATGTGTTTTTGTTCATTCTTCTTATGGTCTTCCGAGGAAAACCGTGCAAATATAGCAAAGATTTTGCCAAACTGATAAAAATGTACGAAAAAAATGAAAAAAGCCTGTTTTTACACAGGCTTTTTTTCTTTTAATGCACAAGTTTACTTGAATTCTTAGTCTTCGACGATAGCGTCGTTCGGGCAAGCACCAGCGCAGGTGCCGCAACCCACGCATTGATCAGCGTCAATGACGTAGATGTCGCCTTCAGAGATAGCGCCCACTGGGCATTCATCGATGCAGCTGCCGCAAGCAACGCATTTGTCTGTGATTTTGTAAGCCATGATTCTTTAATTTTTATTGGTTAGTTTCAAATTGAGGTTGCAAATATACAGCATTGTTTTGTTCCTTGGATGGGTTGTCTCTAATTTAGAAAAAATCTAAAAATGAGACATAAAAAAATTTTGTGTTTTGTTGGACTTGTTATGAATTAAACACTAACTTTGCAGCTTCAAAAATGATACCAAATTAATTATCAATATTGAATATTAAATCCATTTATTATGACAGGAAAAAGTAAAGTTGTAGCTCTTGAGCATGTCGTGATCCGCTTCGCGGGCGACTCGGGCGATGGTATGCAACTTACCGGAAATCTTTTCTCCGATTCTACGGCATTCGCCGGAAACGATTTCGCTACCTTCCCGGATTACCCAGCTGAGATCCGTCCACCACAAGGCACGGTAGCTGGTGTCTCTGGCTTCCAGGTGCACTTTGGACACAAGCCCATTCATTCCACGGGTGACCTCTGCGATGTCCTCGTGGCGATGAACCCTGCATCCATCAAGGCCAACATGCGCTGGCTGCGCCCCGGCACGATTATCATCATCGACACCGACTCCATTACCGACAAGGCACTCGAAAAGGCTGGCTACGAGGCCGACCCTACCGTTGACGGTACCCTCGCCGACTACCAAGTGGTCAAGGCTCCCATCTCGGAACTTACCAAAGAAGCCCTGAAAGACTTCGGCATGGACAACAAGACGATGCTGAAATCCAAGAACATGTTTGCCCTTGGTATTGTGTTGTACCTCTTCAACCGCGAACGCGACTCGGTTTACAAATACTTCGAGACCAAGTTCAAAGGCAAAGATCAGGTAATCCAAGCCAACCGTACCGTGCTCGATGCTGGCTACCACTATGCTGATACTTGGGAGCTCTTCACCAATACTTATAAGGTGGAAGCTGCCAATCTTGAAAAAGGCAAGTACCGCAACATCACAGGTAACACTGCCGCCGCATGGGGACTTATGGCCGCCTCTGAGAAATCAGGTCGTCCGCTGTTCCTCGGCTCTTATCCTATCACCCCTGCCACTGACATTCTGGCAGAATTGACCAAATACAAGAACTTGAACGTTAAGGCTTACCAAGCTGAAGACGAAATCGCAGGCATCATGTCATCCATCGGTGCTGCTTTTACAGGCTGCCTCGCTGTCACTACGACATCAGGTCCTGGTCTCTCGCTGAAGAGCGAAGCCTTGGGTCTCGCCGTCATGACCGAGCTCCCGCTCGTCATCATTGACGTACAGCGTGGAGGTCCTTCCACCGGTCTGCCGACCAAGTTCGAGCAGAGCGACCTGCTCCAGGCACTCTACGGTCGTAACGGTGACGCTCCCTTGATCGTCATCGCTGCCCGTGGATCAGCACAATGTTTCTATGCCGCCTTCGAAGCTGCCCGTCTTGCCCTCGAGCACATGACTCCTGTCATCCTCCTGAGCGATGGCTCCCTCGGCAACGGCTCTGAAGTGTTCCGTATCCCGAGAATGGCTGACCTGCCGACCATCACCCCGCCTATCGCCAAGGCTGACGATCCCGACTATATGCCGTTCCGTCGTGACGAGAAATGGCTCCGTCGCGAATGGGCTATCCCGGGAACTCCTGGCCTTCGTCACCGCGTAGGTGGCCTCGAGAAGGAAGACGGTAAGGGTAACCTCTCCACCAATCCTGAAAACCACCAGCGCATGACCGAACTCCGTGAGGAGAAGGTCGCCCGCGTGGCTAACGACATCCCGCTGCAAGAGATCTACGGCGACAAGAACGCCGACCTCCTCGTCGTCAGCTGGGGTGGCACCTTCGGCGTGATCCGTACCGCTGTCGAGAACCTCATGGAACAAGGCAAGTCGATCGCTCACGCTCACTTCGACTACATCATGCCGCTGCCGCGCAACACCGAAGAAGTGCTCCAAGGTCACAAGAAGATCTTAATCTGCGAGATCAACCGCGGCCAGTTCGCCAAGTATCTCCGCATGAACTTCCCGGAATACAAGTCAGAACAATATAATAAGGTGATGGGTCTGCCGTTCACCATCAACGAACTGGAGACTAAGTTTAACGACCTCTTAAAATAATACGACCATGGAAAATCAGAATATCGAAAATCAAGCTATTCAGCTGACTAAAGAGGATTTTGCAAGTGACCAGGTGGTGAAATGGTGCCCAGGCTGTGGTGACCATGCCATCCTGAAGGCCATGCAAGACGTATTCCCCAAGATGGGCGTTAAGAAGGAAGACATCGTGGTGGTGTCCGGTATCGGATGCTCCTCGCGCTTCCCTTATTATATGAACACCTACGGCTTCCACAGCATCCACGGTCGTGCCGCCGCTTGCGCCACTGGCGTTACGTTG
>JAEEGI010001185.1_pt1 | contig 65937 bp, 60 predicted proteins | sample 8958751 | NCBI WGS metagenome assembly JAEEGI01 (sample SAMN16246545, study PRJNA631951) | gut metagenome | biome: gut microbiome; feature: rumen; material: KS-attached | host: Bos | place: Iran: Karaj | collected 2018-10
GCTGATTCTTGCGGGTCTTGTATCCCTTGCACTTGGTTCCCCATGGAGATACCGGCTGGATACCCTTGTTGCGACCTTCACCACCACCATGCGGATGGTCGATTGGGTTCATTGACATACCGCGAACAGTAGGACGAACGCCCTGCCATCTCTTGGCACCGGCCTTGCCAAGCTGACGAAGCATATGCTCTGAATTACCAACCTCACCGATGGTTGCACGACCGTCTGCAAGGACCTTTCTCATTTCACCTGAACGGAGACGAACGGTTACGTAGGCACCGTCACGGGCAACAAGCTGTGCAAAGGCACCAGCTGAACGAGCCAGCTGTGCACCTCTTCCAGGGAAAAGCTCAACTGCATGAACAGTAGTACCGATAGGGATATTGCGCATCGGAAGAGTATTTCCTACACGGATAGGAGCATCTGAGCCGGATACAACGACATCACCTGCCTTGAGACCCTTAGGAGCCAGAATATAACTGCGAACGCCATCTTCATAGCAGATCAGAGCAATATTTGCTGAACGGTTCGGATCATACTCAATACGTTCAACTTTAGCATTAACGCTATCCTTGACGCGTTTGAAATCAACAAGACGGTAGAACTGCTTGTGACCGCCACCGATATGACGGGTAGTAATACGACCAGCGTTATTACGACCTCCTGTCTTGCTCTTAGCACAGGTCAGTGGCTTGAACGGATCACCCTTGTATAAATTAGGGGTTGTAACCTTAATTACATGACGACGTCCTGCAGAAGTCGGCTTACATTTAATTACTGCCATTTTCTACTCCCTTATTGATTCTCACTAGACTGAGATGCACCAATGTCAGAAGCAACATCTTCAAGAGACTTGCCTTCTGCCGGCTGAACCTTAACATAAGCCTTCTTCCAGTCCTTATGCTTGCTCAGACCAAATCTGTTACGCTTGGTCTTGCCGGTAACATTGAGAGTATTGACACTTACAACCTTGGCACCCATTACAGTTTCAACAGCTTCCTTGATTTCAGCCTTGTTTGCCTTGCGGTGAACCTTGAAAACAAGAACGTTATTGCTGGTGAGGCTATAAGTCTTCTCAGATAAAACACTAGACTTAACAATGTCTAAAAGGTATTCTTGACGATTCATTACTTCAGTGACTCCTCAACTTCCTTTACAGCATCAGCTGTAATCAACACCTTGTCAAAACGAATCAGACTGACCGGATCAATACCCTTAACATCGCGGACATCAACCTTGTAGAGGTTGCGTGCAGAAAGGAACAGATTTGCATCAACATCCTTCTTGATGATAAGCACATCGTTCAGATCCATAGCCTTCAGCTTTTCAACAAGCAACTTGGTCTTTGGCTGATCAACTGAAAAATCATTCACTACAACTAGACGATCCTGACGGACGAGTTCAGAGAAGATACTCTGCAATGCAGCACGGTACATCTTGCGATTTACCTTCTGGCTGTGATCCTGAGGGCGCGCAGCAAATGTAACACCGCCACTCCTCCAGAGCGGAGAACGGATGCTGCCTGCGCGGGCACGACCAGTACCCTTCTGATTCCAAGGTTTCTTGCCACCGCCTGAAACTTCAGAACGATTCTTCTGCTTGCGTGAACCCTGACGAGCTCCGTTGTTATATGCAACAACTACCTGATGGATAAGAGCTTCGTTATACTCACGTGCAAAAGTGGTTTCAGAAACTTGAAGAGCACCCTGGGTGTCTTTCATTACTAATTCCATTACTATCTCCCCAAGTATTAAACTCTAACAGCTGGTTTAACAATGATATTACCGTTTACGGCACCTGGAACAGCACCCTTAACCAGCAATAAATTGCGTTCAACGTCAACGCGTACCAGTTCAAGACTCTGAACGGTAGTTGTAACATTACCCAGATGACCGGCCATTGTCTTACCCTTGAAAACACGACCCGGAGTCTGGTTCTGACCTGTTGAACCAGGAACACGGTGTGAACGGGAATTACCGTGAGTCATATCCTGAGTGCGGAAATTCCATCTCTTAACGGTACCGGCAAAGCCCTTACCTTTAGAAACGCCGGTTACATCAACCTTCTTAACGTCTGCAAAAAGATCTACCTTAACCTCTGAACCTACCTTGTATGCCTCAAGTTCGTCATCAGCAAGGCGGAATTCCCATAAACCACGACCGGCCTCAACGCCAGCCTTCTTGAAGAGTCCGACCTCAGGCTTCGAAAGGCGGCTTGGCTTCACGCTACCTGTGGTAACCTGAATAGCGTTGTAGCCGTCACTATCAACAGTCTTTACCTGAGTGACACGGTTTGCTTCAACTTCGATAACAGTCACAGGTACTGATACGCCATCTGCATTAAAAATGCGTGTCATACCAACTTTGCGACCGATTAAACCGATTGACATTTGTTTTTACCTCTTTTCCGTTAATCTAAGCGAATCTGCACTTCAACACCTGCGGACAAATCAAGACGCATAAGAGCATCTACAGTCTTGTCGGTAGGCTGCACAATATCAATTAATCGCTTGTGTGTACGGATTTCATACTGATCACGTGCATCTTTGTTTACGTGTGGAGAAATCAGTACGGTAAAGCGTTCCTTACGTGTAGGCAGTGGAATAGGACCACGAACCTGTGCGCCAGAGCGCTTAGCAGTTTCAACGATTTCCGCAGTAGACGTATCGATCAGACGGTGATCAAAAGCCTTCAGACGGATTCGAATTCTTTGGTTCTGCTGCATTTTAGCCAGAGCTCCTGTTGGTTAAAGAACAATAGAAAATCACAGCTCAGTGTCATTTATCTTTCAAATACACCAAGTAGTGATAATCAAAAATGTACCGCTCATATCGAGCAGATTTTAACTACGGTTTTTCAAAAGCCGTATAAAAAAATAGACATTACTCAAATAATGCAGACTCATTATAAAGGAATATGAAATAGATGCAAGAAAAATTTGCACTTTGTCACATCATTTGATTTTCGTCCTTCATGGAGAAAAAATATCTGTCTGAACAGTCCCCGAAACTACTCCCTGAGCAGTCTGACAGACACCTCCTTGGAAAGATTAAGTCCATCAAGGGCCGCGGCAGTATCAACAGTGGGAGTAACCTTTATTTTACGGGTATGATAAAGAACATTGTCCTTGAAATAATTCTTGCGGAGTATCGGTCCGCTGCATTTTGCTCCCGATGAGGAAACCGCACGGATGATTTCATCAACGGATGAATCAATCAACTTACGATCAGATGATGACAGAGCGACGCAGAAACTGCCTAAATTCTTACTACTACTCATTTCTTATAAACCCAGATGCTTTTTCATAAAACCGATAGCTGCCGCAACCTGCTGAGGTGCCACACCACCCTTGGCACATCGTTTTTCCAGTGCCGAAGATATTTCAAGACAAGGATAAACGTCATCGGATATTGAAGAACATATTTTCTGAAATTCAGGCACTGTCAGTTCTTCAAGAGGTCTGTTCTCGCTGATGGCGTATACGACAAGCTCGCCTACTATATGATGGGCCTCGCGAAACGGAATTCCTTTGGAGACAAGATAATCGGCAAGCTCCGTAGCATTGGAATATCCGCCCTTTGCCGCAGCCAGAGTGCGATCCGTTCTGATCCTGATATCCTCAAGCACAAGAGCGGACATATCAAGACAGTCATGCCATGTATCAAGAGCATCAAAAAGACCCTCCTTATCCTCCTGCATATCCTTGTCATAGGCAAGCGGCAGAGCCTTGAGGGTTGTCAGTATGCCCATAAGAGCTCCATAGACGCGCCCGGTTTTACCGCGGATAAGTTCAAGCGCATCCGGATTCTTTTTCTGCGGCATAAGGGAGGATCCGGAGGTTACCCTGTCGGACAGTTCAAGAAAAGCGGATTCTCCGGAATTATAAATAATCAAATCCTCCGCAAAACGGGAAAGATGCATCATGGATATGGATGCACAGCTTAGAATTTCTGCTATATGATCTCTGTCAGAGACAGAATCAAGACTGTTTCTGGTAGCTTCATCAAATCCCAGATCCCGTGCAAGCTGTTCACGATCTACAGGATATGCAGTACCGGCCAGTGCCGCCGAACCGAGAGGACACACATTCATCAGTCTGCGTGCATTCTCCAGGCGAAGGTAGTCCCGCTCAAGCATTTCTACATAAGCCAAGGCCCAGTGCCCGAAAACTACCGGTTGCGCACGCTGAAGGTGTGTATATCCCGGCATGACTACACTCTGATAGGTCTCTGCCGTAAGAGTCAGTTTTTTCTGTAAATTGCGGATGGAGTTCAGCAGGACCTCAATCTGAGCACGGCACCAAAGTTTTATATCTGTTGCCACCTGATCATTTCTGCTCCTTCCCGTATGAAGTTTCTTCCCCAGATCACCGACTTCCTCAATCAGACGGCTCTCAACATAGGAGTGGATATCCTCAAAACCGGCATCGGCAATACTGTGCGGATCCCGGTTAACCTCTGCCAGTAGCTTTTCCAGAGCGGCAATCAGCTTATCCTTCTCTTCCTGTGTAATGATACCGACAGAGGCAATCGCCCTAGCCCATCCTACAGATCCCTCGATATCCTGCTGAGCCATTCTGTAGTCAAATCTCAGTGAATCATTGAAATCCTTAAATCTTGCATCAGCTTCCTGTGTGAAGCGACCACCCCAAAGAGCCATATCAAATCCTCAAAAAACTAAAACACGCATATTATACATGATTGACATCCTCCCCGGTCTGAAGACAGGGGATTCCTACTAGCGCCCACGGCATGCTGCGGGTTACTCTCGGTGGGTTCTTGCTGCTGACCGACAGTGCGGTTCACTTCACAAGCTCTACGGCTATGCCCTAGCCTGATTTGCCGTCATTGAGAAAGTCGAAGTCTATCTCGTTGGCAGGAAAGATTGTACCTAATTTTATGCTTTATATCCACGTCCTAAGAGACGTGGTTTTACGGCAAGGTCAGATAAAATTCAGATCATAAAAATATGTCCCGCATGAAGTTTTCAGCACTCGGCAGCAATGATAATACACCGCTGATTAAGCTCCACGTCTGATCCATGCATTCCAGGATTACAAGTTCATGAAGAGAATCATCTTAGTGCTTTCCGACTTCTCTGAAGAAAAATCAGTAACGTACCCTTGAATCTATCCATTCTCTGAGCAGAAACGAACAGTAACAAGGAAAAGTATACAGAGAATCAGCAAATCCTATATTGCCGGCTGTTAAAGTTTGATTCCCCATGCTATATCAGAGTATTTTTCATTGCTGATCAGAGATTTTATTGCCTGACTTCTCCCCGTTCTAACTTTCACCTCAACCGGAATAAGATTATTCTGATCTCTTACAAAAAAATCCTCCTCCAGTGTGCCATCATCGCGCTTGTAGTAATACAGCTGATACCCCTGCTTATAAAGAGCCTCCCCCACAATATTTTCATAAAGATCTCCCTTGTAAACGCCAAGATTGTGATTTGCCCTCAAATCTGTCTGGGATTCATCGTCAAGCATAACAGTGAGGAGACCGGTATCCGCCATGTAAATTTTAAACTTCGAATCAGAATAGTTACCCTTAAGCGGAAGCTCAGGACAATTAAGGCAGTAGCATTTTCTCACTATTCCAGCTTCCTCTAGCCACTCTATACACCCGCGTACTCATGGAACCTGGCTCCGGAGGCAATCTTTAATATCTGGAATTTTTAATTTTCCTTTGCCTGCTGGGCAGGAACAGCATCAAAAACTCTGGAAATTCTTGTCTGATCAGCACCTGAGACATACTTTCTCTTATCCTGCCGGTAAGCCTGTATTATCTGAAACTGCAGAGCTCTAGTACCCGAAAAATATCACGTTTTAAAAAATAAGGATAACCTCCGGCATTCCTCCAAGAATTATATAATCAAGAAAAAGTGAATTAAGAATGCTATCCTGTGTCTCATCAAACGGTCTTGTCGTAAGCATATGAGAAAGCATTTCATCCTTAAGGGAGTCGTCGTAGCCGGCTGCCCACAAAAACTCCTCAAAACCCATGAAATACATTTCATACTCCGTTTTGTAGCCCACGCTTATACTTTCAGCCTGCGATAGTTCACACCAATCAGTGAGCCACTGCAAATCCTAAAGTGCCTTTTACGTCAGTCACATCCATGCAGAGCCTTTCAGCAGAACCGATAATGGCGCGAATCAACGTGTCACCCTCGCTGCCGTCAACTCTGAAGTAGTTCTTCATTTCCTTGAGGGTAATGCTCATGTCAAAACTCCAAAAGGCCTGTTCACTGCTGATACCGTCGAAGCAATAACGGGTATGACTGAAAGAAAGCCAAGAATAATCAACAACTGAGCAAATAAAAAGGATTTCGGTTAGGAGAGTCTTTAAATGAATAGTAAGTATTAGTATTGGTTGGAGCGTTTAATCAAGTTTTTCAATAAGGCACTGATGATCCTTGGTCCTGGTGCTGTAATTAATTCCGACAATAATGATATTCCGGTATTGTCCGGTATAACGTTTGAAGTATTCCTGCGATTTAATCTGACTTATAGCCTCTTCAGCAGAACCGTCATATTTAAACTCAATCAGAATTAACGGCTGTCTCCTTGTTATTGGCTCATAAACTAAATCAACACGACCCTTACCTGCCTGATCTTCCCGGTGATAGCTGTAATCATCTAAAGTTGCCCATAAAAGTCCGGTCATCACGCAGTATGTGAGAGATTCTTCATCGTTGTAATCAAGAAGAGCCACAGCTGAAGAATTGTGGATTTCCTGAATAATTGCAGCTACGGTTGCTCCGTCAGGTTCTTTGATAGCTTTGAGCAGATTCTCTGAACGCTTTATGGTTTCCATTCGCTCGTACCAGTTCTGCTCTCTGACAATATCCATCAGCACTGCTTTGATTTCTGCATTAGGGACATAGGCAACTTTACGATATTTGTTTTTGGTTTCTGAACAGCCCAGGTAGCCGAGACATACCAGAAGACTGAATACATCATTTTTATCCTTTATGTTTACCATATCATTCTGGAAATTGGCACAACTGAAAGTAACTTCATCACCTTCGATTAAATTGATAATGTCTTCCTTTATGCCCTGAAAATCCGTATTGATTAGGCGTACAAATTCTTCATTTGACGAAGTTCCACTCCAGTAGCTGATACATTCGTTCCGGCTGACAGCTTTGCATACTGAGTTAGGATTGTAAATATCAACTCCCTTTATTTTGTAACCCTCGTACCATTCCTTTAAATTCTGATGTGAAACTTTACAGTTAGGTGATTTTACAATGTCGGCGACTTCATCTTCCGTAAAACCAAAGTATGGAGCACAATCCCCCGGAGAGAGCATGTTATATTCATCAAAGTCATTCAATGCTGATTGGGAATTGTATTTTTTGATTGGCAGAATGCCGGTGAGATAAGCTAACGCAAAGCAAGCTTTACCACCATCAGATTTAAACAGATTTTTTAACAGTTTGATAAACTTCTTCTGCAAAATCTCGTCATCTCGGTATTCACGATATACAAGATCCCACTCATCCATAATAAAAATGAATTTAGTATTTAAATCCTGGGTGATTGCAAGTAAAGTTTCCAGAAGCCCTGTATTTCCAGTCTGATGATTTTCGAGACATTCGGAAAATTTACTGCTCGATTTTAACTCTTTAATTACTGAATACTCGAAATAATCAACCAGATCATTAACACTTTCGACTCTTTGTTTCTGACTGGAATAGCCATCAAACAGTCCGTCAATGGTATTCATATCAATGTAAATGACATCGTATTTATTAAGATGTTCGGCATAATTGCTTTTATCAGCAATATGCAGACCGTCAAATATTTTTCTGTCAGCATATCCTTTGGAATAATAGGCTAAAAGCATATGAGCCGTTACGGTTTTGCCGAATCTGCGGGGACGGGTTACAGCCATAAAACGGTCGTCTTCATTTAATCTTTTATTGGTTATTTCAATAAAATCAGATTTATCAACAAACAAATACTTGTCTTTTCTATTGGCAAGACTCAGAAAGCTGTTTTCTATGGTCGGATTCAGAATGCTTCCCATAACTTTAGTCTCCCCAAACTCAATATCATCGGCAGTCATTCTACCACAGCACCTATTTTTTATCCGTGATACAGAACTGAACTTCCGGTGAACAATTATCCGTGCTGTTTATATGTTAGTAATTTAACCCGTGTCAGCAAATAATTCAACTGTTATCTGATATTTGATTCGTGAATAACTCATTCATTAAAATACTACCTTTTTATAATCATTTGTTTAAACTTTTCAATCTCTCGGTGCAATTATTGTAAGTCATTTCATCATGATATCGTTCCTTCGATGTTGTTCCTCACATTGTTAGATCCAGAGAGCATCAAATTAATTGATCTCAAAATTGAATAAAAAAAACAAGCATTTCTAATTTTTCATTTGCTCTTTCTACAAAAGTAGTTGATACCACAGAAACACAGTTTGGCGTAAACAGTTTGAGAAAATCAGAACTCTCACGTTTTCCTGACTTTCCTTTGTTCAGGGAGTTTAGTTAAAACCGTCACCCCAGCCCTGCATCAAGTGCCAGCATAAGAGTAAATCCTGCCGAGAAGGAAAGGACACCGTAATTTGAATGAATTCCCTGAGACATTTCAGGGATCAGATCCTCAACCACCACATATATCATGGCTCCGGCGGCAAAACTCAGCATATAGGGAAGGCTGTCAATGAGAAAAGAAGATAGAAATACGATAAGGATGGTTCCCAGAGGTTCGGCCAGACCTGACAGAACTCCCGCCGCAAATGAAACCATCCTGCTGCGACCCATGGAGGCAAGAGGCATGGAGACAATTGCACCTTCAGGTATGTTCTGAATTGCTATTCCTGTAGCCAGAGAAATCAGGGACACAGCTGATATGCCGTCCTGTTCCGAAGCTGCGGCATATACAGTTCCAACGGCCATACCCTCCGGAAGATTGTGAAGCGTAACGGCAAGAGATATCAGAATCGGTCTTGAAAGACTGCTTCTAATTCCCTCCGACTGTCTGCTGTTTGGATGAAAATGAGGTATCAGAAGATCCAGCATTAGTAGAAAAAGAATGCCAATCCAGAACCCGGCTGCAGCAGGAACAAAAGACAGACGTCCAAGATGTGATGACTGCGCAAGAGCGGGATCAATCAGACTCCATACTGAAGCCGCCATCATTATCCCTGCAGCAAAACCCAGCAATCTTTTTTCAGAAACTTCGTTTAGCTTTCCCTTTGAGAAAAAAACAAAGGAAGCACCCAAAGATGTACCGATGAACGGTATCAGAAGTCCGAACAGAAGAGTAAAATCCATACAGTATACCGATATTTTCAATAATAGTTAGCAACCGCTAACTACATTAAAGTATACATATTTCTCACCCTAAAATCCACTTCAGCAATTGACGCTCCCCCATGTCTAACGCACAACAGCAAAAAAAAAAAACGGGACCCATTGAGCCCCGCATAAATCTGAAATCACACAATCTTATGATTTCTTGTTCTGATCATTGATAGCCCTGATACGGCTTGGAAGAGAATACAGACGGATGTAGCCGTCAGCATGAGACTGATCATAAACATTGTCTTCACCGAAGGTGCAGAAATCAACGTTGAACAGACTGTTCTCAGAACGTTTCTGAACTGCAGTAACAGTACCCTTGTACAGTTTAAGCACAACATCGCCGCAGAGATCCTCGGCAATGGCGTTGGCTGAAGCAAGTATAGCCTTGCAGAGCGGAGTAAACCAGCGTCCGTCATAAACCAGCTGGGCAAACTCAAGACCGAGTCTTTCTCTCCAGTTTCTGGTAGTCTTGTCCAGAATAAGTTCCTCTACAGCGCGAAGGGCCGCCATCATCACTGTTCCGCCAGGGGTTTCATAGCATCCTCTTGACTTCATACCTACAAGACGGTTTTCAGTAATATCAACTCTTCCCACACCATGTTTTGCTGCAATTTCATTCAGTGTACTGAGACACTCGTAGGCAGACATTGACTTGTCGTTAACTGCAACAACCTCACCGTTTTCCACCCTGATCGAAACATACTCAGGCTGATCCGGTGCCTTCTCAGGATCTACAGTCCATGTCCACACATTTTCGGTGGCACGGTTCCAGGTATCCTCAAGTTCACCGCCCTCAGTAGAGATGTGCCATGCATTGGCGTCACGGCTGTAAATCTTCTTCAGAGTAGCCTTACATGGAATATTGCGCTCTGCTAGATAGTTCAGCAGATCCTCGCGGGAACGCATCTTCCACATTCTCCACGGAGCTATAACCTGAAGCTGCGGTGCCAGAGCTGCAACAGCACCTTCAAAACGAACCTGATCGTTACCCTTGCCGGTGCATCCGTGAGAAACAGCCTGAGCACCCTCCTCAAGGGCAACTTCAACCATAGCCTTTGCAATAACAGGACGGGCCATTGATGTACCGAGCAGATAAGATCCCTCGTAAACAGCTCCGGTCTTCAGAGTAGGATATACGTAGTTCTTAACAAACTCCTCACGCAGATCCTTAATTACACACTTGCTTGCACCTGACTGCTTTGCCTTTTCCTCAATGCCTTCCAGATCTTCACGATCCTGACCGACATCAGCTACAAAGCAGATAACCTCACAGTTGTTATAGTTTTCCTTAAGCCATGGCACAATAGATGATGTGTCAAGACCGCCTGAGTAGGCAAGCACAACCTTCTTAATTTCTTCAGCCATAATTATTTATTTCCTTGATTGAAAAGTGTAGCCATTACTGCCATCTGCGCATGAAGACGGTTTTCCGCCTCATCATAAATGATCGAGGACGGACCGTCCATCACTTCATCGGTAATTTCATATCCGCGATGAGCAGGCTGACAATGTAAAACGTGACGTATGCCGGTATCATCCAGCAGTTTCTGATTAACCTGATAAGGCATAAAGCGATCCTTCACCACTTCGAGAGGAGTATTATCGCCCATGGACACCCAGGTGTCGGTATAGGCAACATCGTAGCCTCTGACATCCTCCACTCTGTCGGTAACCATCAGGTGGGCACCGGATTTCTTCGCAATTTCAGCAGCCATATTAAAAATGGCGGCATCCGGACCTTCACCCTTCGGACACACGGCAGCAACAGTAGAGCCGAGTATTGCACCGGTAATCAGAAGAGAATGGGTCATATTGTTGCCGTCACCGAAGTAGGCAAGCTTAACCCTGGTGATATCATCATAATTCTCCATGATGGTCATATAATCAGCAAGAACCTGACATGGATGATACAGATTACACAGTGCGTTGATAACAGGCACTGTCCCGTATCTGCTTAATTCCAGCAGCGTATTATGATCATAAACTCTTGCCACAATGCCATCGCACCAGCGCGATATATTGCATGCATAATCCTTGATAGACTCACGCTTGCCCATTACACCGTTCTGCTGATCCATATAGACGGCATGACCGCCGAGACGGTATAATCCAACATCAAAAGTAACACGTGTGCGGAGTGACTGCTTTTCAAAAAGAGTCACTACACTCTTTCCCTCCAGCGTATGTCTGTAACTTTCAGGGTTGGCCTTCATATCCATACCCAGCTTAATCATCTCCAGTACCTCATCCCTGGAGAATTCTGTTGTATTCAGTAAATGACGCATAATATTCCTTTAATCTGCAATAACCTTTGTGCCGATGGCTTCACCCTTCAGCAGTCTGCTTAATTTATCCGGATATCTCCATCCGGCCACCGATATAGGACGTCCCAGTGTTTTGGATGCATCCAGAGCTGCTCTGACCTTGACCTCCATCCCTCCGGTAATAACCCCCCTGCCGATGAGTTCATCAGCATAAGAGTTTGTCATTTCGGAAATAAGAGCTCCGTTCTGATCCAGAATACCGGCGACATCAGACAGAAGAGCCAAATCCGCATTTAGAGCCATGGCAATAGACGTGGCAGCCTGATCTGCATTCACATTCATTAGCTCGCCGTCAGCCGTTATGCCGATTGAACTGACAACCGGCATATATCCGTTTTCCAGAAGAACTTTAAGAAGTTCCGGGGATCCGGGCTTTGCAGTACCTACAGCTCCCAGTTCCGGATCCATCTGCTGAACCTGACACATTCCGCCGTCAGCCAGAGAAAGACCGACTACAGGCATACCATACTGAATGGCTTTTGCCATCATCAGTTTGTTGGCAGTACCTGCCAGAGCTCCGGTAATGAAAGGAATCTGATCCTTCGGAGTCACTCTGAGACCTTTTTTCTTCTCACTCTTCATCCCGAGTCCCTTAAGCAGATCATCAACCAGACATCCGCCGCCGTGAACCATAACAATCGGTCTCCGGTTTTCCCTGAGATACATGTTAAGTCCGTCAAACAGAGCATTGAGAGAGGCGTCATTCTCAATAAGAGCGCCTCCGAGCTTTATAACCAGAATATTGTTTTCCATTGGTACCTCAGATTAAGCCAAGAGTCTCATCATAGCCGCAGTTAATGTTGATACACTGCAGAGCCTGTCCAGCAGCACCCTTGATAAGATTGTCAATGGCAGATCCTACAATCAGAGTATTATCCTCTCTCTGCCAGTGAAGATCCACATACGGAGTATAGGCTACTGATCTGATTGAAGGCCACTGGTTCTGTATTCTGACCAGTTTTCTTCCGTCATAAACCTTGTGATAGGCTTCAGCTATCTGTTCATCTGTCACATTGTCTCTGAGCTGAACATATATGGTAGCCAGAATACCGCGCTTGAAGTTACCCAAATGAGGCTGGAAAAGCACCTTCTGCCCGAGATGGTGACTGATTTCAGGACGGTGACGGTGGGTAAAAACACCGTAAGGATTCAAACTTACCTCACAGAAGCTGGAGGTCAGTGACGCCTTGCGACCGGAACCTGACACTCCGGAAACAGCATTGATAATCGGCATGGAATCTTCACGAATGAGACCGGCATTGAACAGAGGCTTCAATGCCGTAAGTGATGCAGTAGGATAACAGCCGGCCACAGCGACAAGTTTTGCATTTCTTATAGCCTTGTCATTCCATTCACCCAGACCGTAAACCGCACTTTCAAGCCAGTCAAGTCTGGTGTGGGTAAAACCGTAATATTTTTCATAAAACGCAGGATCATTCACCCTGTAGGCACCGGAAAGATCAAAAACTCTCTTGGAATCATCTGTTATAAAATCCGGAGCGATACGCATACTCACATCGTGAGCTGTGCAGAGACAGACTATATCCGCATTCTTCTTAATATCATCCAGAGCAACGTTATCATCGCACAGCGGAATTATTTCCTTGCCGACCACTCCGTTATACATAGGATAAAGATCTGAAAAGAGTCTGTGGGCATCCTTTGAGCTGCCGGAAACGTAAAGTCCGTACAGTTCCAGCTCAGGATGCTTTGCAATTAAAGCGGAAAGTTCAGCACCGGCATAGCCACTGGCACCGATAATCGCAACCTTAGGTTTATTCATGCTACTTGTCACCTGTTAAATATTCCAAAATTAAAAGTCTATTATGCCACAAACCATGATCTTTAGTATAAAAAATGTCCCCGCAGCCGCATAAAGATTCCTGCCGAAAAGTCAGGAGGATCAAATACCGGGCTAAACCCGACCGGAGACGCTCTGCTTCAGTCTGAATAATATCTCATACAAAATATTTATGCAATGTATCTGCATAAATATTTGTTTAAAAATCTTACAGGCTCACCGTGTACTTGCTGTAGAATATGGTAATAAACAGTAAAAGGCAGGAGTAGAAAATGCAGGACATGAATTATTTTAAAGATCTTCTGGCCAGACTGATTGGAGTCTGTACCGTAAGCAGCGAGGATCAGACCGCTGACAGAAGCAACCTTGAACTTCTGAACATCCTTGAGAATGAAGCTGAGAGCATGAACGGCATCTGCACAAGACAGAATGTCCTGTCTTCTCCTCGCAAGGACAACATGCTGATCCGCTTCGGACCCGATGTTCCCGGAGGTCTTCTTCTTTCGGGACATACAGACACGGTACCCTATGATGAGCACGGCTGGAACTCAGATCCGTTCACACTGACCGAAGATCACGACTTCTTCTACGGTCTCGGAGTCATAGACATGAAAGGATTTTTCGCCCATGTCCTTGCCGCCTTCAGAGAAATCAGAGAAACAGCACCTCTGCTGAAGCCTCTTTACCTGCTTGCAACAGTAAACGAGGAAACGACCATGGCCGGAGCCATAGAATTTTCACGTTGTGCTTCAGTAAAACCGGATGCAGTTATTATTGGAGAGCCGACATCACTGACTCCAATCTTCAAGCACAAGGGCTATATGGCCTACCGCATTGAAGTAACCGGCAGGAGCTGCCACAGTTCCAACCCTGCTGAAGGTATCAATGCCATTTCCATAATGAACCGCATAATTTCAGGCATAGAACAAATGACCGCGATACTGAAAAATAAATATCAGGATCAGGGATTTCCGGTTAATCACCCGACCCTGAATATAGGCTCCGTTCACGGCGGCGATGCACCTAACAGGATTTGCGGATCCTGCGTACTTGAGCTGGATATAAGACCTACGCCGGCAACAAGTCCGGAGATGATGGACAGACTGCTGAGAGAAACTGTAATGAATGCCGCGTCTGCTGCGGGATATGATCAGAAGCTGATAAGCATAAAAGAGCTCTATTCTGCGATTCCGCCATTTGAAACAGATCCGGGATCAGAACTTATCGGATACTGCGAAAAAATTACAGGGAAAAATCGGGCTGCCGTAAACTACAGTACAGAAGCCTCATTCTTAAGTGCTCTCGGTGCGCCGCTGGTGGTTCTCGGTGCCGGAAACATAGCAGATGCACACCAGGTAAATGAAAAGCTTCCGAAAAAGGATGCAGAGGAAATAAACAGATTTCTCATGGAAATAATAAAGCAGTACTGCATGAAGGATTAAAACCTGACATCATCCGCTGCCTAAAAGGCAGGGGATTCCTGCCGGATAAAAAGTAAGACGTCAAAGAATACTAGCCGGCAGTCTGAGCCAGCCCCGAAGACTGGCGGCTGCGAAGAGAGCCGCGAGACACCTGGCTTCACGGAAGTCTGGATCCGAAAAGAGTGCTGAGATATTGGAAAGGGGCCATCTGACAATCTCGATTGGCTCAGGTTCGTCTCCTGTATCAAGCGGCTTCTCTTCCAGATCCTCAGCCAGAACAAGATCAATACTTGCTTCAAAGAAGGACGGAGCAGAATTCACACTGCGAAGAAAGGTGTATTTCATGGCAGAGTAACCTGTCTCCTCCCTCAGTTCCCGATCAGCAGTCTGCTGCCACGATTCCCCGGACTCGGATTTTCCCTTTGGAAAACCAAGTTCATAGGAGTTTGTACCTGCACAGTACTCTCTCACCAGGATAATCTCATCTCCCATGACAGGAACTATCATAACAGCACCGCTGCCGCCTCCGGCCATTCTTTCATAATATCTGATCTGGCCGTTGGAAAACTTCAGGTGAAGTCTTTCTATTCTGAAATGCTCGGTATCAACTACGATACCGCGATCAAGAATCTGCGGAAGTTCATGCATAGTGATCAGTAGGTAAACTTGCCCTGATAGTTGATTTCAAAGGTTCCCGTGCTGTTGGGCTGACCCAGCATCTGAAGCAGAGGGCGAACCTCGTTTCCCTTGGCCGGGTTCGGCTTGGCAAAAGCCTTTACGCGGTACAGCTGCTCCTTCATGTCATATTCCATGTTGCCATCAATGGAAAAATACGGATTCTCCTGTTTCAACTTGACTATAAACAGTCCGTTGCGGCAGCTGAGTCCCATCACACCGTCGCCAAGACTGTAGTTGCCGAGAGGTGTTCCCACGTCAAGACCGGTAATATCTATATTTCCGGAAACCATTTTCTTGCAGCGGCTGGAATTAAAAACAGCATTGCCTACTGAAATAGTAATGTTACCGGTAACATCGACTGGAAGGTGATAACTGGTGTACTTGAGCATATTACCGAAGGATATGCTCAGATGCATATTGGAAACCTCCACATCTCCGTTTTTGTAGGAAATGTCCGTTTTTCCCGTAAGTCCCTTCGGATCTGACATCTGAAGGGTGTAGGTGCCTGCCAGGAGTCCGAACAGGGAGGTTGTCCAGTGAATATTCTTGTACTCATAATTATCAACATGAAGCACCTTGGCAGAGCCGTCCACTGCCCTGCCTGAAACACCCTCCAGATATACCCCCTTCGGCAGATCGATCTTAGCAAGAATTTTGGAAGCAGGAGCCTGATAGACGATACAAATCAGAAAAGCGACTATAAAAATAACAGCCATGATAAGAAGCTGGTAACGCAGCTTCAGGGGCTTGACTGACTTAACTTGTGAAAGATTCATTTCTTTTCAACCCTCCCCAGCATAAGCTTCATGACCTTTAGATTATTGCTGTCATTTGGCTCCAGATCAATTGACTGGACATATATGGCGTACTTCTTTTCCAAATCATTGAGAAAATAAAAGAGCGTAACCGTATCGGTGACTCCTACTTCCACACTGGCCGATTCTCCTGAACGGTTTATTTTTGAAACCTTGAGTCCGAAATCTCTGGAAACACGATCTATCGCCTTTTCCAGAGATGCCGTGCGATCAGCATTCTCCTGCTGGCTCTTGCCCTGACCGGCCGGTACATATGAACTTATAATCTGATATTCCTTCACCAGTCTGGCATTTGTTGTCTCGAGAGTGCTGACCTTGTTCTGAAGAGGTCTGACCAGGGTGATCCAGGCGATAAAAATCAGGAAAAGAACGCCCACGGCCATTGCAATCTTCTGATCTCTCGGAGCCAGATTATCCCAGGCATCCCTTATATTTCTGATAAATTCACTCATGAATTTACCTCCTCTACAGTCAGCAGCACAGTATTGCGATCCTTTTCGGATCTGACCTCGCTTATATCGGCTCTGTACCCACGGTTGTTAAGGGCGTCCTTGATCCCCTCCACGTCATCAAATTCCCTGTATGCCAGCCTGAAGCGGTACTGACGGCGCTTGTCATCATAGTTAAAATCCACAAGAGAAGCCTTGCTGGTAAAACTTCCGAGAAGTTCAGCCAGTCTCTTGACGAAGCTGAGTTCAAGTTCCGACTCGCCGGGCTGATTTGTCAGCTGCTTGAACTGCGCCATCGGATTCACCACCTTGTTCACCATCGGGAACTTGGTCTTAAAAACCTTGATCAGCTGATTCTTCAGCTGCTTGCCTTCTCCGGTGTAATTGAAGTAGTTGCTGACAAGTGTTGCATAGTAAACGACAAATATGGCAAGAAGCACAGCTGCAACCTTGATCCAAGGTTTAAATACTGTGCCGAGAAGGAAGTTCTGACGCTGTGCCCGCTGTGCATCTGTAAGAGTTATGTGACTGCTCAGAGCTCCGAATGCCATGCTGGCCATAGGCATTATCACGTATGCATCCTCCTTTGGCGCATCGAAAGGGAATTCGGACAGACAGTAGAATGACGGAGGATTTTCAAGTCCCCTGAAATATTTGATCGCCAGCTGCTGACTGAGGCACATACCACTGAACTGGGTACGGCGGAACACAAATTCTCCCGCCAGATTTACGACCGAGATCTTGCCCTCGCGGAACGGCAGCGTAAAAACATCCACCATCATTTTGCTCGGCATAAGAGCATATCTCGTCATTACAGAACGAACCCACTCCTGGTAGGACTTGTCGCATATCATTATGTCAACTTCCTTACCACGGATATTAAGCACCACAACTTCGACATCATCAACGTCTGATGCTATCTCATTCTCAATCATGAACGGGATGGAGCTTTTCATGCTCGGATTGAATCTCTTCGGATAGGTTAACGTCTTGAAGAAGAAATTATTGCAGGACTGAAGTACTATCAAATCCAGCTTAAAGTATGCTGAAAGCAGGGAAAGCTCATCCGTATTGCGAAGAACACCGCTTTCAATCACGCTCTCACTGGTATCCTCCACCACAGCGTAATTAATCGGACTGTCATCGCCGGTTCCAAGCCTTATAACCAAATGCTGACTCATTCAGCACCTCCATATTCTCTTTTGTATAAAACCGCATCTTTGTTGTTTTTAACAAAGTAGGAAAAAAATCTTCTCTTCATACCGTTATATTCAAGTACAGTCTCGGCATGAAAAACAGATGAGTTGATCGCTACCACCGACGATATGAATCCCTTTGTACGATCTGTGGACAGATTTGTAACCAGCTCCTGATTCAGAAAGTTGCTTACGGAGGTCCATCCCTCACGATCTCTGGATTTGATAATGTCCAGAGCCGATTCCACGGTCATGTAATCGCTCAGCATCAGAGCGGCCAGAAGCGGAGCCTTTGTTTCGGTAAGGGTATTGACGTTGATATGCAGCTCATTGTTCTGCAGAGTACAGACAAAAGGTTTGAGTCTTCTGTATATTGACGCGGTCATTCCCTTTGCCGCTCTTATTTCACTGACATTGTAGAGTCTTGTATTCGGCACTACAAAAGGATAGGCCAGAGACATATAGTACGAATCCTCGGCCCCGTTGCGGCTTATGGAGGTATCTGTATCAACCATGTCCGCAATGGAATCGACAACAACCTCCGCATCACCCTGCTGGATCTGCATATAAAGCATCAGCCGGAGCAGAACTTCCTTCGCCATGTTAGTTTTGTTTCCGGACCCATCACTGTAGTCATAACCGTGATTGGCCAGAGCATTGAGGTTAAAACAGGAATACTCGTCAAAAACATGAGTGGAGATAAGACCTCCGTCCACTTCAAAGGTACGTCCCTGGGTAGCCCAGTACTGACTCAGATTCACAGAATTCGGATCATCCTCAAAGTCCTGGTGCAAAACACGCCTGACCAGGGAATCCGAGCTTTTGTTATACCATTTGCCCTGAATTCCGTTGACAAAGTTTGCAGTACGCAGAAACTCACTGTTATAGTGCATGGTCATATTGGTGGCCACGATAACCATAACAGACAGGATCAGAAGTACTACAAGAAGAGCGGATCCCTTCTGACTTTCATATCTAGTAGTCATAATGCGGAATATAGTACTCCCTTCTTATTTTGCCCACATCATCAAGCACCAGACTGACCTCCACACCGAAGGGAAGTTTATTTGAGTTGATGGACTGATACCAGGCCAGACTGTTCATGGAAACTCTGAATCTCAGTTCAAAATTTGTAACATGGGAGATTACAACCTCCCAGTTGGGCTCCTTTGTATTGGCAGGATCCGATCTCGCATAGGTACCCCGCTCCAGATTGTTTTCCTTCAACCGGTAAACAACTCTCTGCAGTTCATTGCGATCCAGCATGGCTCCCGGATTAAAAAAGCCGGTTCTGACAAATTCAATCCCCCAGTCATCCGAATTGAAAATATTCTTTCCCGCCCAGATGTATTTGGTGGCATTATAGGCAGGATAACGGTTGCGTCTGTATGCCATCTGTTCAAAATCGTGATCCATAAGGTTCACGGCACGCTGTATCTCTCCGAGGCGCTGCATCTTCTTGCCCGAAACTTCTTCGGTCATTACGGCAGCACCCAGGATCTCATAGGCGCCGGTGGCAAGAATGGAAAAAATAAGGATGCTGATCATTACCTCAATCAGCGTAAAACCTGAATTTCTCATCACTTTCGATACATATGGGTCAGAATTGATACAATAGGATCATCGTAATCCTTACTTCCGTGAACCTCTATAACAACTGCTACAAATTTTTCATCCTGGGTTTCTTCAGCCTTGTAGCGGTAGAACCATTCCCGATCCACCATAGTCTCGCTGCCTTCATTCCAGGAAAAAGAAGGTACCTGCTGACGCATTTCAAGCTCGGTAAGCTGGTTATCCGCCACAATAGTGGCGAATGTCTTGTCCTCCAGCCGCTGAAGTCCGAAAGACTGGTTGTTCATTGCTGACAGCAGAGCCACGCCAACCATGGCAAAAACAGCCAGAGCCACCAGAACCTCGAGAATGGTCATGCCCCTGTTTCTAGAAATATTCCGGATCCTTGTCATTCTCACCATTCTTAAGCACTATTTTGCCGTTCTCAGACATCTTTATAATATATTCAGCATAATCCCTGCTGGATTTTGTACTGATCTTGAGTTCAAAGGGCGTAACCTCCATGGATGGATAAAAATACACCTGGGGCTGAACTCTGGTATCAAACTTATGCTCTATATCAGCCTTTGTAAGAGCACTCTCGCCGCTGAAGGATGACAGCGTCTCATAGGAAAGTCCGCCGACCGCAAGTTCCACCTGGTATTCGCCGGAAAACGAATATGAGGAATCAACCTGCGGAAGCCTGTACTCAACCCAGCCGTGCTTCTCATAGCTGTCAAACTTTGTGATCAGCTGACTTATGAAATCAGTATCCGACAGATGATGCTCTACCTCGTCTGAATGCTCACGCCGCAGGATCTTAAAACCCTCCTGATCTACGAAAAGACCTATCAGTTCACCCTCAACCATCGACTGCTCGTTAAGAAAAGCGAACAGACGGGCGTATTTGGAACACTGATCATGCAGCATGGATTCAGGAGACGACGCAGGACTGGTCATAATAACAACAGATGACGCCATGCCCATAATGACGATGACAATCAGTATTTCAAGAAGAGTAAAACCTCTGTGGTGAGTCCTCACAGTCCGGATCCTGTTTCTAAAACCGATTACTTATCTTTCTTCCAGTTGCCGATGTCATCATCTGTGCCGTCCTCACCGTCAGGTCCCAGAGAATAGAGATCATATCTCGAGGAATTATGAGTACCGGGATTGATGTACATGTAGTCATTTCCCCACGGATCCTGAGGAAGATCCTTTATATATCCGTCCTTGCGGTAACTCTTCGGCTCAGGCGACGAGGTAGGCTTGTTAACCAGGGCATCAAGTCCCTGCTCGGTTGTCGGAAATCTGTTATTATCAAGCTTGTACATATCAAGAGCATTATCCAGAGCCTTGATGTCCATACTTGCCTTTTCAATGGATGCCTGCTCCTTTGATCCCATAACATTGGTGGCGACTATGGCTGAAAGCATACCCATGATAACAACCACAACCATAATTTCCAGCAGCGTGAAGCCCTGTTGCCTCTTCATTTAAAAATCTCCCAAACACAACATCTAAAAAAAATTCTTCCATGCGCCTCTATGCCATGCTGTTCATCTTGAGAATCGGCTCAAGAATGGCAAGCACGATAAAAAGGACTACACCGGCCATGGTCACGATAAGCATTGGCTCAAAAATACTGAGTGCCATGCTGACCTGACGTTCAAATTCGTTATCCTGGTTGTCTGCAGATCGGATAAGCATACTGTCCAGTTCACCGGATTTTTCACCTGAAGCTATCATATGTATCATCATTGGCGGAAACAGCCCGGTTCGATCCAGTGCAATTTTAAGAGAAGAACCCTCACGGACCAGATCTGTGGCCTCCCTGATCTTCTCCTGAGCATAATCGTTGCTCAGAACCTCTCCGCTGATTTTGAGAGCCTCGAGAAGAGGAACAGCGGAAGAATTAAGAATTGCCAGCGTTCGTGCAAAACGGGCGGTATTGATACCGCGGCTTACTCTTCCGATAACCGGAAGTCTGAGGATCAGATGATGAAACAGGATCCGGTTCTCTCTGCTTCGCTGCCAGACCTTAAACAGGAAAAAGCCGCCCGCAAGAACAACAGCAAGGTACAGTCCGTAATCCCTGAGAAAATCACTGATGGCAATCAGCAGCTGAGTCGTGCCGGGGAGTCCCTTCTTAAGGTAGACGAACTGCGCAATAACCTTCGGTACAACACTTGTAAGCAGTATGGTGATAACAGATATGGCAACAAGAGTCAGAATTATCGGATAAATCATGGCCTGAAGAACCTTGCCCTTTATGGCCTGGCGCTTCTCACTGTAATCAGCCAGCCGGAGCAGTACGGTATCCAGATGACCTGACTTTTCGCCGGCGGACACCATTGCCCGGTACAGGTTGTCAAAAACCCGGGGAAACTGAGCCATGGAATCAGCCAGGGTATGACCCTCGAGAACCTTGTTCCGTACGGCAGAAATGATTGTACGTTGCTGGGCTGTTTCACACTGATCCGATACCGCCTTCAGAGCTTCTTCAATAGGAATTGCGGCAGACACCAGCGTTGCCAGTTGTCTTGTGATAAGAGCAAGATTGGATGCGTTGATCTTCGGTCCGAAAAAAGAGCTGGATTCAGTTTTGTACTGCATCTTCTTTACAGATTCCACCACCTCAACCGGTATAAGTCCCTGCTCTCTGAGCCTGGTTCTTACCTGCTTTGAAGAATCGGCATCCATGATGCCGGTATCCGTCTTTCCGTTTTTATCGATTGCAGTGTACGAGTACGACGCCATATTAGTTGTCCCTTGCCACTCTCAGAACCTCCTCCACAGTGGTTAATCCCTGCAGAGCCTTGGCCATACCGTCATCCTTGATACTCGGAGTAGTAGGACGAACTTCATTTTCAATAAACAGTTCACCCTTTTCAGCGTTGATACTTTCACGCACATCATTGTTTATAACAACGAGTTCGTGAATACCCATTCGACCCTTATATCCGGAATTGTTGCACTCCTCGCAGCCTATCGGACGATATAAGAAAAGTTCGTCATCAGAATCCAGACCCACAAGTTCCTTTTCGCTGGCAGAAGCTTCATACCTTTGCTTGCAGTTCGGGCAGAGCGTTCTTACAAGACGCTGGGCGAGAACACCGAGAAGTGTGGACGAAAGAAGGAATGACTCGATGCCCATATCTCTGAGTCGGGTAATGGCACCGATGGCAGTATTGGTATGAAGCGTCGAGAGTACAAGGTGACCGGTCAGAGAAGCCTGAACAGCTATATCCGCAGTTTCCTTATCACGAATTTCTCCGACCATCACTACATCCGGATCCTGACGAAGTATTGCCCTCAGACCGCGTGCAAAGGTCATATCAACCTTCGGATTTACCTGAGTCTGGCCTATGCCCTCGAGATCATATTCAATAGGATCCTCGACTGTCATAATATTCAGATTTTTTGAATTAATATTGGACAGCGCAGCGTAGAGAGTTGTGGACTTACCGGAGCCTGTAGGACCTGTGACCAGAATAATACCGTGCGGTTTATGCACAAGATCAACCAGCTGTCTGCGGTTGCTTTCAGTCATACCGAGCTGTTCAAGCTCCAGATGCACCGCATTCTTGTCAAGAAGACGAAGTACAACACGCTCGCCATGAGATGAAGGCATGGTTGAAACACGGACATCCACAGCCCTGCCGCCGATCTTCAGAGAAATACGGCCGTCCTGAGGCACTCTCTTTTCTGCAATATCAAGTTTGGCCATAACCTTGATTCTTGATATCAGCAGCGGTCCCATCTGACGAGGATTACGGATAATCTCCTTTAAAATTCCGTCAACACGGAATCTTATAACAAGATAATTTTCAAAGGACTCGATATGAATATCAGAAGCCCCCTCCTTTATCGCCTCACTCAGCATCGCGTTGATAAGACGTATTATCGGGGCATCATCCTCTGCATCAAGCAGATCCTCAGTCGAAGGCAGATCCTCTGCAATAGAAAAGAAATCAACCTCGCTTCCGATATCATTCATCAGCTGCTTGGCCTCGGACGAATCAAGCTGATAGGCCTGTGTCAGTTTCTCATTAAAAGTTTCCTGATCCATTACCTTGATTTTGAAGCTGGAGCCAGCTTTTCTTGATACCTCAAGAATCTCTGCCGGCTCTAGCTCATGAAAGGAATATACAATCATTCTTCCATGAGGATCCCTGTCCAAAACCACGCCGTGATCTCTTGCATATGAGAAATCCAGCCGGACATCAGGCTTTTCCTGCTTTTCCTCAGCAGAAACTTCATTAACTTCTTCTTTCGCCATTACTTGGATACATCCTCAGGAGTAAGATTAAAACCGCCGTTGTCAGAACTGTACAGATCCAGATTGTTTCTGTCATATTCCTTCATAACAGGAATAGTGACCTCATCCGGCAGAAGCGGAATACCGCGCTCGTAGCGTTCAAGCTGTTCTGCTCTGAATTTGGTGTACTTGTTGCGTGAAATAGAAGTGTAGGTATCGGGATCACGCAGAATCACAGGATGAATGAACACCATAAGATTGCGCTTGTCCTTGCTGGTGGTTGTTGTTCTAAACAGTGCACCTAAAAACGGAATATCTCCGAGAATAGGAACTTTGGATACCAGCTCCCTTTCCTCCTCACTGATCAGTCCGCCGAGAACTACTGTTTCACCGCTCTTAACCAGCACTGAATTCTTGATATTTCTCATATTGAAGGTAGGACCGTAATCTGAAGTCGCAGTGGTGCTGTCCACAGATGAAACCTCCTGCTCCATTTCAAGACGGACAGAATCACCCTCATTAATCTGCGGTGTAAACTTGAGCTTTGTACCAACCGACTTTCTTTCAACCGTCTTATAGATGTTGCTTGCATCTGAAGACAGGGAACTCTGACTTCCCGTTACAACAGGAACCTCCTGACCAACAGTAAATTCCGCCGGCTGATTATCCAGCGTCACAATGGAAGGGGTAGACAGAACATTGCTGCGGTTGTCGGTTCTTAAAGCTGTAGCCAGACTTAACCAGTTGCCTGAATAAAATCCCATGACACCGCCGTATACGCTGCCTGCAACCGATTGTATGATATCTCCGTTGGCAGCGGCCGGGAAAAGACTTGCCTGGGCTGAAGTAGCAGAGAAATTTGTTCCGCCTCCTCTGGTGTTTGCCCACTGAACGCCGAGCTGGGCAGCATCAGCGTTTGCAATTTCGACAATTATTGCCTCCACATAAACCTGAGCTCTTCTGATATCAAGCTTGGCAATCACATTTTCGATCTGCTGCATCAAGTCAGGCTGCGCATTTATGATAATCGAATTCGTTTCCTCATCAGCATAGATGCCGAACTTGATCTTGTTGTTTGTGTTTGCTCCGCTGTTGCCGTTGGCCTTGTCCTTGTCCAGATCATTACCCAGCCCGTTTAAGACCTCCACTACATTCTTCGCCTTGGCATACTTCAGATACACAACCTTTGTATTGCCGACATACTCCTGATCCTGATCAAGTCTGCGGATAAGCTGGATAACTCTCTTTCTTACATTAGGTTCTCCAGACACAACAATGGAGTTTGATCTCTCGTCCGCTTCAATCTTAGGCTTAAGCAGCGTCGGAGTATTTTTGTTGCGATCATCATTGAGAAGGTTGTTGATAAGACGGACAAGTTCGGCTGCCGAGGCATAACGAACTTTAACTATATCCACATCCTGGTTGCCCGCCTTGTCAACCCTCTTGACCACATCAATCACGCGGTTAACTACATTGGCCCGGCCGGTAATAATAAGAACATTCGACGGCTCGTAATGAACAACATTTCCGCCTTCTGAAAGATCAACCATCTGACGAAGCAGAGGAGAAAGCTCCTTGACTGAAACATTCTCCACAGGAACAACCCGCGCAACCATTTCGGCACCCTCGCCTGGATGCTCTTCATCGTAAAGCGGAATACCTACCGCCTTGGCCTTGGCTGACTTAACAACCTTTATAGTCTGATCCCCGACGGGTATCGCCGTAAGACCGTAAAGTTCAAGAACACTCAGGAAAAACTGATAATACTCTGCATCGTCTAGCACATCATAGCTGCGAATATTAATCTTACCCTTGACAGTGGGATCAATGACCATATTCTTGTGCAGATTTTTACCAACCGTATTGATAAACTCGGTAATTTCAGTGTTTTTGAAACTTGCCGAATACTGAGCCGCATCAGCGACACCGTAGCAGCCGAGGATCAGTGCAATTGTTGCTGCGATTTTTGATAATTTCATAATACTGCTTCGCCTTCACGTTAGACTATTTAGAGGCTTCAATTTCGCCCAGGTTAATGTATATATTCTCTGTAACACCGCCGCGATCAACGGTTATCTCAAAATTCTGCATGTTTTTATATTCTGCAAACAATTTTTTAGTCTGTGCGGGATCCGTCAGATCATAACCGTTCACAGAAGTTGCCAGATCATTTTCCCTGAATCCGGCCTTGGTAAAAAGCTCAGGCTTTTTTCCCGGATTAAGTCTGTAGCCCTTTACAGCCGCACCCTCCTTGACAGGAGAAATGCTGACATAATCCATAAAATCCAGATTGGATGCCGGTGCAGCACTGCCAGGTTTACCCGGAGCTCCTCCCGGTCTGGACGGAGCATTGCTGCCGGTCGTATTAGGTCTTCTTGCAACCGGAGGAGGAGAAGGAACCTTGTTGTCATCATCAAGAAAGTAGACATCAATCCTTCCGCTGTTAAAAATCTCCACTCGGTTATCCATAATATGGCTCACCCTTGCCGCCGTGCCCTCAATGGCATCACCCTCGCCGTAAAGCACTTCTTCATTTCGGTACTGAATAATTACCTGAGACTTGTTACGGTGATCACTGGCCAGAATACCAGTAATAACAAGAGGAAGTTTTACCGGACCGGCAGGTTTTGCCGGTTTCTGCTCGACTGCGTCAGCTTCTGCCCCCTGCACTCCTGAAGACTGTCCGGATACTCGTGCGGCCATGGACATTTTTTCCGGAATAACAGGAAACACTCTGGTTTCGAGAAGATCCTTCAGATAGCTGTGATCCTTCTCCTCCTTGGTCTGAGTCTGCGAGGAAGCAGAACCGCCTCCGCGGTAATCAGAAAAGAAAGACCAGAACAGTTTAGCCGAATTGCTTGCAAGAAAGAGAAAGAGGATACAGAAAACGACCCAGGCGTAAACCTTGCAGGTATCAGCATTTACCCATTTGGATGTTAATGTTTTAATTTTTTCTATATATTCCGCTGTATTTGACATTTTTTACTCGCTCTTCTGAGTCCTACTCATCAAATCTACTGCAGCATCCTTCGGTGATTTATTTTCAAACAGCAAAGCATAGATCTCATCACAGATAGGCATACTTACATTATAACGTCTGGCAAGTTCGCGAACCTCCCTGGTATTGTAATAACCCTCTGCCACCTGTCCTATTTCCTTCATAGCCTCCTCGGCCGTTTTGCCCTTGCCAAGAGCTATTCCAAGACGTCTGTTTCTTGACTGGTTGTCTGTACAGGTCAGAACCAGATCACCCATTCCGGACATTCCCATAAATGTTTCCTTCTTAGCACCTATGGCAAGACCGAGTCGCTGTAGTTCGACAAGTCCTCTGGTAATAAGCGCGGTGCGGGCATTGGCTCCAAAACCAAGTCCGTCAGACACTCCTGCCCCTATAGCAATAACATTCTTGACAGCTCCGCCTATCTGAAGTCCAACAAAATCATCATTCGTATAAATTCTGAAGCTGCTGCCGCACATCAATTCAGAAAGTTCAGCTGCAAAATCCGCTTTTGTTGAAGCAACAGCAATCACGGTCGGAAGCCCCGAGGCCAGCTCCCTTGCAAACGTAGGTCCGGAAATAATAGCAAGAGGAATATTTTCACCTAAAACCTCTTTTGCCACAGTTCCTAAGAGTCTTCCAGTGCCGTGTTCAAGTCCTTTTGTAGCCCATACCAGTCTGTGTTTCGGAGTTAAAAAAGGTTTAATGCTGCCAAGCGTTGATCCGAAAAACATACTCGGCACCACAACCAGCAAAACTTCCGATCCGCTGACAGCCTCTTCTATATTACTGGTAACATAAAGAGAATCGGGTACTTTGATCCCCGGGAGGTACTTCGTGTTTTCCCGGAATTTTTTTATGTCTTCAACTTCCTCTTTTACAAAACCCCACAGGAGCACCCTGAGACCTTTGCGAGCCAGAGAAACCGCCAGTGCTGTTCCATAGGATCCGGAACCAAAAACCGATATATCGTAACTTAAACTCATCTGCTGATACTTAAACAAAAAAATATGAGTGATTATATTTCACGACTTGATCCGGTTCAATTTTTTATGCATTTTGGTGAATAATTAGTATAACTAACTCACAGATCCTGTATTCCCAAACTGCACTTAATTTGAGTTTACAGCTCTTTTAGTCAGCATACTAAATTAAATTAAATTTAATTAATTCAAACTGCACGCCCATTCTCTTCCTCTTTAAAATACTAAATATCTCAAATTCCTGCCGCGGCGATAAAAATTTCATCAAATACAATCACATGATAGTCTCTGTCCAAAAGGAGACAAAAAAAAAGAGTCCGGATTAACCGGACTCCTCACAGAAATTACCTAATTAAATCACACTGAAATTTACTCAGCCTCCAGGCTCCAGGTAAGATTTGCATCGTTTACAACGAGAACATAGTTACCGACCTGACTGATCGCCACGTCACGGCAGGTTGATTCGTTGCTGCAGAGAGTATTGCTTCCTGCATCACCCCATACAGTTCCGGACCAGCCTTCAGAATCAGTAATCTTGAAGCGCTGAGGACCGTTGCTGTCTGCAGCTCCAGTCAGTACCAGACTGATTCTCCATGTACCAGTTGAGGAATCATATGTCATGGCATCATGAGTCCAGCTGTTGGTTGTACCGGCATAGTACATGGCACTGTGTGTCGGAGCAATGTAAACATCAGTAACGTTCACTGTCATAGGATAGGTCACATCATACACACCGTCAGAAACGGTCAGCTTGACAGCATATGTACCATTCTTAGCGTAGGTATGGGTCGGATTCTCTTCATTTGAAGTTGAATTATCACCAAAGTCCCAGCTGTAGGTAAGCTTGTCACCATCGGCATCCGTAGACTTGTTGGTAAATTTCACAACCTTCTTATTGACAGAGGATGCAAAACTTGCGACAGGTGCATGGTTACTGCCTCCAAGACTTTCAAGCTTCCATGTCATATCTGTATCAAATACGGAAAGTTTGTACTCACCCATTTCTGAAATGATTACATCACCGCATGACTGCTTGTTGTCGCAAAGCTTGTTGCCGCCCGCCGTTCCATATACTGAACCCTGCTCCCAGTCTGAAGTGGTAGTAACCTTGAAGCGCTGAGGTCCGTTGCTGTCACCTTCACCGGTAAGATTAAGCATGATTTCCCATGCGCCGGTTACGGTATTGAAGGTCATCGGATCAAAGGACCAGCCGTTTGTAGATCCTGCAAAGTACAGAGAACTGAGAACTGGTGTATAGGTTCCGCCGTTTGTAACGGTCACTTCCTTGGATTTGGTTGATTTAGCTGTTCCATCATTTACAGTCAGGGTTACTGTATATGTACCACTGGCAGCATAACTGTGTGTCACAGTTGCAGCGGTAGAACCACTGTTGTCGCCGAAATCCCAGGCATATGTGAGGTTGTCGCCGTCGGCATCCGTAGACTTGCTTGAGAATTTAGCTTTCAGACCTGAAGTCTTATATGCAAATTCAGCTACAGGAGCAGTGTTAGCCAGCTTCTTCAGACTCCATGTTAAAGCAGAGTCATTAACAGTCAATCTGTAGGATCCCTTCTGAGTAATCAGAATATCACCACAGGTGCTTGTCTTGCAAAGTTTGCTACTTCCGCCGTCACCGTAGAACACGCCCTTTCCGTCAGAAGTGGTTGACAGCTTGAAACGCTGAGAGCCGTCATTGTCGCCTTTGCCTGTAAGGGTCAGATCAATTGTCCACTCATCTGTATCCGGGTTATAAACCATCTGGTTATATGACCAGTTGTTTGTTGTTCCCGTAAAGAAGAGATTTGGAAGATCCTTGGTGAAAGCACCAGCCGGCTCAACTACAACAGTAACGTCTGCTGTTGCTGAGGCACCCTTGGAATCGGTGGCTGTAACAGTATAGGTATGTGTTCCAACTGCAGGTTTAACCTTAATCTTTGGACCAGTCTTTCCATTGTTCCACTTCAGCGTTACCTCGTCACCCTCAGGATCCGATGTTTTAGCATACAGAACTATCTTTGATCCTTCATAGATAGGTGCCACAGCCTTGGTGTACGCTTTAACCTTCGGAGGCAGATTGTCAACTACATTGATAACAACGGAGGTCTTGGATGAAAGTCCCTTATCATCAGTCACCTTCAGAACATATTTTGTTGTCTTTTTCGGTTTAACCTTGATTGTAGGGGTTGTAGCACCTGTATTCCACTTGTACGCAACTATAGTTCCGTCAGAATCAGTAGACTTGGATCCATCAAGCAATACCTTGCTGCCGAGTTTGATTGTGGTTGCACTCGGCTCGATAACAGCCTTTGGAGCCTTGTTGGCCACAACCTTGACAGTTACAGTGGTCTTTGCCGTTGCACCCTTGTCATCCTTGACCTTCAAAGAATATTTTGTGGTTTCCGTTGGTTTGACTGTAATAGCCGCGGTTTTGGCACCGGTGCTCCACTTGTACGCAACAATGGAACCGTCAGGATCATAGGATGCAGATCCGTCAAGTTTAACCTTATCACCAGCCGTGATCTTAACAGTAGTACCGTTGCTGATCTTGGCTACAGGAGCCTTGTTTGTCACTGGTGGAGGAGGCTCGTCCCCGCCATCCGGAGCTCCGGAGGAGAGAGAAGTTCCGTCTACCTTGTAGGTGCCCAGATCATTGACCACAAAGTTGCCGCCGGCTGATGTCTTGTACCATGTGTTCGCACAGTCGTTGAACAGGAATTCCATTCCTGTTGCGTCCCCTTCAAACTCCATCTCCTTGACAAACCAGCCGTCCTTGTAGGCGGTCATGGCTACTCCCGGTGGAGTTGTCCATCCGCCGTCTGCTGTAGCCGGAAGCGGACGGTAGTGTACACATACCTTGCTTCCTGATGCTGGTTTGAAGTAGACAGTAGCTGCCGGAACGATATCTGAAGGTTTGCCCTCGGTATAGGTTCCTGTTGCTTCATCTATCGTATAAACGCCGGCTGACAGACATGGTGCTCTCTTAGGGAAGTATGCACTGCCGCTTGTGCTCAGCAGCTTCACATCAGCGCAGCTGTTGTCACGGTTGTACTCAATTGTACCCTTGAAGTAGACGCTGCTCTTTCCCTCAACCTTCTTCAGATACTTGGTCGACCATTCACCTGTTCCTGAATCCTTGTACTCAAGTGAAACTCCATCGGCCTTCTGATCGGATGGTTTGGCATATACGGTTACAGAATCTGTTACTACCACACTGCCGTCGGTTATGAACATGTGAGTTCCGTTGATGTCTCCGTCAACATCCTCTATCAGTCCGTCTGCAGTGCTTCTGTACTTGCCTGCTCCTACATATACGGACTGGATTTCGCTTCGGGTTACATTGCCCTTGGTATCCGTTGCCTCCATGTAGTAGTCCACCAGCTGATCCCTGTAGTCGCTGATATATGCGTAGTAGGTATCGCCTATCTTCTTGGCCGGTACGGTCTCCATAACCTTGGCATTGTCGGATACCTGCCACGGCACTCCGTTGATTACCGATGAAAGATCTCTCTTCTTGGTATCATACGTCTTCCATTCTCCTACCTGCTTTGGATTGCAGTTTGCAACTCCTGCATGGGCTGCCGGATCATATACTCGCGGAGCAATGTCTGTCGGTGACATTCTCTTGTCCTTGTGTGCACGAACCTTCACCTTGACATCTGCTATTCCGCTTACGTCATATGCATATGTATAAATTGCAAATACGTTGTCTGCATGAACCGCCGTCCAGCCTTCCGCCTTTGATGCGTTGGCACTTCCTGGATTGTACGGATAACGCTGCACCCACCACATGGATGGTCCGGTGCGATCCTTTGCTATGTTTTTCTTTACATAAGGCTCTGTAAAATACAGTGACTGGTTGAAACCGAGTGTAGGCTTGACGTTGTCATCGGTATTTTCATCATAGTAACCGAAACCTGAGTCAATGGATGATATCAGGAAATACCAGCCGAGTTCTGCCGGATTTGCTCCGCCCTTGTAGTCATTGCTTGCATCACCCTTGACCGGGAATGAGAACATGTACGGATTCAGCTGATTGCCTGCATATGTAACCTGCTTCTCGGCATCGGTCTTCGGTGACCAGTAGTTCGGATGGGCATCAAGCCAAATCTGCTCCGCTGTCTCTGCATAGTTGATTGCCGCCTGCAGCAGTGCAAAGTTTCTTTCCAGATAATGGTAGCCGTACTCCATTGATACTACATGACCAAACGGTGTTCCGCTGTGATTGGTCGGTACGGAAAGCTCGGTTCCCATGGCCTTGTTGAAATCGGCCATCTGTCCCTTCCAGATACCCATCGGAATGTGCCAGTGGTACCAGGTCGGATCTGACGATGAATCGCGGGTGTCCACCCATGAACCGTCCTGTACGTGCTGTATATCATTTGCCGGTATCGGATATGCCTTGAGATATTCCTGAACACCCATACCTACTACGCCGGCTGTTGAATACTCATCTCCGGATGCCAGCCATGTGCCGATGGAGCCTGCACGGCCCTCTCCGTTATCACCGTCATGGGCGATAACAAAATACATGGTTCTTCCGTTGGCATCCTTTTCATAGCTCGGACGGTCGATTTCATTGGATGCTGTTGCTATTCCTTCCCAGCCCTCAAGCCATGAACCGTTCTGATCCACAGGAATACCTGCTATCTTTGAAACCTCTGCCGTCTCCGGATCTACATACTGAACCCAGTGCGGAATATCACAGAACGGGAATTTATTCAGAATGGTCTGCTGCTCATGAGCCATGCCTACATGCTCCCAGCCGCCCTGTTCATAGGTGTTCTGGAGATCTGCACGGTTTGGCGGTGATACGATGGTATCAAATGCCGGATTCTTGTAATTGAACGGATAGTCTCTCAGTGCACGCGAAAAATGGTTGTTTCCCATTACCGACCATTCGATTCCCAGTTTCTTCAGGGTCGGAATAAGTCTCTCTGAGAAGCCCAGCTCTGTCGGGAAAAAGCCCTTTGACGATTTGAACTGAGAACCCAGGAAGTAGTCCTGCTGCAGTGTTACGTTCTGATATATCAAATCCTTGAGGAAATATTTCGGTCCTACCAGCGGTCCCATGGAATGGTGACCGGTGAAGTGTATCGGATCAAGTGCATTGAAACCGTTGGTTGTCTTTAATACACCTACTGTTGATTTCCAGTCCTTCGACCAGCCGAGAGGATAAAATCCGTTGAATGATCCCCTTTCTGCAAAATCCTGCACGTTGTTGATAACCGCTGCAGACATGGTTACATGGGTCTGACTCATCGGATGACGATCATGATTTGCCCAGGCTGTCTGTGCCGGCCATACGGTGTATGCGTTCTGCTTTGCATCTCTCATGTAATACTGCTCCAGATTATCATGAGGCATCGGTGCACCGGACGGAAGGAAGAATGTATATCCTGCCGGAGGATTGGTCTTGATTTCAAGGGCTCCACCGTCATAGGTGTAGCGAATCGGACCTCCTACAGGTGTGGAATCGTAGGTGTTCACATCATAATACGGCCAGAAGTTAGGCATATGATTGTGATATATGTGAGTGGCAGCTATTGTTGCGCTGGCCTCAGGAATTCCGACTGCTCCCATTGTCGCGGCGAGTGCTACGCCTACAGCAACATTGACGGCAGATCGCTTGAATTTCTTACTCGGTGTGTAAAAGTGCATTTTTATCTCCGAAAGGATTCATTTGATAACGATAAAAAATGGCTGAATCAGCCTAGCGGATATAATGCAACCGTTATGAACAAAAGTTAAACATAATTGATTTTTAATAATCAAAAATGATAATCTGTTCACATTACAATCAAAATCAAAAAATAATTTTTTTTACAGAACCGATTTCTAAAAAATTTTATTTTAAAGGCAGAATACTCCGTCATCTCAAGCTTTTTTTTCAAAAACAAAACTCGTTTTGACAGATATATGTGAGCTAACCATTGTCATGAATAAAGCAGTCTAGTACAAAAACAGTATAAAAAACACCCGACTTATTTTAAGCATATTAATTGCACAATCTATTTTGAAAATAGCCTGTTTTAAATCCCTAATGGTAGAAAGTCAGCAAAAAAAAAAGATCTGCACAGCTAAAGCACAGATCCTTTACTTTATAAAATAGGAATAAATATTATCCGGTCAACAATTAATTATTGGCTGGGGCTGGTGCCTCTGAACCTGCAGCTGCATCCTTGGCAAGCTGTTCCTGCTCCTGTCTTATCTTCTGATCAAACAGAAGTTCAAAATTTACAGGTGGAAGAATAACTGGAGGGAAACCGCCGTCTGCTGTCATTGACGAAACTCTCTCGCTTGCATATGGGAAAAGAATCGTAGGAGCTACAGCCTCAAGAGCATGACGGAGATTGATATCATCCATGCGTACTGTAAATACACCTGCATACTTAACTTCACATACGAAGTAGGTCTTTTTCTCATCTTCCGCATCTTTGCATGTTGCAGTTACGCGAACAGTAGAGCAGTAAGTATCCTCATCAACGTCAACCTTTTTAGTATCCAATCCAAAATCTACAGTCAGAGCTGGCTTATACTGCTGAACGAAAACTTCAGGAGATACCGGTGACTCAAAGGAGACATCCTTCAAAAAAATTTTCTTAATTTCAAATGGATTCTTCTGGTTATTATTAGCTTCTTCGGCCATTTTACATTCCTTTTACAAATCGTAAAGTAAACAAAAAAAACAAGTCAGCGGAATACCACTGACAAATAATCTGCGACTTCAGTCCCTAACAGTCGGAAGTCCTTCCTGCTGCCAGACAAACATACCGCCATGAAGGGCAAAAACTGACTTAAATCCAATTTTAAGCAGTTCATTACCCAATTCATATGTTCTTGTTCCGTCCTTGTCTACAATGACAGCCGGACGGGTCTTATCCCTGGAGGCATTGCCCAGATTATTATTTAAAATGTCAGATTCAATTACATTCAAAGCACCTGGCAGATGTCCGAGAGCAAAATCCTCATTTGAACGAACATCAAGTATCAGAGCATTATCTCTATTAATCTTTTCTGCTACTTCCATAGGAGAAAGCATGCCCACCCTGGAAAGTTTCATTTTAATAGTGTTAACCACAGCGACGTACAATGATACAAGAAAGACTGCTACTAAAATATAGTGGTTTAGCACAAAATCAAGAAAACTTAATTGAACTTCTGGTTGCATAAACAAAACCTAATATAATAAACACGCATTTGCGCCCGGTAACTTTAGGAATGAAAACGAATCGGTGTTTCCTTTACAAACCGCACTTGACATCATCCCTGCCTGAAGGCGGGGGATTCCTACTAGTTTCCACAGCAAGCTGCAGGATGCTCTCGGTGGGTTCTTGCTGCTGACCGACAATACGGTTCACTTCACAAGTACTACGGCTATGCCCTAGCCTGATTTGCCGTCATTGAGAAAGCTGAAGTCTATCTCTGCTGGCGAGGAAGATTATACCTAATTTTATGCCTTATATCCACGCCCTGAAGGACGCTGTTTTACGGCACGATTAGATAAAAACAGAAACCAGACAACAAAAAAAGAGTGAAAACAGCATTTCCACTCCCGTAATCAATTATTAGAACTTCTGATTAAGACTTTGTTCCGCCTACTGTGATGGAATCAATCTTCAATGTCGGTATTCCAATTCCCACTCTTACGCGCTGACCCTTCTTACCGCATGCACCGAGTCCCGGATCGAAAGCAAGATCATTGCCTACCATGGAAATATTGCTCATCACCTTTATTGCATCTCCAATCAGCGTTGCACTCTTAATAGGCACCGTAACCTTTCCGTTTTCTATCATGTAGGCCTCATCAGTTTCAAAAATAAACTGTCCGCTGGTTGTATCAACCTGCCCGCCTGCAAAATCCACAGCATAAACACCGTGCTTGACTGAAGATATTATTTCTTCAGGCTCCGACTCTCCCGGCATCATATAGGTATTGGTCATACGGGTTATAGGAATACAGCTGTAGGACATTCTTCTTCCATTTCCGGTTGATGTGGTTCCCATCAAGGATGCGTTATGTCTGTCATACATGAAAGATGTAACAATTCCATTCTCAATCAAAACATTGCGTCTGGTCCTGTTTCCCTCATCATCTATATTTAGCGAACCCGGTGAACCCGGAATCGTTCCGTCATCTACAACTGTGCAGAACGGTGATGATACCTTCTGACCCATCATTTTGGAAAACAAAGAGGTATTCTTTCGGCATGAATCACCTTCGAGACCGTGACCTACCGCCTCATGAATAAGAACTCCGGATTTTCCTGATGCCAAAACAACAGTCATAGGACCTGCAGGAGCTTCGACTGACTCCAGTTTGACAAGTGCCTGCCTGATTGCATCATCAACATAGAACATAGCTCTTGTTGTATTGCCAACCGGTTCAAAGAAGAAGTCAAAACTGCCCCTGGTGCCTCCGCCTGCACCGCCCGATTCTCTTCTGCCGTTCTTTTCAACTACAACACTGCAGCGAAGGCTGATCAGCGGTCTTATATCAGCCGCCAGGGTTCCGTCTGTAGCAGCAACCAGAACATATCTGAATGATCCTGAAATACTGGCACTGAACTGACGAACCAGAGGACTGCTGTCTCTGGCATACTTGTCCATATCCTGGAGCAATTTAATCTTCAAAGTCCGATCAAGACTTTCAAGGGGGTTGACATCCTTATACAGATCATTGCCATCAACTCCGGCAAAAACCGGCACCGCTGCATCCTGTCCTATTCTGCTGATGCTTCTCGCGGATTTAACACTCTGTCTTATGGCATTCGCAGAAACTTCATCGGAATATGCCAGACTGCTCTTTTCGCCAGAAACGGCTCGCACACCCAGGCCCTGAGAAATATGAAAATTTCCGTTCTTGACCGTACTTTCATCAATCATCCACGACTCATGCATAGTATGCTGGATATATATATCACCAAAATCCAGATCTGAATGGTTAAGATTACCTAAAGCCTTATGCAAATCATCAAATTCAAGTTCTGCAGGATGCAGAACTTTTTCAGCTACTTTTTCCAAAATCATTATAATTTTCACCTGAACGGTCAGTTAACTCACAGTCGGTGATTATAACAGGCCGTGAAAAAAGGTAATGTTAATACAAACACAGATTTAGCCATAGGCTGAATTGCTGTCCCGTCATCCCTGCAAAGAAAGATATGCACTGATCCGGATACAGTTTTCCGTAAAAAAATTTTGGCGGTTATGCTAAAGAATGGTGTTGATCCTGAAATTTTCAGGGATTGGCAATTTTATCTGCCGTGTTCAAAATATAGACAAATTCTTGAAAATGCAGATTTGTATATGTGGTACCGGCACTTTTGTTAAACAGAGCTTTTTTCAGTTTCTGAAGTTGAAAACACCGCAGAAAAACCACCTTTTCACATCATAACAACGTCAAACTGCTCCTGACCATACAGAGGTTCGGCATGAACCTGGATCTGCCTGCCCAGAAAAACCTCAAGCTCTGCAAGATAATGCTGAGAATCATTGTTCAAAGCCTCAGCCACTTCCTTCGATGCATAAACAACGTATTTTTCCACGTTGAATGATTTATGAACTCTGGTAACCTCTCTGAGAATTTCCGAGCATACAGTATCTACACTCTTGATCCTGCCCCTGCCTTTGCATACCGGGCAGTCACAGCACAGGATATGTCCAAGACTCTCTCTTGTTCTTTTTCTTGTCATTTCAACAAGACCAAGATGAGAAAAACCGTTTATTGAAGTTTTATCCCTGTCATGAGAAAGAGCAGACTCCAGCGCCGACAGAACTCTTCTGCGGTGATCCTCGCTCTGCATATCAATAAAATCAATAATTATGATACCGCCCAGATTTCTCAGTCTCAACTGACGGGCAATGGCTTTGGTTGCCTCTATATTGGTATTAAAGATTGTTTCTTCCTGATTGCGATGTCCTACAAATGCACCCGTATTGATGTCTATTGTGGTCATAGCCTCTGTCTGATCGATAATCAGATATCCGCCGGACTTCAACTGAACCTTGCGCTCCAGAGCCTTCTGTATTTCGGATTCAACATCATACATATCAAAAAGCGGGGCCAGTCCCTCATATAAATCTATGCAGTCAGCAACCTCGGGAATAAACTCTTTGCAAAACTTCCTAAGTTCATCGCATGTTTCCCTGGAATCAATGCGTATTTTATCTATGTGAGAACCGACAAAATCGCGAAGTAGTCTGAATGCTAGAGGAAGATCCTCATAAAGAACCGCGCAGTCCTTGGTTTCCTTACGGCGCTGTTTTATCTGATTCCAAACATATTTTAGAAATGAAGCATCCTGTTCAAGCTCCCTTTCAGATACTCCCTCCGCTGCAGTTCTGACAATAAAACCGCCGTCAGAATCAATATATTTCTCAACGCATACTTTCAGGCGTTCTCTTTCCTCTTCAGAGTGAATTTTCTGCGAGACACCAATATGCGCACTGCCCGGCATAAAGACCAGATAACGGGAAGGAAGAGTAATATCTGTGGTAAGCCTTGCTCCCTTAGTTCCGATAGGATCCTTAACCACCTGAACAATAATATGCTGACCCTGACTTACAAGTTTTGCAATATCCTGAACCTGAAAGTGTTCTTTTTCTTCAGGATTGACGCATTCAGTATGCGGAACTATATCAGATGCATGAAGAAACGCAGCCTTATCCATTCCTATATCAACAAAGGCCGCCTGCATTCCGGGAAGTATTCTTGTAATCTTGCCTTTGTAAATATTGCCCACCATACCGAGTTTAGTCTGACGCTCAACATGAACTTCCTGCAGAAGTCCGTGCTCAACCAGAGCCACTCTGGTCTCAACCGGAGTAACATTAACAAGCAATTCAACCGACATGAAAAAAAAGCCTCCGATGCAGATATTCAAATACCCGCAAACTGTCTTACAAAACTAGAAAAGAGCATCCAGGCCGAAACCGGTGACGGCAGGTGAAGAGACTGGAAATATCCCGTAGCTTGCAAGCATAAGTGCAGTCTCCTCCATAGGAAGTCCGACAACATTGCTGAAGGAGCCGTTACAGTTTGCAACAAATTTACCGCCTTCTCCCTGAATGGCATAGGCACCGGCCTTATCCATAGGTTCACCGGTTGCACAGTAGGCTTCTATCTGAGCAGGAGAAAGCTGCTTGAAAGTGATCTCCGTTGTAACAATATCTGATGCTGTAGAACCGTAACCGTTGGTAAAGGCAAAAGCCGTTGCCACCTGATGAACTCTTCCGGAAAGGAGTCTGAGGATCCGTACAGCATCCTCATAATTTCCGGGTTTGCCTATAATTTTATTATCAAGAATTACTACCGTGTCCGCACCAAGAGTCGGACAGCATCCGCTCATGCTGAAGCCGGTCCTGCTTTTGGTCTCAGCCATACGCTGGACATATCCTAGGGGAAGTTCAAACGGTCTTACTGTTTCATCTATCTGCGGTCTGACTATGCTGAAACAAAAACCGGCATTCCTCAGAAGCTGCTGACGGCGCGGAGAAGCGGAAGCGAGACAAAAAGAAGCATTAGAACTGACTGTTGGTATTTCTGACATGTCGAAACCTCATTAAAAACCCGAGTGATACCCAGAGTACAGGCCAGAAAATCATATCCGATACACAGGAAAGGATCGTGTGATAATCGATAAAAGCCAGGCCGAAGAGATGTTCTAACCAGAAAGTGACAATCTGCCCTACAAATGAAATTATGGCAATGGATACCGACTGCTGAAGAAGAGAGTAAGTTTCAAGCTTGGAAAAAGCCGAAGTCAGCATGAAAAACATAAGAGAAAACGCAAAGGCCTTGATTCCAAGTGTACTTCCCACAAGAAGATCAAGCAGTAAACCGGCCATAAAACCGTGTCCGACATTTACCATCCGCGGGATCTTCACAGCCCAGAACATAGCTGTCAGGAGAAGTATATTCGGATAGAAATACTTAAGCACGGCGGGAGGCTCTATCAGATTAAGGATGAGTGCCACAAACAGCGAACCGTAAACCATAAGAAAGGTTAAGAAGTTACCGTACAAGAGACACCCCGTGGTTTTTTATATAATTGATACTCTCAAGTCCCATGTTCTGACCATTAGGCGTAAAATATTCAGAAGGCCACATCAGAAGAACATAGCGAATCCTGTTTAAGTCTTCTATAGGACGGGCTTTGACCTCGGCAAAACCGGTTCCGTTGTCAGCGGAATACTCCACCACTCTTGCAACAGGATATCCCCTCGGAAATTTGCCACCCAGCCCGGATGTGACTAGAAGATCGCCGACCTTGATATCCACATTTCTTGGCAAATCATCCATAATCAGCATATCAACCTGACCCGTGCCGCTGGCAATACCTCTGATGTCATTTCTAATATTTCTGACCGGAATGGAATGTTTTCTGTCCGATATGAGAATAGCCCTGCTCATATTCGGTGATACATCGGTAATCTGACCGATAATTCCATCCTCACCGATAAGAGGCTGCCCCTCATACACACCGGCAAGCTTCCCCTTGTTTATAACAATACGCTGCTCAAAAGGATCTGTTGCCACACTCATAATCTCAGCAACCTCGACTCTTGAATCTGACTGAATCGGAGAACCCAGAAGCGCCCTTAACTTCTCGTTCTCCTGCTTCATCTGAGCATACTTGAGCAGCTCACCCTTGAGGATCATAAGAGTTTCCTGGAGTCTGCGGTTGTCCTCCACAAGCTGATATCTTGTTCGCATCTGCTGATGCAGCGCCGAGGTGAGTACAGAAGGAGTATTGGCAACTGAGTATAAAGGACCCATAAGAGTATCAACAGATACTCTTATTTCCTTTGAAATGTGAAGACTCGTATCGGCCAGCACCAATCCGATGGACAGAAGTGCAGCTACGAAAAAACGATAGGAAGGAGGAATTCCCCGATACTGATCCTGCTGTTTCATTATTCTCCTCCGGGTGAGTAAAAGTCAGTCCGGTTAAACTGCGTTTAAACTGCTACTCACCCTGAAAAATATCGCGCTGAGCCTTGGTAAGCATTTCAATCGCCTTGCCGCCGCCTCTTGCAACACAAGTTAGAGGATCCTCAGCCACTACCACAGGAAGACCTGTCTGCTCTGCAAGCAAAGTAGTAATACCGTGAAGCAGTGCTCCGCCACCGGTAAGAACAATACCTCTTTCACTGATATCAGCAGAAAGTTCAGGAGGACATGCATCAAGGGCGACCTTAACAGCAGCCACAATGGTTGCAAGAGACTGAGAAAGAGCTTCCCTGACATGTTCAGAACTTATCTGAATCTGGGCAGGAATACCGTCAAGATGACGGCCGCGCACATCAAGAAACTTAACGTCTTCCTTTCCAGAGCTGTAAGCTGTTCCAATCTGCTCCTTAATTCTTTCAGCAGTCTGCTCGCCGATGGAAACTTTCATATTTTTCTTTATATAGGTAGCGATGTCATCATTGAAGCGATCACCGCCGATCTTCACAGACTGCGCGTAAACCATACCGCTGAGAGAAATAATGGCTATATCCGTAGTACCGCCGCCTATATCTACAACCATAGATCCTGTTGCCTCAGCTACAGGAAGATCAGCTCCAAGTGCAGCCGCCATCGGTTCATCAATAACATAAACCTCTGTAGCTCCTGCATTTTCAGCAGCACGCTTAATAGCCTGACGTTCAACCTTGGATGCCTTGCCTGGAACACTGATAAGAATTTTAGGATCCGGTGTAAAAAATCCTTTACCGTGAACAGTCTTAAGAAAATACTTCAGCATTTTTTCAGTGTAATCAACATCTGCGATCACACCATCCTTCATAGGACGTATTGTCTCAATAGAATTAGGAGTTCTGCCAAGCATTTTCTTGGCCTCCTTTCCTACAGCAACAACGTATCCGTGCTTTGACTCCTTGTCATGGCGAACTGCTACCACTGTCGGTTCATTCAGCACAATACCCTTTCCTTTTACGTATATGAGGGTATTAGCAGTACCTAGATCTATCGAGATCTCATTGTTGAACATATTGCTCAAAAATTTAAACATCTTCTAATTCCAAATTTACTGAAATTGTTGGGGTAATCAAAAATTGTCGGTATTGTAACATATTGATAAGAATTAACCGAATAAAAATAAAAAAAGGAATTCAACAAATTCCTTTAATCTGATCGTGCCGTAAAACCGCGTCCTTCAGGGCGGGGATATAAGGCATAAAATTAGGTATAGACTTCTTGCTGACAGAGATGACTTCGGCTTTCTCGATAGCGGCAAACCAGACCGGGGCACAGCAAAGCTTGTGAAGTGAACCGTATTGCCGGTCAGCAGCGTGAAACCGCCAAGGGCAACCTGCAGCATGGGGAACCGTCAGGAATCCTCAGCCTTCAGGCAGAGAAGGATGTCAACTAATGCAGTATTTAAATCATCAGTTCATTCAGCGGCCAAAAAATGCAGAGCCGCTGCCGACACCTAATAAATCAAGTCAAACGGCGTATGTTTGCCAAAATGCAACATCGTTTCAGTTACTGTCCGAATGTATCCAGACGGTACAGAACGCGATCATTGCCCGGCCAGGCCCGAAATGCCCCCTGAGCCTGATCTATACCTTCAAGAGATGTTCCCAGCCAGTAAGGACCTGCGGATACAGGATCAATTCCTGATATATCTCTTACAGGAACAAAGGAAGTTCCAGGTTCAAGAGAGTAATTTCTGCCGACGGAGCAGTCTCTGAGCTGGAACATCACTGTTTTAGATGCTCCGCCTGAACTCTTCGGCACCGGTCTGCTGATCCTCAGATACATTAATCCGTTCTGAGCCACGGTTCTGTCGGATGCTTCGGCGGAATTATCCCTGGAGGAAACAAGTTCAGCCTTTTCGGACTTCATCCCGTTGCCGTAATCCACAGAAAGGCCGTTTTTCAGATAAACAGTCTTTCCTGCATCACCGAACGGTTCGATAAAAAAGGCATCACGACTTAAGACGGTACAGCTGTCATCAGTATTGGTAACCCATCCCTGCGAAGCTACAGCGTCATTTTTTACAACTGTGCGGTAGAACTCAGCAGTTACAGGCATAAAAAGATTTGATGCCGGGGCAACTCTGGCATTTGACAGAGCAAGTCTGCCCATTCTCATCTCAAGAGGATTGCGCATATATAATGCCGCCGCTGCTGTTCTTCCCTCAAGATCAGTGTAAGAAAAGTCAAGACTTCCAACTTCATCAGAGGCGTGAACACTGCGGTAGACTCCGTCACTGTCGGTTTCCTCTCTGACACCAAGACTCATAAAGACATAAAAACGGTTCCATGAAGTACCGTCGTAGCGGGGTGCCTCGCTGCGGTAATCATATATGCGTTCCGCTCCCTCAAGAGCAGGAGTATAACCCTTGGCTAGAATTCTGTAATGATACGGGGTTGCCGCAGTACTGTCCGCACCCGCGGCAAGCAGTTCGGAGTCGGTTGCATTAAGATATAAAACACCTCCGCTCCAGGAATCTGCCAAAACCGGATCGCCGCACCCGGAACAATGGACTATACGCCTTGATTTAACTCCGTTTATTGTGTTGTAAAGAGGAGTGTAGCTTCCGGATGATGATGTAAAAATTTCTGCCTGAAGAGAATATCTGTCTATCAGCGGATAATGAGTCCGGTCAAAGAAACCGGTGACTGATCCTGATTTGCTGCGTGCAGTAACATAAAGTCTAGGAGCGACAGGCTGTCCGAAATATGTAAATGACAACTGATCCGCCGAAGCAGCTCTGCAGGAATTCTGTATCTGAGGCTGGGCTGACGAATACGGTTTAAATTCAAAATCATACGGTGCAACGTAGCCTGGCAGCCGCAGTGTCGATCTGGCTACGGTAAGACCGGAAAGAGTGTCGGAATATTCATCAACCGTAATATCATACTCACCGACGTCACTTATATCAGAGACTCTTAAAGTGCTGCCGTCTGAGGAAACAGAACCAGACGCCTCGTCACTTCCGTGCTGGTTGAGATTCAATGTATTTGGCGAAATGAAATTGCCTTTTTCAGCTGAATCGTCCCGTATATTTTCTGCACGCACAAAAATCTGCTGAGTATGATCCTGATCATAACCGTAACTTGGAACAGTTCTGCAGTTGGCCAGATCCTCAGACTTTCCTGACTCGCCTTCACTGCAGTAGGCCTTTGGAATATAGACTGCATTAAAACTCTGACCGGCAAGATATTTTTCATCTTCAGACAGAGCTGTAACCTTTGCACATTCTTCATCAGAGCCACAGGTGCTCTGAACATTTATCTGAATACCAAACGGCGCAAATCTGAAAGTTGCCTCACCTTCAATTTGGATATCTGTAGAAACGTCTGCCACATCCATAACACCGGACGCCTTGAGAGTAACTGAGCCGGCATCAAAATATCTGAAGGACGGGATGGTATAAAAAGAGCCGTCAAAGTCAGGAACAACTGCTGTGCCGCCGGAAGAGGCTACTGAACTGTTATCAGAAGACGATACAAAATCAAGTCCTTCTCTGACTGCACTGTTGTAGGTAAGCTGAAGATTAACATTACCGTCCTTGAAGGTTCCTGCTTCACATACTGCCGGATCATCATCAGAGTTTCTAATCACTGCCATGTAGATCTGAACATCTTTTCCTGCATAAAACGCATTATTGGAGGAATCAAAACCGCCGGAGGCGTTCTTGGACGGAAAAATTCTGATAACACTCTCCTTAAAATCAAGAGAACAGTCACTTTCACAGCTGTAATCCCTGCCGGAAACTCCAATTTCAACAGCTCCCTCACCCTGAGCCATAACTGACACTCTTGATCCGTCAGTGAGAACATCAGCAGTTGCTGAAGCAACTCCGTTCTGCACAAACTGACCGCTGCCGGACTTTATTGTAAGAGTCACGGCATCAACGGATCCGTCACTGGAAGTAACTGATACCCAGCCCTGCTCGCATGTTGCATGAGTCCCGGATGTTGAAAGTGTAACTTCAGGCAGGCCTGGCTGAATGTTAAAATCCCACAAATCCCTTGACGGAAAACTAATCAGATTAGTAGAAAGAACATAATAGTTATCTTCTGAATCACCTCTGTATTTTAAAGGTGTGAGCTGTCCCAAAATACCTTTCAACGGCGTGCTGCTCATTTCAATATCGCCGGCGGATATTTTGACATTATCAAGATAAACACCCGGCTGATAATGGTTGCTTTTGTTATCGGTAATAACACCGTAGCCGATTTTTACCATTTCTGAATTCAGACTCACCGTGCCTCCGGAGAGAATATAGGTATTGCTGATGCTGATATTTTTATCAGATGGAAGAAGTGCTCGACATAAACTGCTCAAAATACCCAGCCAGTCGCAGGCCTCATTTGTCGCGTCAAATTTTACATCGCCGTCGGATATAATCAGAAAAGCCCTGTTTGTACTGATTTCAACGCCTCTGGCAAAACCGACAGATTTTGCATGAATGGCATAATACCCGTCAATTTCAATCTTTTTATTACTTACTTTAACATCACCCAGAATTTCGATATGTTCGAGAGCTTCCTTCTGCGAACTGTATCCAGATATATGCTTTGCAAGATCTGTTGTGCTTGAGCTTACAGTTTTTCGCTCATAGGTTACAGCTGCATTCGACACCCGATTAAAAGAAACAGAAAAAGGGGAACTGCCAGCAGGTGTGTAGCAGTAATAGTAGGCGGAACTGCTTAAATAACTGGTATTGCTCAATCCATTATTGGTTATTTGTGAAATTTCACCTGATGCATTCACGGCAAAATTTGTTTCATACCTGTTAGGACAGGAAATGCTGCCATTATCCGGATCCACCTGATAAAACGATGTCATAGGCCCAATCACTCCATCGAATGATCTGCCTACAGGATGGCTGTATGTAAATTTATATTTGAAGAGTTCCTTAAAGGGATAATCTAAATCTGCAAAAGACTGCGTTGCCGCCGCAGAAACTGTTGAAAAGAAAAATAAAAAAGAATTCAGGAAAAGGCAAAAGTATTTTTTCATACTAATCTCCGTCAACTATACCTGAATAAACTGTTTTAGACACAGAGTAAAAATTTTCATCGCCCTCCCTTCCGGCGCTGCACGAGGCAACAGCCTTCAGAAAATAATTAGTCTGAGTCGTATAGACTCCGAAATTTTCATCTCTGTCAATCACTGCCATTCTCCGCTGGCAGTCAATTTTTACTGAACATCTGGAAAGAGCGGGAAAAGATGAATCACTGAAGGTTATTTTTTCCGGCACTCTTATGCATCCTCCGACTGCAGAATCAGTACCGGTAGTCGGATCATCAGCACTGTGGCGACCGAGAGGATAAAGCTTGTACGTTGCCGTTTCCAGTGCGGAATAGGCTGCAAGTTCGGCATTTGCATACATAACTGCATGAACATGAGCATCAGAGCTGTCAACTCTCATTCTGAAAAGAGCTGCTGCAAGCATACCGAGAACCACAATTACAAAGAGAGCAACAGCCAGGGTACTGCCGTTTTCCCTTCTGAAAATACTACGGCGCATTACGTACTCCTATTCTCTGAACAAGTTTGCCGTCATTAACCTCCATACCCGGATAACGGAATGTATACAGAATCTCAAGTTCACCGAACGGATTGTAGGAACCATCTACTTTTCTGAACTGAATATCCGCAACATTTGAAGCAAGCACAGCTCCCTTGCTGACACAGTCAACGCCTTCCCCAGATGATTGATGATAGTAGAGTCTGACAGCCATCTCCTCGCCGTCATAGCAGACAGAGGCATACTGCTTTTTTTGATCAATCACATACAGTCTTCTGGCCTCGGACAGAGGAGCAAACGAACCTTCATTATCCAGAGTAAACCTGTATAGATTATCGGAATCAAGAGCCTCTATTGACTTAACCTTATAATACACATTTCCGCTTGATGAACTGAATGCCAGATAAGGAAGAGATTCTGAGGAAACTTTAAAAAAAGGAGACTTGACAGCATAAAGGACTCTCTCGGACTGATCAAAACCTCCGGTCTCATCCTTGGACACATAGAAAAAACCGTATGCGCCCTGCACAGGTACAAATGTTATCCTCGACGCATCATAACTGATAGCAAGAGAATTCGGCACAGAGTTTTCATAAAGCTTGCGGAGTTTGAGAGTAAGAAAACCAAGATCGGCATTCACTCTGCGGACTGTATTGGCTTCCACATAAAAGGTCATCCCGTCTGCTACAAACTTTGAGGTCATAGCGGACAGAATTCCGAGAATTAACATAGTCACTATCAATTCAATGAGTGTGAATCCCTTTCCTTCCCTAATCATAGTCCACCTAAATATTGGCCTTTATGAAAGAATAATCAATAACATTGCCGTCACGCTGAAGAATACTGATATCAATTTTCTTGGCACTGTGATCGTCACTGCCGTTACATTTAATTTCAGCAGAAGTGCCGGAAAGTCCTCCGATAGGACAAGCAGAAACTTTGATCTTGACATGGTAATCTTCAAGAATCGTATTGACCTCACTGTCATAGTCAAAGGTTTCAAAGAAGAATGACGCCGGAACGTATTCGCCGTCTCTGCATGCCAGTTCTGAAACCCTGTTACAAATATCAGAAGTTATAAAATCATCCACATCGTTAAAGTCGCCGAGTGCCTTTTCAGATCCGTCCAATCCCACAGATGTCTTGCAGCTGTCCATGATTATATTGTTCACCGACTCGCCGCAGCGGTAAAATCCGCCTCCCTGTTCGGAATTTTCATCAAAGGAGCGTATGATTATCTCACTTCTGATCTTGTTAAAGATCTGAACCGACATCTGCTGCACCAGCGGATCCCGATAAGCATCTTTTTGGGAAATAAGTAAGGAAAGACATCCCGCACAGGCGACGCCGAGAAGCACCATGCCAACTACAAATTCAATAAGCGTAAAACCTTTTCCTACTTGCTTCATACCAATCTCTGTAAAAAAACGCCCAGAACTTGCCGGCTCTGAGCGATAAAAAGCATTAAGAAACTGTAAAATATTTAAGAATTAGCAATCTGTTGTTATGGCAACCGCTGTAGCCGGGGTGTCAGCATCTTCAGCCTCAGTATACACAACTTCGCACTTACCCGTATACTGACCGTATGAACTATCACCCGTTGCACTAGGATCGATAATATAAACATGAGCCACACCGTCACTAGCCACAAGGTGGTAGTCATTATCGAAATCCACATCCAGAACCTTGCCGAGAGCTACCTTGGTTGCTGCTGGATAACCGTAAACTATAGCCACATCATCGCCGTTCACAGTAACGGTTGTATTCTCTTTCTTCTCGGCAGAATTAAGCAGAGCCTTTGCATAAACCATTGACTTTGCAGAATTAAGAGCAGCCTGTACACCCTTAAGGGAAGCAGCCTTTGCATCACCCTGAAGATTCATAAACTTAGGTGCAGCTGTTACCGCAAGAATGCCAAGAATAACAATAACAACAATTAACTCAATCAGTGTAAAACCGCCAGAAGACTTTCTCATAATGTGTTCCTCACTCCTTTGAAAATCAAAAAAATTCCTCTTACAATTCGGAGCTTAAGGATCCAATCCCTTGCACCGTAATCTATAATCGGCACTATAGTAAAATACTTTATATCAAAAAACAAAATAATAATTTTGATACACATTCAAAAATCTGCATATTCTGCATCGTTTTTTCGCAATTACGGTGCCAATATCACATATTTTAAATTAAGTTCAGATATTTCTGTTCCGGTTACAAACAAAACCGTTCAGTTCAGTCCAGTATCCGGCCCTAAAACAGAGTAATATACCCCTCAGAGCTTATCAGCACGCCGCTTCCATTCTTGCCAAGGGTAATTCTGCAGTCTTTCTTCTGCGGTGATACAGTCACATCAGCTGTACGACTGCCGCTGCCGCAGAAATATACGGCACCCAGACCGTCAAAAACGACCACCGCCTTATTATTAGACGATGAATTGACGACAAAATCTCCGTCAAATTCATTAACGCTGAGCCGCTTGGAACTGTTTGCTATTTTCTGTCCGGATGAACAATTTCCGACCTCCTGATGCCAGAAACCGTTGTTGGAAATAACTGCTGCAACACAGGATCCGTCAGCACGGTTCATATTGATTTCCTGCACCAGGCGAAGTCTGACTTCAAATTCATGAAGATACCCCTCATCGCGATCACTGTTGAGAGTAATTATTTTAGAGGATATCGACACCGTAAGAATACCCACAAGAATTATAACTGTTATCAGTTCAACCATTGTAAAACCTGCACCGGATTTCATCATATCTCTCCGCTGATATTCCCCGTTCAGATAACAAAACTGCACCATGAACACATCCGCAAAAACAGAATTCCCCCGAAGATAGAAGCAATCCGTTATCTCATTCCGCTTACCGGCAAAATCTCAAGCAGCTCTTCCGATGCCTCTTGGTTACAACCGGTAAATTGAACAAGAACTGCTAGTCGTCATTCTGTGCAGAATTGTCATTGTTGATATATGTTACCACCTGACCTGAAGCCGGACGGTACGTGAAGCTCTTGTACTTTGAAGTTGTCGTTCCCGGCTCCTTGTAGTTACCGTCACTGTTCTTGTCCAGTGATATAACCAGATAGTAGTGACACTTAGAATCGTATCCTGTTCCGCTCTTGGTCACATAATACTTCATGTCATTCTTGCTTGATTCAACCTCGCTGAAGTTATCTGTAGCCTTTGGCGGATTCTGAAGAATTCTGTTCCAGATATAAAGACAGCGCCTGCTGTTCAGGCTGCCCGGCTGATCAGCATGAGAGTCACTGTCATTGGTATCAAGGGGATATCCCGGAGAAACATATCCTTTTTCTGTCTCCTCGGTTGACGGAGTTGTCAGGAAAAAGCGGTTGCCGTCATACATAATGGTGTTGACTCCGCCCTCCCTGGTTCTGCCCTTGGCCTCCCACTGACCTCTAACCAGAAGAATACCTGTGGCAAAGCCGCCGGCGACACCCTCCACGCTGGCATTTTTTGCTTCTTCTGTAACATCAAGATATCTAGGCAGTGCCGTTACAGCAAGGATACCAAGTATTACTATAACAATAACAAGTTCAATCAAAGTAAAACCAGATCTTTTTTTCATATTATCCACCCGTTTTTTTCTTTTCCTACTCTGCCGGTACTCCGTAAAGTCTTACGGCACCGTCGGAGAAGGTGTATTTCATATAACCGTCATCACTCACATTATACGTGCATGCACTGTCGTGGTTAACTGTTTGTGCCTGTATTTTCCCCATGACTTCAAAAGAATTCTTCTGAAGAATACTCTCCCAGAGTCTCTCACACGGATTAGTACCCAAATTTTTGCGTTTTCCCACAAAGCCTGCATCCACCACCCATCCCTGCGAATTCAGTTTATAGGCTATGCGGACTGTGTCCTCATCATCCCAGCCCTGAACATCAAGAAACTGCGGTGACTTTTTCCCGTTATTGATCCAGTAAACATGAATCAGCTGAACCCTTTCGGAAAAGGATGCTCTTAACGTATCCATGGAGACCATGGCTGCCTCATCTGCATTGGAAAGCAGCTTTCGCAGTCCGCTTCCGATGAGAACAAGAATAATCAGTATGCTTACCCAGAAAATAAACATTTTCGTCTGATTCTCAGACTCATTTGATTCACGGCTCATATTTCCCGCGATTCCCGACTTTCATTTCCCCTACTTGTTTTTTCCACTCATTGCGCCGTACATATCCCACATCGGAGTAAAAATACCCAAAGCCAGTATGAGAACAATAACAGCCACAATAATCAGCAGAATCGGTTCTATCTTGGCAGTCAGACCCTTAAGTTCAAAATCAACTTCACGATCATAGTAGTCGGCCACCTCAAGCAGCAATGTATCGACCTGTCCGGTCTCACCGCCTACAGCCATCATCTGAAGCACCAGAGGTGAAAACATATCACTTGCCACGGCTGTCTGATAAAGCGACTCTCCTCTTTCCACACCGGCGCACATTCCAAGAATCTTATCGGACAGATACGCATTATCTACAGCTCCGGCCACCAGAGTAAGCGCCGTATTAAGACCTACGCCCGCATTCAGCATAATGGAAAAGCTCCGGGCAAATCTTGCCAGCTGGGATCTGAAAAGAATTGATCCGACCACCGGAAGTTTAATCTGAACCTTTCCCCACCATCGTGACCCCTTCTCGGACCTGATCCACATAATCCATGATGTAGGCACCGCCACAAGAATAAGTACAATAGCCCATACATAATTTACAAAGAAATTGGAAGAGCCTATAAGGATCCTGGTTGTAAGCGGCAAATCTGCTCCGAATTTTTTGAACATCTGGGCAAAAACAGGTATTACCCAGATATTAAGTATGACAAGCGCCGCAACCACAAAGCAGATTACAATAGCCGGGTATCTCAGTGCCGACTTGACCCGTCTCTTTGTCTCCACCTCCAGAGATATGTAGTCAGCAAGCTGCTGAAACGATTCCTCCAGACGGCCGGTATTTTCACCTACATTGATAAGAGATACAAAAAGTCTGTTGAAGACCTTCGGATACCTGCTCATTGCCGCAGCAAGCGGAAGACCGCCTGCCAGATCACTTTCCAGGCGCTTCAGAACATCAACCAGCTGCTGATTCTCCACAGTCTCTGAAAGTCCGTGCAGCGCACTCATAATCGGAATACCGGCCTTGCTCAACGAATACATCTGCCGGCAGAACATAAGCAGATCATTCTGAGAAATCTTCTTGCTGAAAATTTTTTTCAGAAAAGACTTTTCAGAAGAATTCTTACCGGTATCCACTGTTATTCTGAGAGGGAAAACACCCCGTGTAATCAGTGCCTCGGCAACTGCATTTTCATTGATGCCCTCCAGAGTTCCTTTTATTTCAGCTCCAGCAGCATCGCGAGCCACGAATGAATATAAAGGCATAATTACTTAACAACCTCTGACAAATGTAAAACCTCTTCCACAGATGTCACGCCCTTAATCGCATAGTCATATGCCATTTTCACCAAAGGCTGATACGAAGGATCCTCGCGTGCAACAATAGCAAAGCGTTCTGCATCATTTGCTCTCAGGGCATCCATCATCGGAGGAGTCAGTTCAAGAACCTCAAAAACACCTACACGTCCGTGATATCCGGTAAAATTACAGCTCTGGCATCCTCTTCCATGCATAAATTTCTGTGCTCCTGCACCCGGACCGATTACAGTTTCCAGAAAAGCCTTGTCACTTTCATCTATCTCATGCACTTCCTTGCAGTACGGACAGATCTTCCTCACAAGCCGCTGTGCGATAACTGTGCGAAGAGCCGATGCCACCAGATAACCCGGAGCCCCCATGTCCATAAGACGAAGGGCCGACGAAATAGCATCATTTGTATGCAGTGTCGACAGCACCAGGTGACCTGTCAGAGCACCTCTCATGCCGATTTCCATTGTTTCCTGATCACGCATCTCACCAACCAGGATAACATCAGGATCCTGACGCAGCACCGCCCTTAAAACAGACGCAAATGTCAGACCGATTTTTGCATTAATCTGAACCTGGGAAATTCGCGGAAGCCGGTATTCCACAGGATCCTCGGCTGTAATAATCTTGTTGCCGGCGGTATTAAGCTCACTTAATGCACCGTAAAGAGTAGTTGTTTTTCCAGAGCCGGTAGGACCGGTAACCATAATCAGACCGTGCGGACGGTGAAGCTGCCGGCGGAACATTGCAAGCGTCTCAGGAGGCATACCTACATCATCAAGCTTAAGCAGACCTGCCGACTGATCAAGAATACGCATTACCACTGACTCGCCGTGCTGAACCGGCAGAGTTGAAATACGCACATCTATATCATGTCCCTTGACGCGCATTCTGAAGCGTCCGTCCTGAGGCAGACGCTTTTCAGAAATATCCAGTCCTGACATAAGCTTCAGACGAAGTACCAGGGCAGGAGCAATCTTGACCTCGTTCATTACGTTTTCATGAAGGACTCCGTCAATACGCTGACGTATGCGCAGAACCTTTTCATCCGGTTCAATGTGAATATCCGAGGCATGAACCTGAATCGCATCCTCGAACACAGTGCGCAGCAGCTTGACAACTGTCGCCTCGCTCTCGGTGGCCACAACGTTGGCCTGTCCCATATCAAAATCACTGCCCTTGTACTCCTCCTGGAGCTGATGGGCAAAGTTCTCGATTTCCTTTGTCTTGCGGTAGAGCTGATCAAAATACTGCAGCAGCTGTTCTTCTCGGGCTATAGCCAGGGAGATTTCCTTCGGAGCCAGAATATTGGACAGAAAATCCATTGCCTGCAAATCTGCCGGATCGCTCATTACAACAGTAACAACATCGCTGTTGTCCACATTGATGGCAAGAGCTCTGAAGCGGCGGGCGTGAACCTCGGGGATCAGATTCACGGCATCTGTAGAAATTGAAACATGAGACAGATCTATGTACGGAATTCCAAGCTGCTGCGAAAGAAAATGCAACAGACGATCCTCATCAATAAATCCAAGTTCTATCAGCGCCTTACCAAGTTTCAGACCGGATTTTTTCTGATATGACAGCGCATTTATCAGCTGCTCCTCGGTAATGATATTCTCATTAACCAGGAGATCTCCAAGACGCATTTTAAGTTTAGGACGGATAGCCATAGTTATTTTTTACTTCCTCCCAGTTCCGTCAGCCTCTGCTGAGCAAATTTGTGCGAAGCCTCAGGCAATCCAAGATTAAGAGCCTGTCTGTAGTTTGCCTTTGCGGCAGAGACAGTGCCCTGGCGATCGAAGGCTATAGCCAGACCCAGCCACCACTTGCCTTCCTTAGGCATGATTCTGGTCAGTCTGCTGTATGCATCAACCGCAATAATGGACTCATTGAGATCTGTCGCAAGCGATGCCTCAAGCGCCAGATAGTCAAGATTCTCCTTATCAGCCTTAGGCGAATATGCAGAAAGTATCCCAAGAGCCTCACGCCTGCGGTTCTCCTCTACAAGAATCTTAGCCAGAAGCAGCCTGTAGTTGCTGTATGCAGGCTGACCGGATATACCCTGATTCAGAACAGATTTGGCTTCGGCAAGTCTGCCCTCGCCGTAAAGCAGCGCAGCAAGCTTCTCTCTGGCAAATGTATTGGACGGATCCCTTGAAAGCATGGATCTCAGAGCTTCCTTGGCATCGTCAATTTTACCCATGGATAGCGCAGTTCCCACAGCCTTGCGATCCAGCTCTATCTCCTGAGACTTGGTGAGTTTGACCTCCTGAACCTTCATGACCTTGGGCTGTTTTTCCTCCGGGATCCTCCGTGAAGCTGTTCTTTGCTCCACTTTAGCTGTTTCAGCTGTTTCAACAGCCGCGGACTCGTCCGGTCCGTATATTTCATCCTCAAGAGCTGCCAGCTCCTCATCTGTTGTTTCGGTACCGCTCTTCAATTCCGCCGTCTCCAGATCACCGGTACTCTGAACAGAAGGAGCTTCGGCCTCTGTCTTTTCTGTCCTGCCTGCAGAATTTTCAGCGGCTACGGATACCGGAGCAGGCACCTTCTGCTCCTTTGACGAGTACTGATACCAAAACATTCCGCCAAGTGCTCCAAGAAGGATCAGCACGGCAGCGACCAGACCGGCAATCAAAACCTTCGAACTTCTCTGCGGCTCGGGATGATATACACTCGGATCACCGCTTGCGGATCTTTTCTCCAGATCCTTCAGCATTCGATTTATGACGCTCATTTACACCTCAATAAAAACCGGTCATTTAAACCAGCCTTCACTTAACAAACACACGGCAACAGCCGCAAGAATCAGAAGAATCGAAAGCAAAATTCTGGATGTTCCGTTGATATAGCCCGTTGCATCAGGTGTATCCATAACGGCATACTTCACCATGCCCCGCTTTACTCTGATACATCCGCTGCCGTATGCAAGCATAAGACTCTTATGCGCCAGCACATTTATCAGTCGCGGTATGCCGCGGCTTGCCTTCCACAGTTTCTTCACAGCACTTCTGGTAAAAAGCTGATACCCCTCATACCCCGCTATCTTAAGTCTGTACTGTATATACGCCTCGGTTTCAGGCAGATTAAGAGGTCTGAGACTGTAGGAAAAAGAAATGCGCTGTCTGAACTGTCTAAACTTATCCTGACTCAGCCTCTGATCCAGCTCAGGCTGACCGAAAAGAACAATCTGAATAAGCTTTTCCGATTCCGTCTCAAGGTTGCCGAAAAGACGAATAGCCTCCATGGTCTCATCAGGAAGATCCTGGGCCTCGTCAATCAGAACCATTACCCTGCGGCCTTCTCTGTGAATTTCTATAAGACGCCTGTTGATGGCATCAGTAACTGAAAGTTCACTGCCGTCGGAAAGACCTTCTATGCCGAGTTCCCTTGCCAGTGAAACCCTCATCTCCGCAGCTGTAAGATAAGGATTCGGCAAATATGCTATTTCAAAATTCCAGCTCCAGTCGGCATTCATCAGCTTTCTTAAAACGAGAGTCTTTCCTGTTCCGACCTCTCCGGTAACCTTTATAAAACCCTCACCCTCCTCAAGGGCTGTTTTCAGCACCTGAAGCGCTTCCTGATGAGGCGGCAAACCGTAATAGAAACTGGTATTCGGCGTCAGCGCAAACGGAGGCTCCTTCAATCCAAAAAAGGATTCATACATTTTGACTAATCCTTAATCAGACCTCTTGTAGAAACGGATTCAGCCGATTCCGGATACCAAGATTCAAGAAGTTCATTTGAGCGGCGAAGCTCGTTCTTCCATGTGTCGCGCTCCACAACAATCGGATGAAGCAGTATTACCAGTTCAACCTTCTCCGTGGCCTTCTGTGAATTTTTGAACAGATTGCCTACATACGGAATATCTCCGAGAAGCGGGATTTTATCCTCCCTGTCCGTCTTTCTCTCGCTCATTAAGCCGCCGATTATAATCACATCTCCGGATTTGGCTCTTACAACCGTGTCAGACTCTCTGATCGTCGATTTTGCCATCGGAATGTTCATATCATCCAGTGTTGCACCGAGACTGAGCTGCTTATACTGCTCCTCCACGCTGATTACAGCCGGATGAACATGCATAATCACATTGTTGTCATCATCAATCTGCGGAGTCACATCAAGAGAAACACCGGAGAAGAACGGAGTGAACTCAACCGTAGGAGTAGTTGTTGTACCGGAGGCAGTGCTGGTGGAGTTTGACTCTACACCAGTAACGAAATATTCGTCACTGCCGACCTTGATCACAGCCTTCTGGTTGTTGCTGGCGGTAATCCTCGGACTGGACAGAATGCTTACATCACCCTGAGTCTGAAGAAGTTTTACAATCGGAGTTACATTCTTGCCCTCGAACTTGAAAGTGAACAATCCGCCCAGGCTCGCACTGATTTTGTTAGGTACCGGGGTGAAAGTGCCGAACCCGATGGATCCCTTGTCATACTTGTTGGCCTGATTCCACAGCACATCCCAGTCAACACCGTGCTGGAAATCCTCGTTAAGATTAACTTCAAGAATCTTGGCTTCAAGAAGAATCTGACGGGTCATGCGGCGCATTGCACTGTCAAGGAAATCCTTTATGGTTCTGAGTTCCGAAGGTGTTGCACTTACAACCACCAGACCTGCTTCGGAATTAACCATCACACTCTTGCCGGCGCCCTTGCCGATAAAATTGTTAAGAGCCTTTTCAAGTCCGGTCCAGAAAGCGTTTTCTGTAGCGGTGCTGACCGTCGTTCCGGAATCTCCGCTGAAATCCTCTGATGAATCACTGTCGGACGAGTCCGAAGATGAACTGCTGTCACTGCTGTTGCTGTCGCCGCTGTCATCCTCCTTGCTGCTTACACCGCCGGTTGTAATATTCAGGGATGATTTACCGTTGCGGGCGACGAGGAGGTAATCGACATTGAATGTTTCAGTCCTGATATCCGACGGATAGACGTAGAAAATTCTGTCCTTCTGCTGAATATCATATCCGTAGAGTCTGCTAACAGCGTTCAGCACCTCTCCGATTGTTACATTCTTAAGATCAACACTGATGCTTCCTGAAACCTGAGGATGCACAATTATGCTGTAGTTGCTGTCAGTTACCAGAGAGGCAAAAAACTCTTTGGCATCAATATTCTGTGCCTGAACTCTGAATCTGCGTGTAGGTGCGTAGACACCTTCATTCCTGCCGGCAGGAGAAGATCTCATCTCCGCCGCCACATCGCTCGGCAGTTCCACATTATGAGAAAGAATGGCATCCTGCAGTTCACCCTGAACCTCCGCAGGCTTTCTGTGATTGTAAGCACATCCAGATAAAGCCGCCACCGTAATCAATGCAGTAAGTTTTATAAATAACCTGTTCATCATCTTACGCCATAAAAATCAATAATCTGTAATTATCCCGTCTACTTGCCCGATATAACACTCCGTGGGAGCACTCTCAAGGTAACAGTCTCGGCACCGTTCTTCAGCTCCACGGTACCGTCATAAATTCTGCTTACCCGGTAAGTCCCGAGAGTTTCACCCACATGAACAGTCTTACCGCTTATGACCGCATACGGATTTGAGCCGTAGAAAACGGCACTGAGTTTCAGCGAACCGTTTGAAGATTCCGCAGAACTGTAATCCGTTGCAGCATAATTCAAAGGCTGCGTCGGATCTCTGAGCATTTCCGCATTTACACAAAATGGTATAAAAACCGTCCAAAACAATAAAAACCTAACCACTGATAAAATCCTTACTGTTGCTGAGGGTATAAACCTCAATGGTAACCGTTCCCTTAGGAAATTCCCTTACCTCATAACTTAAATTCCCCCAAATGAACTTTTTTGAGAGATTCTCCAGCACCTGCAGGTACTTCATAACATCAAGGTATCCTCCCTCAAGAACAAGCTTTGTGCCGTGCCGGTACAGGAAAATTCCGCCGCGATCATCCTCGACGATCACCATCGGAGGAATACTTTCTATGGACAGAAGCTTGAGCGTACCGACAGCAGAAAGCATATCCTGAAGCAGTCCCGGCATATCAAAGGCCGGAACAAGATCAACAGTGGAGCTGGCAAGAGCCTTGTCCAGATTCTTAAGCTTTTCACCGTATTCCTCAATCTGCTTTCGTATCGACTCGTTCGGATCCTGCTGCATCCGCACCATCCACTCGTTCTTGGCGCTTTCAATGTCGCTAAGCTCCTTCTTGGTGTTATTGTACGTAGACTTGGCCTTGGCGAGGTTCACCTTGGCACTGTCCACACCGTACATGTAAAGAGGCATTATGACCACCACAAGAGCAGCGACAAGGATCAAAATCTGATCCCTGCGGGACTGCTTTAAAAACTTGGCGTTGAGCTCTCTGTATTTATCAGCCAGAGAACTCTTCCGGCCGGCTTTTGCTACATCAGTTCCTGCCATTTACTTCTTTTCTCCATCTGATTTTTCTTTTCCTCTGGAAGGATCAAAGCCCACCAGGGAGAAATTCAGCAGACCGCTATGATCTGCACTCTCAGTCCCGACATTGACTGAGGCAAAAGACAGACTGTGCAGATAATCCAGTCTCTTGAAATTTTCAACAAAATCAGCAACGGCAGTTGCATCGGTTGTTTTTCCTTTAATCGTAACAACCCGTCCGTTTGCCGAAACACTCTCAATTGCAATGTTTGAACTGCCTACCTGGGCGAGTTCCATAAGCAGACTTGAATAATTATGTCCGGTATTCGTCTTCATCTGACTGAGAACATCGGCCAGCTTCCGCTTTGACTCGTATCTGATTTTGGCCCTTTCCAGTTCAGCCTCAAGCTGCTCTCCGGAACTTCTTTCGGATACGGCACGCTGAAACAGAGTCATTTCCTCTGTTGCACTGTTAAGTTTCTCTACCAGCTCCTGATTCTTCTTCTGCTGAACCGACACTTCATTCCGCGCATACAGAACCCACAGGATCATAACCACCATCACCGCCAGCGTCAGCATGGCAATTCTGGCTATGGAAAGCAGTTCCTTAGGAGGCTTAAATTCCGGAAGATATAGATTAATTCTTGTTTTCATGATCAGGACTCATCCTTACGATCGAGAACCGCTACTAGCGGGAGGTATGCCATGGACTGTTTTCCAGTCTCTTCGCCTATGACATTAACCGTAAAGGAAAATGTCTGCGACAGATAATCTGCAATACTCTGATTATCCTGACAGTCCAGTGCAATGGTTAACAGTTTTGGTGAAGGAAGCTTGAGCTGCGCGACCATATAATCAATGGATCTCTGCATTTCAAGAGACATATTGTCAAGTATCTCCGTTGATACCGCACCCGGCAGGTATCTCGGCAGATCACTGTAGCCTCTTAATGTTCTTGTCAGAAAAATTCTCGAATGCCATATGGCAACAAGAGACAGCTCATAACCGTTTGGCTGAAAAAGCATAAGATGAGGATGCTCGTCGTCAGCATTATACAAATCAGCCAGAGTGATTTCCTCAGCGGTAATTATATCCAGAACAGCCTGGGCTTCAACAGTGCTGATAAGAGATCTAATCAGGGATTTCACCGCTGAAACAACCATGATTTTATCATTTGGATATGACGGAGATTTTGGCATATCTATGTAGTCAACAGCAAGATTTGACACCTGATCCTGAACAAAATCCTTAATCGCCCACGGTATTGCGCTCGGCAATTCCTCGTCGGGTACCTTTGGTTTGTCAATCTGTATCACATTATAAAGACCCTTGAGAAGAACAAGACTGACTCTTAAAGATCTTGATGCACCTATTTCAGAAAGGTAATCGGAAATAACCTTCAGACGCTCAGTATTATCAAGAGCATCCTTCCTGACAAAACCTTCCTTTGAGTTTTTATTGACAAAATAAACTGCCGACGGGCCCACGCCTATCGCGATCCCGCTTCCTTTTTTGGCAGATTTCTTTAATAAACCGAACATTAACAAACAAATTCCTGTTATGGCAGTTAAAACACCCCGTTTGAATTATACTCATTTAATAAGCAAAAATCTTGACTATACCTCCAAAAAGCATGTTCAAACTAAAAAGATGAGATATGGATACTATTTTTCTGCCTCTGTTCCCCCCAAAAAAAACTGTTTTGCCGGATCTTAAAACAGATTTTCAGCGAAAATTCCAAAATCTGAATATTTTCACAACTGCAGTAATGTCTAAAGTCACAAATTCACAACAAGACGAAGCGTTTTACATCGGCAGAAAGAAACTTCTACCTTATTATATGACAAGGAATTTGAAACTGGCCGTGCCCTTTAAGGCGGGCGTCAGACCAGAATATACGGTATGCCGGACGATCCTGCCAGTCACCGGCAGTCTGTGCAATTTTAGGAAAGTTATGAAAAAAAGCGAAAGAAAACTAGTAATCATAGAGGGTGAGGACAGCTTCGTGTCATCAACTTTGGAAAAGCTGTGCAATTTTGTGGTGGACGAAACAAACTACAAAACCATATCTAAATCCTACGGTCATCTGGGCGAAGGCTTCAACAGCGTCGGATATTCCGCGCTTCAGAGGGTGAATCCGGAGGTTCTGTCCTCACTGGAGGGAATGGTTACATCAGGCGGAATGCTGGTAATCGGAACTAAAAAATTCGAGGATCTTGCGGACGCAAAACTGTTTCATGACGATGATTCCCTGAGATACAAATCCGACCGCAGGATTCAGCTCAGCAACAACTACCTGAAGAGACTGGTGAACAAGATCCTAGAATACGGGCAGTTTATCAGAATTGACGCCCGAAGCGACATGGATGATCTTCTGAAAATAAAAGAACGTCCCAACAAGGATTATGATCTCGGATTTTTGGAACTGACTGACAGAATGAAGGAATTTCTGTCTGATGACTACCTGAAAGTTCTTCTGGTCACAGGCTGCAGAGGAAGCGGAAAATCCACCCGCCTGGCCTTCATGGTAAGAGAACTTGCCAAAAAGCACTACAGCATTACAGTAACCGGCATGATTTCCCACGCGGCGAAGAAAATTCTGGACTACAATCCCCATATGCATTTTACAGGTATAGACTCTCTGGCAACCAAAGAGCTTTCTGCCAGAGACGTCATCGTAATTGATGAAGTTGCGTCTGTTCCTCTGCCGAAGCTGAAGGAACTTGTATCCACCGGCGCACGGCTTCTCCTGGCAGGAACAACAGACGGCTACGAAGGTACCGGCTCCGGAATTATGCTCAAATTTCTGCCCTACCTTGATATGAGGGGGCTGAGCTACCGGCTCAACCATCTGGAGACATGCTTCAGACACGACGATGACGCACTTGGTAAACTCTGGAAAGACATTTTCCGCCCGGGATATTCTGACAACCGCACCGCGGCAGAGCCGCCTGCAGCGGCGGACTCACTTCAGATGAAGGAAATATCATCGGAAGACCTAATGAAAAGCGAAAAATTGCTTGCGGATGTGTATTCTCTCCTGAGCGGCAGCCACTACAAAACCGCTCCGTCAGATCTCAGACAGCTTCTGGACAATCCTTTGAACCGGCTTTTCATTCTTACAGACGAAAAGGATGAGATAAACGGCGTGCTGTGGGGGATCTGCGAGGAAATGAAGGATTCCATGGTGCCGGAGGTGTTTTTAAACCGCAGACGCCCGAGAGGCAACCTCATTCCTCAGACTCTGGTGGCTCACTGCGGATTCAAAAATGCCGGTTTCTACCGTTTCTTCCGCATTATCAGGATTGTTGTTCCCGATTCTCTCCGCCGAAACAGTTACGGCACGACAATGTTAAGATATGCAGAAAAACAGCTCTCTGACCGGACCGATTTCTTCGGTGTATCATTCGGAGTGGCTGAGGATCTGCTTAAATTCTGGCAGAGCAACGGTTATATTCCGGTAAAACTTGGAATGAAGGAAGATGCGGCAAGCGGACTCTTCTCTGTCGTAATGCTGAAAACTCTTGGCAGACTGAAACAGGATGTCCTGCAGGAATGGCGAGATGCCTTCATCGGAGAATATCTGCATTCTGCCTGCTGGCAGCACAGAGAACTGTCTCCTGCGGTGGCGGTGCTGCTTATGAAGCAGGGGAAAAGCAGGGAAAAAGCGGACGGGGACTATATCCGCAATCTCATATCACTGTCTGAGGGACAGAGAAATCCGGAGCAGGCTCTTGTACATGTGACAAGATGGATTTCTGAAAATTCTGACGACTGGACAAAATGGCCTGATGAAAATCAAAAAGCATTTATCGGATATTTTGTGCAGCATACAGAACCTGAAAACAGGATTGCTGTGGAAAAAGCTGTAGATTATATGCGAGGCGATATGGGAAAACTCATTGATGACCGTGACTCCGGTTCAAAAAATGCAGACTGAGAAATAAAAAAGAAACCTGTCTGTTCTGAAAATGAAGAAATCCGTACCGTACAGTCCTGAGTATGCAGCAGTCTGAAGACTTGAGTTTGTTTAACCGAATTGCAGCGTTCTGAAACACAGCACTACAAAAAAGACCTCAGACACGTGGGCTGCAGTACCGTGCAAATACCTGTCATCAGGGGCTGATGACATCTAAGAGTTCTGAGGTTTCAATTTAAAAATTTCTGATTATTAAGTTTCCGGCTGGAATATCAGCAGATTTCCATTCCTGCAGGCCTGCCAGCCGTGTCCCTTCACCTCTGCCTTACGGATCTTCATATTCAAGGTGCCGCTATTACAGATGAATACAGTCTCTGACTGCCGCCTGTATGCCGTCGTTCAGGATCCATATTCCGGTTTGTAAAAAAAGTTACAGTCAATCTTCCTGCAGTTCTCCGGCTGACTCTTCGTTCAAGGCTCCTGTAAACAGTTCTCTTATTTCTATCTCCTCCATGCCGTCATCAATAAGAAGACTGTAGTTTATACCGTCCTGACCCCACTCAGCCGTATATATAACGCCGTCACTGCCCTTTACAAGCAAATCCATGTCACCAATCTTCAGTTTGCGCTCTTCCTGATACTCACTGAAATCCCCGTTCATTTCAGCTGAACTGATCTTTTTTGAAGCTCTATAGGTAATTCTCTTCTGATCCATCGGTTCAACGTATACCACCTGGATCATAATTCCTTCATTATGAATCATGTACACAGGGTTGGGATCATAGTAGTCAGGAATGTATTTAAGCTGCTTCATAATAAACCCGGCCCGATCCTGAGCTTCCGAAAGAGATGATACTTCCTGGAAAGGATTTTTCATATTTGCAATCTGTGCGGAAATTTCCTTTTCCTTGGCGCTGCGGTCATCGGCACCTGCGAATACGCTACCGGAAAAAGCAGAAAACAAAGCTGCTGCCATAAATAACACGTAACCGGCCTTCATACCCGACCTCCTTAATTACTGCGATCTGATCAGATGATGCACCCTGTGTGACACCTGAGGGACCAAGCAGTCAGGTTCACAAAAGTTAAAAAGACAACGAAATTTAGACTGGTGCGGCATCCCTATAGTTCCATTCAAAATTTGACGCATATCTACTTAATAAACAAGTAATTAATAATTAATGAACAAGTCAATGGCAAAAAAATTTTTCAAAGCCAGAGACAGTGATCTATATCAAAAAAAGATATGAAAATTTATGCAAAAATCCAACGGATATCAAAAACGGAGAACTGTATGCTTAACCCCAAAATTTTAAACAAATCTATCCTTGCTTCAATAATTGCCATGACAATGACAGCCTGCGGCGGCGGTGGCGGACACGGCGGTGGCGGCGGAGATGATCCAGATCCTGAAGGGCAGAAGGTATCTCCTGTAAAGAGTTCAACCTGTGTAAATATGCAGGGCGAAAACGAAAATGCTCCGAATTTTGCAACATGCTTTGACTGGAAGAGCGACAATACAAAGCTGTACTTCAAACTTCTCGTTAAGAATATGATGGAGAAGTACAAGATCGACGGATGGAGACTTGATCAGGCTTATCAGGTTCCTAATGCTGTCTGGAAGGATATTAACAGACAGGTTGCCGAATCTGCCGAAGCCAACAATCTGCTTGGTTTTACCGTAGCTGAGGTATGGGATGGCGACGGAGCACAGATTGAAAGATCAGTACTCAAGAATCATGCTCTTGACTCTGCATTCAATTTTCCGCTCAGATACCAGCTTGTAAAGGTTATTGCCGGTCAGGAAAATAATGAGAACGGAAATGAAAAGCTCTCAGCCGCTGCAAATCTGGCAGGTGAATGGGGATACGGAAACTACATCCGGTACACAGATAAAAATGTAATGCCGGCCATGTTTATTGACAACCATGATGTTGTAAGACTCGGCAATCTGCTTTTCAGATGGAATCTGGTCAATGAGGCAGATGTATCAGGAGATGAATATTCTCTCAGACACCTTCTTGCCCTCGCTTTTGAGACAGCATACACGGGACCGATCACCATCTATTACGGTGATGAGTACGGTGACTATCTTGCCGGATGGATTAACAGCGGCGATGACTGCGGCAACGGTGAACAGTGCTGGGATGACAATGCTTCAAGAACACAGGGCGTTGCAAATGATACAGAGCTTGCAGCATGGCAGAAGGAGCTCAGAAACAAAACCGCGGCTCTGATGGAATTCAGAAAAGAGACACCGGCCATGTTCAACGGCAAGCGTTATCACATATATTCAACCACTGAAAAGCCGTCCAGTGAAAACAGTGCAAACTTTTATGTTGATGTCAAAAAGGCGAACGATTCCGATGATGCCTATGTATTCATAATGTCAACTTCAGCACAGCCTAGAACCCTGGCGCTGAATGATAATTTATCGAAATATCTCTGTCAGAAGGCGATCGGAAGCGATGTCTGCAGACTCACAAAGGTAATAGATACAACTGAAAACGGCGTGAAAGTCGAGAATGCAGAAGCCATAGGCAGCAATCTTGTATTCAATATGGAGGCATGGTCAGCCAAAATATACAAGGTTGAAGAAGGTGAAGCTAATCAGGATAACGAGAACTATACTGTAACAAATGCTTCCGCCATTTCGGCTCTTGCCAATTACGACGATACGATCAACTCATTCACCTGCTTCAAGGGCGAAAATCCTGAAAAATGCGGACTGATTATCTACCAGGTAATGGTTGAAGCTGCTGTAAACGGCGGAGACGGAACAGGCAAGGGCAAAGCATGGGGTCCGTCAGAACATAACGGAACAATGGGCGGCATCAAGAACTCCCTGAATTTCATCAAAGGCTCTGGTGCAAATGCTCTGTGGATTACACCGGTGTTCCACAACCCTACTTCATCTGACGCAACGACAAATAAAACCTATTCCACAGGTTATTATTCCGACGGTCATTACCGCGGTGATGAAGCCTATGTAGATGATGACTTCGGCGGTCTTGCTTCACTCAAGGAGCTGATTAGTGCTGTTCATGCCAAAAACATGTACTTTATCCTTGACGGTGTGTTCGGTCACGCTTCAAAGGAGCTCAAAGACAGCAAGGCATACATCAATATTGAAGAAGAATAACAGAAGTCTTCAAATATAATCAAAAGGAACCTCTGTAATGCCCCTGCAAGTTAAACAGACCTGCGGGGGCTTTTTTATCAGCTCAGGGAAAAGAAAAACTTATGCGGCAAAACCGCTCAAAATATTCATGCTCCCGTACTTAAGCACTCATTTGAGAGAGAAATGCGGACAAAATTCCGGAACCGGTATCACCGTTCTGCATCTAGTCCGCATTCTGCTCTCTGTTATGCCGATGCCGGCATAAAAATCACTTTTGTACGGTTAAACACCTAACAATTTAAGCTCTTCTGCAATCCTGGCCTCTAATTCAGCTATCTCCTTTTTATCCTGCTCAAGCAGTTTTATTGTCTCTTCAAGATTTATGACTTCCTCATCATCTGAAGTATCTACATAACGGGGAATGTTCAGGTTGTAATCGTTTTGTCTTATTTCTTCTATTGATGCCAGATGAGCGTATTTCGGCACGTCCTTTCTCTCATGATAAACCCTGAAGATTTTTTCAATATTTTCTTCAGTTAACCTGTTTTGATTTTTATTCTTTTCAAACTCTTTTGATGCATCAATAAAAAGAATATCCTTTGACGAACGTTTTTTCTTTAGAACCATTACAATGGTAGGAATACCTGCCCCGTAAAAGAGGTTGGAAGGCAGACCGATAACCGCGTATATACGGTTTCCTCCCGGGTGTTCAATCAGGTTCTTTCTGATTTCACCTTCTGCAGCACCGCGGAACAAGACACCGTGAGGAAGTACAATAGCCATGGTA
>JAEEGI010001188.1_pt1 | contig 65907 bp, 65 predicted proteins | sample 8958751 | NCBI WGS metagenome assembly JAEEGI01 (sample SAMN16246545, study PRJNA631951) | gut metagenome | biome: gut microbiome; feature: rumen; material: KS-attached | host: Bos | place: Iran: Karaj | collected 2018-10
GGCCACAACTGTATCTACGGTCGCGACATCATCGAGGGCGTCCTCACCAAGATGTCGAGCTGTATCACCGAGCTTCTCTCACAGGGCAACCCCGTCAAGATCGACGGCCTCGGCACCTTCGTCCCAACGGTCGAGTCAACGAAGGAAGGCATCACCAGGGACGCCCTGCTCGAAGGCAAGTGGAACGCCTCGACCTACGTGAAGGCCATCCACATCCGTTTCCGCCCCGAGGGCACTGGTGACGACGACATCACCTCCCGCCGCTTCAAGGAGCAGTGCGCCCTGAGCACCTACGGTGTCGAGGAGAAGATCGACCTCACCCCCGACGAGACCGACCCTTCGAAGAAGAAGTACATCAAGAAGATTACCCCCCTCGAAGACTGGATCCTAGAACAAACTCAGGAGCCCTAATAACGACGACCAGCGCCCAGCGTAGTCGAAAAAATGCATCGAGTGTCCTGGGGGATCAGCGATGGCAAAATAGGAGATTCTCATCTCATACAGCAGTAAACACCGCCATGCACGCGCCCTGCATTCCTTGCATCATCAAAACCTCCTCATCGCGTCGTCCCGCGATACCAAAACATAGAAAAAATAGCTCTGCAATTTTTTGTTTGCATCCTCCCCATATAGGGGGAGGCCTTGGAGGGGGTGGATGTCTCTTTGCTTCTTTCTCTGCGCCAGAGAAAGTAAGAATTTATATGTTAAATTTAATTTTAGAATGAAATGATAAAAGTAAATTGGTCCAAAATCGCAAAGATTTTGAAATTCACTGCAACAGTGATAACAACTGTTCTGGGAACTCTGGCAGTCCAGAGTTGCGCCCCTTATTGGTATAACCTCTAAAAGTATCCTTTTATGAAAAAGATAGAAACTCTCCCAATGAAGGAAGTGGAATGGATTGTCCTTCACTGCAGTGCAACCCGCTGTAACAAAGACTTTACGTTCGAAGACCTGAAGCGCTGTCACCGCGCCAAAGGCTACGCCTACGACTGCGGCTACCACTGGTACATCACCCGTGATGGCGAATACCACGAAGGCCGCCCTGAATGGATCGCCGGCGCCCACGTCAAGCACTACAACCAACACGCCATCGGCATCTGCTACGAAGGAGGCCTAGATGAAAAAGGCCGCCCTGCCGACACCCGTACAGAGGCTCAGAAAGCCGCTATCCTTTTCCTGTTGAAAGACCTCAAGAAGGACTATCCCAATGCCAAGATCGTCGGCCATCGCGATTTCCCAAACGTCAGAAAAGAGTGCCCCTGCTTTGATGCCTCTACCGAATACCGCGATCTGAACCTAATGTCACACTAGGACCTGTCCCTTCTGTGTCATTTCAAACCTCACAACCGGGCCTGTCCCTCTTGTGAGGTTTTCGCTATTTTACACCGAGACGTTTCTGAATCTTGGCATTACCATTCTGTATTTCTTTGAGCGACTTACCCATCGCTTCCACTTCGCCTGATAAGCCGGCTATACTGTCTGTGTTTTCTTCTATGCGATTGATTATTCCACGACTCTTGCTCTCCGAGAGAGAGATTCTCTGCTCAATACCACCAAGTCGTTCTTCAATTTCTCCCAATTTTTCTGCCTTACTGTCCGAACTTGATATTATCAACGATATTACCGACAATATAATTCCGATAGCTCCAACAATCATACCGACCGTAGATATATTCGTTCCTATGACAGCAGAGTTGTAGCTGAATTCATGTTCTATAAGATGCTGTTTTATATGTATCTCATTATCGAGTGCTTCCATTTTCGCATCCACGGACTTAGAATCTGAGAGTTGGCCTTCTACACTGGACCTCAAGCTCTTATAATATAGAAACTCACCCTCATACCGCCCAATCAAATGAGCAAGACGCTTGTATGCTCCATAAGTTTTCAGATAATAGTAAACCTGTTTCCATGACGTGGCTGTTCGTTTACTTATTTCGTTAAGTGCATCATTGATATTCTTATTTACACGGTCAAACTTGTTTATATACTCCTGCACATAATAGTCAGCATCACTAACCCTCTCGCCCATATATTGTTCCATCGATTCAAAGTATCGCGCATGGATGATTGAGTCTTCATCAGCAGGATGAAAAGCATGATTATGAAAGAAACCCTTGATTAAATGGTATAAACCCTGATGGAACTCTGATTCCATTGTCTTTGCCAACTGTGAGGCAGTTTCCGTCTGCTTGGTGATTTGATAATGAAGGAAACAAGCTGACGGTTTCTGAAAAAGAGACAGAATCATCTCCTGCTGTTGTTCTTCCGTTTGATAGGTTAACCGAATCTCATAGGTATCTACATTCAAGTGAGCATCTACCAAGAAATCACCCTCATCAGAGATATTGGTGGACTCTATCCTATCACGACAAACCTTTAAGCTGGACTCTAAACACGGAATCCACAAAACATAAACAGGCATCAAGCAAATAATTTGGCTAAACTTCCAAAAAGAATACTTGGAACAGCGCTTATCCAACTTGGCTCCTTGTAAAAAGCATCATAGTCAAGTTGGATCGATGAAGTACTACGATAAGTCTTTGCTGTCTGAGATATACCATTCCTAATATACCCCAGATATTCAAACTCCAGAACACGGTCATTACCAATCATCTCACGGAGTAAATCAATATTGCCAGACGGATGATCAATCACATACCGCATAGCATCAGCCTTAGACATCCTATTTCTGCCCATCATTCAATTCATATAAAACACCGCAAATATAATATATCCACTCCCATTTTATTCTTAAAGTCCAGAATTTCTTTCCCCAAAGAACACAATATTTAACTCTTTTTAATCAAAAGACCTCAAAACTCCAAATTTTGTCACCTATAAGATTGCAAATTTACCCATTTTTCTGTAAGCTAACAATTTTGATGTTTAGGATCAAAAACAGCCTCTTTCTCAATCCCCAGGTAATAACCCTTGATCTTCACTTATTCTCATCACCCCAAATCAAGCATCTCCTCAAAACCTCACATCCTGCTCCAGGCGGCAAAGTTTCTTTCCTGTGACCATTATCAAGTTCCGGTTGGCTTCTTTCACATCAATAAAGAGCTTGGGGAATGATTTTTGTTTGAAATCATACTCTCCACAATTCACGAAGAGATTACAATACAGATCATAGTCCCTCAGTAGCCATTCGCAATAATTATCACGACTACCATGATGAGGTAATTGAAATAAGCATATAGGCAACTGGGTATAATAACCAAGAATTGTCCTTAATCTATTCACACAGTCCACTCTTTTCAGATCAGAATCACCAGTATATAGGCAACTACCATCACACAAGCCGTTCATATCACAGTTTCTGCAGCCCATACGTATAAGTGGCATGCGAGGAATACTCATAGCTGAAAGGCATCACCAGTTTGGTCTTATCAGAAATATAGGGCTTTAGAAATCCGATACCATTTACATGATCACTATCAAAGTGGGAAATGAATAATATATCTATTTTATCATTGGGTTCGAAAAACTCGTCAACTTCCTTTTTGAGCAGTTCTCTTTCCTCGACATCTTTAGCACCACAATCATAGACAACAATAAAGTCATCCTTCCCATCCTGCCGTATTCTTTCCGTGAAGAAAGCCCCATGTCCAGACGGATGTAATGAGCGATATAAAGTGTCCATAATATTTTTAGTGATTACCCCTCAAAACTTTTGATCGTTTTATACAGCCCATCCTTGGCACGGACAGGAAATTTCTCGATGCCGAGAGCGCGCTTTATCTTGGCATTCGAAGAGACATAATTCTCGGTGAGTTTCTGCAGGCGTTCAGGATTCAGAGGCAGATGCAGCAAACCGCCTAATTTTGCAAAAGCCTCCATGAAGCTTCGAGGAATCCGCCAGATATGCGCCTTCTTGCCCATGGCCTCGCAGATAATCTCAATCAGTTCATTCGTGCTCACTGCCTCATCATCATTGATGTTATAGACACCACTCTCCACATCCTTCGTCAGCAGTCCCTCAATGATATAGCATAGATTATCTATAGACGTAAACGTCCGCTTGTTCTCAAAAGCACCCAACGGCCAGGGGATACCCTTCTTCACAACACTATGCAGCAGATTCAGATTCCCCTTATTCCCCGGCCCATGAATCATACAAGGGCGTAAGATATAGGTTTGCTTATCCATTTTGCTCTGAATGTATCGCTCTGCCGCAATCTTACTCTCCCCATAAGGCCCGACAGGCTTCGGCTCCACATTCTCATCCACGAACTCGCCTTCCACTCTGTCCGCCGCAGCTTTCACGCTACTAAAGAAGATAAATTTCTTCGCCGATGACTTCAGGAAGTAATCATATATTTTCTTCGTCAGATCCGTATTCACCTTGAAATACACATCCGCCGCACTCTGATTCTTCGTATCATGCGCTTTTCCAGCCAGATGGATGATAGCATCCACATCAGGAATTTCCTTTGTATCCAAATGCTTCCATCCGAATGTGAACTTCACCCCCTCTTTCTGCGGCGCAATAATATCCAGTCCAAATATCTCATGCTCCCGAGATAATGCTTTCACCAAATTCGAGCCCACAAACCCGTGTACACCTGTAATTAGTATTTTCATTACTTCTCAACCAATTCGTTATATATCTTCAGATGCTTCTCTATCACCACGTCAAGCGAGAATTCTTTTTCCGCTTTCACTCTGGAGGCTTTGCCCATAGATTCCCGTATTTCGGGATTATCAATCAATACTCTCAGTTTAGAAGCGAGCGCATCAACATCCTTTGGAGGAATCAAGAATCCGTTTACGCAGTCATCCACAGTATCCTTACACCCGATTGAATGAGTAGTGATGATTGGCCTACCAATGGCACACGCCTCAATCAACGACTTTGGCAATCCCTCCATATAGTAAGATGGAAATGCTACAATATGACTTTGCTGCAATAGTTCCTTCACGTCCGTCCGATAGCCCAGCCACTTGATATACTTTCCATCACATACTTTATCAAGCTGCTCTTTAGTAATTGCGCCCGGATGATCATCCAGTCCCCCTACTAGCCAAAATTCCACTTTATCCCCATACTCAGCACGCAATTTCTCTGCAGCCTTAGTCAGAAGGAATACGCCCTTTTCAAATATCATTCTGGCTGTCAGGATTATTATAACCTTACCTTCAGTTGACTCTGGCGTATAGCAAAACTCCTGAAGGTTCACACCTGACCCTTTGATAAATCGTGCCTGACTGTCACTTATAATGCCTTTCTTCACATACATGGCTCGGTCTTCATTATTCTGGAAGATGACCAGCAAGTTCTTTCTATCATGTGAGAACTTCAGAACCTTAGGCATTACCTTAGCCAGCATCGACTTATTGTCCTCTGCAAAGAAGCCTCCAAGACCGCTCACTGCATTTACAACACCATTCACCTTGGCAAATTTTGCAGCTAATGTTCCCCATAAGATGGTCTTCATTCCTACATGATGCACCACATCAGGCTTTTCGCGTTTATACAGTTTACGCATGAAATTCAGTGTACCTAACTCCTCCCTGATATTCATCCCCGAGCGAGACATTGGCATATTAATGGTTTTAAGACCTATCGCCTCAATATCCTTCAACTTGCCAGTATCAGCCGTCACGATGGTCACATCCCAACCCACCTTTTGAGCTGCAAGTGCTACTGGTAAACGATGCGACAAGAAGAACCAATCGACATTAACTATAATAAAAAGCTTCATAACTCTGTTTTGTTATCATGAAGTGTGGCTAAACCGACTTCCACTGTAATAATGGGTTTCTTTCTCAAGCAATGTTTCATTATACATTTTTCTACTTTAGCTGTCGAGCATCTAACTAAGAAAATAGGATTTTTTCTTGCTCCAACTATAGAACAATTTTTAATTAGAACTTTTCCAATTTTAGCATTTGATGCTTTTCCATATACCAATATTCCTCCATTGCAATTATTTACACTTATGTTCTCAATTTGAACATTATCTACCGTTTCATTCTTATTCGGTTCAATATCAATTGCATATTCAGGAGCTGTTCCTGAAACATTTGTTATAAAGCAATCTCTTATTAATAAACCATTTGCAGATGTTACGGATATACCTTGTCTTCTCCCATGATCCAACTTACATTTCTCAATCTTTATATCGGTAGAATTACTACCTACATATATACAATCTCCCCAGCAGTCTTTAATCGTCAAGCCAGCGATTGTAACATGATGAGCATCTTCAACATCAATCCCCATCCCCCATTCCCCAGATGTTCCGGTATGGGTATGTTTATCTCCGATTATTGCTCCCTTTCCATGGATTATGATATTACTACCCGTGGCTTGAATAATATATGAATTACGGTAACCATTTGGAGTGAGCCAAATATCCCCATCAATTTGGATTTCTGTATTGCTGCTCACAGGAATGCAAACATCCCCATTCTTATATGCAGTCACTTGATATTTCCCTTCGCCAATATATATTTTGTTCCTTATTGACGAATCAGACAAAGCCATTACATCCTTTAACGCATTGTCGTAACTTAAATCATCGAATAAATCCGCATTTATAACTGGTACATTCCAAGTACCCTTTATTCTTATTCTGCTAAAACATTGCGAAGAGCTTTTCAGCTTTGTATTGTTTCCTACTAGGGTTCCATTTTTCAAGTATCCACCTCTGAATACCAAACTAACGTTCTCCGGAATGATGCACACACAATTATTCAGATCTATAGTATCTTTTATGAATATTTTCCTGCCTTCCTCTGTTCCTAATACTTCATATGGCACCGTGTCAGTAGCCATAGGCAGCCCTTTCGCAATAGCTGTGGTATTACCTTGACATGAATAGATTATAGAGATGACAAATATAATGTATGTGTATTTAACGCACCTCATTTTATCGCTTGTGAATAATAAGATGTTTGGCATGTCTAATAGCATTATGCAGATGCAATCGCCAAATAGCATAACGCCCAAACTGCTTTAGCTTAATTTTAGTATTATATGGGGCATACTTCAAGAAAAATGCATTTGAATCCAACTTGCTCACATCCTCAAACAACTTTTTCCTATCAGCACAAATTTGCATCGTATTTGTCCTATTAGCCCCCCTCGATCTTTCAATAGGATATTCTGCACTACGTATATTCTCCTTGATGCTCTCAAGGAAAGCATATGCCTTTTTGTTCCATACATGCACTAAAGTAGATCCTTTATTATCATCAAATTCTGCATGACCTGTTTCCCATATATCCCCCAGAGTAAATTCGCCAACTCTTTCCATGGTCTGGAAAGGGCAATTCATGCAAGAGCGTCTTGAGATCCTACCACTAAGGAATAGTCGAAGCCATTCGTCAGATTCGCTACCTCGTCGATAGCAATCGTATCCCTGGTTTCTTTTTTCGTGTGATAGGTAATGTGCCATCGTGCAATATAGAAAGCCACGTTTCTTATCACGGAATACCACATCCATAATATTCCCCTCCCCCTGTTTCTTGTACTCCATATATTTTTGGAATACCAATGGTGAAGGTACGGACTTGCACACCACATCCACTGCAATCAGATTCTCATAATCTTTTCCAAGATATTTATATAGGCCATTAATCTGACATGGTGTTCCACTAAAGCATACCCATTGGTCGGAATTTAATCGAGCCTTTACATCTTTGAAGCAGTCGCCTATTTCACTTTGTACGTATTTGGAATTTCTGAATCGTGCTATACCCTCAATCGAATCAACGTATTCGTGTCTAACTTTCAAATCCTCCGTCATCACTGCTCCGAAGACCACACCGCCTCGCTTGATGACCTCCTCGGCGATAGCAGTAAAAGCACCTCCTGAAGTTGACTGATACCTAATATCATCATCCTTATGCTGAACTATAAATGCTTTCGGATTATTGTTCTCTGACTTTGCAGGAGAAAGGCCGGGACATACTTTCTCACAAGAACCACATTCTATGCACAGACTGCTATCTATCACGGGATGAAGGAATCCCTCGTTATTAGGCTGCATCGTGATTGCTGTCTTGGGGCATATACCAGCACATGCGCCACAGCCACAACAATTATTCCATTCTACCAGTTTTGGCATAACCTATGCGTTTAATGCATTTACCAAGAAATCCATCGACTCTTTTCTGCGCTTTTCTACACGTGGCAATACCTCCGAAAAGTCAATCTCGTCAGCAGCACATGTAGCCGCATCTTCATTACCGTTCAACATCCTGCGTTCCAATCCTGTAAACTTTAACAAAGTATAGAGCCTGTCATTTGCTGAGAATTTACTGCCATCAGGCCATCTTCGGAAAGCGAAAAACTTAGTAGAGTTCAAAATACTAAACACGCAACAATGGAACGAGTCAGTACATACATATTCAGCATTGCGAATCAGATTAATAAACTCTGCTGGCCCTACGTCATATGGCTTTTCATCCACCACATCCTCATCATAAGAAATATAAGTGGCACCATGCAGTAAACCTATGATTCTACATCCAGACTGCTTAGACAGTTCCTTCACGAACTCTCTCTGCTCTGGATTATCCCCCATCAGATACATCAATATATACTTACCCTCAGCGAAGGGCTTTACATCTTGAATATGCATCCAATCTTCTGCTGTCAGCATCATGGTTGGATCACACACCACTGTAGCTTCTCTGCCGCATTCTGCCTTAACTATTTCAGCACCGCTGTCTTCTCGAACGCTGATATGTTCAATTCTTGACAGAAACCTCTTGGCATGTTTGTGCAATCGAGATGGAAGTTCTGGTACTCCAAAAGACGTGGAAAATGCAATTTTTTTCACCTCATCAGGTACAAATTCCAATGTATAGTAGCTACCTACTATATTTGATGGTCGCCACAATTGGTCACTACCAACAACTACCGCATCCATTTCTGAAGCCTGCTTTCTCAGACCACTCCAGCCTTTTACTGTTGGGAGCATTTTATTCCACTTCTTATTGAAGTCAACATACATCTGATGTCGCACTTTCATATCTGTAGCAAACTGATCAGATGCTACAGAGGCTTGCTTTCGCGAACGGCTTGTCAAGTTCGCAAAAAGATACTTTGCTTCAACGGGATCAAATAATCTCCCTGCATAATAAAGCATCTTTTTAATCATAATACCCCTATATACACCTTTGATTTCAAAAATACGAGCATCATAGCCCAATTTTTCAAGTGTATATTGTGTGGCGTATGTCTGCAAGGCACTACCAAAATTGTCTTTATATGTTACGGCTGCTATTCCAATTTTTTTCATAAAGTTCATTTCTTACTTGCCATTTCAGAATACAATCTCGTTATCAATTCTACTGTTCTTGTGAGATTATACTTGGTATTGACAATTTTCTTATTCATCTCAACTCTATTCCTTGGTGGCATCGCCATCGCTTTTTCTGCCCATAGCGAAGCAGGCTGTTCCAAGGACATCGTTAACACACATTCCGTCAAGATTGTGTCTTTGGGGATAACATCCGATTGTATCACATTCAATCCAGTTGCTTGAGCTTCAAGCGATACCATTCCGAATCCCTCAAACAATGATGGGAATATAAACAAATCCATAGCCATCATATGCTCGTTGACATTCGCTAAATTTTTACGGAATAGTATTTTATCTAGTATTCCAAGCTTTCCAGCTTTTTCTTTTACTGGTTCTAATAAGACTCCTTCTCCTATTAATAGGAGTTTGGTGTTCGGCTTCTTCTTTATAATCTCTGCAAATACATCCAGGATAAATCTATGATTCTTGGGAGCAGAAAAAGTTCCGGCATGACCACAAAGGAACGTATTGTCATCGACTTCCAGTTCTTTGCGTATCTTCTTTCTTATGTCCTCATTATACTCAAACCTCTTTACATCAATAGCATTTGGCATTTCGTAATAATAAGGATATGCCTTATATGCCTCACCATATAATAGTTGAGCTGCTTTTTCAGAGCATGCAAACCAGTAGTCCGCGTATTTCTTGGTTAGTTTGCAGAAATATCGTTTTGTAATTCGTTCTATAATATTCCCACGAAACCCTGTACTATGAATATGCGCTATTGTCTTACAACCTTTTTGTTTAGCGACATTTAGATATATCCCTGCGGAATTGGTTGTATGTCCATGTACTATATCATAATGATGCTCATCCAGAAAGTTGCTCCAGGTACGTTTGAACGATGCCCAATTAAAAACCTTAAACACCGGAAGTATGAACAATTCACTTCCTAGTGAGCGCATTTCAGGCCCCCATCCACCTTCAAAATCAAGATTCAGTGCAAAATCAATATGAAATCGACTCCTATCAATATTTCGTAAAACGTTCATAATGAATGCTTGAGTGCCTCCTCTTCTTGTATTCCCAAGCACCATCAGAATCTTTATTTTCTCCATCCAAATGACTATTTAAGACCCCGTATCTTTCGGTAGGTAAAAAAGCCCCATGACAAGAGTCTATCAACCATCTTTTTCTTACCGTATTTCGACAAATCTATTTCATTAAAGCTGATAAAGCTATTTTTATATAATACCAGGAAGTTTTCCAAAGCCACAAATTCTTTGTCTTTCATCGTATTGGGATGAAAACAGAAAGTATAGATACCCGACAGAGGCATCTTCGAACAATGTCCGCTGATTTGCGGTATAAATACGAAATCATTAAAAGTATAAGGATATCTTCCTATTGTATCACTAACAATTCTAATATCAGTCTCAACACGAAGAGCTTCAAGCGTATTTAAATCAAAAGTATGGCTGGGAGCAAAGAAATATTGAGGATCAAAGCCATGTTCCTTCAAGATAGAATAACCTTTTTTAATTTTTTCGCGCTGTTTATCCAAAGGCGAGCCTGCAAATTCAGATCTTCTCCAAAATGGATTGAGCCCTTTCATGCCGCCTTCTGAAGTACACACATGATCGTATCCATGCAATGCAATGCTCCATCCTTTTTTGCCCCAATTATGTACCTTGTCCCAAAATAGATAATCCTCTGGATCTATCATTGTTTTTGGATCAGCATTAGCGGGGATAACACCAACAAGCGGCTTTACCCCATGTTTATCAAGAATAACCTCCATCCGTTGCCATTTAGCCCTATCCATATATGGGCAGGCATCGTCAAGACGGATTAAAAACCTAATCTTTTGCATATATGAAATTTTACAAGTTTCCAGAAAGGTTTTTTATCCTTTCTGTCATATTCCATAAAACGGGTTGTTTTTCTGAAATCGCTTATGTAATCCAACAAAGATATCTGACGAGTAGCCAATAATTTAAGCTCTGCCATATCAGGCATCACATAAACTGGCGATATCTTCTTTTTACTCTCCTTAGAATAATCTTTTCCAATACAATCCAAATACCATATATATGGAAGACTCATTCCTGCTGCTGTTACGCAAATGGCATTACCATCATTGCGAAAATTTATTTCCATAAAATAGTCTTGCCCATCCTTATCACGTAGAAACTCCAAACTGAACAATCCATGATAGCCCGTTCGTCTTACAAATTCTTTACAGTTCTCAATCTCACAAAATCCATCTTCAAGTGGTGTGTAATGTAGATAACTTGTATTTGATCCTTTGCAAGGTCGGAGAATTTTTGAAACGCCAGGAATAACAATCTCGCTTTTAGTAGAGCAACCGATCAGTTGATACTCAAACTCCTTGTCAATAAAATCTTGTATCTGATCATTATTAATATTGTGGGATGCTGCATATTGATGTAATTCTTCTTGTGTCCTGCATATCGCAATCTCAGCTTTCTTTCCTTTCCGACTAACCATCGGTTTGATAATACATGGTAGCTTTATTTTAGAAATATCTGCTTCGACATCTGTCACGTAAGTCGTTCCTGGAATTTTAAGTCCAACCTCTATTGCCAGATTAGCCATTTCTTTTTTGCTCATCAATTCAGATATCTGTCCTTGTTGGTCAGATCCTGGCAAATAAAAATATGGTTCTAAAAAATCATGGTTTTCATCAATCACACCAGATGAAGAATCAGAGCAACATATCACAACAGGTTTTTCATCTTCATCTTTGTAATGAGTCAACAAGGTATCAACAATTTCTTCATTATCTCGTATTTTCCATTGTCTTGCAATATATTTACTCGCGTCAACAAATGTCATCCGCGATGGTGTCACAAGGATGAGGTCCGATAGAATTTCTCTCTCCCCTAGACCACGTAACACACCTAGCGTATTGTGATGGTCGCCTCCTATTACTACAACTTTATTCATAATTCATTGTCGATATCCACTTCTGATATCGACTCAAACTAAGTCGTATTTAAACTCTTAATAATTTCTTTCTTAAAATACTCCAGAATGGAGCGCTATCTTGCTTATTATAATAAAATGGACAGTCGCAATACTTGAAGTCTTTAATCCACTGCCACAATGATACTTGTCGTCCTATTACACTATCCTTGAAGTCCGTAAACTCCTGCATAGCCGTAAAGGTGTCCTTCGATATAGTAACATCTGAAACATCCAAATGTCCCGCTAGTATTGACTTGGCCCAGATAACGGGTAGATTAACCCCCACATGTGTATGGGCATAGCTCCATGTTGAGTTACGGAAATTGATTTCTAGGAAATAGAACTTATCATTACTGTCACGCAGGAACTCCATGGAAAAAACACCAGAAAAACCCGTTTTCTTGAACATAGCCTGTATTTTAGGCAATAATTCAGATTCTTTGTATCTTTGGAAATAAATGAAGTTACCATATGCAGATGGGGTAAACCGAATATACTCTGATTGTATTGGTAAATAAACCTCTTCTCCTCTATTTACGCTAACTCCATCAAGACACAATTCATTTTTCTTTTCTATATATTCCTGTAGAATAATCTCTTCTCCCTTAATCGTCTTATAAGCTTCCATTAATTCCTCCTCATTATGGCAAATATGAACATTGCTCTTCCAATTTGCCATAGTAGAAATAACTGCTTTTGTCAGTATCGGATAGCGTAATGCTTTTGGTAGTTCTCCGACTTTAACCACTTCAGTCTTGGGAATGTCTATTCCACATTCAACGGCCATTCTGATCATTTCCTTCTTCTCCATCGTTCTGGTAACACGTCCTTGCTCGCCAGCATTAAAGAAAAAGAAATGAGGCACTAAAGCATCGTAATGTTGATCGACAAATGACTCGATGTCATCACTGCATGTATAGATGAAGGGCTTTTTCTCTTCATTAGCGTAATTTGACATCAGGACATCATATCCTTCCTCTATGGTTTTTACAAGATGCAGTTTACCTAAATACTTGCAGTTATTTATAAGATGTGGTTTCCCTTTACAAACCAAGATTGCAATAGGTCTTACCCCCTCTTCGCCAAGGCTGCGTACCACTCCTAAGGGATTATAGTGGTCGCCTGAAAAAACTATATGTAGATGATCTCTGTAATCCATAACACCTCTGTATTATAATGCGAAATCAACACCCACCACTATTCGAGGATGATCTTTCAAGAAGTCATTACCCCAGAGATAGATGTTCCAACTTTTAATCGAATAATAAAAACCAGCCGCTATATCAACATCCTGATCAAACTTCCATGAATGGATGGCGCCTACCATTGGTGTAATGCTGTGGCCATTCTTCAATGAGAAAGCATAGCCCAGATATTCCCAGTTTGTCAGGGTATTATCGGCCCCATCATTCACTCCCCACCAAGTATTACTGCACCAAAAGAAATTGCCGTCATTAGAGATGGCACCATTCATATATAGAGCAGTAGTGAGATAAGAGAACTTAAAGTTATTATTCAAGTCGAATGATGGTGTGATCTGACCTCCTATTCCAAAATACTTATTGATTTTCTTTCCTGCACGGAAAAGATATCCTGCATAGCTACAATTGGTTCCTGTATAAAGGTCAAGACCTGCTGCTGCATAATGGCCTAATCCATATTGAAAAGTGGTATAGGTTTCCTGAGCATTGATGCCTGGTCGAGCCTTTAACGAGGTATAGCCGTAAAGCTTACCATTTCCTACGGTTCCTGCAAAATAAGGCACTTGTGCATTAACCGTAATGACTGCTACGGTCATCATAGTCAATATTATTATCTTTTTCATTGCTTAATGGTTTCTCTTAAATCTTTTACTAAAGCTGGCATCATCGCAATCATCACTATCAAGAACGGTAGTGTGGCGGCAATTGATATTGTCTGTAATGGCTTCAAACTACCAGCAGACAGCAAAATGTAAGCAATCGTTGCTACAACAACGCCCCATACTACCTTTTTATATACAGGAGGATTGATGTTACCATTGGTGGTCATCACGCTCAGAGAATAAGTAGCAGAATCTGCAGATGTGATAAAAAATACGCCCAGCAACACGCAAATCATAACTGATATGACTTTACTCAAAGGATATTGGCTAAATACAATAAACACTGCCGTCTCTGGAGATGCAATCAGTTGCTGTACGCTCTCTATACTCCATCCTTGAACAGTGCTTAATGCAATGGCACTGAATACCGATAGCCAAATAATGGTAAATACCGTAGGAACAATTACAACACCCATAATAAACTCACGGATTGTACGACCCTTTGATATTCTAGCCACAAACATACCTACAAATGGTACCCAAGCCACAAACCAAGCATAATAGAACACTCGCCAGTTCATTACCCAGTCGTTATCACCAAAGGCATTAATCATAAACACATCTTTGAAGAAATACTGAATGTGCTGTCCTACGCTATTTGTCAGATTGTTTAAAATCGTTATCTTCGGTCCTACTATAAAGGCTATCGTCAGCAAGGCCAATGCCAATAATGTATTGAAGTTAGACAAAAGCTTAATACCCTTATAAACTCCGGAAATGGCACTGATGATAAAAACAAGAGTGATAAAGATGATAATCCACATAATGGTCTCCTGCGTTTTGGGAATACCAAACAGATGCTCCAAACCACCGCAGATCTGACTTACGCCCAAACCTAAAGAAGTGGCCACTCCTGCAAAAGATACCACCACTGAGAAACCATCGATGAATTTACCGAACCATCCATTAGTTCTTTTCTCACCAACAAAAGGGGTAAGAAGATTACTCAACTGTGCATTCTTTCCCTTACGAAATTGGAAATAAGCAACTCCTAAACCCACTACAGCGAAACACACCCATTGGGTAATTCCCCAGTGTAAATAGCAAGTCCGAATAGAGAAGTCAATTGCCTCCATGGTTCCTGCTTCAATACCAAATGGCGGTGCTGCATAATGCGATAATGGTTCTGCAATACTCCAAAACACCAGGCCAATACCCGTACTACCACAGAATAGCATGGCATACCAACTGAAAGTACTAAATTCAGGTTTTTCGTCATCCTTACCTAACTTCACCTTACCATATTTGCTCAATGATATCCATAGGCAAAAACCTATGAAAGCGACGATTGATAAGATATAAAGCCAACCAAAATAATAGCTTACCCATGACATAAACGCCCCGGATATCTCACCCAAGGTACTGCTATACGCAGCCCCAAAAACAATCACACCGATTGCGATCAACAGTGTCCACAAAAAAACGCAGTTATCTTTAATCCAGTTATTCATCTCTTTTTCACACAGGTAAAATAATCCGAAATTCCCTTTTCAAAATCCTCTTGGGTTTTAAGACCGTTTATTGTCTTCCTCATTCCTTCTTGCAACTGATGCCTATATTGTTTATTCCCTAATACTGACACCAACTTGCCAGCATAAGAACGAGCATCTTTATTAATCGCAAGCAATCCATTTTCCCCATCCTTAATAGAATAAGGTATAGCAGAATTGTTAAAGGCGATGATCGGCAGTCCTTTACTCATTGCTTCTACCAATACTATTCCATATCCTTCAAGCAAAGAAGGAAAAACAAACAATTCTGCCTTCTTATAACATTCCTCCAATTGTTCATCACTAACTCGGCCTAAAAACTTAACTTTATTCTCAAATCCATATTTTTTACTGGTTTCGATTAATCCTTCATAATAATCCTGTTCTGTTATCTTTCCAACAACATTTAGTCTAAAATCAAATGAATGATCATCCTCTAATATGTAACCAAGGGCATCAAATAGATATTTTAAACCTTTTCGTTTATCCACCGTTCCCACATAAAGCAAATTTCCCCTTTCATAATCTTCAGAAATATTAAAATCATGCCTAAAAGGAAGGGGTATATAATATATTTTTTTTCGTGGGAAAAGTTTCTTTGCAACATCTAATGTGTAAGGACTCGGAACTATTATGTCATCAAACAGAGATATATACAAATATTGTGGAATAATCATCATATATCTTTTTAATCCTTTTTCTCCAAGATATGAGAAATGGTGGATAATAATCGATGAATGTATTTTCTTAAAAAACACCGCAATTATAGCCAGCAGGAAATGGTGCTTATACGAAGTATCTCCCCAAAAGACTAAACTACCTCTCTCAAAAATACGTAGCCTCCTGAGTTCCATAAATGGAGATATCAGCTTCCTCCATGAAGTATATAATGCAGCGCAGCTCGGTGTCTTAACAATCTTCTCACCTGATACCCTCTGCAGATACTCTAGAAAAGCATCATTATACTTATGCCCCCCTGTAATGGATCTTGTTTGATAATCTAAATATACGACTCTCATCTTTACTAATTTTCAAAAAAGACATACGGTATGACAGCTTGACTATTAGAACCAGTCCCTTCATCATACGAATAGGTTTTATAAAAAAAGAATAAGTATAACACCAAAGAAGCAAATAAAATACAAAATTTAATCAATCTTGATTTTGCCAAAGCATAAATTCGGGGAAGCGTCACTATTGTTGGTATAAAGTAAAACATGCCCAACCTCATTACAGTAGAATACATTGTTGCGAATAACTGAAATGAAGTAACAAACATTTGAAATAAAACTAGCATTTTAAATTCCAATTCCACTTTTGGGGCTAGATTTTTCCTGTTATTTTTATAAAAAAGATAAAAAATCACGAATAGAAAGCCATACAATATTAAAAGATTCCAACCACTCCCGCTCATAGTATCCAGGACGACATCTGGATTTTGTTTAGCAAACAATAACGTTAAGACACTATATAAAAGACTAGTTCCTGATAATATATATAAAAAGAGGACAACAGCAAAAAATAAGACTATTTTCCTAAAAGATATATTTTTGTGAACAAAAGGATATATTATAAATAGAGAGAGAGCGCTAAAATGCATAGATGCACTTAAAAATGCCAGAGAAAAATACTTTATTTTCCTATTGTCTAACAAATAAGGTATACTAAAAAAGAAAATACTTACAGCAATAGATTGACGTACTATATTAAATGTATTTGTGTAGAACCCCATTAAATAAAAGGCCCAAACTGACCAAAGATAATTTGATGAGTATTTATATATAAGATATAATGGACCTGACAAACTTATTATGGACGTTACTATAAGAAAGAATCTATTATCAGATGAAAATAAACTAATAGATTTAACTAATATGTGATAACCTGGTTCATACCCTGTAAAAATATCATTGAAGTTCTTGGCTTGGCTCGTCTCGTGAAAATCTGGAATATAATTACGAAGATCTCCTCCTACAGATATACCTCTTAATGCCGATAGGATAAATAAAGGGAGAAACAGCCAAAGTAAATATACACAACTCTTTTTCCTTCTGTTATATACCACACTTAAGATTATAGAATAACAGAAATAAAAAAGGAAAAAATAAAAATAAAAACTTTGAAATCCGTACATATTATTCAACAATAGCATCTTTGATTGCTACCAAGAATCCATCTCCATTATTCATATCCGGTTCTACATAATTTCCTTCGCCCCACTCGTTCCATGATTTTAAAAACACAATGCGGTGTTGTTCGGATTTGTTCTTTATCAATTTAACATCTTGTTCTACTATTTTCTTAAAGAGATAAGGTTCATTATTAATTACTATTAGCGTATTCCCTCCCCCTCTGGCACTATGATCCCAGCCTGGATAAATTGTTGGATAAATATATCCTTTCTGATAATGTTCGGCATCAATCATATTATCTAAGATATCCTCGTATTTAAAAACATGCCTGCACCCATTATATTTAAAAAAAGACACAATTTCGTGTTTTAATCGACTAAAAATATTTTTATCCCTATATAAAAAGGGTAGCATTGGTATTTTAATGGCATCAAAACCTTTTTTTCTTAATTTCTCTATCCCATCTTCTACACTATCAAATTCACCTCCAGCAAGTCTTCCTACGAAATGTATTCCTTTTAATCCATTTTCTACTGCCAATTTATTCCATATCTTAATGGTAAGTTCGGGCAAATCTAAACCTATATGTATAAAAACAAGAGGCTTCCCATCCACAGTTATATATCGATGATCTTTAAAAACAGGTAGCAACTTATTAAAATGCGCAATATCATCCTCCTCACTATAAGTTTGCTCAATCAACACCTTTGTTCCTTCTGCTAGACTACCATCTTTATTCCACATCTTTGATTTCCATGTTTCATTTGCCCAGCCAATGCAAAAAGGGAAATCAGGCTTACCACTTTCAACTACTTCCCAAAATGGCCGTTCCATTAATTCATGACCATGAAACCAATAATGCCAATAACAAAAGCCCTCAATTCCTGCCTCTCTAGCCATTCGAGCTTGTTCTTCACGCACTTCTGGTACACGAAGGTCGTAAAATCCAAGATCAGCGGGAATCTTTGGCTGATAATGCCCCCTAAACAGCGGCTTTGCCTTCGCAACATTGGTCCATTCTGTAAAGCCTTTGCCCCACCACTCATCATTTTCTTTGAATGGATGATATTGAGGTAAATAAAACGCTATAACTCTTGCTTTCCTATTCATTTTTCATCTAATTGTTTAATAACATTTGCTGGCATACCTGCTGCCATACAGTTCGATGGAACATCATGAGTAACAATGCTTCCGGCACCAATGATTACATTATCCCCAATGGTGACACCTCCAAGAATCGTAACCTTATCACCTATCCAAACATTATTGCCTATTATGATTTCTCCCTTTGATTGCAAATGCCTTTTTACTGGTGGGATATCAGCTTCTTCCCAAGATAAACTGCCATGTGCATTATCTCCAATATAGACAAATCGCCCAGTTAGTAACCCATCACCTATCATTATCTTATTGCAGGCCGTAATGTGAGTGTATTCGCCAATATTGCACTCTCTGCCAATAGTTAATGTAGGCGTAAAAACCTGTTCTTGGTACTTTGCCCAGCATCCTAATACGTTGTGCCCTTGCAAACACGTTCCCTCACCTATTGAAATACCCTTTTCCCCTCCACCTTGAATCAAGCATGGGTAATGAATAGAGACATTAGAATCCACCTTATCCATAAAATTGCGAATCCATGCTGTATATAATACATTGCGATAGCCTTTAAGACGCTGACTCATCTGATAATTATAAAATATACTTACTATTCGCATAAGATTTACGATAACGATACCAATAATCCTTCTTAATACATTCATTACCATTACAATATTAGTAGTAATTTCTGACGCATAGAAAACGAATGATTAATGTTATATACACATTATTCGTGATAAGAACCAACGATGCAAATGATGTAGAGAAGTTTTTCCGATCACATCACACAATGTCATTGCCATATTAAGTTTATGTTTTTTTGTTTTCTTTAACGATTTTTGCTTTTGTCGAGCAACAAGGGCATAGGTAGCTTTAAATCCATATGAATTCTCTCTTTCGAGATAACTATTGAAAAAACTTTCATAATTGACATTGGGAACCTTCTTCCATCCTCTAATTAACACTTTTCCTTTAATCAATTCTCCAAACAAGTCGTTAAATTGATCAGATGTCATCAAACCCTCTTTTATACGCTTCCCCTCCGTTTCAAGAAAAACTCTGTCCAATATTAAGCGCTGAGCATAATCTATCATAGCATCCAAATCTGTAAATGATTTTGTAACAATATCAGGAATCCCATCAGGATTTATTAATTCCTCTATTGCAGTGATAACATCCGATTTTTCACGATATGCTAAAATAGGCTTCCCTTTTTCAGCAGCATATTGTACCATAAGCCCCCCCCCTAATGGAAAGGTATTCAGGTAGATATCTATATGATCAAAAACCGCATTTATGTCCTTTCTTACCCCAATGACCTTTACTCTATCAGCATTTCTCATAAGTTTGTGCAGATGGTCAAAGTGTCTGTTTTTTTTAAAACCGGCTACTAAAATATATACCTGTGGATTAATATCTAGAATTTTGTCCATAATCTTAAAAAAAAGATTATCAGCACCTAACATCTTATAGACGGCACCGCCGGTAAATATCTTTATTGCATCTTTAGGAACATCAGGAAGACCCTGAAACTCATCACAAGCTGATGTTATTGGGTAATACGGCAACTGAACTAACTGATCCTTATTCAAATGGCGTTGTTCAAGAGAGATTGTCATCCCGTATGGGCGGAATTCTATATTATAGTCAATAAACTTTGAACCCAACCAAAACGCATGATCTGTAAGGTTAATCTGATATATTATTGAACCTTTAATTGCATGACACGCCATTAATGCGACGACATCCCAAGGAGTAAGATGCAGGAATATGTGAGCAGGGGAATATTCCCTAATTTCATGAACAATCTTGAGGGTCTCTTCAAAAGTATCTACACCTTTTAAAAAGGAGACAACCTTTGATTTGTTATATGACGTAATCTCAGCCAACGTATCTTTACCTATTTTCCCTCCTGGCGTTGTATAAATAACCAAAATATCCATATCATTAGCCATCATTGCCCTCAGATACTGTTGACTCAATCCTCTATTATCAAGCAGGAAAGAATCTATTAGTACACAACGGTTAGAACGAGGACTACTAATAGTATCCGGCTTTACAATTTTCTCGCTAATCTGTTTCAATAACAGTTCAGCAGAAATATCGGTATAAATATGATTATAATTATAGGCCCAATTTGCAGCTGAAACAATATCATTCAAAGCTTCCCTTAGTCGATTTTTCAAATAGTTTTTATGGGCGCTCTGAATCAAATTATTATATATATCAATTATATCTTGCTTTGAATATGGCTTCATTATGCGAACTTATTAACTAGCTCAACTACCTTATCAACTTCTACCATAGTAATTGTAGGCCCTATTGGCAAGCTCAATTCCTCATCAGCCAATTTTTCTGTGATAGGTAAACTCAATTGAGGTGTATTCCATTCTGCTTTTTCATAGCATTCCTGTTTATGTGGTGCAATTGGATAATGGCATACCGTTCCTACACCGTTCAGCTCTAAGTAATCGTGTAATGCATCGCGCTTACCGTTTGCTACCATAATCGGAAATAGGTGATATGCATTCTGCTCATCAGGGAGCAAATCGGGCAGTGTTATCAACGAATTGTTGATATGTTCATAATAGTAACGAGCCACATCTTTACGATGCTGATTATCCTCTAAAAGATACTTCAATTTTACATCAAGTACAGCTGCCTGAATTTCATCCAAACGACTGTTACGACCTGTATATTTGAACACATACTTCTTTTGTGAACCATAATTAGCCAAAGCACGAATAGCTTTTGCAAGTTCCTCGTCATTTGTTGTTACAGCGCCACCATCACCTAAAGCTCCAAGATTCTTGCCGGGGTAAAAACTGTGACCTGCAGCATCACCTATAGAACCTGTTAGACGGCCATCAGTATGCTTACAACCATGTGCCTGAGCATTATCCTCAACAAGTTTAAGATTATATTTCATACACAGTTGTCCAATCTCCTCTGTATAGGCAATGCGGCCATATAGATGAACTATTGCAATAGCTTTAGTCTTTGGTGTAATCAAGCCTTCTATCAAATCATCATCAATCTCCAATGTATTTGGTCTTGGTTCACAAAGAACTGGTATCAGTCCATTTTCAGTAATTGACAGAATGGTTGCTATATAAGTATTTGCTGGTACAATCACCTCGTCCCCTGGTTTCATCACGCCCATCTCAATATACGCACGGAAGATCCAGATAAGAGCATCAAGCCCATTGGCACAACCAATACAATATTTAGTTCCTATAAATTTGGCATACTTTTCCTCAAACATCTCATTCTCCTTACCTTGAAGATACCAGCCGCCATTTACTACACGGATTACTGCTTCATTTATCTCTGCTCCGTGAAGAGCCGTCACATCTTGTAATGATAAAAAAGGAATATTCATAATTATATGTTATATTGTCTTATCCAACTCCCAAATTTGATTTTCTCACCATGGCCCGGATAGACAACAGTGTCAATTGGGATTACTTTTGTCAAAAACTCTTTCGATATTTTCCAGTCGTCTTCATTACTATCCCTACCATTAAAATATGGTTTATACGGCATAATGGTATCCCCAGAAAACATAAGCCCCTCAACTTCTATACACATTGATCCATAACTATGGCCTGGAGTTAAATAGTAATGAATTACATGGCTTCCCCATACCATTGTTTGACTTTGCTTTGTTATGAGAACATCTGCTGATGTTATTTCATAACGGTAGTCAGGATCATCATAGTAGAAAAGAAAATAGGTTCGATTTGTCTTTTTTACATTCTTATTACACGACTCTGAGCATACTAACAATGAACCTTTAAAATATTCACGCAATGCGTTTGCACCCCAATTATGGTCTGTATGCTCATGGGTCAATATAATATAGTCTAATATAAGATTTCTATCTTCAATAAATGTAATTTCGTTTAAAGATTTTTCACTGCCGGGGTCTATGACGAGGCATCTCTTTGTGTCATCGTCCAAAACCACATAGCAGTTTGATGTCATCAGTTCGTTAACGAATCTTTCTACTTTTAGCATCTTTTAGAAGAATAATATCATTCCACCCCAGGTATAGCCTAAGCCCTGTGCTACTGAAAGAACTTTCATGCCAGGCTTAAGGCTTCCGTCCTCCATTGCCATGCAAAGGCCGATAGGGATCGTAGATGAGACTGTATTGCCTACAGTTTCAATATTACAATAATACTTCTCCTTGTCAATCTTCAGCTTTCTGCGCTCCAGATTAGCGAGGAAAATATTAGCCTGATGATATACATGCAAATCAATATCGTCTTTGGTCAGGCCATTCTTCTCCAGTACTTCGTTAAACAAGGTCGGTATACTCTCTAATGAATAGTTTAAGATGGCAGGACCGTCCATATACAGATTGTCTGAAGAACGTGGATTGCCATAGTCATCAAATTTCAAATCATTAAGAGGCTTAGGATTTCGTGCACCTCCGGACTTAACAATAAGGTTTTCAGCACCAGTGCCGTCGGTACCAATCACAAACTCACCAATTTCGGCCATGCCTTCTGTACTAACCAAAGTAGCAGCTGAACCATCACCAAAGATGGTGCGGTTACTTTTATCACGCTCATGCATGTATTTGGAGTAAGTCTCTGCTGTCAACAGTAGCACGTTCTTCGCCTGGCCGCTTACTACGACGGCCTTGGCCAATGAAAGACCCGTAACAAAACCAGAACAGCCAAGATTAACATCAAATGCCGTTATACGCTTTGACAGGCCTAATCTGGTCTGAATCAAGCAAGCTGTTGTTGGCAGGTGATAGTCAGGACTCTGTGTTACGAAGATAAGATAATCTATCGTGTTACGGTCAATATTATTTGCTGCAAACAGTTTTTCAGCTGCACCTACTGCAAGGTCACTAGCTGTTTCACCATCTACTGTGATATGGCGTTGCTTGATTCCGATTTTATTATTTATCTTCTCTACTGTCCATTCGGGAAACTCAGCTGCAATTTGCTCGTTATCCAGAATCTTCTCAGGTAAATTGTAAGCTAATGCTTTAATAAATGCTTTCATTAATGCCAAATGTATGTCTTACTTGCTTTGTGCCAAGTTATACAAATCCTCAACGGTTTTGCTAGCGCGGATATCAGCACCAGTGATAACCTTTTCCATGTTTTCGTCAACCATCGCAATGATTGACAGGGCTGTTAAAGAACTCCAGTCTTCTAAGGTTTTAAACTCTGTATCAGCCTTGATCTGATCTACTGGGGTTTCTTCAAACTCTGCGGCAAATGCCTCTACAAATTCATCTAATGTCATAATACTAAAATATAAAATGATTATTACTATAATTTATCTATCTTAACGTTAATCCACCATCAATCACTAAATTGGTTCCCGTTACCCAACTTGATGCATCTGAGAGCAGATAGATGCAGGCATTTGCCACATCTTCTACATTACCCATTCGTTTCAATGGATATTTATGAGGAATCCCAGCTTTTAATTCGTCTTCTGGAACAATCTCATGATATTGACGTGATAGGTCAGTTGGCACCAGAGCAGGACATACACTGTTAACACGAATTAGTTTTGCGGACAGTTCCAGAGCGGCACTACGCATGAATCCATTCAAGGCACCTTTCGATGTGGAATAAGCAACTTCTCCTGTTCCTGCAATGTAATTTCCTGAAAGAGAAGATACCAACACTACAGAAGAGCCTTTCTGCAACTTCTTTTTCTTAACTAACAACGAGGTCAATAGGACAGATCCGATTACATTCGTCTTTAAGGTATCATTCAGTAGATCTTCCGTGATTGTTCTAATTGTACATATTTTTAAAATACCAGCACAATATACAAATCCATTGATTTCCGTACATGCATCAACAAGTTTCACAACATCATCTCTATTCGATAGATCAGCTATGACCATCTGATGGCCAGAACCTTCGAGCTGGGCGTAAGTTTCCCTAAGTCTTTCCTCATTGCGGCCTGTGATTAAAACGGTTGCCCCTAACTTTGAGCACTGAATAGCGATACCTCTACCTATTCCAGAAGATGCTCCTGTCACAAGTATGGTTTTACCCGATAAAGAAAAAGGATTAAATTCCATTTTTTACTTTTTATTCTTTTATAATTGAGAAATCCTGCACTTTTCCGTCGTAGGTTGGGCAGTGCAATATACTTGTAACCAATGATTCTGGTGTCATACGGCGAACTATCTTCTGAAGAGTATCATCAGTACCACACTCATAGAATTCCGTCACACCATTCTTTACCATATTCATAGTAATACCTGTCCACTGCACAGGATAGGTCATCAGTTTAATCTGATTTCCCAAAATATCTTTCGGGTCTGTATGCGGCAGACCATCGGCATCTTGATAGATAGGAATTTGCGGCGTCTTGAAATTCAATTTCTTCAACTCCTCAGCGAGGATTGCACCTTCTTCTGCTGAGTTAGGTGAATGACCTACACCCTTTTGGGGCAATACCAATGCACGTTTTGCGCCCATTTCCTTCAACACCTTGCAGGCTTTCTTTACTGAACCACGTGCGCCTGTGATAACCAGCTGACCAGGACCGTTATAATTAGCGATATAAAGATTTTCACCATCCTCGTCACCAACTTTCTTCAAAACATCCAGAACCTGCTCTTCAGGAATACCAATGATAGCCCCCATAGCACTAGGATGCTTCTGGAATGCCTCATAGAATACCTCGCCACGTTTCTTTATAAAGGGCACAGCTTCCTCAAATGACAGTACTCCGGAAACCACCAATGCAGCATACTCACCTAAAGAGTGGCCTGCAACACAATCTGGCTTCACGTCATCCTGACCCAATGCCGCAGCAACCTCGTATATAAATATACCCATTTGGGTATTACGCGTGTCCATAAGGACATCTTCTGTCGCAGAAAACAGAAAGTCCGAAAAACGTTCACCTAAAATGTCATTCGCTTGCTCAAAAATAGCTTTTGCTTTTGGAAAATTCACATAAAGATCCTTTCCCATTCCTTCTTTTTGACTTCCCTGTCCTGGAAATAAAAATGCTCTCATAATTATTTTATTCCTATATACTTTAACATTCTAGTCTTGTTCTTTGCAAAATCTTCTGGGGTCAGACTCTGAGAAATGAATATACCCATATCCGTTTCATATGAACCGGTATCTTTCAGTCCCATCATATGATTAAACTTTATAACTCTCTTATTATCTACATGGCAACCATCTTGGTCATCTTCAAACTCCAATAATAAATGTTCAAAAGCCAACTCTCTTAACATGATCGATGCTGCAATTGAACACTCAACTGGAGCTTCAGGGGTAAACAGCCAACTTCCAGTTCTGAATGTCTTATTGCAGATATTGTAAATACGATTTAACCCTACCGGCTGCCTTTCCTTAAAGAAAATGAAATAATAATCTTCGCCCTTTCTTTCTCTCTCTTTGTACTGTCTTATCCATGCTTTCTGCAACTCTACATCACTATCTGTAGGATGCAGATATCGGTTGAGTCGTTCATCAGTACGGAGTTTTAAAATAAACTCAGCATCGCTTTCATTGACAAAACGAGCAAATAAACCATATTTTTCAAGAGTAAAATTCTTTGGTAAAATCATTTTATATACATTAAATAATCGTTATAATCTCTAATATAATCTTCTTTATCATAGCCATGAGAAGCCAGAACAAGGCAAATACTTCCAGAAGAAAAACCTTGTTCAGATGCCCATATTCCGGGTGGAACGTGTAGACCATAAAAAGGTCTGTTTAACAGAACTGTTCGTTTGTTAACGCCATCATCCAGCAGAACCTCAAAGGCACCACTTGCTGCTACAAGGAATTGATGGCACTGCTTATGAGCATGAGCACCACGGCTTTCACCACCAGGGATATCATAACTATAAAACACACGCTTTACCTCAAAAGGAAGGTGTACGTTGTTATAAATGTAAGTTAGATTCCCTTCAGGGAAATGGTTTTTGGGCAACTCAATGAACGAGCAGTCATAAACGGTAGGTCTTTTGTTGCTCATACTCTTGCAAATGTTAAGAACTCATCGTAGTCACGTATATAATCATTAGCATCGTACTTCGTAGATGAAAGAACTAGAGCTAAAGAGTTAGTAGAAAAATTCTCCATTTCTCTCCACAGTCCTTTGGGGACATAAAGGCCATAGTAAGACCGATTTAAATGAAACACCTGTTTTTCGATACCATTGTCAAGAACCACATCAAAACTACCAGATAGAGCAACTATATACTCCTGATTCTCGCGATAGGCATGACCACCTCTTGATTCACCTCCAGGCACGTCATAAATCCAGTAAGTCCTTTCTATTTTGAAAGGAATTTCCTTCATCTCCTCTATGACTGACAGATTGCCTCTCGCGTCTATGAACTTAGGCAATTCTATTAATTTGGGGGTATTCATGATGACACTGGTTTTATTACATTTCTAAACATAATACACATTGCTATGGTGTAAAAAATATAATTAAGAAGATATCCTTGAGTCAATCCGACTATTCCATTGACTCTCACAAATGAATAAGATAGCACGAAGTAGGAAGATGTAAATACTATCTCTGTCAATATAAAATTTTTAGTTTGAGCCTTAGCAACCATTAAGAATGCAAGCATCCAACTGCAGATCTTAAAGAAATCGCCCACTAACTGCCAAGGGAACAAATCGGCCATTTTATAAAATTCAGGAGTAAACAGTAACCAAAGAATAAAATAACGAAGAATGAAAATTAGAAAGCTGATACAGATTAGAATTGGCACAATTACTCTATAACATTTAAATATCTCCTTACGTAATTCTCCATTATCCTGAATTTCCGAAAGTCTTGGAAGATAATAAATGGTGAGTGCTGAAGTAATAACGCCTAGATACATAGCTGATATTCTATTCATACCTTCCCATATACCCGCATCCGAAGCAGAAATCTCTGATATAACATAACCTCTCAAAAGCATCTGACTAACAGGAAATAAAGCTAATGAAGTAAGTGTCATTACAGAATAACCTAAATACTTCTTTACAACAGGAATATCTAACTTATCTCTAAAAAACTCCCGCTTTAGCCATGGTTCATTTCGAAACATGTAGAGAGTCACAAAAAACATCATACTCTGGAATGTAACTGCATTAATCATCGCACCTGTAAGGCCAAAGAATGAAACAAGGGCTACAGAATATAAAAGCCCAAATATTGTGCCTATAATATTAACTCTTACATATTTCTTAAACTTCTTAAATCCATTAAGAACTGCAATTAATAATCCATTGAGCGTATAGAGAAAAATAGTAAATCCGAAAATAATAAACACATAATAATACTCATCAGACAAAAGAATCAACCTGCTTAAATAAACGCATCCGAAAATCATGAATACACTTACAAGCAATGAGCTGATGAGAGTTATACGAAGGGCATTAGAAAGAAATTTCCTCAAATAAGAATCATCATCCTTATATTCTGCAACATATTTAGTAATACCTGTTGTAATTCCTCCATTGGCCATACCAAGGAGAATAGAATTGAAATTGTTAAGTTGACCTAATAAGGCTATACCCGCGGGACCAATGATCACAGCTACCACCTTGACACTTATCATGCCCGCCAGCATACGCACAAGCGTAGCAATGGCATTTAGGGAGAACACCTTGATGATGTCCACCCCCGCAAGTCGATGAAGGAGGTATTTGGGATAATTCATAACCTCTGATAGTTTTTAAATATTTGGATCTCCAGTCCGTTTCAATTCATCTATGACTTGCAAAAGATATTGCCCATATTGATTTTTCAACATCGGCTGTGCTAGTTCTCGCATCTTCTCTTCATCAATCCATCCCTTGCGATAGGCTATGCCTTCCAGACAGGCCACCTTCAGACCTTGACGTTTCTCGATTACCTCTATATAGGTAGATGCTTCTGCCAGGGAATCATGAGTACCTGTGTCGAGCCATGCGAAACCACGGCCTAGAGTTTGTACTTTTAGGTTGCCTTCTTTCAGGAATTCTTGATTAACAGTAGTTATTTCCAATTCACCACGTGCAGAAGGTTTGATATGCTTGGCAACCTCAATGACTTTATTAGGGTAAAAATAGAGACCTACTACAGCATAATTGCTCTTGGGATGCTCAGGTTTTTCCTCAATACTTAAGCAATTACCATCCTTATCGAACTCAGCAACGCCATAGCGTTCTGGGTCTGACACCCAATAGCCAAAGACTGTCGCTTTGTTATTCTGCTCTGCATCCTCTACAGCTTTCTTTAGTAGATCACTGAAACCATTGCCATTGAAGATATTGTCGCCCAGGACCAAGCAAACAGAATCATTTCCAATGAATTTCTCACCAATTATAAAAGCCTGGGCCAATCCATCTGGAGATGGTTGCTCAGCATATTCAAACCTACAGCCATAGTCTGAACCATCGCCCAGAAGGCGCTTAAAACTCGGCAAGTCGTATGGTGTGGAGATAATCAATATCTCACGGATTCCAGCCAACATCAATACTGATATTGGATAGTAAATCATAGGCTTGTCGAAAATGGGAATCAACTGCTTGCTGATTCCTTTGGTAATAGGATACAAACGAGTACCGCTACCACCGGCTAATACTATTCCACGCATAAATTCACAACGTTTTTAAAAAGGAGGAAGGGCTTTATTATGAGAGTTTATCAACCCTCCCTCCTACATAACGATTTTTTATATTCATGTCTCCCGACATGAATTCTCTTCAAATACACTTAAAGTCAAACGGACTATCGAAGTCCTTCAAAAGCGGATGCTTGGTATCCTTCTCACTCAGGATTGCCTTATCCTTGATCTTCCAATCGATACCCAAGGAGTCGTCGAGGATTGAGATGCCTCCATCAGCTTCCGGATGATAGAATTCATCACACTTGTACTGGAATACTGCAGTCTCGCTCAATACGGCAAAGCCATGGGCGAAGCCCTTTGGAATAAAGAACTGGCGATAGTTATCCTCAGTCAGTTCTACAGCCACATATTGTCCGTATGTAGGACTACCCTTGCGGATATCCACTGCCACATCAAGAACTGCGCCCTTGACACAGCGTACCAGTTTGCTCTGCGTGAATGGTGGACGCTGGAAATGCAAGCCCCGCATCACACCATAGGATGATTTACTTTCATTGTCCTGCACAAAAGTGATAGGACGTACTTTCTCATCAAATTCTCGCTGAGAGAATGATTCGAAGAAGTAACCTCTTGAATCTTCAAAAATGCGTGGCTCTATTATTACCACGCCATCAATTGCTGTCTTAATAACTTCCATTCGGAATTCTGTTTTTTAAGGGCTGACTCCTTATTGAGTTATTTATGAGAGTAGCAGGAGCCAGCCCGTCCCTTATAACAATTTATTATCAAATACGCTGCTTCACAGCAGTAAGTTTTGTATGTTGTAGGTTAATCCGCGCCGGGATTAACCGCTCTCCTACTCGGCATCGCTCATCCCAGGAAGACTACGAATGCTAGCAAGTATCGGCAAAACTGAATTCAAATGCTTTATCAACAACCTACTTATGGACTTATAGGCTATCATAAAACTTATCAAATCCACGACATGGTTGATATCTTGTCAGCATGTTGATAGTATTTAACTCATGTTCTGATGCTTGTCTATAATATGGTATATTTTTAGAATTATAAGCAAGAACATTAAGCCATCCTCGTAAACGAGCAAGCGGATCTACCACATCATTAACATCTGTTACAAGAACATAAATAACAGGAACCTTATTAAACAACTTATTGCATTTTGTTAGTTCCTTACAGATAACCATACTATCATCTATCTTCCTTTTCAGATTAAAGTCCGATGCCTTTCTTGTTATCTTCTGACGAATAACCTCAGGAGAATCATTCCGTAGGATTTGATGGTCTTCGAAGTTTTGCCAACTCTTTATTTCGACAAAAAGAAATATATCCTTTTTATATGTAACTGCATCTACAGACTTTAATTGTCTATGTTCTCTATTTCTATGACAGAAAGTATCTTTTACCTCATCAAAATTTATCACAGGAATAATCGATTCTACACCGCAAAAACTAGGTGATAATGGACAAGGAGTTCTTGGAAAAGCATTATGTAATCTACATATCGATGTTGCTTTGGTAGAAATATATGAGCAAACAATATCATAAAGACGCTTTGCATTCCATACTCCGAGAAATCGACAAAACAAAAAAACAACCTTATTCATGAACATCCATAATATCACCAAGTGGTGCAGACAAGCGTTCAAACACTGGAGTTAAGTCACCGGAGACATCTTTTGCCACAGATAAATGATCGACAGTTTCCTCTGGCATATAATAATTCACATAATTGCCTATTTTTGCCAGAGCTGTATAGTATCGAATAGCTTGCAAAAAATATGGACTATGGGTTGTAATTAAAACTGGAACCCCTTCTTTTGCAAGAGAGACCATCTTCTCCGCAAATTTGACCTGCCATTCAGGATGAAGATGGTTTTCTGGTTCATCCCAAATTAACAAACGATTTGGTCCTATGAAATTTGCTTGCTCCAACAATTGTATAATACCAAAGCATTTGACACCAGAAGCTACATTAATTGTAGAATAATGATTTTTGCCTTCCTGAAATACAATTTGATGAGATCCTGAATCATAAGATAGTTTTCCACCAATGATACTACTAATATCTATAGCAGAATTCTTTTTACTGTCTATAGGATGGCGAGAGGCACTCATGATTTTCTCTGCCATATCCTTAATATGAGAAGGAACCGTCAAGTTCAAAACAGACATATTTGTTTCAACTTCACGATATGTTCGAGCTCTGATAATTGTGTCAATTAAGTGAATATAGAGAGGAGACTCAATATAAGTAGCATCCTCTATAAAACCGCTATCATCATAATGAACATGAGTTACAATATTCTGACTTGCTGTAAAGAAAATCTTCGAACTGCCCTCTGATAAAAGTTCTACATCTGTCGATTCGGCATGAACAGAACAAAATGTGTTCAAAAACTCAGATTCTATTAGGTACTGTAACTCTGTCCTTAAGTTTGCCGCAGGATTTTCTTTTTTTGTAAGACAGATACCAATGTTTATCATGTCTTCTACTAAAAGTTGCTTTTGGCGAGGTACAATATCTAAATTGTTTATTATTTCAATATTGCTTTTAATAAACGCATCATGATCTGTTACCTCCCGCAACTGATATAGAAAATCAGCACTGTTCCGTGGGAATCTTTGGATCAATTCCTCTGAGGCTGGGCGTCTAAGTCCTCTAAATCGACTATACATTGAATCAACATGCTTGCGAACCCTACTATCCCTGTCTTCCTCGCTGACAATATTTGTATTTGCGATAGCCTTTACGAGAGAATACAGAGTCCGACCTATCGTACTCTTACCCGAGTTATTCGCTCCGACTAAAACAGTTAATCCATTTAACTTTATGTCTGCAGATTGTATTCTATTGACATATTTTAGTTTTAATTCCATATTGAATATATAATCTGATGAAAAATCCTATAAACTGTCAATTTTGACGCTTGAGTTTGAAATTCACTTTTGGGGTAGTTTTTACCGCTAGTTTTATACTACTAACCTTATTATTCATGGTCGTAAACACCCCAATCGATGGTTCGAGGGAGCTAAACCCCTCAAACCATCTAGCACCTCGCACCGCATATTATATCGTATCTTGTGCGGCATGGGGAGTTGCCTCTTTATCTCTTATGGGATTTGGCTGACGTTGCGCTCCTTCTTTCCTACATCTTGTTCTGCCATCACAAATCTCAAAGAGTTCATTTCTCCATTCAATAGTATTGAATTTATCTTTTGGATAGTTATCAATTTGCATTCCTTCAAAATAGCGCTTCTTTTTCCAAATAATACCATAAAGTCTTCCACCAGAGCCAGGCTTTCTATATATACCTGCTAATTGAGGAGCGCCTCCACAACTTTTATCCTCAATATCCGCCAAAGTATGACAAAAACATTGAAATAGAGATCTACTGGTTTTGGCATTTTCACTTTCCATGTATGATTTGAATTTCGTCTCAAATTCCTTACCTCCACTCCCAAGAATAAATGCTTTATCGGATACTTTACTGGCCTTCATCTCGCTCAAAGACCATTTCCTTTTATTATTCTTATTCCATGTTATTTTATAACACGAGAACTGTTGATTATTATCTCGACTGCAATGTAAAATTTCAAAAGAAGGTCTTACAATATTCTTCACTTCACTTGGATAACGTTTAAATGATTCTGCCATTCGCTTCATTACAAGTCTCGATTTCTCTATACAAGTAAGGTTTGATGAAAACAATAAATCACAATCAATTGAATCTACCACCTGACTCAACATCATAACAGGAAACAAGACATCACCACAATATCCAAATATTTCCGGATAATTTTTACATGCAAACACCTTTTTCCCAAAATCATAGTTGGTTACATCATCCCATGAGATTCTGCTATCACTTGCCACATAAATAGATGATGGAGCACGTGAGTCAACTGCAATCCAAGATACCAATAGTGTCATTGTGAGTCGATAAGATCAGTTGCAAAATTGGTCTAACTTGATCATTCGTATTGGCTTCCCCGAGCCGTTTGCACCAATCAGAAATTGATAGGATTCAACTTCAATTCAACAGCCTTAAACGACTTATACCCCGAAATCGATATCGAATTCATCGCCTAATTCTCTATTTCTTGAAGCAATACTCCAGGAACAAAAGCAATGGCCACTGACGCCACGCCTTCAATCTCCACAACGACGCGCTTACAACGCTTCACACGACGAATAACGCCAGTCACACCCTTGAACACACCGTCGGTTATCAATACATGCTTGCCCTCCTTCCCCATGAAACTCTTTTCATCCAGGAACATCACACTATCATCACTATGCGACGCCACAAGCATGAAGTTCTGCATCTGCCGCTCCGGGATGGTCATCACCGTATGAGCCTCTTTAGATGTATGGTCAACCATATAGCGCAATGGCTGAAGCAAAGGATTACGAGTTTTCAGATCCTGAATAGTGGGCTTTGACGAACGAATGAAAATCAGATTATTGATTGCCGGAACCAATTCCCGTCTCGGATTTTCCGTGTCCACATCCACTATAGTCCACCTCATCGGGACAAAACACTCTATACCTAGCCGCTCCAGTTCCCCCTTCACCTTCAACTCCCGACCGTAGGTCACTCTCATCGGAAACCAAAAATTGGGGTCACCACACACACCTGTGTCGCGCCCAGAATCATTCCTAATCTCATCTACTCTCATCATATCGCTCTGATTTTCAGCCGCTTTATGAATCAAATTTTAGCTCTTTATCCCTTCCAGAGCCACTTCAAGCCCCTTCTAGAACCACATTGAGCCTACAAAGATACGAATAATCCCCGACATTCCGCTCATCTCCTCCTCATTTTCTCCATTTTTTAACACTCCCACCTATCACCGGTGCCAGGCCCCACTGATAGGTTCTGACCATCAGATAATCACATATGCTTTGTTTTCAAGCAACAAAGAATAAATTCTCACTCTTCTATCAATTTCTTGACATCATCATATGAGCCAATAACATCAAGCGGCATTACCCCAGAATTCTTGCTTTGAACCGCAACGAAAATACGAGTATTGTTACTCTTCGTATCACTAACCAGCACGATATAGTCAGTATTCACAAGGGTTCTTTGACCAAGTGGTGTCTTAAATTCAATGATCTTTCCCATATAGCGAACATACTTTTACATATACTTTTAATCATCCTTTTCCATAGCATGATGAAAACCATAATAGCTCTCTATGTCCGCGTATTAGCCGCTTGTGTTAGGAGCTAAACACCTGTTAGGACTTTTTTAATTTATTTTTCCATCCCCTGTAATACTGCGCAATTCCAGTTTTATCACCACCTCGGAATGTGTGACCATCTTTCAAACGGTCTAAAAGTTCACCAACTTGCGCTGCATTGCTACTTGTCCATTTCAATTCTGTTACCAAAATATCCTCTATTTGCGATGAGGATACCTCTGGTAAGTATTTGTGAAATGTTCGAATGTAAGTCTTACAAGTGTTCTCGTCACTGGGATTATGAAAGTCCTTTGACCCGAACATCCTGATATCCATTTCCTCCAAGGCTATCCGAAGTAGAGTCAGATTGTCATCATCTATTTTTATATCCTGTATCTCGTCACCATAGAGATATTCTGCATTCCATCTTTTTACCCATCCTGCTATACCATCTTTGAGCCAAGAGACGGCCATGATATATTTTGCAGAATGGAAATCATCGACTTTCTGCATTGCTTTTGAATTCATGTGGCAACAAATTACAATGCACGACTGTTGGTAACTGTCTATAAATGTACGCTCCGTCAAGCACTGTATAGGTTTAGCAATTCCCTCAATACGCAATGGCCGCTGGAACATACTTTTTACTTTGTCATCGCCAAAGATACGAGAAACAGTTTCAAAGTTGTCCTTTGTATAACTATACAACACTATGCGATTTACATCAGCGTCTTTAGCACATATCTCTTTCGCCTTTTCCAAGCAAGCCATTATTGCTTCAACTATCGGCCCTTGAACATTAGCGTAATACCTGTTATTCATTTGTTCCTACTTCTTGAGCATCTCATCTGTCTTCTTCAGTTGTTTTTTTACAAAATCATCTGTTACTTCCTGCGATTTTTTAGTAATCTCATAGTCTTTTTTTATATTCTTATCTCCTCTATTCAGTTTATCTTGAGCTATTTCCAAGTCTGTCTTGGGCTTTCTCAAATAATAAAGCAAACAAGCTACAACTACAATTGAAATGATAACAACGATTGTTACAAAGATATTTGTCTCCATAATAATTCTGATTTATACCGTAAACTATCAATTTTGACGTTCAAACTCAAAAACAACTTTATAAGGCAGCTTTCGCCACCTGAAGTTACATTTATGATTTCAAGACTTTGATAAGTGATTCGCCCATAGAGAAGACAAAATCCTTTTCCGCATATTCATCTTTGGAATTATGCTTGACATTGTTATTTTGGTATCGCGTAAAACTATCTAATGTATTTAGAGCCTGTGTTCTTATTTCATTGGCGAGACCCTTTGTCTTCAGATATTTTCCAAAATCATCCTTCTGTTTCTCCAAAGGTTTACTATTTCCTAAAGTCTCTTTCATTAATTGCTCTATGCAAAGCCTTAAATTGTCAAGTGCTGCCCGATTATCTATCCCATATAAAAATGTGATTGCATCATCATAAAGTTTCTTTGGGTTTGGGTTTTCCTCAAGCATTCCCTTTATCATCCCTTGTTGCTTTCTCAAATAATCATTTGTTCCATCCTTTCTCATCGCCACTTCTATGGCATTATTTACAAAACCAACATCATAGTTTTCGTCAGGATATAGGATTGCCTTATAACATTCGTCGTTATGGGATATACAAGCCTCTTTAATGCATTTTAATACCGACAAACGCGCTATCCTCAGAACAGCGTCAACACTATTATATATGCTAACTTGAAAATACTGCCCCTCATCAGTAGTAATCGTTTCTATCTTCGATTCTAATTTCATATGAATTTCTTTAGACCCGTTGTACACAACCATTATGATGGAAATGAGAACATCTTGTTTGACAACGTTACGAAAAGCCTCTTTTCTAGGTTATCTAAAGATATATCCGGTATTCCTGCCACTTTACCAAAATATGGTATAACTTCTCTGCCGACATTCTTATACAGAAGATTTGCATGTGCCATCCTTTTGGGGTCATGTACGAACCATATCATACGTGCCGTATTCTCAGACTGTAAAAGCCGCTTGGCTATCATATTCCACCAAACACGATCTGTTTCGCCTACTGAAGTACCATACAATACAAAGATATCTGTTTCTTCTATAATATTTTGACATTCCCAATCTACATAACTTCCCAAAATCCTATTGGCTGAAGGCTTCAGGAAGATATCACACACATTACTATCATCATGATATAGCTCATTGGCTATCTGCTGCTCATCATTCACGCCCACCAGTATATTCTCATCAGTAAGGCTGTGGTGTATATGCTTAATAGCCTTCAGTTCTACCTTCTGCCCTTTCTTGCCTTCCCATGTCTGCTTTTCTTCAAAGCCCAGCAAATCCTCAATGGTAGGTGTATAATTAAAACTGATGATTCTGATCTGAACACCAGACGTTAATCGCTCCATAAAAGCTTGGATAGTTCTCCTACGGGCTACAACGAAATGATCCGTTATAGGATCTTCCATTTGTAATTTGAACTTTTCCACATCATAAGACTCCTTATGAAATCTATTATTATATTCTATTCGCAGATAAGCCTTCAAGCTATCTTCTATATCAAGAAGAAGTGTTTCAAACTGTTCCCTTGGCACCTTTTCTGTATATTGTCCAAGTGCCAGTTCCATGTCGCTCCAGTCTATCGTATCATCCTCCTTTTTACGATTCTCCTTGATGAAATCATTTATTTCACTTCTGAATGTCCTCACCACCTCAGGCGTCATCTCCCGATCCCTATCAACATACCATTTATAGAAATCCGCATATCCGGTCTTCAATCCCAAATTAATGTCAAACCCATTCCCAATAATGTACGTGATGTTCATCAGTCATATAATCTATGCGATGTTTCCAAATCCTCCCTTCGGAATTCCCTGCCCCCATCACTCAGAGGCCTCCATCTTTCCAGGATTCCCCGCCCTTATCAGGGGAAGGTCCAGAGGTGGGGTGCATTAAGCACTGTCCCAACCTATTTCTCATTATTTATCTCTCTTAAGATAGTACTGCGTCAACCACTTATTTACAGTCCTAACTCTACTTTTAGCTTATCATTTATCCTTGAAGGATCTACCTTCTTTTCAGATATCATCTTTGTTATTATCTTCTTTAGCTGACCAGAGCTCTTGAAAGAACATTTCTCATGTCGTACCTGATCTAACATATAGGCAGACAAACTCTCTAGCTGAGCGGAATCTAACTCAATAACATCTCGATGTCTTTCAAGTACAGAATCATCTATTACTGGCCTACACTCGCCTTTATTATCTTTCAATAATAGATTAATCTGATTAAGAGCATCATTATCTAGAAGAACATAACAAACCTTATCTAATTTTGTCCGCCCCAAAGCAACTACTGCTGCAGATTCATCAATCTGCTCATCGCTATCTGCCATCCATATAGAGAGCATGTTTTCAGATGTTTTCAAATCTGTAATGGCATCTCCACATACCTTGGCTTCAGGACGATTAACAGGCTTGCTGCCATCCCAGCGGCTCATTTTTGACACAACACGTAAAAACATATGTTACTGCAGCTCCTCTTCAAGTTCAGATATTACCTGACGTGCATAAGAGTCTATCCATGCTGACCTATATTGGGCTTGTTTTAAAGCAACTAAGCAATCTTTTGTCCTCCATTTCTCTGACACTTTGATGGCCAATTCTTGTACCATTGAGAATGGACTATTTAAGCCATTCGAAACGATTGACGTGAAATATGGCATATCATAGTGCTTTACATCTAAGAAGAAAAAGAGATTTAATATATTTGAAAAAACCACACTATCATCTTGAAACTCTGAGTATAGCCTGTAGAAATAAAGAATGGTCATATATTTATTTTCCTCATAATAAGGCTTTATATAATCAACCACTTCGTTTTCCATGCCATCTTCTATAGATGAGTGCCGCATAAGATAAACTAATTCTGCCTTACTTTCCTCAAGTTTCTCCATAAACCTATCATTCAAACTATTCAGATTGGAAGTGTTTCCACTTGTATCCTTGCTAGTTTGAGGTTGGATATGAATATGTGATGTACTTGAAGACAGTTGCTGGTTCTCAGACTGTATAGTAACTGTCTTGCGCTGTTGTACTGCTTGTCTTTTCTGTTGTGCAGTACTACTTTTGTCATCAATATGTTCAGAGTATATTAATGCTCCTGAACTATCAAATTGAAAAACAAACATACCTCTAATCAATTATCAAAATAAAAATGATAACACTCAGAATACCATCCTGCTACCTTCTGATAAAAATCACTTAGATGGTTCTTGTCAAATTTATAGAGCAAATTCTGGTATGTATTTATATCAGCAACAAACACAACAGTCTTTTTATCTGTATTAATATCTTCAGCCGTACTGAAGTTTGAAACAAAATTAATCAATACATCCTGTCCCATAATTGTCTCCTTAACACGATAAACATCAGAAAAAGACATAGTACTAATGGGCGTAGACTTAAAATCTTTAGTTGATGCTATCTTTGTTGTAAGGGATACAAACTCCCGATTATCCTCAAATTCCATCTTTAGCGTTGGTGCTAAAGCCATTCGGGACACTGCATTTCTATATTGAGAATTGATCTTTTCATAAGAATCTTGGCAGAAAGCAGCAAATTCTTTAATTATTTGCTCATCGAATGTAACATTGAGATTTTTTAGTATATCTATACCTGCATTACCAAACACAATCCGGCAATCCTCTATATTAGACTTTAAACTCCAACTAAACACAGGAAATGGACCTTCAGAGCCCGTTGGCACCATTTCTACTGAGAAATTGGGAAATAGAGGCAATATCTTTGTAAGAGACTCATTGTTCAATGGAATGAACTGAGTAAATATAGTTCCACGAAGGTTTGTAATTTTAGTTTTCATATCTATTATTGATTTTTATATACTAATTCCTCTTCGTTTGCAATTTCTATAAGTGTGGCCTTGTCGCCCTCTTTATTCCAAATAGTCTCATTGAGCCGCCATGACAGGATAAGATTGTTTACCTTCTTCGGGTCAACCCATTCCTGTATCTTATAACTCATACTGGTGTACAATCTAATCAAAGGTGTATTACTAGCCTTAACATTATAATCAGGAAATCTGTAAAAATGAGGAAGTTTGTTACTGACATTTCCTTCATCATCATAAGTAGTATCATAGATTACAAACTTACTGAGATTACAATCTCTATTCACCTTGAGAAGAATATATTCATATTCTCCACCTGGATTACGAATTCCACCTAACTCAATGTCCATAATGTTGGTTTTTAAATTCTATTTAATTCACTGCAAAAGACATGCCATTTACTTTTGCATCTCTCCCGCATTTAAATTCTTTGAGTCTATTTCACTTATTTTCTTCATCTCTTCAGCCATCTGCTGAACTAATGGGATATTTATCTGAAGCATATAATACAATGCAATAAACTGGTTCTTCGCATTTGATGGGTGTATTTCAAGTTCTCCCTCATGCTCCTTTATCATTTTGGTATAAACCGGTTCGGCCATCTTATTATTTCCTCCTAGAATGCTATCCCTAAATCCAAAATCATTGCACTGTTTCATATACGTATGAATGAGATTTTCCAGGTTTTCCCAATAACTTAGGTCTATATTATCTATCATAGTCCTTAGTTCTGAGTATAGTCGATCTTGTGCCTCAAAATAAACTTCTATCGATTTTTTATTAAATGATTGAGTAAGTAATAATGACATCTGATAGAGGTCTCCCATATCATTGAAAGTAAAATGGAATTGATCATGCATAACATCTATATCAAACTTACGTTTTTCTAAAGGTGTAACAACAACATACGCTCCAACCAAGTAATTTACCATGATGGTTTTCTGCAACAGATAATATTGTCTAAGCTTGGCTTGCGCCATCGCTTTTCTTTCTTCCAGACTACGCTGTTTATCCAACTCTGCTAACATTCGAGTCTGCGACTCCGAGATAGCATTAAGGAACATTCCAATGAGGACGACTCCGCTTATAGCTTCTAAACCAACTAAAGTCTGCCCCCAGCCGTTGGCCGGTGTTACATCACCAAATCCAAGGGTGGTAATTGTCACTATGCTGAAGTATAAAGCATTTCCTAAGTTATTAACCCCATTAATAGTCGAGGAGAATGCTGCATATACTAATCCAAAAACAATAATAACGAGGAAGAACAATCCTCCATACAGTCTTGGCTTCGTTATCAACTTCATTATCTCTTCCCTTCTTACCATCTTTCTGTCATTCTCGCTCGCCTTTCAGCTCGTATTCGTCACTTTCGCTCCGCATCGAGATGCTTATGAGGCTATTTCGTTGATTGTCCTTTATATTCATATAAAAACATCAATTTCAGAGCCTCCTAGGACCACCCAAGTCAGCCTATCTCCTATAAACCATCACTCATTCATAAACCCATGATTCTGGAATATCTGAATCAGTTCATCATCTTTCACTGAATAAGTGCTTAAATAAAGATACTCAAGCACATCCTTCATCAATGACATTTCCGTAGAAGATACCAACTTCTTGAAGTAATTAGAGAGTTCTGGATCATTCTTCGCATCCTGCTTCTTGGTACGCTTCATCAAAGCATCTACCTCAAAAGGTAATCCTAAAGGAGACAAGTCAACCCCGACTTCTTTGGCACAATTAACTATGAAACTCTCTAATACATTATTAATTTTGATAAGATAGTGATGAGTTTTAGGATGTCTGCAAACAGTTATTTCTGCAGAATGAGCAATCTCAACACTCTTCTCTGAATAATCAGACTGTTTCTTATCTAAATCAATAATACCGACTGCAAACTGATCCTTAAACTTCGACTGTAACTCATTGGTCACCTGTCCACATGACTTCTGATGGTTAGCACCCCTCATCTGCAAGAGTGTCTGAACAAGATTGGTGTCAGCATAACACTCCGGTATAATGCATGAACAATCAAACTTCATTCTGACACGAGATTATCAAGATTAAAGAATGCATCAATACCATAGTCATAGATGCCCCTCATATCTTCATCAGACGCCGTCTTTACCTTTGACTCACCATCTTCCTCATAAACAAAGAATAAGGAGAGAGGGATATTTTCCTCTTCGAGAACAGATGAAAGCACGTATGGGCTATGCGTAGCTACAAATAATGTGTTTGTACGCTCATCAAGCGTCTTATCAAGAAGCCACTTCACGAGACTGTCCTGAGTCGGAGGAAAAAGGTTATTCTCAGGTTCTTCCAAAAACACCTCACAATGATCCGTCATCAAATAACGCTCGTAAATTGATTCACAATCGTCAGCGTCTTGCTTAGAGGTAAACTTAAGAACATGATTACCTAAATTTCGCTTAACATATTTCTGAAGAGGGAAAAAGTTACCATCTCCAAGATCCAGTTTTTCAATGACTGGATTTGTACGTTCTGTCTTTACAAATAGATCTTGATAGAGGTTTTCTAATAACTCATCGTTCTCCCAGTCACCTTTGATCTTTTTGTCCTTTTCCACCTGATACTGGGTCGTATACAAATAATTAAGATGGACAAAGAGGGGAATCAACGACTGAAGGCCACTAGAGGTATTGGTAAAATCCAACGGACTTGATTGGTGCGACTGAACCTTATCCTTCTTTCCATCCGACTCATAATGGTAAGTCACATCCAGATTGAGAATATCAAGATTGTCTGTAGTCGCCAGACGGGCTGTTTCCCAGTCCGTCATAAAGGATCGGATATTATTCCGTCCCATACTCACCTCATACCAGTTGGGGATAGCCGCTACAAGATTACGTTCGGAGGGTATATAGGATACTTTAGGCCTTCTATACTCCCAACGCCGATCTCTCCAATCAAAATGGAACTGCTTATTCGCATGATCGTAGGAGAACTTCATAAAGTCAGTCTCATATTCTATAAATGTATCAGACTTAATATAGCCGTTCAACTTATGAAATTCTACTAATTCCTTGATGAAAGCATCTTCCTGGGCAAATTGAGCATTATCCTGCGTCAATTCAATACGCTTCTCTACCCATGTGCAATAGCTTGCCACTTTGAGAACCGTACTCTTTCCCAGGGACTGAGGACCAATAATCACATTGACTTGGCCGAATTCAATGTCAACGTCCTTCAGCGCTCCCAAATTCCTTATCTTAAGTCTTCTCATTATATCTTTCCCTTAGAAATGGTCTAATTTCCAATTACTGAAAGCAGTATTCTCGAGACATATTCTTGCGTATTCGGGTTTGTTTACTTCGAGAGGGCGATGATGAAGGTGGCGATGGACATGAGGGAGCTGGTAATGGAGAGCCAGATGCTCGTGTTGGCTGAAATGAAGGCATTGCGGGCCTGAACTTTCTTCTGCTCGACGTAGATCACATCGTTCTGCTGTAAATAATAATAAGGTGAATTGATGATATTGGCATCGTTGATGTCGAGCTGGTGGAAGTCTTTCTGGCCTTCAGCGTTCTCGCGGATTAGGAAGATGCGATCACGATAAGCGAAGGTGGTCAGGTCGCCTGCCTGGGCTATGGCTTCGAGGATGGAGACCTTCTCATTCGGGGTGGTGAAGACGCCCGGGTGATTGACACCACCCAAAATGGCATACTTATAATTCATCATGCGCACGTGAACCACAACATTCTCTGATTCTGCCAGATAGGGTTTGATCTTTTCTTTGATGAGGTTCTCAGCCTCGGTCTTGCTTAATCCACCCAGATGGAGGGTTCCCAAGACAGGATATTCGATATTGCCATCGTTGTCGACCAAGTAATCATAGACTGTGCCTTGATTAGAGTTTGTCATTGAACTTGCAGAACCACCTGTGAGTTTCATCAGGTTAAAGGGTAACGCTGCTTCAGGTGTCATCGTGAAGACCTGAATCTGCAGGATGTCCTTCGGCATAATCTTGGCATCATAGAGAGTCTTGGACAGGGCTGTATTGATTTCGTTTTTGTTATCGAAATAGGTTAATTTCTTCGTGTTGACACACGAAGAAAGAAACAATGTAAAAATTACAAAATGTAATAATGTAAAAATTATCTTAGTCTGCATAAGGGATTATTTATTAAATGTGAGCATTACGTTGGGGAGTTTATTGTCGACATTGAGGGTCTCTATCGCAGATTTAGCAGTCTTTCCTGCTTTGACGACAAAGAGGGTTGCGTCTGCGAAGGTTGCCAGCTGATAAGCATCGGCATACTGGCTCATGGCCGGGGAGTCGAAAATGACATAGTCGTTCTCGGCCTTGGCCTTAGCTACCTCTTTGGCAAAGGATTCGCTAGCCAAGATGTCAGCCGGATGTCCTCCCCTATTGGACTTGCGCAAGTCGCCATCAATCAGGAGGGTTTTCTTGCCGATGGCATTGAGGCTCTCTGCCAGATGCTGGGCGATGAAGGTCTTGCCGTCGGCTTCGTTTTGCGAAGCGACCAGGATGGCCTTCTGGTTCTCCTTGAGATTGAGGAGGAGATTAGTGCGGAGGTTACGAATGGCATCACCATTGTCCTGAAGGGGTATCTCTGTTAATACCGGGATGCGCGTGGCTGCTTCAAGTTCCTGGCGGGTGTCAATCTTCTGCTTGAACATCTGGAGGAGATAGAGGATACCCATGGGGAGAAGAGCTCCCAGGAAGAGGGCTACGAGGAGGATCATCTTCTTCTGAGGCTTCGTGCTCGCAGGATCTGCTGTAGGAGGATCAATGAGTTTGCCCTTATCTACAATATTAGCCAGTTCCATGGCTGTCTCCTCACGCTTCTGGAGCATCACAAGGTAGACGCCTTGCTTGATCTCTCGCTGACGACCAATTTCTGTCAATACACGCTCCATCTGAGGGGCATTGCCAATACGGTTATTATATTTATTGTACTCACGCTCAACATTCTTCTGACGAATCTGGATAGCCTGACGGTCACGCAAAATTGCGGTCTGAATATTGGGATGCAACTCTTCTATTTGCTGAGTAATGCGTTGTACTTGAGGAGACTGCTCACTCATACTCATCAGGAGGCTCTTACGATGATTAACCAAAGCATTATGACGGCTAATCATGGGAACAGCATCTCCGCTAGCAGGTATATTTTCGTCTACCATGCCTACATTTACAGGAATCAATTCAAACAAATTAGCAGAATTATCCACAAACTCTTTCAGATAATCCTGTAATTGTAACTGTACTCCAATGCTTACCATCTGTGCTTCATAAGTACTCTTTTTCGTCAAAGCTTCTTCAGCATCCATTGAAGGCTCTGCTATCTTGAAATTCTTCTTGGAATTCTCCCAGGCTGCATCTGAAGAGGTCAGCTCGGCATCTACCTTGGCCAAGCGCTCATTGACGAACTCGTCGGTCTTACGGGCCTCCTCGTTTTTCTCATCGTTGGCACGCTGGTTATAGGCATCGACCAGATGATTGACGAAATCGATTCCACGCAGGAGGTTCTCATCGGTGAGCGAAATATTGAAGATGTCCATCACCTTCTTTGAAGGGGGTTCGAGGGTTGAGCGACCAATAAAGGCATTGGCAGCCGTGATTGGCGGGGTAATCGTCACCTTCAGGGTGTAATTGCCTTCAAAAGCCTTGGCCTGCTTGGCAAGAAGTTTGTTCTCCTTGAAGGTAAGGGTTCCGTAGTCGGTGGTCAGCGTGGCAGGAAGCTTTGCAAAGGTCTGGGCAGGCAGATCGGTCTCTTCCTTGCCATCAATCAGAGTCGGCTCTACGGTATAGCCCTGAGCATCTTTCGAAATGGTGAGCTGGATCTGGTGGAAATACAGGGGGAGTTCGCTATCGAGCCACGCGAGGTGGGCTTCGTCGAGAGACACCTCAACGGGGTTGTTCTGATAAAGGAGGGTTTTCTTACCCCACTTGGTGAGGCGATACTCTGTATGGAGTTTAAGGTCTTTCACCACATTGCGCACCAAGGTATTGGAAAGCATAATCTCTTTTTCGGAGTCGATGGAGGCACCACCCGCTGCACCACCGAGGCTAGAGCCAAGACCAAGTGGGAGGTTGTTGAGCATGGCCAGGCCAGCTGACATGCCACCGCCTTTCTTAGACTTGTCGATAATCTGCATCTTGCCAGTAACGGTGACTGTCGTGGGGGTGAACCAGAGGTAAATGAATGCCAAGAGGACACAGGTTATCATCGATATGATAATCCAGTGCCAGTTTGAAAGGAAGAGTGTCCAAAGCTGCTTAAAGTCGAATGCGCTTTCTTCTTCTTCCAGAACAACGTTGTTGTTGATATTTTCGTTCATAAATATAAATTTTCTTCCTCCCATGTAGGCGTAAAATGTTATAAGCCAACATGTTAGTTAAATACAAATATTCAAAAATAAGTAAAAAGGGTGGAATTTTGAAATCGATTTCCCTTTTTCCGTGTGCAAAGGTACAACTTAATTTGGAAAGTACCAAATAAAAGGTAACATAAATTAGAAATTTATGCAAAATATAGTCATTTTGGGGTCTTTTCTTCGGCGCGAAGAAAGAAGCTAGAAACGTTTTTTCATAATCCTTTTCGTGCAGGACGTTGCCCTGCTGGGGGTCTACCCCCAGACCCCAATCTGTCCTTTTCTTCGGCGCGAAGAAAAGAACTAAAAGAAGCATCCACCTATCCTAAATCCTTCCCTATATGGAAGGACTTAAACAAAATATTGCAGAGACCGCAATATTTTCTATGTTTTGGTAAGCCGGGACACGGCTTGATTTTTTTATTTAATAATCTAGACCATAGATAAACACTTCTATGTTGCTTTCCAAATAATTGGAAGTTTTTTATTTTTAATTAACTGTTATATATCAATCAGTTACACTATTTCACTATTAAATGATAACTTTTGAAGATGTCACAATTTTAAGCCCGACACATAATGCCAGGTTGAAAGGAACTACCGACAACAGACCTATCAGACAAACTTCTATTAGATGATATGGCTCTCAAAGTCCGCACATCATTATACTTCTTCAGCAGATTAGGTAAGAACGCAACAAACTCGGGGAAGATAAAGCCTTCTAGCTTATCAGTGTTTTTTAGGAGTCGTTCTATGAAGTTGTCTAATTATCTGTATATCAATTACCCATATGGTATGGTACATATTCTTTTTCACTCTTCAGAACAGCTAAAATAATATTGGACAGTTTCCTTGCTATCCTAATTATTGCCTCCTGTGGTTTCATTCTTTCCCTATATCTAAGATAAAGAGAGCCAAGACCTGCATCTCTAGCAATAGAGGCCCATGCAGCTTCGATAATCATAGGGCCTAGTTGCTTATTGCCTCTAAATGTCTTTTCACCATGAATAATCTTTTCACCACTACTGTGACTGGTAGGAATCAGACCAAGATAGGCAGCAAATTCTCTTTCGTTATGAAAACGATTAACGTTATATATTTCAGTCAGTATACTCATTGCTACAATGACTCCGATGCCAGGTATTGTCATTAGCAATTCACATCTATGCCTATATCGCTCAGTACGGCTCAAACTACGTAACATGCGTGTAGCATTAAGCATATTGACACGTATTGTTTCAACCTGTATGATGAGAAGATCAAGTGAATTTCTTGTTGAGGAAAGAAGAGTTACATCTTTTTTTAACCACGTCATAAAGGCACCAGACCAATGAGTGGTAGGTTTTTCAAAGCAGTCTGGTAATGTCACCCCATTGTTATGAAGTATATGTTTTACCATGACCTTATACCTGCTCAATTCTTTTTGAATGGTTTTGCGGATACGAATAACAGAGCGGTCATCGAGATTCTCCTTTTCTCTGATATAGATTCCTTTGAGCAACCCTGCTTTCAGGGACTTTACAAGTTTTATGGAATCCAACCTGTCGGTTTTCATCACTTCTTCATATTGTGTAGTTGGCACATCAGCAGCATGTATTACAATACTATCGATTCCGACTTCTTTCAAGGCATAATAGGTTGAGAACCCGCTAAATCCGGACTCATAGACAGCCAGATAATCACCATCTGGGTAATGTTTCTTCAAAAAGTCAAAGAGCACTTTGGCGGAAGGCTTCTGGGAGTGCCTTTTTACGATGCCTACTTCTGGAGCTATTGCCACATCCCAATTTTTCTTGTGGACGTCGATTCCTATGAAAATCTTTTGTCCTTTGAAGGAAATGTTGTACTTTTGCATACGGTACGAATTTTAGTTGTTTATGTAATTTGTTTGTTAGCACTTGCAAATATACAATCCAATTATTATCGTACCAACTTTTTCTTCAAAAAAACTATGAAAAACACCGAGGGGGTGCCTCACGGCAGGGGGCTCGCAGCCCCCGAGAGGGTGTCTCTATAGTCGGACGTGACCGTTAGCGTATGCAAACATAGTAACTCGGGGAGTTTTGATATTGTTGAATTTTGGGTTTGAAGGCACTTTTCTCATAGTTCGTCGGTAGGTGAAGGGTAGTATCAGACATCATTAAAATGCCCCTGAAACAGAACATTTCAGGGGCATTGGTTAGTTTACGAATTTGTCTACTTCTTCCTAAAGCAACGAAAGACTACTTCACGACGTCATCCCACCACTTGCGATAGGTTTCAGGATCCTTCACATAATTCAGGAAATCAGGATATTTAGCCTTAAGGCTCTGACGCTCGTCTGGCCACACGAAAGTGATGGGAACCACAATCTTGCTGGCTGCATCACCCTTCGGGGCTTTCAACGTCATCCACTTATTCTGGCGGTAAACCTGAATCAGAATATCGTCTGCAGATTTGAAATTGCCTGTCAGCGAGAACTCCACAGGATCTTTCTTCGCATTTGCCAGACCAGCCTTATCGGCATTGGTATTGACCATGACCTTCTGATCGACTCCAAACATCTTATGCACCTCGAGGTTATCATCGCCATTGATGCGGATCTTCAGTGTGGCACCGGCTGCCTGCAGCTTGCAGTTTGCACCAGTCTCAGTGAGTGATACATCGAGTACGACATCATTGAAGTCGAAGTCGGTATCATCTACATCTCCATCCTTATCCAGATCGTGAGCATTCAGGTCCTCGGCAATGATGCGGTACCATACTGGCTCCGGTGTGGGTGTGGGAGGCTCCGGTGTGGGAGGCTCCGGTGTAGGCTCTGGATCTTTCTTCTTTGGCTTTACAAGTTCGGGATAGAGGCCATCCTCACCAGCCTGAATGATAGCAAACAACAGGTTACAGTTCGGTTGGTTATCATCGCTCACACCAAACACATAGCACTTTTCCACATCACCCTTGGATACGTCACCGATAGCAGCACCGCTATAGGCGTTCTCATCGGCATTCTTGAACTGGTTGGTGTAATAAGTATGAGTTTTGCCTTCTGCATCCTTGTTCCTGACATAGATACCGAAATAATAGTCGCCATTCATGTAGACTGTCCAGGTTCTCGACTGTAGGCGGACAACAGGATTGGGGTCTCTGTGCCATTTTGAATAAGCATCAGTTTTTTCCGGATCCTCCCAATATTCGTCGAGATCCTTATAACGGTTGTACTGGAAATAATTGCCGAGATCTGCTTCCTGAAGGTCCTCTATCAGTTTTATCTCCTTGGCATTTTCATACGTTTCCTTCGTAGGATCATAATAGTACAGACCGATTTCATCTTTCAAACTTGTGTTCGTATAGATCAGACGGATATTACAGAATTTCCCTCTCTCATGGAATTCGTAGTTATACCATGTTTTGTCAGTACAAACTGCATTCTGTGGGAATGTAGACTCGACAGTAGCGAAAAAATCATTGTAAAACATCGACGAATAGCCTTTCGAGTCAAGTACAACCTTCGTTGTGTCTGGACCGTCGGCACGGGTACCAGACTTGACGGTAGCTGAGCCGAAGCCCCAATCAACCGCACCGTTGATAGGCCCTTCTACATAAGCCAGGAAATTCTTTTTATAGAGATCCTGCGCATCTTGTTCGGGACGTCCGGGGTCATAGACATCCGACGACTTCGAACAATTGGTGAATGCCGTTATGGTTGCGGCAAACACCAGACTGAAAAATAGATATTTCTTCATTGTTGTAAGTATTAACTGACATTATTCTTTATTATCAGCTTAATTTGCCAACTCATCCAGCTTCATTGAATGAGCAGCGGTATCGCCGTGGGATGCCTCGTCCTCCTGGCGCTTCTGCTCCTTCTCTTCGCGCTCAGCCAGCCACTTGTTATGAGCATCCTCGATCTCCTGAAGCTTCTCATTGTAGATTTTTTCGCGCTGACCATTCCACTGCTCATTGAGCTTATCGCGGCCAGTCTTCAACTTCTCAAGATCCTCGTCAGTCTCACCGAACGCCAGCTCGGCAAACCTCACATCGGCACTCGTGTTGGCAGCCTCCATCTGAGCCTTACACTCCTCATTAGCCACTTTCACACCGTCCTTGAGCACATCATAGCGGTCGTTGTCTACCTCAGGCATCGTCACCAAGATGTATCTCACATCTACATCCTTCGAATTGCCAGCCTGATCGACAGCATCCACTTTCATGGACTTGATTTCCTGCTTGAACTCAGGATGAGCGATGGTGATCGCATGTCCTAATGCTTCCATGTCTTCATCGTATTTGGGGATTATCATGAAGCTGTAATCATCCTCCTTTCCGATGGTGGTACACTGTTCCAGTTTCTGGGGCTCACCCTCAATCAGCACCTCAATAGGCAGCAAGGACATTTCTTCAGCCTTCACGCAGAGGTTTCTCAGGCGATAGGCAAAAATGCCATTCAGACTAGACAATTTCTCACCCAGATCATCGAACTCTCTCAATATTGCTCTTTTCATAATCTTATCTTATAATTTACCTTTATATTTTTTTACTTTTTTACCTTTATACTATTCCTTCGGTGCGTCCTCAGTCTTGAGCTTTGCACTCAGACTGCCACCGCCACCGCCGGCACCGGCAGCCATACCATCGCTGATATTCGGTGACTTAAAGGCACTCTTGGCCTCGATGCTGTCGCCGGAGATCTTCGGAGCCTTGAGCTCGCCCTTGACCTCAGCCTTGGCATTGATGGTGGTTTCGCCAAAGACGGCTGTCTTGCTGCCGCCCACGTTGGTATTGCCGCCGTCGAGCTGTACCACAGCCTTGCCATCGCCCTGCTGGGCCTCGAAGGTCTTGTCGGCAAACAGTCCCATCTCTTCTGAAACGGCCTGGAGCTTCTTGCTCTTGACATCCTTCGACTTCGCACCCACGTACATCTTCTCTGATACGAGGGTCATCGTGCTGCCCTCTGCGAGCTTATCGTCGGTGAACTTCTCCTTGTCGACATCCATCGACTTAACGGCAACAGCCTTCGCATTCAGGTTGATAGAACCTGTAGACTTGCCTTCGGCATCGGCAGCGAGTACGCTAGTCTTCTCTGCGCGGATAGACACCGAACCGTCCTTCGTCAGGGCTTTGGTCTCCAACTTACCGTCCTTTACTTCGTAGTCAAGGCTCTCCACGGTAAAGTTCTTCGACCGGAAGATGACATCACCCTCGGCAGTGTATTCGCCCTTAGTGAGCTTGCCTTCCTTATCACGCTCCAGATCCTTCGGACTGATGGTGGCCACCTCGATGGTCTTGGCGGTCATTGTGATCTTACTGTCTTTCGTCAACTCCTTCTCTGCCAGAACATGACCCTCGCCAACCTTATAGTCAACAGCCACCATATGAATATTCTTTGCCTGGATATTAACATCGCCGCCTACGGCTATTTCCTTACCATCGTCGGAGATATCCGCAGTAACTAATGAGATGTTCTGAGCCGATACGGCAAAACCGCCGTCTTTCACGAGTTTGCCTTTATCGTCAGTCATACTGATACCCATTCTCGGGGTGCTGACAGAAATACCGGCCTCGGGGTTGGTGTGCTTGTTGCCGTCGCCGTCGGTTGTAGCCACGTCGATATGCTCGGCCTGAATCGAGAGCGATGCACCAGTGGTCTTCTTCTTGAAGTCGTCGCCCGTCTTGATGCCTTTCTTCTCAGCCTCAAGTGCCTTCTTTTGACGGTTCACCTCTGCCAGCTGTGCCACCAGATGGATGAAGTTCTGAGTAGCCTGATATAATGCGGGCATCAGACCATCCATCTCCTCATGGATCAAATCAATATCCTTGATATTCACACGGGATACAAAATTCTCTTCCTTGTTCAGATTCTCCTCCCGATCTAGCAAATCGGCCATCTTCTTAAAGCAGCTGTCGACGCTCTTGCGCTGGTCCTCCATCTGTTTCTTCAAATCCGTGCCCCTTTTCGTCAGGGAAGCAACCGAATCCTCAATCCTCTGTTTGCGTCCTTCTGAGGAAACGGCAGCCTCCAGACTCATCTGCTTGTCGGCATGGATACGGATACCACCGATACCTGTAGAGGCTGGAATCGTAGAGAAGGCGTCCTTGGCCTCACTACTATGCAGCACGATACCACAAGCCTGCGAGATGATTTCCGAAGTGCCTAACACCACATTCTCGATACCATCGACACCTGGATCAACGGCCAATTGGCGGATACTCGGAGCACGGCTGATGACACGTCCCGACTCTCCAACTCCATCAAGCGCCACGTCACCGCCCTTGATGACCACCTTGCCGGCACCATTCAGCAATGTGCCACTCTTGTCAACATTACCGATAATGACTTCTGGGGCCGAGATAACAATACGCTTACTGTCGCGATAATAGGCACCACTGTCTATCTTGTTGAATATTTCTGTTTTGATCTGCTGAACCTCAGACTTCTGTTGGTGGATCTCTTCCAGATCCTTCTCAACGCTCTGCTGGAAATTGTCCAGCAGTTTCTTCCAATCATCAAATAAATATGCCATAATTCTACAATTCTATTACAAAGACCTTAATCCTTCCTTTATTTTCTCAACGAATTCCACGATATTCCTGTGCTCGGGCGTATCATCACGGTAGTCGGATGCTTTCAGGTTCGTTATCTCAGTTTTGAGAACATCCTGTTTCTTGAAGATAACGTTCTCGTCACCTTTCTCGAAAGCATACGTACCTTTGTTTACGCCGAAGAGTATCCTACCATTCTTACCTTCGCTCCATGTTGAACGTTCTGTGATACTTTTCCAGAATGCAAGTTTGTCTATTGCATCAGCGGCAGCACCCTTGACAACAGCACCGATAGTCGTCTGATCCTTGCCAAGCGCCGGAACACCGTTCAGACTATCAACATAATCATACCACGTTTGGTTGTTACAAATGTAGCCTTCGTCTCCAGACACCGCATCTGTCTTTGGCTTCTTCGCATCTCTTGCAGGAACAGGGGGAACTGCCCCAGGATTGCCTCCTACCTTATCCTTACGGAAACTATCATCGAATCCAAGACCCTCCAGCAAATTCATGGCAACCACACGCCTGATATATTTCTTTTCATTATTTTCTATGTTGCCGGTAAAGGCGACGGATTCTACTTTAAACAATTTCACTTCCTCAGTTGGAACAGGATTGTAATACTGAGACAGTTTAAGATTCTTACGGCTGAATGCCTCCACCATTTTATCCTTAAACTTTTCAGGCACCGGAGTGAAGGTGAACAATGAGAGTTTCTTGCCAACCCTATATCTGTTCAGCTCGAAGTGATTGAGATACCAGACTTCCTTGGCCAAACGGTTATAGGCATCCAAAACATCCTTACGCAGTTCCTTACGTTTATCGATTATCGCCTGGTCGACTCTCTTGATACCGTCGCTGCGGAACTCTGTTAAACTTGCTAAGCTCATACTATAGAAATGATTATTATGACACTTGTCGCTAACGGCATTATCGAGATCCTTTTCATCTATTGAAATCTCGTCAGTGAATTGGAAAATCGAATCGTCTTTCTTGTCAGCGTAATCACCTTCAGACTTCCACAACTCTGGTGTCAAAACATCCTTATACAAATCATCGAACTTCTTAGAAGAGATGAGTTTTGTTGCCTCACCCACAGAATTCTTCCATTCATCGAGCTTGTTGAATTTCTTTTCTAGATCAGCTTTCAGTTCACGACATTTTAAATATGTCTTATTATAACCGTACTCTATTTCACCGACGATTCCATCAATGGACTTGAACAATTCCACCATGGCCGAATCGACACTAAGGAATCCCACACCACCAAGGATATCATTCTTGGCCTTCTTATCCAGTTTCTTCAGGCGCTCTTCGGGTGAAGAATACGCTTCTGTAGGATAATCACACTTGTCCTTGCCAGCCGACAACATCATATATCTATTGGACTTGATAGTCAGGTTACCCTCAACAGGGCGCACGATGATCTCTAGGAATGACCTGACAATAGACAAATCGACAACATTCACGACTTTCTCTGCCAACTTCTTGGCAACGGCAGCCTCCATATCCAGAAGGAACTGTGATGCAGACCCCTTCTTCGTGTCTTTTTCCTTCCAAAGCTTGTAATCGACATTCTTACCTGAAACAATATTCAGGTTATTACCGGCCTCGATGCTTATATTCTTACCTTTGATCGAGATGTCGCCATTAGGCGCTGAGATGCTGATGCCCGTAAAGGCACTAATACCCACATTACCCCAAGGAGATTGAATGTTAATCTCGCGACTGTCAGTAGAGCCGGAAATCTTGTAGATTCCAAAATTGTCAGACAACTCAAAGCCGCCAGCAAGAGCAAGATTGTTTTTAGTACCATCAAACGGATTCTTCCCGCCAAAATTTGGAATAAAGTCCCCCCACGTACCCCACATTGGCAAAAACATGCTTGTCAAGAAAGCTCTAACACCTTCATCGTCGTCTGAAATCTTTAACTGATGGCCTCCAGGCGTCGTGCAGTGGATATCAGCACCGGCACCTTTCGAGATAGCCCCTAAGACATAAGGACGCTCTACATTGCCATCTACGAAACCTACAAACACTCTGTCACCAGCATAGTGAGCACCCATAAGGCCTTTCTGACCACCGGCATTAGCAACAAACTGTATCCAGGGCGAAGAAGCTTTTACCATGTCATCAGTAATATTTCCTGAGACCTTATCCACATTCTGCCAGTCGAACATCACGCGCACACGACCATTGCCGTTAGGATCACCGGCATCGGTTACAGTAGCCATCTGAGGATCTGCCAACCTGACATGTCCTGAAGGAAGGACCGTTGGGAAGAACTGATTGCCATGCTTGGGAATAGCATAAACACGGAAATAGTAGGCCACTTTATCGGTGGTGATCACCCACAGGTCGTTCTTCAACTTCAGGGCACGATCAGACCTGCATTCTACTTGGGTGACGATATAATCCTGATCATACACTTTAATAACCTGACCCAGATTCAGACAGGGGTATTTTGTATCGAAATTAATGCAGATGGCATTTTTGCCGGATGCTATCTCGCGATTCAAGATACCGAAGTACTTCACTTTATCATAGACAGAATGAATCTCCGAGAACGGGTTATAGCTCATCGCCTTATCAGCGTCATCTTTTTTACCATAATTATGCTCGGCATATTGCTCTGGAGCTTTCTTCTGCATGGCTTCCTTGAAGAACTTGTCTTTACGTTTACTGTTCTTATTAGAAACTTTTATTTTCTGTTTGCCAAGATCATACAAATCGCTAAACAGTTCATTACCAAGGAATGTCGGAAGATTCTTATCGTTCTTGAAAAAGCTGGCAAACTTTTTCATAACCACCTTATCGAACTTTCCGCCCCATTCAAATAGGTTGCCCGAAACTTTCTCAGGATCAATACGGATAGGGTCATTCAACATATTGTCGTCATAGCTCGCAGCACAATCAAACTTCTCACTACCATTTTCCAACTCATCAACATTGTAGTAGGAAATAGTATCGAACAAAGGCACTTTGAGCGTATTAGCCTCAGCTTGGACTTCACCAAGAGTCATCGGTAGAGGATAGGGAGTAGAAGTAGAATTCGGGCAACCGACAATCAGCTTACCACCCTCATAATACATAAACTCACCCCAACGGTTCGTGGTGCGGGCCAGCATGTCGTAGAAGCTCTCGTTATACTGCACCAGGAAGGGAAAGATATGCTCCGTGGTCTTATCGCCCGACTTATAGCTCAGATTCTGCATGCTTTTGGCATCATACGACAGAACTTTTTTCTCATCGTATGGTGCTTTGATTTTAGAGATCTCTTCCTTCAGGATACCATCACCCAGTTTCTTTCCGACAAAGGTGCGGCAGTCATTGCCTTGTGTCAACAGCTTGTCAAGGCTGTAGATATGCAAGTAAATACGCATGTAGTTCACCTTGTATTTCACCTGAACAGAGTGTACATAGAAATCATCTCCTACTTTCTTGGAATCAGAGAGCTTCTGCGGGTCCTCGTCCTGCATATCACGGAGAGACACTTTCTTATACACGAACAATTCTTCAATCACAGAACCCATAACGGGTATCCACTCTAAATTAGGATCAGAAAAGGCCAAAGCTATCTCTGCGTGGATCTCTGTAGGCTGGTACATTTTCTTCGTGAACTCAAGATTCTGCAGTGTAAGGCTATAAATGCGCTTTTTATCATCTTCCGGTTTACTGGGTAATTCCACATCTTTTTTGACGAGGACAAGAGTGCCTCTACTATTAGCCTTCTGCTCTGTGGAAAGAACGAGATCATTCTCGACTTGCGAATTGACGTCTTTGGAAATCTTAACGTCGTGTATTGTAAGTTTTAATATTGCCATAATAATCTGAATTTATTGAATGAAAATAGTTTTGTAATTATTCTGCTCCTCGCGGCCCACGTAGGTGACAGAGCGCGTCAGGAGCGTTACGTCGAGCAGGATCTGCTCTTCCTCGCCTGTAATGCCACGGTTGGCACTGTAGTTCTCTTCGACACTCAGTACGTAACCGTTGACAACCATGCCGTCTTCATAGTTAGCCAGACGCTGATAGGAGTTGAAAGTGGCATTGAAGAGGAACGAATAGTTGCTATGTGCGTTGGAAAGCAAATTAGAATAGAACACGCGTGCGTGGCGCGGAGAATTCACACGGATGGTGAACTTCAGCATTACAGGCTCTGTAGGTCCATACACCTCGCCAGCCGAATTGCGCTTGTGCTCTGCCTGATAGTCGAAATGCTGAACGACAAGGCAGTTCTCCTTTAATACGTTCTTGGGATTCTCAAGGAAATCCTCAGGGACCACAATGGCCTTTAATTCATTTGAAAACAACTTTGCCATAAAGGTTATACACGATTAAGAGTTACACCATCGATTTCCATCTCCTCGGCACTGATAGCCAGTTTCAGCAACCTGCGACGAGAGACGTTGATATCATAATACTCAGAGAATGAGAAGCACTTGGCTTCTTCGAAATAAAGGATCTGCGTGTCAGTCTCGTCTTTCCTGAGATCATTGGTCAGGCTGATGACGATACGACCGTTCTGCACATCCTGCGAGGAGAACCACTCAATAAGACCGAGGTCTTCCTTTCCAGGAGCGACAACTGTCACCTCCACACGCTCGCAACGGGCAGCACCTTCGGGGCTGAAACCATTGTTGGGGCGCTGAAACAAAAATCGGCAATCAGACACCAGGTACTGCTTGGAGTAGCGCTTGATGCTGTTGTCACCGAATTCTAAAACTGCTGTTAATGCCATATTTTTTATTTTTTATTTTTGATTTCTGGTGCAAATGTACGACATTTCTTGGCTTGTCGCAAGCATTCTGCCGCATTTCGTCTAGAGTTATTGCGACAATCGAACTGTTTTGCGTCAAAACTGCCGCATGGATGTTAAATCTGTCGCGCCTCTAGTGTCTGGGTAATGTTTTGTTCACGATGACAGACACGCACCTCGATGCCGAATTTCTCGTGGATATGCTCTGCCAAATGCTGAGCGGAATAGACGCTGCGGTGCTGGCCTCCGGTGCAGCCGAAACAGAACATCAGAGAAGTGAAACCACGCTGAATGTATCGGCGAACATGGGCATCGGCTAGCTTATAGACGCTATCGAGAAAGGTGAGTATCTCACCGTCGTCCTCAAGGAAGCGGATGACGGGCTCGTCAAGCCCTGTCAGTTTCTTATATGGTTCGTAGCGCCCGGGGTTGTGGGTGCTGCGGCAGTCGAACACGTAGCCTCCGCCATTGCCACTCTCGTCCTCGGGAATCCCTTTGCCGAAGGAGAAACTGTAGACTCTGACTACCAGCGGGCCCTGGGCATCGTACTTGGAGAAAGTTGCCGGGCCGTCCTGCGGATGGGCTTTGTAGGGGTTCAGGTCTGTGGTCTTATAACCATCGGCACGCTTCGCCGTAGCCTCTATCTGCTGGAATTGTGGCAGCTCTGTCAGCTGGCGCAGGATATCCATCAGATAAGGATAGTGGAACTGTGTGGTACTGTCGAGTAATTCCCTGAGGTTATGGATAGCAGGAGGAATGCTCTCGATAAAGTGCTTCTTCTGCTCATAATACCCGCGGAAGCCATAGGCGCCCAACACCTGCAGCGTACGGAAGAGCACGAAGAGGGAAAGGCGGTTGGCGAAATGGCGCACTGGCGGCACTTCGATATAATTCTTCAGCGAGTTGTAGTATTCATATATCAGATCGCGGCGCAGCTTATGGGGATAGCGCGCACTTGCCTGCCATAGGAAGGAGGCGAGATCGTAATAATAGGGTCCCTTGCGACCGCCCTGATAGTCGATAAAGCAAGGATTGCCGTCGTGGTCGAGCATCACGTTGCGGGCCTGGAAGTCGCGATAGAGGAAAAAGTCGCCATTGGCATAGCTGTCATTGGTGAGATCCTTGGCGAAGAGCCGGAAATCGGCCTCAAGCTTCAGTTCATGGAAGTCGAGCTCGGTGGCTTTGAGGAAGCAATACTTGAAATAGTTCAGGTCGAAGAGTACGCTGTCGACATTGAACTCTGCCTGGGGATAACAATTGGAGAAATCGAGGCCGCGCGCACCGCGAATCTGAATATTCGGCAGTTCACGGATGGTGCGCTTCAGCAGTTCCTGCTCCTTCAGTGTGTAACGGCCGCCAGCTTCTCGCCCACCCCGAATGGCATCGAAGAGCGAAGTGGAGCCGAGATCGGTCTGAAGATACCGAAGCTGGTCATCGCTGGCAGCCAGCACCTTAGGTACGGGTAGCTTCCTGCTGTTAAAGTGATCTGTCAGGTAAATAAAGGCATGATCCTCATCGCGGCTGGTGCCAATCACACCGATCACCGTCTGCCCGTCATAATCGGTCAAACGGTAGTATGTACGGTTACTGCCCGCACTTTGAAGTTGCTGAATATTAGCAGGTTCAGCACCTTTCCATTGCTGATATAGTTTTAGGAGTCGCTCCATATCGACTGCAAATATACAAAATAATTTGAAAACAATGCGAATTATCCAATAAAAAAATCACTTTTCACCTTATTATTATATAAAGATGCAAGAAAAATAAAAACCGAGTGTCTCACGACACTCGGTTCCCAAAAACAAACTACTTAAAAACTAATCTACTAAAACAAATCAAAAAAAATATCTTTAACTTCACAGTTTCTAATACTATATTGTTCTGAGGAAAAACTTCCTCTTCACGCTGCAAAGTTACAACGAAAATAAAGAACCCGCAAACTTTTTTCAAAAAAAACACATTGTGCACGCACAAAAACACAAAAAAAGGGGTGGACTTTGAAATCCACCCCCGAATTTGTTATGTTAGCTTTGCAAAATAGTACAGATTTTATCTGGCTATCTAACACTCTGCGTATTACATCATTCCGCCCATGCCCGGAGCGCCGCCCATCGGCATTGCAGGTTCCTTCTCGGGTTTGTCGACAATCAGGCACTCGGTGGTGAGGAACATACCGGCGATGCTGGCAGCATTCTCCAGAGCGACACGAGCCACCTTGGCGGGATCGATCACACCTGCCTCACGCAGATCCTCGTAGACATCGGTACGGGCATTGAAGCCATAGTCACCCTTGCCTTCGCGCACCTTCTGCACAACGACAGCACCCTCAGCACCGCCATTGTAGGCAATTTGGCGAAGCGGCTCCTCGATGGCACGGCAGATGATGTTGATACCAGTCTGCTCGTCTGCATTGTCACCCTTCAGGTTAGCCAGAGCCTCCTGGGCACGGATGTAAGTGGTACCACCACCGGCAACCACACCTTCCTCGATGGCAGCACGGGTAGCACAGAGTGCATCGTCGACACGATCCTTCTTCTCCTTCATCTCCACCTCAGAGTTGGCACCGACATAGAGCACAGCTACGCCGCCTGCCAATTTGGCAAGACGCTCCTGCAGCTTCTCCTTATCGTAAGAAGAGGTAGTAACCTCAATCTCCTTCTTGATCTGGGCAATACGATCCTGGATGGCCTGCTTGTCACCGGCACCGTTCACGATCGTGGTGTTGTCCTTAGATACTGTCACCTTGTCGCAAGTACCCAGCATCTCGAGTGTAGCCTGCTCAAGTTTCAGACCCTTCTCCTCGCTGATCACGACACCACCTGTGAGCGTAGCGATATCCTCAAGCATAGCCTTACGACGATCGCCGAAGCCAGGAGCCTTCACAGCACAGATCTTCAGACCACCACGCAGGCGGTTGACAACCAGTGTGGTGAGAGCCTCAGAGTCAACATCCTCGGCAATCACAAGCAGAGGGCGTCCACTCTCTGCAGCAGGCTGCAGGATAGGCAGGAAATCCTTGATGTTAGAGATCTTCTTATCATAGATAAGGATGTAAGGATTCTCCATGACGCACTCCATCTTCTCGCTGTCGGTGATGAAGTAAGCTGAGAGGTAGCCACGATCGAACTGCATACCCTCGACAACACCGATATGAGTGTCGCGGCTCTTTGACTCCTCGATGGTGATCACACCGTCCTTGGAAACCTTACGCATAGCCTCAGCCAGCAGTTCACCAATCTCCTTATCGTTGTTAGCTGATACAGTAGCCACCTGCTCGATCTTGTCATAGTTGTCACCTACCTGCTCTGCGCTCTTGGCGATGTGCTCGGTAACAGCCTTCACAGCCTTGTCGATACCACGCTTCAGATCCATAGGATTAGCACCTGCGGTAACATTCTTCAGACCCTCGGCCACGATAGCCTGAGCCAGAATGGTAGCGGTTGTCGTACCGTCACCAGCATCGTCACCAGTCTTTGAAGCCACGCTCTTAACGAGCTGAGCACCAGTGTTCTCAAACTTATCCTCGAGTTCAATCTCCTTTGCAACGGTCACACCATCTTTAGTGATCTGAGGAGCACCGAACTTCTTCTCGATAACTACGTTGCGGCCCTTAGGACCAAGTGTTACCTTTACAGCGTTAGCCAACTGATCAACGCCCTGCTTCAGCAGGTCGCGAGCCTCAATATTGAATTTAATATCTTTTGCCATAGTGTAAAATGTAAAAATTAGAAATGTAACAATAAAAAAATTACTTCTCAATGACTGCGAGTACGTCGCTCTGGCGCATCATCAGATACTTAGTTCCCTCGAACTCGAGCTCAGTGCCGGAATACTTGCCGTAGAGCACTTCGTCGCCCTCTTTCAGGATCATTGTTTCGTCTTTTGTGCCCTGACCTACGGCCTTAATCGTTCCGTGAAGGGGCTTCTCCTTGGCAGTATCAGGAATAATGATGCCACCGATCTTCTCTTCTGCAGGTGCCGGCAATACCAGCACGCGGTCTGCTAATGGTTTAATGTTCATACTTCTTATTATTTTTTGAGTTATACCTTATTATATTTATAAGCAGACAGTCAATGCGACCGTCCGCCAAACACTCTGCCAAAACTGTGCCAACACTTAGAGATATGACAACTTGTCAGCGACAAAGAACGACGAAAAAGTAAATATGCCAAAAAAAAACGCAAACTTATGCCTTACTTAAAAAAATATTTGTACCTTTGCAATCTGTTACGTAACATAAATAACTTATTATGAAACAATTCTTTAAAATGACACTTGCCACCGTCTGTGGTATTGTGATCTTTACCTTAATTATGGGGTTCTTCCTCGTTCTCTCCTTATTAGGTATGGTAGCCAGCGATTCGGCATCTACCAAAGTCAAGGACAATTCCGTATTCGTGCTCAAGCTCGACGGTACAATCGATGAGCGGGCAGAGTCCGGATCGGTCTATGACGAAGTGCTGAATATGGGCGACATGAACGCCATGGGTCTTGACGACCTGATAGCAAGCATCCGCAAGGCAAAGGAGAATGAAAACATAAAGGGCATCTATCTTGAGGGGGGCATTGCCAGTTTTGACTCACCCGCTACTGCCCAACAGCTGCGCGACGCACTGAAGGACTTCAAGAAGAGCGGCAAGTGGATTGTGGCTTATGCCGACCAGTATATGCAAGCCAGCTACTACGTCGCTACCGTTGCCGATAAGATCTACTTGAACAGTCATGGCATGATCGACTTCAAAGGTCTTGGCGGCAAGGGAGAATATTACAAGGGACTCTACGATAAACTGGGCATCAAGTACCAGGCTGCCAAAGTGGGCAAGTATAAGAGCTACGTTGAGCGTAACACGCTGACTGGCATGAGCGACTACGACCGCGAGCAGCGTACCGTCTACCTCAACGGCATCTGGAACTACTGGCTGAAGGAAATGGCTGAAGGCCGCAAGGTAAAGGTTGAAGACCTGAACAAATTGGCAAATGACAGCATCATGGCCTTTGCCGAAACGGAGGACTACGTGATGGCCAAGCTCATTGACAAGGTGATGTTCCCTGAGGATATCAAGGCGGAAATCAAGTCACGCCTGAAGTTGGAGAAAGACGATGAGATCCACCAGCTGACGCTTTCGGATATGCTCAACGTCAAGTCAAAGAAAGACGACGAAGGTGAGAAGATTGCCATTTATTATGCTTATGGCAGCATCGTTGACAATAGCGCGATGGACTTGATATCGGGTGGTGGCCATAATATCGTGGGCAAGACGACAGCAGAGGAGCTGCGCAAGTTGGCTGACGACGATGACATCAAGGCTGTCGTATTCCGTGTGAACTCTGGCGGCGGTAGTGCTGTCGCTTCAGAGCAGATCCGTCATGCCGTCAAACTGTTGAAAGCCAAGAAGCCTGTCGTCGTGTCTATGGGCGGTGCTGCTGCATCAGGCGGCTACTGGATCAGTTCACCCGCCAGCTATATCGTGGCAGAACCCACTACCATCACAGGCAGCATCGGCATCTTCGGACTCGTGCCTAACTTCAGTGGTCTAGTCACCGACAAACTTGGTATCACCTTCGACGGTGTCACCACCAATAAATATGCAGACTATGAGACCGACTTGGTCTTAGGTAAGGACAATACAGAAATCATTCAACACATGCAGACCTATATTAATCACGGTTATCTGGAGTTCCTTGACATCGTGGCAGAGGGCCGAGGCATGAAACCAGCTCAGGTTGACTCCATTGCCCAAGGTCGCGTATGGCTGGCATCAGATGCCCTGAAGATCAAACTCGTAGACCAACTCGGCAGCCTTGATGACGCTGTGAAGAAAGCCGCTGAACTGGCCAAGTTGAAAGAATACCATACAACCACTTATCCTGGCAAGGCAGACTGGATGGACATGTTCTTGTCGAAGGAGAACAAGGGCAGCTATCTCGACGGCCGTTTCCAGAAGGAGCTCAAGACGCTGCTGGGCGATCTATACACACCGCTGATGGAAATCCGCCAGATTGTGAAAGACGACAGCCGCATCCAGGCTCGTATGCTTGATGACATCCGCGTAAAATAATCATTCATGGAAGGCGATTTCATCAATATCAACAAGAAGTTGCTCCCATTCAGTTGGCTCTATGGCTTTGGAGTGGGCTTCAGGAACATGCTCTTTGAGATGGGCATCCTGAAGAGCAGGTCTTATACCGTTCCCGTTATTTCCGTAGGCAATATCACGGTTGGCGGCACAGGAAAGACGCCCCATGTAGAATACCTGATACGTCTGCTGAAAGACAAAGTGAATGTTGCCGTACTCAGCCGTGGTTACAAGCGCAAGAGTCACGGCTTTGTGCTTGCCGATGCAGAGACACCGATGAAGATGATTGGTGACGAGCCTTATCAGATGAAGCAGAAATTCCCCGACATCACCGTAGCAGTCGACAGCAAGCGTACTCGCGGCATCGACCATCTCATCGGCGGTGAGGCAGGAAAAGATATTGATGTCGTATTGCTCGATGATGCCTTCCAGCACCGATATGTCAAACCCGGCATCAATATCCTGCTCGTGGACTATCACCGACTGATTATCTACGACGAGCTGTTGCCTGCCGGACGATTGCGTGAGCCTGTGAAGAGTAAGGACAGGGCTGACATCGTCATTATCACGAAGTGTCCATGGAATCTGAAGCCAATGGAGTTCCGGGTCATTACCAAGGCCATGAAGCTCTACCCTTATCAACAGCTCTTCTTCTCTACGCATGAATATGAGATGCCCATCGCGGTCTTCCCCGAAGAGCAAGGCAAACTCGGAGCATCAGAGACACTTGATTCCCTGGCGTCGCTCAAGGACAAGAACGTTCTTTTGCTGACGGGCATCGGTTCTCCGGAACAGATGAAGCACGATATGGAGCAGATGACCGATCATGTCACGCCACTCACATTCAGCGATCACCACGACTTCAAGCAGAAAGATATCGTCGCGATCAACGAAGCCTTTGCCGCCATTCCAGAGCCTAAGGTCATCATCACTACAGAAAAAGATGCCACTAGGCTGGCTGTCTTGGAAGAATTGAGCAGCGAGGTAAAGCAACACCTCTATAAACTTCCCATCTATATCCAAATCATGCAGGATCAGGAAGAGCTGTTCAATCAGGCGGTTTTAGGATATGTACGCAAGAATTCCAAAAACAGCATTCTGGCAAAAGGCAAGGACGGCAACAAGCCTAAAGGCGGGGAGCAAACCGAAAGCAAGCCTTTCAAAATTAGCTTCCGATAATTATATATAGAAATTGAAAATGGAAATAGCGAAACTTGGTGAGTTCGGTCTCATCGACCGTCTTACAAAAGATATAGAGATCAAGAACGACAGCACGAAATACGGTGTGGGTGATGACTGTGCCGTACTCTCCTACCCCGACAAAGAAGTACTCGTCACCACCGACCTGCTGATGGAAGGTGTGCATTTTGACCTGACATATATCGATCTGAAGCACCTCGGCTACAAGAGTGCAATGGTGAATATCAGCGATGTGTTCGCCATGAACGGTACGCCGCGCCAGATAACCGTATCCCTGGCTGTAAGCAAGCGCTTCACCGTAGAGGATATGGAAGAATTCTATGCAGGCCTAAGACTGGCCTGCGACAAATGGGGGGTTGATATCGTAGGCGGTGACACGACAGCCAGCTATACAGGTCTGGCAATCTCGATTACCTGTATAGGTGAGGCCAGCAAGGATGACATTGTCTACCGTAACGGTGCCAAGGACACTGACCTTATCTGCGTCAGCGGCGATCTGGGAGCTGCCTATATGGGACTCCAGCTGCTCGAACGCGAGAAGAGCGTCTATTACGGACAGGTCAATGACCTGCAGAAGAAGATCGCCGAGGCCAAAGCTGCCGGCGACAGTACCAAAGCATCAACACTCAACAACCAGCTTGCCTCTTTTGTATTCCAGCCCGACTTCAGCGGCAAAGAATACCTGCTACAGCGCCAGCTCCAGACCGAAGCCCGTGGCGACATTATCCAAAAACTCCGTGAGGCCGGCATCCATCCTACGGCAATGATGGATATCTCCGACGGACTCTCATCTGAACTCATGCACATCTGCAAACAATCGGGTGTCGGTTGTCGCATTTATGAGAAGAATATCCCCATCGACTACCAGACCGCTGTCATGGCCGAGGAGATGAACATGAATGTCACCACTTGTGCCCTCAACGGCGGCGAAGACTACGAGCTACTATTCACCGTTCCCATCGGAGATCATGAGAAAATCGAGCAGATTGACGGTATCAAGCTCATCGGACACGTTACCGATGCAAAATTCGGAAAAGTGCTCGTAACCCGTGATAATCAGGAGTTTGAGCTCAAAGCACAGGGGTGGGTTCATCTCTCATAAACAATTTTTTAGAAAAAAGTATCGGAAATATTTGGTGGGTTCAAAAAAAGTTAGTACCTTTGCACCCGCAAACGAAAGGATTGCGACCGAAATTGGTGCCTTAGCTCAGTTGGTAGAGCATCGGACTGAAAATCCGTGTGTCCCCGGTTCGATTCCTGGAGGTACCACTCCTCCTTTCATTAGCCCGGTTTCGCGTGATGGCGGCCGGGTTTTCTTTTTTTATTGAACATTGAACATTGAACATTGATCATTAATCATTCATTATTATGGGAATTGTCATTGGTATTGATGTGGGCATCTCCACCACAAAAATCGTAGGAATCAAGAACGGCAAGGTGTCAGCACCCATCCG